>Ga0302322_100001205_pt1 | contig 20985 bp, 15 predicted proteins | sample Fen_T0_2_FD_203757 | JGI IMG/M metagenome (GOLD analysis project Ga0302322, IMG submission 203757) | Peat permafrost microbial communities from Stordalen Mire near Abisko, Sweden - Fen_T0_2 | ecosystem: Environmental > Terrestrial > Soil > Wetlands > Permafrost | place: Sweden: Abisko...
GGCGGGAAGGCGAGATCTCCTTCCCGATCGTGCGCGACATGGACACCTTCTGCTACGAGCGCCAGCACGGTGCCGACATGGAGGTCGGCTCCTACGCCCACCGCGCGATCCTCATGGAGCCCGAGGACATCCCGACCATCGAGCAGTCCAAGCTGTCGCCGACCGAGCTGCCCTTCACCGAGGAGGACTTCGACCTGCAGCTCGAGCAGGCCTATGAGCTGATGCCCGAGCTGCTCGGTGCCGACGGCGCCGAGATCCGCTACGCCATCAACGGCCTGCTCTCCCTCACCTGCGACGGTGCGCCGATCCTGGGCGAGAGCCACGTGCAGGGCCTGTGGACCGCGAGCGCGGTCTGGATCAAGGAGGGCCCTGGCGTCGGCCGCGCCGTGGCCGAGTGGATGACCCAGGGCTGGTCGGAGATCGACCTCGCGCACAGCGACATCGCTCGGTTCCACCCCCACCAGCTGCGCCGCGAGCACACCCGGTTGCGCACGACCGAGTCGTTCATCAAGACCTACGGGATCATCCACCCCGCCGAGCAGTACGAGTCCGACCGCGACCAGCGACGGTCGCCGATGTACGAGTCGGAGCAGAAGCTGGGAGCGGTCTTCTACGAGACCGCCGGCTGGGAACGCCCGTTCTGGTACGAGTCCAACGCCGGCCTCGTCGAGCAGTACGGCGACGCCGTCATGCCACGTGAGCACGAGTGGGACTCCCGTTGGTGGAGTCCGATCATCAACGCCGAGCACCTGCGGCTGCGCGAGGCTGCGGGAGTGATCGACCTGACCGCCTTCCAGATCCTCGACATCGAGGGTCCCGGCGCGCTCGACACGGTGCAACGGACCTGCGTCACCCAGTGCGACGTACCGGTCGGCAAGGTGGTCTACACCCCGGTACTCGATGCCCACGGCGGCTTCCGGTCCGACCTGACCGTGATGCGTCTCGCCGACGACCACTTCCGCGTGGTCACCGGGGGCGCGCACGGCATGGCCGACCGCAAGTGGTTCACCGACCACCTGCCCGGCGACGGCGCGACCACCCTGGGCGACAACACCGACCGGGTCAGCACCATCGGCCTGTGGGGCCCGCGGGCACGCGACATCCTGTCGACCCTGACCGCTGACGACGTCACCGACGGCGGGTTCCCGTTCCTCACCTGCCGGGAGATCACCGTCGGCGGGAGCGGCCGTGACCTCACCGTGCTCGCGTCCCGCATCTCGTACGTCGGTGAGCTGGGCTGGGAGCTCTACGTCGCCATGGACGACGCCGCCGAGCTCTGGGAGCGCCTGCTGGCGGCGGGCGAGCCGCACGGCGCCGTCCCGGCCGGCATCGGGGTCTACGGCACGACCGGACGTATCGAGAAGGGCTACCGCGCCTACGGCTACGAGCTGGACGCCGAGCGGTCCATCGTCGAGGCGGGCATGCAGCGACCCAAGGTCAAGGCGGCCGACTTCGTGGGCAAGCAGACCTACCTCGCTCAGCGCGAGGCGCCGCCCCTGACGGTGCTCTGCACGCTGACCGTGGACGACCACACCTCGGCGTCGGGCACGAAGCGCTACATGCTCGGTGGCGAGCCGATCCTGACCCGCGACGGCGGCACGCTCACCGACGGCCACGGCCACCATCCCTACGTCACCACGGCCGGCTCCGCGCCGTCCCTGGGCCAGCACGTGCTGCTCGCCTACCTGCCGCCCGAGCAGGCAGAGCTCGGCACCGAGCTCGCCGTCTCCTACATGGAGGAGCTCTACCCCGTCACCGTCAGGTCGGTCGACGCGACTCCCCTGCTCGACCCGGCGAACGACCGGCTGCGCTGATGACGGGAGTCCTGGTCTGCGTCAAGCGGGTGCCCGACAGTACCGACGAGGTCGTGCTTGCCGAGGACGGCCAGTCGGTCGACGGGCGGAAGTCCGGCTTCACCATGAGCGCCCACGAGGAATGCGCGGTCGAGCTCGCCGTCCGGACCGCCGCCGACGGCGGAGAGGCCACGGTGGTCACCCTCGGTGACAGCGACGCTGTCGAGCAGCTGCGGTCGGCGCTGGCGGTCGGCTGCACGGCCGCCACGCACGTGCAGGCCGAGGCCCACCGGTTCGGCCCCGCCGACGTCGCTCGCGAGCTCGCGGCGGTCGTCCGCGACCACGAGGCGGCCGGTCAGGCCCACGACCTGATCCTGCTCGGCAACGACGCCGCCGACAGCGGCGACTTCCAGGTGGGCATCCGGCTCGCCTACGAGCTCGGCCGGCCCGTCGTCAACGGCGCCTCGACCTTGTCCGTCGAGGAGTCCGCCGACGGACCCGCGGTGGTCGCCCGCGGCCAGGGTCCCGACGGCCTGGAGACCTACCGGGTGCCCCTGCCGGCCGTGGTCACCGTGCGAGAGGGCGGTGTCGAGCCCGGCTACCCGTCCGTACCCGGACGGATCAGGGCCAAGAAGGTGCCGATCGAGGAGCGGCAGCCGGTGGCCGAGCCGACCGGTCCGGGCCGGGTGCGCCTGACGCTGCCGCCGCCGCTGCCGAGTGCTGTCCGGATCCTCGGCGAGGGACGCGCCGCCGCTCCCGCAGTGGTCGACGTCCTCGAGGAACTGGGGGTGCTGAGCCGATGATCCTCGTCTTCGTCGAGACCGACCTCGAAGGATCGGCCGTCGGGGTCTCCCTCGAGGCCGTCACGTTCGCCCGGGACCTCTCGGCTGCCGGCAACGGCGTCCCCGTCGACGCCGTCGTCGTCGGGACCGTGTCCGATGCCCTCCGGCAGGAGCTGGCGACGTACGGCGTCCGCACCGTGCACCGCGTCGGCGGCGCGGCCGTCGAGTCGTTCTCCGGGGCCGGCTGGGCCTCGGCCATCCTCACGGTCTTCGAAGCGACCGGGTCCATCGTGGTGATGGCGGCGGGTACCGACCGCGGCAACGAGGTGGCCGCCCACATCGCGGCTCGCGCCGCGGTGCCCATGGCCGCCAACGTGCTGTCGTTCTCCGGCTTGGCGCCGTTCGTCGTCACCCGCCAGGTCGTCGGGGGCGCGGTGATGGAGGAGATGAAGCTCCACCAGCGCCCGGCGGTCTTCACCGTGGCCGGCCACGCCGTCGAGGCGAAGCCCGCGGCTGAGCACGGCGCGGGCGACCTGGTCGAGCACGAGCCCGAGGTGGCGGCCGCCGACCTGCTGGCGCGGGTGGTCTCGACCGACGAGCCCGAGGCCGACCTGTCCGGAGCGCTGTCCTCGGCGAAGGTCGTGGTCGGTGCCGGGAGGGGCGTCGGCGGGGCCGACAGGTTCGACGACGTGCTCGAGCTGACCGAGCTCCTCGGCGGCACCCTCGGCGTCTCGCGGGTGGTGACGAGCGCCGGCTGGCGCCCCCACCACGAGCAGGTCGGGCAGACCGGGAGCCGGATCTCCCCCGACCTCTACGTCCCGTGCGGCATCAGCGGGGCGATCCAGCACTGGGCGGGCTGCTCGTCGGCCAAGACCATCCTCGCCATCAACGCCGACGAGGAGGCGCCCATGGTGACCCGGGCGACGTACGCCGTGATCGGCGACCTCCACGAGATCGTGCCGGCCATCACCGCCGAGATCCGGCGCCGGGGCTACGCAGGCTGACCGCGGGCCATGCCTCCTCGAACCCCAGCCGTCGGCCGCACGCCCCCCGGCGCCGACGACAGAGCCCGCCACCTCGCGGTGGCGGGCTCTGTCGTGGAACGTCAGGCGTGGGTCAGGAGGTGGCTCCGGTGCCCTGCAGCCAGGCGTTGACCTTGTCCGGGTTGGCATCGATCCACTTCTGGGCCGCGTCGTTCGGCGACATCCCGTCCTGCCCGATGTAGCTCGAGACCGTGTTCTGGTCCTCGTTGGTCCAGTTGAAGTTCTTGACCAGCGCGACCGCCGATGAGCCGGAGTCGGCGAACTTCGTCGAGATGAGCTTGTTCAGGTGGTATGGCGGGTAGTCGCAGTTGACCTTGGCGGGGTCGGCGTCGCAGCCGGAGGTCCACTTCGGCAGCTTCACGTGGGCGATCTGGATCGGGTCCTTCACGCCGGGCGTGGCCTGCCCGTTGACCTCGGCGTACCACTGCGGGGTGTAGAAGTACGCCAGGAGCGGGGTCTTGTTCTTCTCTGCGCTCTTGAAGCTCTGCAGCAGAGCCGCCTCGCTACCGCCGACCACGACCTGGAAGTCGAGACCGAGGTTCTTGACCAGGGCCTCGTCGTTCGTCACGTACGACGGGTCACCGTCGAGCAGCTGACCCTTGCCCCCGGACTCCGACGTCTTGAACATGCCGGCGTACCTGTTGAGGTTCTTCCAGTCGGTGATGTCGGGGTACTTGTCCGCCATCCACTGCGGGACAAACCAGCCGATCAGGCCCTCGTTGCCGGTCTTGCCGGCGTCCACGACGGTCTTCTGGCCGTCGATGTACTTCTTGACCAGGTCCTCGTGCCCCCAGTTCTCGACCACGGTGTCGATGGAGCCGTCGGACATGCCCTGCCAGCCGACCTCCTCCTTGACCTCGGGGTAGGTCACCGTACAACCCAGCTTCTCAGTGGCGATCTGGCCGATCACGTGTGCGTTCGCGACGTAGCCGGTCCACGGGTTGACCGCGATCCGGAGGTTGCCGCAGTCGCTGCTCCCCGAGGCTTTGGTGTCGCTGATCCCACCGCCCCCGCAGGCGGTCAGGCCGAGGCCGACGACCGCCGCGAGAGCGAACAGCCGCGTGCGGGCTGATCCTCGTCCCATGATGCTGTTCCTTTCTCGTTCCGCTCCGCGACCGCCGCGGAGAAGCTGTGTTGGCTGCGTTGTCTGGTCTTCAGGCCTCGGGTGTGGTCACGGTTGCCGTCACCGCCCGGTCCGGGCGGCGGCGTAGCGGGTGATCCGGTCGAGCATCACGCCGAGGGCTGCGATCGCGACACCGGCGGCGAGACCCTTCCCGAAAAGCTGGTCCTGGCTGAAACCGGAGACGACGATGTAGCCGAGGCTGCCGCCACCGACCATGCCGCCGATGACCACCATGGACAGAACGTAGAGCAGGCCCTGGTTGGTGGCCAGGACCAACGACTCCTTCGACATCGGCAGCTGGACCTTCCGGATCATCTGCCAGCGGGTGATGCCGCTGGACCGGGCCGCCTCGACCGTGGTCGGTGCCACGCCACGGATGCCGTCGGCCACGAGCTTGGTCGCAATCGGGAAGGAGTAAGCCACGGCCGCGACGATGGCGGTGAACCGTCCGGGCAGGAACAGCGCCAGCGCCGGGACGAGGTAGACGAAAGGCGGGATCACCTGGAAGGCGTCCAGGAACGGACGGATCGCCATGTCGGACCTACGGCTGCGGCCCATGGCCACTCCGAGCAGGATCGCGATCACCATCACCATCAGCGTCGCGACCAGGGTCATCGCCAGGGTGATCATCGTGTCGTTCCACAGCCCGGTGCCGAGGATGACGGCCTCGCAGACCAGGGTGGTCACTGTCGGCCGCCAGCCTCCGAGCACGTACGCGACGGCCAGCAGCACGCCCGCGGTGAGCCACCAGGGGGACAGGGCGAGCAGGTCCTGCAGGGGGTTGATCAGCCAGTTGGTGATGTCGTTCTTGAACGCGATGGTGAAGGTGTCGACGCGGTCGACGAACCAGTTTGTGAAGTCGTTGATCCTCGCTGTGAGCTCGGGCCCGCTGATCCACTTCAGCACCGGCGTGTCGGAGACGTCGGGGAACACGGCGTAGTCGATCTGGTTGCGCGACAGCCAGACGCAGAACACGACCGGGACGAACAGGATCGCGTAGAGCAGCCAGCGGCCCGCGGTCGTGACGCGAGGCAGTCGTTCCCCGCGGCCGGACTCCTCGGTCGCCCACCGGGGAAGCCGTTCCAGAACGACTCCGGTCAGCATCACGCTCATGCCCGTGGCCGACGCGACGTTCGTGCGACCCGTCGCCCGCTCGCTGGCAGCGGTCGTGGTGCGGTCGAGCATGATCGCCATCAGCACGACCGCCAAGCTGGCCACCGACGCGGCACCGACGTTCTGGATCTGGAGGGCCTGGACGATCGGGATGCCAAGGCCGGGGCCGTTCACCAGGGCGGCGATGGTGGCCATCGAGAGCGCCGCCAGCGTGCACTGGTTGATGCCGACCACGATCGTGCGTCGCGCCATCGGCAGCTCCACCTGGCGCAGCAGCTGCGACCGCGTCAGCCCCATCGAACGGGCCGCCTCGACGGTCGTCGGTGACACCGATTTGATGCCGTGCTCGGTGATCCGGATCAGCGGGGGGACGGCGTAGATGATGGTCAGCACCATGGCGGCCGCGGACCCAATGCCGAACAGCAGCGCCATCGGGGCGAGGTAGCAGAACGCCGGAAGCGTCTGCATCACGTCGAGGATCGGAGTGACGAACGTCGACGCCGCCCGACTTCGAGCCATCCAGATGCCGGTCGGCAGGCCGATCAGCATGCAGATCAGCACCGAGAGCCCGGTGATGATCAGCGTGTCCATGCTGTCCGACCACAGATCGAGGATGCCGAACATCAGGAACGTGACGGTCACGAGGATCGTGGACCGGAGCCCCGCGGCGACATAGGTCACCCAGATCGCGATCGCGATGACGCCCAGCCACCCGATCTCGGGCACCGGTCGCGGCGGGGCCGGGATCGAGATCAGCTCCTGGAACTGGAGGACGAGCCAGTTCAGGAAGTCACCGATGCCGCCGAGGACACCGCCGATGAACCAGTTGTCGGGTCCGTGCAGCTGGACCCAGTCGCGCGCCTCGTTGAGCTTGCGGTGGAGCTCCGTGGTGTCCTGGAGACCCATGGCCCTGGTCATCTTGCCCTTGAAGGCGGTGTAGAGCACGAGCCAGACGACGAGGATGCCGAGCAGCTTCACGCCGGTGTGGCGCTTCTTGCTGGGCTCGACGTACGGCTGCTCCTCCTTGACGCCCAGCTCCGGTCCCCCGGAGGGAGGAGGAGCCGTGAGGGTCTCGCTCATCGCGTGCCTTCTTCGGCGACGACCACCCGCAGGATGTCCTCGTCGTCGACGACACCGACGACCTTGTCACCGTCCACCACCCGGCACGGTCCTTGGTGGTCCAGCACCGCTCGCGCGGCCTCGCGCACGATCTGGTCGCACGGCAGGGCCGGACTGTCGGCGGACACCTCACCGTCCTTGGCGTCGCGCATCACCCACTTGAGGGTCAGCACGTGCGACTTGGGGACGTCGCTGACGAAGTCGCGGACATAGTCGTCGGCCGGTGCGCCGACCACCTCGTCCGGGGTACCGATCTGGACGATCTCGCCGTCGCGCATGATCAGGATCCGGTCGCCGAGCTTGAGCGCCTCAGCGAGGTCGTGGGTGATGAAGACCATCGTTTTGCCGACCTCGTGGTGCAACCGGATGACCTCGTTCTGCATGTCGCGGCGGATCAGCGGGTCGAGGGCCGAGAAGGGCTCGTCGAACATCAGGATGTCGGGATCGGACGCCAGGGCGCGGGCCAGTCCAACCCGCTGCTGCATGCCACCGGACAACTGGTCCGGGAAGTTGTTCTCGTAGCCGGAGAGGCCGACCAGGTCGACCATCTCCTGGGCCCGGTTGCGACGGTCCGTCCTGCCCTCGCCGCGGACCTCGAGGCCGAAGGCGACGTTGTCGATGACCTTGCGGTGGGGCAGCAGTCCGAAGTGCTGGAACACCATCGACACGCGCTTGCGCCGCGTGTCGAGCAGCGCCTTGTCGGACATGGCGGTGATGTCGTCGCCGTACAGGGTCACCTTCCCGGCGGTCGGCTCGATCAGCCGGTTGAGCAGCCGCACCAGCGTCGACTTGCCGGAGCCGGAGAGTCCCATGACCACGAAGACCTCCCCCGGCGCGACGTCGAAGGACACGTCGCGGATGCCGACCACGTGGCCGGTCTTCTCCTGGAGCTCCTTCCTCGGAAGCTGGGCGTCCTCGCTCTGCATGATCTTCCCCGCGTGGGGTCCGAAGATCTTCCAGAGTCCCTCGACCTTCACGGCCGCCTCGGCACTGTCGCCGCCGGCGACTCGGTCGGACTGGGCTTCCGTCGTAGGCGCTGTCATCGGGTGGTCTCCTTCTTTGCCAGGCTCGCCGAGTCGGGTCGCCCGTCGGTGGTGACGCCGTTGCGTGGGTCACCGGGTGGGTAGAGCGGCATGCCATCGCGGAACCGGTAGTACGGGACGTCGGCGGGAGGCAGCGGAGTGTTGCCGAGGATGAGGTCGGCTGACTTCTCGGCGACCATCATCACCGGGGCGTAGATGTTGCCGTTGGTGACGAACGGGAAGACCGAGGCGTCGACGACGCGCAGACCCTCGAGACCGTGGACGCCCATCGTGGTGGGGTCGACGACGGCGTCGTCCTCGGTCCCCATCCTCGCGGTGCACGACGGATGCAGGGCGGTCTCGGCGTCGTGCCGGACCCAGTCGAGGATCTCGTCGTCGGACTCGACCCCGGCTCCGGGCGAGATCTCACCGCCGTTGAACTCGGCCATCCCCGGCTGGCTCAAGATGTCGCGGGCGACCCGGATGGCCTCGACCCACTCCCTGCGGTCGTTGGGGGTCGACAGGTAGTTGAAGAGCATCGAGGGGTGCTCGCTCGGGTCGGTCGAGCGGATCTTCACGTGACCGCGGGTGTCGGCGTACATCGGGCCGATGTGCACCTGGTAGCCGTGTCCCTCGGCCGGCACGCTCCCGTCGTACCTGACGGCAACCGGGAGGAAGTGGAACATCAGGTTCGGGTAGTCGACATCGTCGTTGCTGCGGGCGAAGCCGCCACCCTCGAAGTGGTTGGTCGCGCCGAGGCCGCGACGGTGGAACAGCCACTCGTAGCCGATCCTGGGACGGGCCCGCATCCGCAGCCCGGGCGCGATCGAGACCGGCTTCTTCGAGGCGTGCTGGACATAGACCTCGAGGTGGTCCTGGAGGTTCTCACCCACCCCCGGGACGTTCGCGACCACGTCGACGCCGAGCCGGCCGAGGTCGTCGGCGTTGCCTACCCCGGACAGTTGCAAGAGCTGGGGGGTGTTGATCGCCCCACCGCACAGGATGACCTCGCCGGCGTCGACCTGGCGCTTCAGCCGGCCGCCGCGTCGGTAGTCGACCCCCACCGCGCGAGTGCCCTGGAACCGGACGCCGGTGACGAAGGACAGGGTGTGGACCGTGAGGTTCTTCCGATGACGCACGGGGTGCAGGTAGGCGCGGGCGGCGGACAGCCGGCGGCCCCGATGGAGGTTGCGGTCGAACCTCGCGAAGCCCTCCTGCCGGTAGCCGTTCACGTCGTCGGTCAACGGGTAGCCGGCGTCCTGGACCGCCTGGAAGAAGGCACCGAAGAGCGGGTTGTCGGCCGGGCCTCGCTCCAGGATCAGCGGCCCCTCCCCGCCCCGCCACTCGTCGGCGCCCGCGAGGCAGGTCTCCATCCGCTTGAAGTAGGGCAGGCAGTGCAGGTAGTCCCACGACTCCATGCCCGGCTCGGCACCCCAGCGCTGGTAGTCCAGCGGGTTGCCGCGCTGGAAGATCATCCCGTTGATGCTGCTGGAGCCGCCGAGCACCTTGCCCCTGGCGTGGTAGATGCGGCGGTCGAACATGTTGGGCTCGGGGTCGGACTCGTACTTCCAGTCGTAGAACCGGTTGCCGATCGGGATGGTGAGCGCCGCGGGCATGTGGATGAACGGGTCGATCCGGAAGTCGGAGCGCCCAGCCTCGAGGACCAGCACCGTGGTGCCGGGGTCCGCCGACAGACGGTTGGCGAGAGCGCATCCAGCGGATCCGCCGCCCACGATCACCACGTCGTAACGCTCGGTCATCGGCTCACCCGTCGCTGCCAGAGCTGCCGGCGTCGTCTGCGCTCCGCGGTGAGCCGTCGAACCAGCGTTGCTCGGCGGGTCGGATGTTGTGCCACACGTGCTTGGTCTCGCGGTACTCGGCCAGACCCGCCTCGCCGAGCTCGCGACCGACGCCGGACTGCTTGTAACCACCCCACTCCGCCTGGGGCACGTAGGGGTGATAGTCGTTGATCCAGACGGTCCCCATGCGCATCCGGGCCGCGACGCGCTGCGCCTTCCCGGCGTCCTGGGTCCACACCGCGCCGGCGAGCCCGTAGGTGCTGTCGTTGGCGATCGCGACCGCTTCGTCCTCGGAGCCGAAGGTCTCGACGGTCAGCACGGGGCCGAACGACTCGTTCTGCGTCACGCTCATGGTGCTGGTGCAGCGGTCGAGGACGGTAGGCAGGTAGTAGAAGCCGTCGGCCAGGGCCGGGTCGTCGGGCGCCGCTCCGCCACAGCGGAGCACCGCGCCCTCGGCGAGGCCGTTCGCGACGTACGCCGCGACCTTCTCGCGGTGGCCGGCGCTGATCAGGGGGCCCGTCTCGGCCTTCTCGTCGAACGGGCCACCGAGGCGGATGGTCCCGGCGCGCTCGACCAGGGCTTCCAGGAACGTGTCGTGCAGCGACTCCTCGACCAGCAGCCGCGCCCCGGCGGAGCAGACCTGGCCGGAGTGGAGGAAGACGGCCGTCAGCGCATAGTCGAGGGCGACCTCGACGTCGGCGTCGGCGAAGACGATGTTGGGGTTCTTGCCGCCGAGCTCGAGAGCCACCCGCTTCACAGTGGCGGCGGCTGCGGCCATCACGCCACGGCCCGTCTGCACCCCGCCGGTGAACGAGACCAGGTCGACCCGCGGGTCACTGGCCAGCGGCGCACCCGCCTCCGCCCCGGCGCCGAGCACGAGGTTGCCGACTCCGGCCGGAAGTCCGGCCTCCTCGAGCAGCCGCATCAGGTGGATGGAGGTGTGCGGGGTGAGCTCGCTCGGCTTGAGCACGAAGGTGTTCCCGGCGGCCAGGCACGGTGCGACCTTCCAGGAGGCCTGCAGCAGCGGGTAGTTCCAGGGGGCGATCAGCCCGCAGACCCCGACGGGTTCGTGCACGATCCGGCTGACGACATCGGGGTTGCCGGTGTCGACCACGCGTCCGGCGTCCTCGGCGGCCACCCGGCCGTAGTACCGGAACACCGAGGCCACGTCGGCCACGTCGTACCGGCTCTCGACCAGCCGCTTGCCGGTGTCCTGGGACTCCGCGAGAGCGATGGCGTCGCAGTCGCGGTCGAGCAGGTCGGCGACCCGTAGCAGCAGGTCACCGCGCTCGCGGGCGGACGTTCGTGGCCAGGTCCCCTCGTGGAAGGCGCGGTACGCCGCGGCGATGGCGCGGTCGACATCGGCGGCGGTCGCCTCGTCGACCTCGGCGACGACCGTCCCGTCGGCGGGACAGTGGATCGATCGACGGCCGCCCGCCAAGGCCTCCGTCCATGCGCCGTCCACGTAGAGCTCAGGCATACGTGCCGCCCATCCCCTCCTCGCGGTCGGCCCCGGGTTGCGTGATCTGCAACTCATTGCTCATGCCGCAACGATTCGTATGGACGGAGAATAGGTGACCTGCGCCACACGTCAAGGGCCAGGACCAGTTTGGCACTGCCTCCGGCACTTGTCAGGGATGCCGGCGCGGGCGTCGGGCGGAGCCGGGTTCAGGTGCGCCGGCCCCACCCGAGGCGGTGCGAGACCTCGAGCGCCGCGGCGACGACCATCGGCACCGTCTCCTCGAGCCGCTGCCGCGTCAGCCGGAACGTCGGCCCGGAGATGCTCATCGACGCGATGATGTCGCCGTGGGCGCTCCGGATCGGCGCTGCGGCTGCGGTCAGTCCGACCTCGAGCTCATCGACCGCGAGGGCGTACCCCGACCGTCGTACGCCGTCGAGCTCCTCGCGCAGCCGCTGCACGGACGTGATCGTGTGCTCGGTGAACCGAGGCAGGTGCGGCAACGCCGCGTCGAAGTCGTGCTGGGAGAGCTCGCTCAGCAGCACCTTGCCGTTGCTCGTCGCATGCAACGGGATGCGCTGGCCGACCCAGTTGTGCGACTGGAGGGCCGAGGAGCCGGCGACCTGGTCGAGGTAGAGCGCGGACTCCTCGGACCGGACCGTGATGTTCACGGTCTCACCCGTGTCGGCGGCGAGCTGGCGGGTCAACGGGCGCGCCTCGCTGACCACGTCGAGCCGGGCCGTCGTGGCGCCGGCCAAGCGCAGGTTGCCGACACCGAGCCGGTAGCGACCGCGGTCGTTGACCTGCTCGACGAGGCGGTGGGCCTCCAGCGTGGCCAGCAGTCGGAACGCCGTGGACTTGTGGACCCCCAGCCGGGCCGCGATCTCGGTGACGCTGGACTCGCCCTCGCGCGCCAGCAGCTCGAGGATCGTGATCGCCCGGTCGACGGACTGGACCGGCGCCGTGGTGCCGGTCCCGGTTGGCGGCTGGGTCTCCTCCACCGCGGACATGGGCGGCAGGCTATATCAGGCGTACGACGGTCGGGTCCGGCTAACGGAACACCACGGTCCGGTTGCCGTTGGACAGGATCCGGGTCTGGGAGTGCCAGCGCACGGCGCGGGACAGCACCTGCGCCTCGACGTCACGCCCTGCCGCCACCAGCTGGTCGGCGTTGAGCGTGTGGTCGACGCGCGTCACCTCCTGCTCGATGATCGGCCCCTCGTCGAGAGCAGCGGTGACGTAGTGCGCCGTCGCGCCGACCAGCTTGACCCCCCGCTCGTGAGCCTGGTGGTAGGGCTTGGCGCCTTTGAAGCTCGGGAGGAACGAGTGATGGATGTTGATGGCTCGACCGCTCAGCCGACGGCACAGGTCGTCCGAGAGGATCTGCATGTAGCGCGCCAGCACGACCAGGTGGATCTCCAGGTCGTCGACCAGCTGGATCAGCTCCGCCTCCGCCTCGGCCTTGGTGTTGGGAGTGAGTGGGAGGTGATGGAAGTCGACGCCGTACGACCGCACCAGCTGCTCGGCGTCACGGTGGTTGGAGACCACCAGTGGCACCTCGATCTGCAGATCACCCGTCGTCGTCCGGAAGAGCAGGTCGTTGAGGCAGTGCAGCTGCTTGGAGACCATGATCAGCGTGCGGTACGGCGCCTGCGCCGCCCACAGGTCGTAGGTCATGCCGAACCGCTCCGCGGTGGCTGCGAATGCCATCCGGAGCGTGGCGGCGTCGGTGGCTTGCACGGTCTCGAAGTCGATCCGCATGAAGAAGCGACCGCTGTCGCGGTCGCCGAACTGCTGGCTCTCGCGGATGTTGCCGCCGTTGTCGACGAGGAAGGTCGTGACGGCCTGCACGATCCCGGGCCGGTCGAGGCAGGCCAGGGTGAGGACGTGGTCGCCCATGGCCTCGACGGTCGCGATGGTCACTCTCAGTCCCCGAGCTCCGCGCGGCGACGCGTCACGTAGGCCTCCAGCTCCTCGCGCACGGCGTCGTCGATGGGCGGTGGCTCGTACTCCTCCAGCTTCTTCTGGTAGATCTCGCCCGCGCGGGTCGCCGTGTCCTTCGCGCCGTTGCGCATCCAACGCTCGTAGTTCTCCGACGAGGAGAGCATGGGCCGGTAGAAGCAGGTACGGAACCGCTCCATGGTGTGCTGGGCGCCGAGGAAGTGTCCGCCGTGGCCGACCTCCTGGTGGGCGTCGAACGCCATGGACGCCTCGTCGATCTCCAGCGGGGTGAACTCGTGCTGCAGCATCTGCACCAGCTCGACGTCGATGATGAACTTCTCGAAACCCGCGACCAGGCCCCCCTCGAGCCAGCCCGCGGAGTGCATGACCCAGTTGGCTCCGGCGAGGAAGGTCGGCAGCAGGGTCATCAACGCCTCGTAGCCCGCCTGCGCGTCGGGGACCTGCGAGGAGGTCAAGCCGCCTCCCGTGCGGAAGGGAAGGTCGAAGTGTCGGGCGATCTGCCCGGTGCACAGCAGCCCCATCCCGGACTCGGGCGTACCGAACGTGGGCGAGCCCGACTGCATGTCGATGTTGGACAGGAACGAGCCGAACACCACCGGCGCGCCGGGACGGATCAGCTGGGACAGCGCGATGCCGGACAGCGCCTCCGTGATCTGCTGCACGAGTGCGGCCGGGATCGTGACGGGCGACATCGCCCCCATCAGGATGAACGGCGTGAGGACGACGGGCTGGTTCGCGGCGGAGTACTCGAACTGCGCCTCGAGCATCCGGTCGTCCCAGCGCAGCGGGCTGTTGCAGTTGATCAGGGAGATGAGGGCGGGCGTCTCCTCGATCGACTCGCGTGACCCGAAGAGGATCTCGGTCATCGCGATGCTGTCCGCGGCGTTGGTGCCGCTCACGACGTTGCCCATGTAGATCTTGTCGGTCAGCGTCTGCAGCGCGTAGGTCATGTCGAGGTGGCGACTGTCGAGCGGGGTGTCGTTCGGCTCGTTGACGACCCCGCCGGCGCTGTCGAGCGCCGAGAAGCTCTGGGCGAGGCGGGTGAAGTTCCGGAAGTCCTCCATGGTGCCGTCGCGGCGGACGTCGCCCGCGCGGACGAACGGCGGGCCGTAGACCGCCCCGAACGCCATCGCGTCACCGCCGATGTGCACGCTGTTCTCGGGGTTGCGGGCCTGGAGGTCGAACTCACGCGGCGCCTTCGCGGCCTGCTCGAGCACGAAGTCGGGGTCCAGGAAGACCGTGCGGTCCTCCACGCGCTGTCCGGCCTTGCGGAACAGGTCGAGCGCGCGGTCGTCCATGAACTCGACACCGATCTCGGACATCAGCCGACGCCAGCCCTGGTCGAGGGTCGCCATCGCGTCCTCGGACAGCACCTCGTAGCGGGGCATCCGGTTGCGGAACATCGCGCCTCCTGTCTAACCTCATGATGTGGGACAACAGTTCCACATCATGGAACCCTCCCGAAAGACCCCGAGCGAGGTGAGTTTCGGTGGCCGAGCCCGCCAGCAGCGGCACGCAGGCGCTGGACCGCGCCGTGCAGCTGACGTCCATGGTGGTCCAGGCGGACGCGCCCCTGTCGTTCGCGGACCTGCAGGAGGCGACCGGGCTCGCCAAGTCGACGACCTCCCGCTTGCTCGCCGCCCTGGAGCGGGGCGACCTGCTCGAGCGCGAGGAGAACGGCGGCTACGTCGCCGGCAGTCTCTTCTGGCTGTACGCCGCCCGGCACGACCCGTGGGAGCGGCTGGTCAGGCTGGCCCGTCCGGCGATGCAGCGGATCGGTCGGGACACCCAGGAGAGCGTGCACCTGTCGGTGCTCCGCGGTGACCACGTCGTCCAGGTGGCCCAGGTCGACTCGCAGTACCTCCTCGGCACCCGCGACTGGACCCAGGTGGACGTCCCGGCGCACACCTCCTCCCTGGGCAAGGTCTTCCTGGCCTGGGGCGTGCTCGCACTCCCCGAGGAGCGCCTGGAGAGACTCACCCCGCAGACGCTGACCACCCTGGCTGCGCTCGAGCGCGATGGCGCGACGACCCGCAGGCGGGGCTTCGCGGTGACCGTGGACGAGCTCGAGGAAGGGCTCACCGGTGTCGCCGTACCGGTCCGAGGGGTCCGCGGCGACGTGGTCGCGGCGCTCGGCCTCTCGGGCCCCACCAGCCGCCTCGACGGGCGAATCGAGGACCTCGGCCGCAACCTGATCACCCGGGCGACGGAGATCGCCGCGGTGCTGCACGGACCCACCACTCGTCTGACGAAGGAAGGCGTGGCATGACTTCACCCCAGATGACTAGTCCCGAGGACATCCTCCGAGGTCTCTACGACGAGACGCTGGTCGGCAATGCGCCGCGCGTCCTCGAGCTCACCGAGTCCGGGCTGGAGCTCGGCATGGAGCCGCAGACCCTGCTGTTCGAGGCGCTCATCCCCTCCCTGGAGGAGGTCGGGGCCCGGTTCGAGCGCGGCGACTTCTTCGTGCCCGAGATGCTGATCGCCGGCCGGGCGATGGCCGGGGCGATGGAGCGGCTGCGCCCGCTGCTGGCCGAGACCGGCGTCGAGACCGTCGGGAAGTTCCTGATGGGCACGGTCAAGGGCGACGTGCACGACATCGGCAAGAACCTCGTCAACATCATGCTCGAGGGCGCCGGGTTCGAGGTGATCGACCTCGGTGTGCAGGTCGCCCCGGAGAAGTTCGTGGAGAAGATCCTTGAGCACCAGCCCGACATCGTCGGCTTCTCGGCGTTCCTGACGACCACCATGCCGATGTTCAAGGCCAACATCAACGCTCTCGAGAAGGCCGGTCTGCGCGACTCGGTGGTCGTGATGGTCGGTGGCGCTCCGGTCACCCAGGAGTACGCCGACGCCGTCGGGGCCGACGGCTACGCGGCCGACGCCTCCGCCACCGTCAGGCGGGCCAAGGACCTCCTGAGCCAGCGGCGCGCCAGGGTCAACGCATGAGCGGCCCGACCGCTGTGCCGAAGGAGACCGTCCTCCGCAGCGCGACCAAGGAGGTCGTGATCGGGCACGGTCATCGGTTCTGCCTGATCGGTGAGCGGATCAACCCGACCGGCCGCCGGATCTTCCAGGAGCAGCTGCGCGCCGGCGACCTGTCGGCCATCGAGCGCGACGTCGCCGCGCAGGTCGCGGGTCGCGCCGACGTCCTCGACGTGAACATGGGTGTCCCCCTGACCGACGAGCCCGAGCTGCTGGCGAAGGCCATCCAGCTCGTGCAGACGCTGACCGACCTGCCCATCTGCATCGACTCGTCGGTGGTCGAGGCGCTCGAGGCGGGGCTCGCGGTCTACCAGGGGCGCGCCCTGGTCAACTCGGTCACGGCCGAGGACGACCGGCTCGCCGCGATCCTGCCGCTGGTCAAGAAGTACGACGCCGCGGTCATCGCGCTGCCCAACGACCATGACGAGATCCCGATGGAGGCCGACAAGCGCGTCCTGCTCACCGAGAAGATCGTGCGGGTCGCCACCGAGGAGTACGGCCTCGACGCGGCCGACATCGTGATCGACCCGCTGGCCATGCCGATCGGTGCCGACACCACCACGACGCTGGTCACGCTGGACACGATGCGGCAGATCCGCGACCGGTTCGGCGTGAACATGACCTGCGGCGCGTCCAACGTGTCGTTCGGCATGCCCGACCGCCACACCCTCAGCTCGGTGTGGCTGCCGATGGCGATGACCGCCGGGCTGACCAGCGCCATCATGGACACGCGGACGCCGCAGATCGTCGACGCGGTCAAGGCCGCCGACGTGTTCCTCGACCACGACGACTGGGGGATGGCCTGGATCTCGGCCCACCGAGCCAAGCAGGCCGCCACGGCATGACCTCAGACCTCGGCGACCCGGCCGAGCCGGGGCAGCCGGACTTCTCCCTCGACGCCGTGCGCCGGGAGGGGCTGCTCGCCCCGGCCGGCGCCGAGCCGGTCACCCACGACGGCACGGGCCGGGTCGAGCTGTCCTTCACCGTCGAGGACAAGGAGGCGCCGCCGACACACAAGCAGGTCCGGGTGCCCCCCGGCGTGAGCGTCTTCGACTCCGCGTCGTGGAACGGCATCGCCATCGACTCCACCTGCGGTGGCCACGGCACCTGCCACAAGTGCAAGGTGCGGGTCGCCCCGGTGACCGCGGTCTCGCGCCACGATGCTCGGACCTTCAGCAGTGCCGAGCTGCAGGAGGGCTGGCGACTGGCCTGCCTGGTGCAGGCGACCCGCGACCACGACGTCGTCGTGCCACCGCTCACCACGCGACCCAAGGCCGCCACGGTCGGTGTCGGCCGCCAGGTGATCCTGCGGCCCGCCGTCCAGAAGCGGTACGTCGAGCTCACCGAGCCGACGCTCGAGGACCAGCGACCCGACCTCGACCGTCTGCTGCAGGCCATCGACGACCTCGAGCCGCGGCCGGACCTGCACGCCCTTCGTCGCCTGCCCACCGTGCTCCGACACAGCGACTTCAAGGTGACCGCGGTCGTCGTCGACGAGACCCTGATCGACGTCGAGGCCGGCGACACCACCGGCGTCCGCTACGCGATCGCCTTCGACCTCGGCACCACCACGGTCGTAGCGACCCTGCTCGACCTGGTCACCGGCACCCCGGTCGCTGTGGCCTCCATGCTCAACAAGCAGCAGCCGTTCGGCGGGGACGTCATCACGCGGATCAGTGCCACCATGCTCGACCCTGCGGCACTCGGTCGGCTTCAGGACGCCGCGGGCCAGACCCTCGCGACGCTCGCCGAGCAGGTCTGTCGCGAGGGCGGTGTCGATCCGCGGCACGTCTACGAGGCGGCTCTCGCCGGCAACGCCACGATGACCGCGCTCGCCCTCGGCATCGACCCGGAGCCGCTCGGCGTCGCGCCGTTCGTCCAGGCCACCGCCACCCCGCCCTCCGTCCTGGCCCGCGAGGTGGGGCTCGACCTGCACCCGGGCGCGCGCGTCGCCCTCTTCCCCGCCCTCGGTGCCTACGTCGGCGGCGACATCGTGGCAGGCATGCTCGCCACGGGGATGGACCGCGACAAGCGGATCCGGCTGTTCATCGACGTCGGTACCAACTGCGAGATCGTGCTCAGCGACGGCGACCGCATCCTGGCCACCGCGGCCCCCGCGGGACCCGCCTTCGAGGGGGGCGCGATCCGGTGCGGCATGCGTGCGGCCGACGGCGCGATCGAGGTGATCAGGCTGTCGGACGACGTGGAGCTCTCGGTGATCGGCGACGTGGCGCCGCGAGGCTTGTGCGGCTCGGGGCTGGTCGACGGGGTGGCCGAGCTGGTCAGGGTCGGTCTCCTCGACGCCAGTGGGCGGTTCGTGGCCGACGAGGTGGCCAAGGAGGTCGCACCCGCACTGGCCGATCGCCTGACCTACCTCGGCAAGGAGCGGGTCTTCGTGCTCCATCGGGAGCGCCCGGACGCCGACCCGGCCGACGGCGTCGTCCTGACGCAGCGTGACGTGCGCGAGCTGCAGTTCGCCAAGGCCGCCATCTCGACCGGCTGGACGCTGCTGATGGAGGAGCTGGGCCTCGAGCACCGCGACATCCAGCAGGTCCTGCTCGCCGGCTCCTTCGGCAGCTATCTGTCCGCGGCGTCCGCGGTTCGCATCGGCCTGGTGCCGAAGCTGCCCGTGCTGCGCATCGTCGCCGCCGGAAACGTGGCCGGTGAGGGAGCGAAGATGGTGCTGCTCTCGATCCGCGAACGCACCGGCGCCCTGGCCCTGCTCGAGGAGGTGACCTATGTCGAGCTCTCAGACCGACCGGACTTCAACGACCGCTTCGTCGACCTCCTTGCGTTCCCGAGCTGACGGCGGTCCGCAGGTGGCCCTGGTCGCCTGCGGAGCCCTGGCCCAGCCCGCGGCGGCCGTCGTCGCGCGCCACGACTGGCCCGTCGACGTGCACCCCCTGCCGCCGCTGCTGCACAACCGGCCGCACCTGATCGCCGACGAGGTACGCCGACTCGCCGTCGAGCTGTCGGCCTCCCACGACGTCGTCGCGGTCGGCTACGCCGACTGTGGCACGTACGGCGCCCTCGACGCGGTGTGCGAGGAGCTCGGGCTGGAGCGCCTACCGGGCCTGCACTGCTACGACCTGTACGACGGCGAAGCCGCGCTGGCGGCCCGACTCGACGACGAGCCCGGCACCTACCTCCTCACCGACTTCCTCGTCCGCTCCTTCGAGCGCACCGTCGTGCGCGAGCTCGGCCTGGACCGCTGGCCCGAGCTCCGCGACGACTACTTCCGGCACTACACCCGGGTCGTCTGGCTGGCTCAGGAGCCGGATCCCGAGCTGCGCACGCTCGCCCAGCTGGCCGCCGAGCGACTCGGCCTGCCGCTGACCGTGGTACCCACCGGCACGGGGCGGCTCGAGGCGGCCCTGGCCGCCCTGCTCGGGTCCGTGCTCGCGACCCACCGACCTGGGCCCAGGACACCGGCGTGAACGCCCCGGAGGAAAGGCACCCCTGATGGCACTCTCCGCCTTCGACCTCTACTCGGTCGGCATCGGGCCGTCCTCCTCGCACACGGTCGGGCCCATGCGCGCGGCCAAGAGGTTCGCCGACGGGCTGGTCGAGTCGGGTCGGCTCCACGACGTACGCCGGCTCCGGGCCGAGCTCTTCGGCTCCTTGGGTGCGACCGGGCACGGCCACGGATCGCCGAAGGCGGTCGTCCTCGGCCTCGAGGGCGAGGACCCTGCGACCACCGACACCGACGGTGCCGAGGGTCGGCTCGAGGCGATCCGCTCCGCCGGCACGTTGCGGCTCGCGGGCACCACCCCGGTGCCGTTCGACCTCGGTGAGGACCTCGTGATGCACCGGCGACAGAGCCTGCCGGCGCACCCGAACGGCATGACGTTCGCGGCGTACGACGCCTCGGGCACGGAGATCAGCTTCCGGACGTACTACTCCGTGGGAGGGGGGTTCGTCGTCGACGCGAACGCGACCGGCGCCGACCGCGTCGTCCTCGACGAGACCCCGCTCCGGTACCCCTTCACCACCGGCGCCGAGCTGCTCGCGATCTGCGCGCGCGAAGGGTTCGCGGTCAGCGACGTGATGCTGGCCAACGAGCAGGCCTGGCGCACCGACGCGGAGATCCGCGAGGGCATGCTCCATCTGTGGTCGGTGATGGCCGAGTGCGTCGAGCGGGGCTTCCACCGTGAGGGGGTCCTGCCCGGCGGTCTCCGCGTCCCCCGGCGCGCGCCGGGACTGTTCCGCGAGCTGTCCGGGAAGTCCGAGGCAGACCCCTTGCACGTGCTCGACTGGGTCAACCTCTACGCCTTGTCCGTCAACGAGGAGAACGCCTCCGGCGGCCGCGTCGTGACGGCACCGACGAACGGCGCCGCGGGCATCATCCCGGCCGTGCTGCACTACTACGTCCGCTTCGTGCCGGGCGCCGACGACGACGGCATCGTGCGCTATCTGCTGACGGCGGCGGCGGTCGGGATCCTCTTCAAGACCAATGCGTCGATCTCCGGCGCCGAGGTCGGCTGCCAGGGCGAGGTCGGCTCGGCCTGCTCGATGGCCGCGGGCGGCCTCGCCGAGGTGCTCGGCGCCGACCCGGCCCAGGTCGAGAACGCCGCCGAGGTGGGTATCGAGCACAACCTCGGCCTGACCTGCGACCCGGTCGGAGGACTGGTGCAGATCCCGTGCATCGAGCGGAACGCGATCGCGTCGGTCAAGGCGATCAACGCGGCACGCCTGGCGATCAACGGCGACGGCAGCCACAAGGTGAGCCTCGACCGCGCGATCAAGACCATGCGGGACACCGGCCGCGACATGAAGACCAAGTAC
>Ga0302322_100001207_pt1 | contig 20974 bp, 23 predicted proteins | sample Fen_T0_2_FD_203757 | JGI IMG/M metagenome (GOLD analysis project Ga0302322, IMG submission 203757) | Peat permafrost microbial communities from Stordalen Mire near Abisko, Sweden - Fen_T0_2 | ecosystem: Environmental > Terrestrial > Soil > Wetlands > Permafrost | place: Sweden: Abisko...
CCGGCCCGCGGACCCGCCGTCCCCGCTTGCGAAGGACGATCAACCGCCGGCGAACGGCGGTAGGACGTCCATGATCTGGCCGTCACGGACCGTGGCGTCCCGCTCGTGCACGGCGACCTCGTCCAGTAGAAAGCTGCACCGGCGCAACACCGTCGTCAGCCTGCGGCCATGTCGGCGGATCGCCGTGTCCAGCACCGCCTGCACGGTGACCGTGGCGGCCTGCTGACGATCGGGATCGATCCGACGGCCAGCGCTCCCGGTGCTCACGTCCGGGACCACAGCAACGGTCAGCCGTTCTTCGGCGACCCCGACAGCGGCGCGGGCGGCGGCGAAATAGCGAACCGTGACCTCCACGCTCGGGTCGTCGCCATTCTCGCCATTCTCGCCGTCGCGTCCGTTGATCGCGGCACGTTCGGCCCCTTCCGGCCCGACGCCTGCCTTCGGCTGCCGGCGGCGGCTGCCGGTCGTGGCGGTGACCCCCTCGCCGGCGGCCATCGTCGCCTCACCCACCGATGGCACTCATCGGCCGGTCGGGCTGCAGGAAGCTCGGATCGTTGATGCCGTGCCCCGGGAGCTTGCCCCAGGTGGCGATGCGCCAGGCGTCGGCGACCTCCGCGTCCCCCGCGCCGCCGCGGACGAGGGCCCGCAGATCGGTCTCGCTGCGGGAGAACAGACACGTCCGCACCTGCCCGTCCGCGGTGAGCCTGGTTCGATCGCAGTCCCCGCAGAAGGGCCTGGTTACCGAGGCGATGATGCCGACCGTGGCCGGGCCGCCGTCGACGTCGAACAACTCCGCGGGGGCGCCGAGGCGGGCGACGGGATGCGGGGTCAGGGTGAACCGTTCGGCGAGCGTCCGCTCTATTTCTTCGGCCGTGACCATGCGCTCGCGGGTCCAGGTATGCCCGGCGTCCAGCGGCATCTGCTCGATGAACCGCAGGTGGTAGCCGTGATCAACACTGAACTGCAGCAGATCTGCCGCCTCGTGGTCGTTCACACCCCGCATCAGCACGGTGTTGATCTTCACCGGCGCCAGGCCCGCGTCGGCAGCGGCGGCCAGCGCGTCGAGCACATCGGTCAGCCGCGGGCGACGGGTCAACCGCAGGAACGTGTCGGCGTCCAGCGAGTCCAGCGAGATGTTGATCCGGTCGAGACCGGCGGCCACGAAGTCGGCCGCGCGCCGGGCGAACCCGATCCCGTTCGTGGTCAGCGACATCTCCGGGCGCGGTCGCAGCTCGCCGACCCGACGGACCACATCGACGATGCCCTTGCGCAGCAAGGGTTCTCCACCGGTGAACCGGATCTCCTCGATACCGAGGTCGCGGACCGCGACACCGACGAGGTGGATCAGCTCGTCATCGGTCAGCAGGTCGTCGGTGGGCAACCAGTCCAGTCCCTCCGCCGGCATGCAGTAGGTGCAGCGTAGGTTGCAGCGGTCCGTCAGCGAGATCCGCAGATCCCGCGCGCGCCGGCCGAACGTGTCCACCAGCCCCGGATTGTTCCCCCGCTCACCGGCGTCGGATCCGTGGCCGGCTGCCGCCGAGGTGACGGTAGCTCCGACCCGCGGGATGCCCAGCGCGACGGTATCCATCGGCCCAGAGTAGCTGCGAGCCACAGCGAGCGGCGAATGAGTCATAGTGGGTGACGCGGGTGGTCCTTTGCTCGCCGCGGCCCGCGTACGGGTGCCCGGTTGAGCCCCGGACAGGCGCCGCCCGAGAGTGTCCGACGGGCCAGGGCTCGGTGGCCCCGGCCCGGCGAGGAGGTCGTCAGCCGTGCGGGAAGTGTTGGCCGACCTGTTGAGGTGGTGGGAGGCCGGCGACGTCATCGGCGTCGGCACGGTGATCGGCACCTTCCGATCGGCCCCGCGTCCACCCGGTGCGGCGATGCTCGTCGGCCCGGACGGGACCGCGGTCGGCTCGGTGTCCGGCGGTTGCGTCGAGGGTGCGGTCTACGACCTCGCGGCCGCCGTGCGCGCCGGCGACCCGCCGCTCCTGCAGCGCTACGGCGTCTCCGACGACGATGCATTCTCCGTCGGGCTGACCTGCGGCGGGATCATCGATGTCTTCGTCGAAGCGATCTCCCGCCGGGATTTTCCCGATTTCGGAACCCTCGCAGCGTCTATCACCGCCGGCGAGCCGGTCGCGCTCACCACCGTCATCGCCGGCCACCCGGAACAGATCGGCCGGCACCTGGTGATCTGGACGTCGGATTCGGCCGGGACGCTGGGCAGCGCCAGGCTGGACGACGCGGTGCGCGATGATGCCCGCGGACTGCTGGCCACCGGCCGGACCGCAGCCCTGACCTACGGGCCCGAAGGGCAGCGGCGCGGCGAGGGACTGTCGGTCTTCGTGTCCTGTTTCGCGCCGGCCCCGCGGATGCTGGTGTTCGGTGCCATCGATTTCGCCGCCGCCGTGGCCAGGGTCGGGTCGTTCCTCGGATACCGCGTCACGGTCTGCGATGCCCGCCCGACCTTCGCGACCGACCGGCGGTTCCCCGACGCCGACGAGGTGGTGGTCGACTGGCCGCACCGCTACCTGCAGGCCCAGGCGGCCGCCGGCGCCGTCGACAGCCGGACGGTGATCTGCGTGCTCACCCACGAGCCCAAGTTCGACGTCCCGGTGCTGGTCTCTGCGCTCAGGCTGCCGGTGGCCTACGTGGGAGCCATGGGTTCACGCAGGACCCACGCCGACCGCCTGGCCAGGCTGGTCGAGGCCGGCCTGACGCCGGATGAATTGAGCCGGCTGTCCTCGCCGGTCGGCCTGGACCTGGGCGCCAGAACCCCTGAGGAGACGGCGATCTCGATCGCCGCGGAGATCATCGCCCGGCGCTGGGACGGCGACGGGCGACCCTTGTCACGGACCGAGGGCGCGATCCATCGCCATCCCATCGCCGAGCCGGTACCGCTGGGCCACCGCGAGCCGGTACCGCTGGGCCACCGCGAACCGGTACCGCTGGGCCACCGCGAACCGGTGCCGCTGGGCCACCCCGAGCCGGTACCGCCGGGCCACCGCACACCGGCGCCGCCGGGCCACCGCACGCGAGCGCCGCCGGGCAACGGCACGCCGGCGCCGGCGGACGGCGCCAGGCCGAGCTGACCGGGCATCGATGGGGCCGTGATCAGCCGGAAACCCTCCTCGGGCGGTCCCGGCCGGTTCCGTCGACCCGCCATGGGTCAGATCCCCGCGAAACCCATGGTCTAAATCCCCTCCCGGGCGAACACCCGACCCTCGTCGACCGCCAGTCGGAGTTCGGCGTGGTCGTGCTCGTTCTGCCAGACGTACTCGGTCGCGTAGTCGGCGACCGCAGTGTCGAAGGCATCGGAGGCGCCCAGGTACCCGGCGATGGCAACCTGGTCACCGGATCGGGCGTGCGCCCGGGCCAGGGTCTGCCCGCACACCCGCCCGTAGAACGCCATCGCGGACGGCGCCAGGGCCTCGACCACCACCGAGCCCTTGCCGTCCCGGAGTTGGCGGATGTAGAAGTCCCGCTCCTGCCCGTCAACCCCGTGCACCCGTTGCCACCCGAGGAAGATGTCGCTGGTCATCTGCGTCAGCCGCTGACCGTGCACCACCCGCTGGCCCTGGTTGGTGAACCGAGTGGCGGGCGTGACGTAGTCGGCCAGCACCGACCGCTGCGCCTCCTTGGCCTGCAGGAACAGCGGGTCCGCGGCATCGGCACCGTCCAGCAGGATGATCCACGCCCGGGTGCCGACGCTGCCGACGCCGACCACCTTGAAACCGAACTGCACGAACGAGAACTGATCGAGCAGGCGGCGGCGATCGCTCTGCAGGGTCCGGCGATAGCCGTTGATCAGCTTGGACAGCGAGCCGTACCAGGTGCTGACGTCCTCGCCCCAGGCCTGCAGCAGCTCCTCGCCCGGCATGATCAACGGCGGATCGTTCTTGATCTGCACCTGCCCGTCGACGGTGACCGTGAGCTTGCGCAGGGCGTCGGCGCTGTCGCGGTAGCGGGCCTTGTGCAGGCTCGCGTTCATCTCGGCCTCGGCGCTGGAACCGACCTTCTTGCGGAGCTGCTTGAGCAGCGCGGCGATGTCCTCGTGCGAGTACCAGACCGCCAGATTGCCCAGTCCCGCCAGCCTGGAGATCTCCTCGCGGTATCCGGCCACCGCGGCCAGCACCGCCTTTCGAATCTTCGGGAGCGAGAATTCACTGACCGAGGACGCCACCGCCACGCTCGCCGCGAGCCGCTTGACGTCCCACTCGAACGGCCCGGGGTAGGTCTCGTCGAAGTCATTGATGTCGAAGGCCTGCTGGCGTTCCGGGGTGGCGTAGAAACCGAAGTTGCTCAGATGGGCGTCCCCGCACAGCTGCACCAGCAATGCCGAATGCGGCGTCGATCCGAGGTCGGCGGCCATTATCTGGGCGGCGCCGCGGAAGAATGTGAACGGGGTGGCGAGCATCCGTCCGTACCGGATCGGCACCAGTTGCGGTATCCGGGTGGCCGCTTGGCCCTGCAGCAGATCGACCGGGTCCGGTCTCGTGCCACGGCTGATCTCGGCGTGGGCAGCCAGCGGCATCGCGGCCCGCGCCGCCTTGCCGGCCGCGGATCGATCGGCCCGGGTCTGCCGCGCGGCTCTGACCCGCCTGGCATACGCAGCCGTAGCGGGCGGACCCGGCGCGATCAGTGGGCGCGCGGTCGCTGGGCTGTCGGTCATCGGCTGTCCTTCCGGCGGCACGCCGGTGGTCGGCGCGGGCACGGTCGGCATCGGGACTACTTCGGTGCGGTTCGGTCGCCCGAACAACCCGCCGATCGAATCGATCGATCGACGGTGCCGACTGTCCCGTGCATGCTGCCACAGCGCCGTCGACTCGGTCCGGAGCCGGCGCCGGGTGGTGGCCGCGCAGCGCCTCGGTGGTCAACCGTGTCCGTGCAACGACGGTGGCGCCCCGCCGGCGGGTCAGTCCATCGTGACGACCGGATAGAAGTAGTGGTACGCCCCCAACCCGATCGAATGGGCGTCGAGCTGACGGGCCGTGCCGCTCATCTTCGCTGGATGGCTGATCGGACGCCTGCGAGGTGGGGGGGCGGCTGATGGGGCCAAGGTAACCGAGCGTCACCCTCCCTGCGCGACCAGCAGTAGGCATCGTCCGCCGCGGATGAAAATCACCCGTCTGAGACGTTCGAGTCCTCTGTGCGGGCGGCAGTCCAACGGATCTTCCGACCTACACTTCCCGATGTGACGAAGCGTGACACGACGGCTCGGTTCCGCCTGCCGTTGGAGATTCCCGCTTCCGAGGCACCTCCCGTCGCCGACGGGACCAGGTTCCCGCCGCCGGCGGCCCGAGAAGACTTGGTGGTGCGCTCGGCAGTGTTGGCCCGGTTACGTTCCAGCACAGCCACGGTGATCTGCCTGCGCGCGCCGGCCGGCTACGGCAAGACGACAGTGCTCACCCAATGGGCGGCGGAGGATCGGCGACCGTTCGCCTGGATCTCCCTCGATCCAGCCCACGACGATCCGGTGATGCTGGGCAATCGACTGACGGCCGCGATCGCCGACCTGCAACCGGCAACGACGGGCCTGCACCCGGTGCTGACCGGGCAGGAACCGGGCTTTTCGACCGTGGTCCTCCCTGCTCTCGGACGGCAGTTGCACGACGCCTCGATACCGTTCGTCCTGGTCCTGGATGATGTGCAGCTGATCGGCCACCCGGCCGCGGTCAGGATGCTCAGCCTGGTCATCTCCGCCATGCCGACCGGCTCCCAGATTGCCCTGGCGTCCCGGACGGAGCCGCCGATCGCACTGAGCCGGCTCCGGGCGGACGGGTGCCTGCTGGAGATCACCGCGGGCGATCTGATGCTCGACCGCCGGGAGGCCGGGATCGTGCTCGAGGGGACCGGACTGTCGCCGGAGGACACCGATGCGATCGTGGCGTCGGCGGAGGGTTGGCCGGTCGGGATTCATCTCTGTGGGATGGCGGTCGGCCCGCCGGCGGCCGAGCGCCGCTCGGACGGCGTGCCGGGCAGCCTGTCGGTCAGCGGCGGCGAACGCATCGTGGTCGACTACCTCCGGTCGGAGCTCTGGTCCGACATCGACGAACCGACCATGCAGTTCCTCACCCGCACCTCGATCCTGTCGGCCCTGTCCGGGCCGCTGTGCGACGCGGTGACGGCCAGCCGTGGCTCGGGTTCGCTGTTGCGCCGTCTGCGGGGCAGCAACCTGTTGATGGTTCCGCTGGATTCGCAGGACAACCGGTTCCGCTATCACCGCCTCATGCTCGATGCGTTACGCGGTGAACTCGAACGCCGGGAATCCGATCTGATCCCGATCCTGCACGACCGCGCCAGCCGCTGGTTCGAATCGAACGGCGACCTCGATTCGGCCATCAGGCATGCCACACTGGCCGGCGACCTGAACCGGACCGCCGACCTGGTCTGGACCAACGTCCGGCCGGCCTTCGGAGCGCTCGACACGTTGCCGCGATGGCTGCACGGAATGCCCGATACGCAGATCGCGCGCTCACCTCAACTCGCCTGCGCATCGGCCTGGGTTGCGCTGTGCAGCGGCGACCTACGGACGATGGGCCGTTGGATCCTTGTCACACAGGCATACTTCACCGCCCACCCACCGGGCGATCCCCGCCAGCTGGAGGTGCGGGCCACGCTCGACCTGCTGCTCGCCCTGCGCGGCGACTGGGGTTTGTGCATCGGCGAGGCGGCGTCGCGGGCCTACGAACGGATCTCACCGGTCAGCCCGTGGCGTCCGTTCGCGTGCTTGTTGATGGCGGTCGGCCACATCCTCGCCGCAAACCCGGCGGAGGCCGTTGGACATCTCCGGCAGGGGGAATCGCTGGCCGCGGAGCTCGACGTGCCGCAGGTCCGCGCGGACTGCCTGGCCACCCTGGGGCTGTTGGCGATCCAGGCCGGCGAGTGGGAGAGGGGCGCGGCCCTGGTCGCCCGGGCCCGCGAGGTCATCGTGGTCAACGATTTGCTGGAGCTGTCCACCTCCGCCTACACGATGAGTGTCGTTGCCCTGGCGCAGGCGCGCGGTGGCGACCACGTCGTGGCACGCGCGACGCTGGTTCTCGCCCGCCGGCTGACCGCCGAACTGCTCGGGATCGCACCCTGGTACCAGGTGCTTGGTCGAACGTTGCACGCCACCGCGAGCCTGTATCTGCACGACGTCCCGACCGCCCGGCTGCTCACCAGGCAGGCTCGACAACTTCTCGACGATGGTGGTGATTCCGGGTTCCTGCGCGCAGCGGTGGCGCGATGCGAACGGACGCTGGCCGACCTTCCCGCCGACCCGGCGATGAGGGTCTCCCCGCTGACCACGGCGGAATTGCGGGTACTGCAGTACCTGCCGACGCACCTGTCGTTCCCGGAGATTGCCAAAGGCCTGTTCGTTTCTCGCCACACGATCAAGACGCAGGCGCTGGCGGTCTATCACAAGCTCGGGGTGAGCTCGCGCAACGAGGCGGTCGATCGCGCTCGGCACCTTGGGCTGCTGCCTGGGCTGCTGCCGGCGCTGCCCGCCGCCGCTCGCGGTTGACCGGCCCCCTCCCGGTCAACGACCTCTGCGCCGCAGCGCTCGTGCATCCCGCGAGACGGCGTCCCGCTGCGCAAGCTCGCCGGAGAATCAGCTGGCAGTGGCGCCCGAGCTGCCCAACTCGTGGGCCAGTTCCTTCTCGTCCTCCTCGGACAGCGACGTCTTGAGCAGCGTGCCGCCGTAGGCCTTCATCGCATCGGCGAACTTGTCCTCGGTGATCTTCGAGGCCATGATCACCACGGCCGCCTTGCCCGGTTCGAGCAGGGACTGGACCTGGGAGCGGAACTCGTCGTTGATCCCGGACTTGCCGAGTTTGCCGAACATGGCGCCCATCAGACCGCCGAATATCAGGCCGACGCCAGGAACGAAGAACAGCAGCCCGATCAACATGCCCCACAACGCGCCCGACGCCGCACTGACGCCGACGATCTTCTGCGGCGTCTCGACGTGACTCTTTCCTTCTGCGTCGACCGTCACGATGGCCAGACCCCGCAACTCGACGACGAAATCGGACTGCATGGTGAGGACCTCGTTATAGGCCGAAGTGGCCTTCTCGTGGTCGTCGTAGCCGATGACGATGAGTTCGGACATGTATCTCCTCCTGTGGCGTTCCAGACAGCGGTGGCTGGCTGTGGCCGGCGACCGGCCGATCGGTGCCGCCGCGGGGGCGGCGGTCACGGGTGCCGGGCACCCGATGCCTCCCCCGCACGGGGCTTGCATTGCATCACAGAGGGCGCCTTGGCTCATCCTGCACCCAGGATGATCCGCGGGCCGCGGGTCAGATTCGGCGCAATCGCTCCTGGCAGGCCCGCAGCACCAGCACGGGGACGAACGTGGTGACCTTCGCTCCATTGAACTCGGCGAAACCGCCGTGCACCATCAGCGCGATGTCGCGCGGATCGACCTTCGGGTGCCGGTTGGTCAGCGTCGCGATCACCGAATCGACGGCCCGTTCGTCATGTTGGGCCGTGACCGTCATCGCATCGGCCACCGCAGGTTCGTGGGCGATGCTCACTCTGCGTCCTCCATGCCTGCCCGATATCCTCAGCTGCGCGCTTTGCATCACCGTATCGCCGCCGGTTCGATCACACCCTGTGCTCTCGCAACCGTTCGATCACAGCCCGATGGGGCGTCGTCCCGCATCGCCCGATCGGGGGGAGTTTCTTGTTCTGCGCCGCCGTCGGTTGGCCGGGGGCGCGCGCGGGTGAGTCCGTTGCTATCTTCATCCCGATCGGTCGATGCCGGGTTCTGACCCAACGGGTGGGATCGAGTGCGCCGCCGGTCACCCGACGGTGATCCAGTATCGATTCCCGACCCGTTTCCCAGTGGCGCGGGAGCCCGACCCCGGGGCCCGGACGCTGTGCTGACCGCGACATGACTGAGGAGTTCTTATGGAGATCGGACCAGTTGACGTCCTCGAGGTCGCCTTTCCCGGCAACGAGTTCAACGGGGCGATCCTGCCCGCTCTCGAGCGGCTGATCGCGTCCGGCACGATCCGGGTCCTCGACCTGCTCTTTGCCTACAAGAGCGCCGACGGCGAGGTGGGGTCCCTGGAGCTGGCCGGCATCGACCAGCAGTTCGGGCCGTTGTTCACCAGCATCGACGGTGATGTTCCTGGCGGTCTGCTGGATTCCGAGGACGTCGAGGCCCTCGGCGAGGACCTCGAGCCGAATTCCTCGATCGCGCTGATCTGCTGGGAGAATACCTGGGCCGCGCCGTTCCTGGCCGCCTTGGAGGGTTCCGGCGCCGTGCTGCTGGATCAGGCGAGAATTCCTCGGGATGCCGTGCTCGCGGCCCTCGAGTCGGTCGAGAGCTGAGGACGAAGTCATGGGATTGTTCGGCATGATGGCCCGCACCGCGGTGGTGGCGGGGACGGCCACCGCGGTGTCCAACCGGGTGTCGCGGCGGCAGGCCAACAAATGGCAACAGCAGTCCGATGCTCAGGCCGATGAGCAAGGGCAGCCGCAAGGGCAGGATCAGCAGGCACCGCCACCGCAGTACCAGCAGCCACCGCCGGCTCCGGCGCCCGCCGCGTCGGGTGAGGGATCGAGCCTGGTCGATGAGATCCAGAAGCTGGCCACGCTCAAGGAGCAGGGTCTGCTCAGCGAGGACGAATTCGCGGCCGCCAAGAGCAAGCTGCTCGGAGCCTGAGCGCTCGGCGGGACCGACATGCGCCGCGGCGCTTCGAACTACGCTGAACCGGTGACGGACGGCGACTTCGCAACGGCGGGCGGACCCGGGGATCCGGCAGATCCGCCGACGGTGCGGGAGGCGGCCGATCGCCGCCGCCCGCGGAGCGTCTATGGCGTCGGGAGCGACCCGGACCCGCGGTTCTCCATGGCCAACGAACGCACCGCGCTGGCCTGGGTGCGGACCGGCCTCGGACTTCTTGCCGGCGGCGTCGCGCTGACCTCGGTGGCCAGCGTGACCGGCCTGCCCAGCTTCCTGGATGTGGTCTCGGTGTTGGCTTGCCTCTTCGGCGCCTTCACGGCGATCAACGCGCTGCTGTCCTGGCAGCGTGCAGAGCGCGCTTTGCGGCTGGGGGAGCCGTTGCCGGCGCCGACCGCCCTGCGCTGGCTGGTCGCGTTGGTGATCCTGGCGGCGGTGGTCGTGGCCGGCTACGCGGTTGCGCAGACCCCCAGATGACCGGTCGGCCACCTCCGACCGAGGGTGCGGCGCAACTGTACGGCGCGGCCGGTGAGCGGACCTCGTTGGCGTGGCAGCGGACGGCGCTGGGCGTGGTCCTGGGAAGCTTCGTCCTCTTCGTGGTTTCGGCCCGGTTGGGCGTCATCGCGTTGGGGACCGTCGCGGTCGGGGTGGGGTTGACGCTCGCGGTGGTATCCGTCATGGCGTTCCCGACGGGCGGGAACCCGGCAGCAGCGCAGACCCGGAACTCCTGGGCCCAGCTGATGATTCTCAGCGCTGCGGTCGCCGCACTGGGCCTGCTCGGTGCCCTGGCCGCGCTGATCACCCTGCTGGCGCCCTGACCGTGCCGGCAGTTCGCCTGGCCGTGGGCTCAGAAAACCGCCGGGTCGGCGGCGAGCCGTCACCACAGCGCCGGAATGACCTCCCGCTCGAACAGCTCGAGGCCCGAGGTGTCGTAGGCCAGTTCCGGGAAATAGGCGATGGCGTACGTCAGCGCCGCCGCCCTGAATGCGGAGAGTTTCTCGACGATCTGCTCGGGCGTGCCGACACCCGGCACGTCGACAAGACCAGACATTGGCGCCGCGGCTTTCTCGGCGCCGACAACCGCCGTCAGGTGATCGCGGATCCAGGCGAGCCGGTCGGAGACCTCTTCCCGGTCGAGCCGATCGCCACGTTGTCATTCGACGACCTGCCGATCGCGTCGAGATCTGTGCCCACTGACGAGCAATGTCGGGCCAGCAGCTGCGACTTGTGCCGGAAGGCGTCGAGTGTGCCGTCGAAGTTCGTGTACCGCGCATACTTCACAGCGATCTTGAGGGTGACCTTCTCGCCACCGCCGGCGATCCACAACGGGATGCCGCCCGGCCGCAACGGGTACGCCGGATTCCGTGCGACCTGCCCTGACATCACCCGCCCCCGGTCGGACAGGTCGATGCCGACCAGATATCCATGCGCCAGCCCTGCGGGATGAAGACTCCGAATCTCATGGTCATCGGGCAAATTTACGGCGCCGGCAATCTTCGGGTCGGTCCGCCGACCCCCTGAGTGGGGACTTTCGACCCGTGCGCGAGGCGCCCGCGGCGGCCCACGATGAGATGGTCGGACTTGCCGACACGCACCCGTAGGAGAAGATTGTGTCCAGTCCCGCCGTTGATCGCGCAGTCCCCGATCCCGCCGGCGGTGAGTCCGGCCTGGCGGTATCCGGCGCCGAGCGTCCCCGCCCCGCTTACGGCGTTGCCGCCCAGGCCGCCATCGCCGCGCTGCGGATCGCGCTCGGCTTCACCTTCCTGTGGGCGTTCCTGGACAAGACGTTCGGCCTGAGCTACTCGACGCCGGGCGCGAAGTCCTGGATCAATGGCGGTTCGCCGACCAAGGGGTTCCTGTCCACCGTCGCGGTCGGGCCTTTCGAATCGGTGTTCCACACGATTGCCGGAACCTGGTGGGCGAATGTGCTGTTCATGCTCGGCCTGCTGACCCTCGGGGTCGCGCTGATCCTGGGTGTCACCATGAGGATCGCCGCCGCGGCCGGAAGCCTGCTGCTGGTGCTCATGTGGTCCGCGGAGTGGCCGTTGGCGCAGTTCACCTCCGCCGGAGACCCGACCGGATCCTCGAATCCGTTCCTGGACTACCACCTGATCTACGCCTTGGCCATCATCGTCCTGGCGATCATCGGCGCCGGCCGGATCTTCGGTCTCGGCGACTGGTGGGCCAAGGTGACCGGCCACAACACCTGGCTGCGCTGAATACGAAGCTGAATCCGATCCCTGCTCCTTCGGGACAACCGAGAGATACACAGGCAAACCGAGTTGATCATGGCGGTCCATCCACGACCAACTGGCGACGGGCCGAGAGATCGCGGAGGGCTGGCCATGATCGACTCATATCGGGGACCATCGACCGGTTGGCCGGTCGTCCTGTGGCGGTGCCATTCGGGCCAGGGCCGCGCGGGGGGGGACGGTCGCGACGGGGACCGCAGTCGCGACGGGGACCCGAGTCGCGACGGGGACCACACTCACCGGAGGGACCACGCTCCTGGTGCGATAGTTGACGGGGCCACTGGACGTGGTGGCCGAGCGCCGACAACGATGGCAAGGGTGAGAACGCCGATGGCCGAGCCGCCTCCCAAGAAGAAGATCACGGTCTACCTGCTGGACGACCACGAGATCGTCCGGCTCGGCCTCAAGGACCTCCTCGAAAGCGACGGCGACATCGAGGTCATCGGCGAGTCGGGATCGGTGGCCCATGCCCAGGCGCAGATCCTGGCTCTGCGGCCACAGGTCGCGGTGCTGGACGGTCGGCTGCCCGACGGCTCGGGGATCGACGTCTGCCGAGAGATCCGCTCTCGCGATCCCAACATCGCCGCGCTGATCCTGACGTCGTTCGACGACGACGAGGCGTTGTTCGCGGCGATCATGGCGGGCGCCGCCGGCTACGTGCTCAAGCAGATCCGCGGGTCGGACCTCATCGATTCGGTCCGCAGGGTGGCCGCCGGCCAGTCATTGCTCGATCCGGCGGTGACGGCTCGCGTGCTCGATCGAGTTCGTCGCGGACCCGAACTGGACCCGGCGCTGGCGCCGCTGACCGATCAGGAGCGGCGGGTGCTGTCGTTGATCGGCGAGGGTATGACGAACCGGCAGATCGCCGAGAACATGTTCCTGGCCGAGAAGACCGTGAAGAACTATGTGTCCAGCCTGCTGGCGAAGCTCGGACTCCAGCGGCGGACGCAGGCGGCACTGTTCGCGGCGCGGCACATCCCGGACCTGCCCGAATGACTCCAGGGCGCGCCCGCCCGATCCGGGTCAGCGCGCCGGGACCCGCCAGACCAGCTGGGTTCCCCGATCCCCTGCCGGGCCCAGCTGGCAGGTCCCGCCGAGCTTCGCTGCCCGCTCGTGCATGTTGCGCAGGCCATTTCCGGCTACCGAGCCGTCCAACCCCCGGCCGTTGTCCACCACGGTGAGGACCACTTCGTGGCCGACTTCCAGCGTCACCGTCGCCGACGACGCCACCGCGTGCCGGCCGACGTTGGACAGTGCCTCGTGCAAGACCGCCAGGAGATGGGGTCGGATCTCGTCGGAGACGCCGCTGTGCACCGCCCCGACCGTGCGGATGTGCGGCTGGAAGCCGAGCGAGGCGACCGCTCCGGCGACGGTCTCGTCGATCTCGTCACGCAGGTCGGCCGCGCGGCGGGGGTTGCCCAGCTCGAAGATCGTCCGGCGGATGTCCTTGATCGTCTCGTCCAGCTGATCGACCGCACCGCTGATGCGCTCGGCGACCCGGCTCTCGCCGGCCAGCCGCGACGTGTTCTCCAGCGTCAGGCCCACCGCGAAAAGCCGCTGGATGACCAGGTCGTGCAGGTCCCGGCCGATCCGATCGCGGTCCTCGAAGACGGCCAGCCGAGCCCTGTCCTCCTGGGACTCGGCCACCTCCAGCGCCAGCGAAACCTGAGCGGCGAACGCCTCGGCCGAGCCGACGGTGCTCTCGTGCACGCGGTCCAGGTGGTCCGGCAGCCAGTGCAGCCACAGCACGCCGGCCACCCGCTCGGTGCTGCCGATGCGGACCAACAGATCCTCGCCGGGCAACGGAGCCATCGACACTCCGGTGCGCAACACCGTCGCCGCGGCCGCGCCGTCCAGCTGTCCGTTCGTTGGGGTGATCGCCCTGCCGGCCGATCCGATGATCCGCAGCTCGGGCGAACTCGCCGATCGCATCAACAGGGTGGCGCCGTCGGCGTCCCCGGCGGCCAGGGCGTGCTCGGCGATCACATCCGCCGGATGTTCGAGCGGGTCCGGGCCGAGCAGGACCGCGCTGACCGCGGCCGCGGCCTCCAACCATTGGCGGTGCCGGGTCATTCGTTCGTACAGCCGGGCGTTCTCGATCACCACCCCCGCCGCGGCGGCCACCGCGACCACCAACTCGGTGTCATGGTCGGTGAACGGGCCGCCACCGCGACGTTCGGTCAGGTACAGGTTGCCGAACACCCGGTTGCCGATCTTGATCGGTGCGCCCAGGAAGGTGGCCATCGGCGGATGGTTCGCCGGAAACCCGTATGACATCGAATGCTGGGCGAGGTTGTCGATGCGCAGTGGTCGTGGGTCGTCGATCAGCAGACCGAGGATGCCGTGGCCGGTCGGCGGCGATCCGATTCGGGCGCGTTGTTCGGGGCTGATCCCGTGGGTGTAGAACTCGCGCACCCGCCGAACGGGAGTGGACTCGTCCAGCACGCCGAGGGCGCCGTACCGGGCGCCGGTCAGTTCGGTGGCCGCGTCGATGATCCGTTGCAGGGTGATGCCCAGATCGAGGCCGGAGGCGATCATCCCGACGGTGGCCAACAGGGCGCGCAGCGGCGCCACCGATGGGTCGACGCTCGATCTGGTCACCTGACCATCCCGGCTCCGCGGCAATCGTTCATTGGTAGGCATCGTACGGGCGGGGGTGGGAGCCGACCGGCAAGGCCACGTGCCTGCGTCCGCCGGGCACTGGCGTGGCGTGTCCGCCGGGGTCTCATGTGCAGGGCTTCGGGCACCCAGCCCAGCCACGGCAGCGCGCTCCGCTGAACCGCGACATCCAGGCGGTGGTCCTGTCGATAGCGCCGGGCCGAGCCGAGCGAGAACGTCGTCGGTCGGCGTGAGGAAGGTGACCAGATCTCCGTCGGCCACCTCGCCCGGCTATCCGGTGGATCCGCCGGCAAGCGTTTCGGCTTACCAAACGGTCGTCAGGCAGGGCGCACGACGGCCGCGGCGCGGCGAGAGCCGGCGATGCGCACTCGCCTGAGGACAGCCGGTGTGGGCGGGCAACGGTCCCTGTTCGAGGACTTTCGGCCCTGGTCTGGCCACCTGCCAGCGTGTGCGCTTGGAGTGCCGGAGAGGCGATGTTGATGACTGCGGTTCTTGTTGCCTACGCCACCAGGAATGGGTCAACCCGAGAGGTCGCCGAAGCGGTCGGCGCGGCGCTGCGCGACTGCGCTGACGAGGTTGATCTTCGGCCGGCTCGGATCGTTCGCGAGCGGCTCGACCACTGGGATCTGGTGGTGCTCGGAGCGCCGATCTACTCGGGACGATGGCACGGAGACGCTCACCGGTTCGTCAAGCGGCACCGCAAGGAACTGTTGGACGTACCCGTTGCGGTGTTCGGGATGGGGCCGCGCACCGGCAGCCCGGAGGGCTGGCTGCGGTCGCGTTCGCAACTCGACCGCGCGCTGAGCAAGCGCAGCTGGCTGATCCCCGTGGCAACGGTCGTGTTCGGTGGAGTGGATCCACCGAAGCACCAGAATCCGCGCCGCGACCTCCGAGACTGGGAGGCCATCCGTGCCTGGGCGATCAGCCTGGCGGCACTCCGGCCGCCCCCCGACGGCGCGACGATCAGGCGTGGGTAGGACCAAAGGCCGCCGAGCGGTGCGTCAGACCTGGCGCCGGGCGGGACCCGACATCGCCCGTGCGGGCCCGGCATCGCGAGCCAATGGGATGGTGCGCAGCCATTCCCGCCGCCCCACCCAACGCAGGTAGGCACAGGCGAACAGGTAACCGAGCAAGGCGCCCAGACCGTTGGAGATGACGTCGCGGGGACTCCCGTCGCGGGCCGGCAGGGCCAATGCCTGCGACACCTCGATGACCGCCGACCCGGCGATCGCGACGGGCACGATCAGCCATCTCGCCCGCGTGAAGTTCAGCGCACCGAAGAACCCGATTGGCACGAGCATCACCACGTTCGCCGCGAACTCCACCCGGCCGAAGGTGATCCACAGGGGCAAGCCGTCGCGGCGGTGGCCCAGGATGATGAAACGCGCCAGCGCGATCTGCCCGCCATGATCGGGTGGAGCGGGTGAGAACGTGATCACCGCGATGACGAGCACGAATGCCACCAGGAAACCGGCCGATGCCCAGCGCAGGCCGCGCTGCTGCGGCCTGGCTTCTGGTGCTCTGTGCATTTAGCAATGGTAGGAGCTGCGTCCGCGGGCCCGGTCGGAGTTCGCCGATGAACGACGCCACCGCCTGCCCATCGCCCGACGAGGGCGGAATCCGGGCCGGACCCGGGCTGAAACAGGTGTCGAGCCGGTGAGCGGAATCACACGATCGGTAACATCTCGATCACTGTCCGGCCTCAGGCCGCCCCATCCGGACGGTCGGGCCGGCTTTGCGCCTTACGCTCGGGCAGTGAGCTTCACCGTCGGCTTCGACCTCGACATGACCTTGATCGATCCCCGGGTCGGGATCGTCGAGGCCTTCGACGCGCTTGCCGCGGAGACCGGCATCCCCCTGGACGGCCGGGCGTTCGTCACCAGACTCGGACCTCCGCTGAGTCATGAGTTTCGTCGCTACGGGCTGGACGAGGCGACAATCGCCGATCTGGTCATCAGGTACCGGGAGTTGACCCCCCGGCTGATCGTGCCCAAGACCGTTGCCCTACCGGGCGCGGCGGAGGCGGTACGGGCGGTCACGGATCGAGGCGGCCGGGCCGTGGTGGTGACCACGAAGTACGGTCCTAACGCGACCGCCCATCTCGATCATCTGGGTATCGAGGTATCCGCGGTGGTCGGTGACCTGTGGAGCACGGCGAAGGCCGCGGCATTGCAGGAGTTCGGCGCCGAGGTGTTCGTCGGGGATCACCTCGGCGACATCACGGGTGCGCGGGCGGCCGACGCTTTGGCGGTGGGGGTGGCCACCGGTCCGATCAGCGCGGAGGACCTGCTGGCGGCCGGGGCCGACGTCGTGCTGCCCGATCTGACCAGATTCCCCGAATGGCTGGAGTCGTACCTGCTGGCGACGGTCCACTGACCGCGGACGCCGCGTGACGGGAGTCCCGCGTCAGCTGGTCTCGGCGGTGGCCGCCGGGTCCTGATGCCCGACCAACCCGATCAGGTTTCCCTCGCTGTCCCGGATGAACGACTGCCACTCGGTCCGCCCGGGCGGACCGAACACGCCCTCGCCGTCGGTGAAGATGACGTGTGGCTCGGAAACGACATCGACGCCCGCATCCCGGAGCTCGTCGACGCGGGCCTGCAGGTCACCGACCCGCAGGTAGATCAACGCGGGTGGCGCCGCTTCCTCCAGCAGCAGTCGGGTACCCCCGAGGTCGATGAACACCAGTGGCCCGAACCGCGCGATCAACGGCAGACCGAGTGGGCCGGTGTAGAAGGCACTGGCCCGGTCGAGATCGTCGGCGTGCTGGGCAACCTGGACGACCCCCGAGGCGCTGTTGTCCATGCTCATCGCCGCTCCTGAGGTGATCGTGGGGCCGTTCGTCAGCCGGGTGTGTCGTCGTCCCCATCGGCCCGAGCCGCGCGGCGGGCAAGCGCTCGGGAGGAACGGGTGGCCTCCGCGGCGACCCCGACGAGTCCGAGCCCGAAGCCGATGGGCGTGAGCATCGCAGTGAGGTTCAGCCACAGCGGGAGGTCCCGGGATCCCGACGCGAACAGCACCATGATCACGACGATGGCCAGGACGCCCAGCGCGAACAGCGCCATCGCGATCCGAATGGTCACCGATGCCCGGGCGGGCATGGCCCATTGTGCGGAACCTCTGCCGCGGCCGGCGACCCCGGCACCGGCGGTCCGGCCCGGCTCGGCGGTCGGTTCGGCCGGGATCCGCGCCGGTTCGGACCGCTCAGCCACAGGAGAAGGATAGTGCGGCGGGGCGTCCCGATGGACCACGGCGGGAGCCCTTGGCCCGATCGGGCGTCTGTGGCGGCTGGTTCCGGGTTAGCTACCACCCCCTTGGCCACCCCCTTGGCCACCCCCTTGGCTGCGCCCCACCATTGCGGTGGCACCGGGCACCGGCGCGGCGCCAGTAGGCTGATCGTCCGGTGCACCCGTCACGGGTGTCCCCCGGCGGTCGTCACCGCCCCTCGAGTGAGATAGGTGAGTTGGGTGCCCAGCGGCAAGGTCAAGTGGTACGACGCGGACAAGGGATTCGGTTTCATCGCGCAGGATGACGGCGCGGACGTCCATGTGCGGTCTTCAGCGCTGCCGTCCGGTATCGCGACCCTCAAGCCCGGGCAGAAGGTCGAATTCGGGGTTGCGGACGGCCGCCGCGGGCCGCAGGCCCTGCAGGTCACCGTGTTGGAGGCCCCACCGTCGATGGTGGCGGCGACCCGTCGGCCGGCCGAGGAGCTGCACGGCCTGGTCGACGACATGATCAAGCTGCTGGAGTCCAAGGCGCTGCCCGATCTGCGCCGGGGCAAGTATCCGGACCGGGCCATCGGCGGACGGATGGCCCAGGTGATGCGCGCCGTGGCGGCCGAACTGGAGGCCTGATCGGCCCGGACGACGGGCCGTTGCCGGACCCGGTTGGCTTGGCTGTCGTGGGCCCCGCCGCGCGGGTGGCGACGAGTGCGGTGCTAGGGGCGCCGGCCGCGGATGGGGCCAGGCGCGCCGGGTGGCTATTGCGACCCGGTCGTGGGGGCGGCGGGAGCGTCGATGAGCAGCAGCCAGGCGCGGGTCGCCGCGAAGTCGACCCCGCCCTGCGCGCCCGGGGTCAGTACGAAGCCGCTCTGCACCTCGACATAGGTGAGCCGGTCCTGCGCGGTGAACGGGTACAGGGTGTAGGCCAGCCGGCCGTCGGAGAAGATTTCCGTTCGGCCGTCGGCCAGCTTTCCGGCGGCGTCGAGGTACCTGAAGTAGACCTGCCAGGGAGTCGCGCCGATCGCGCTCGGCACGTTGACCTGTACCTGGCCGCCCGGCTTCAACGTCAGCCGTCGCAGTTCGTCGGGCGGCGTCTGGGTGCAGCCCAACGTCGCGGCGGCCTCGTCGATCTGGCACCAGCGCGTGGGTCCGGTTTCCACCGCCGTGCCGTTGCCGAAGAAGGTGACGTCCGGGCGGGGCGCGTCGCAGGCGGTCAGCAGGACCCCGACGGCGAGCAGGCCGAGCACCCACCGCCACCTGGGCTGGTTGTTCATCCGTGCTGCCTGGGCCGGCGTGGGCGTCCGCCGTCACGAGGTCTTCCGGCTTCGCGCGGCGGCCGGTCGCCCGGTGGTGCGGGCGGGACTGGGCTCGGTGGGGTCGACAAGGTCGGTGGGGTCGGCCCGGTCGGCGTAGTGGGCGTGGTGGGGCGGGGGGGTCCGGGGACCCACGGCTGGTTCGGTGGCGGGGAACCAACCGGCCACGGCGTGGTGGGGGCGACCGGAGCGGTGGCCGCCGGATGGGTCCGGCGGAAGCGCTTGGTGAGCCGGGAATAGTCGAGCCACGGGAACATCGACCGGCCCCTGCGGACCAGCAGGCTCTGCACCAGGCCGACGACCAGCAGGACGGTGATCACTGCGAAGCCGATCGAGTACACCTGGTCGTGGCCGAAGGACCAGACCCCGCCGATCAGCAGGCCGATCACGCCGCCGGATACCCAGGACAACTGGAGCACGGTTTCACTCCGGCCGAACGCCGACGCGCGGCTGGCCTCGGGGAGTTCGTGCTGGATCACCGAATCCAGGCAGACCTTCGCCAGTGACGAACCGGTCGACCCGACCAGCCCGACGATGGCCGCGGTCCACAGCCCGGGCGCCAGCACGGCGATCAGCGTCGCCACCGCGACGGCCGCCAGCGCCAAGATGGACGTGGTCTCGGGCGCGTTCAACGGAAGTCGCGCGCCCAGACCGTTCCCCACGAAACCGCCGACGCCCGCCGCCGCTCCGACCACGCCCAGCAGGAGCAGTTGGGTGAAGCCGCTGGAGCCGGAGTACTGACTCTTGATGACGAAGGCGATGAACAGGGCCAGGAAGCCGGTCTCGACCCGGATGGTGCCGTTGGCCCACAGCGTGGTGATCACCTGGAGTGGGAAGGTCCGGCCCGGTCGCGCGCTCGGACCGACGCTCGCCACCGGGACCTCGCCCTCGGTCGACTCCACCCAGGCCGGAATACGCAGGCACAGCGTGCCGCCCACCACGCTGAGCAGCGCCGTGAAGACGAGCGCGCCGGTGGAACCGAACGCCCAGGCCAGCGCACCGGCGACGAGGCCGGCCGCACCGCCGGCCAGCATTCCGAAAACGGTCATCCTGGAGTTGATCTTGACCAGGGTGACGTCCGGCGGCAGCACGCGTGGGGTGACCGCGGCCATGAGCACACCGAAGGATTTCGACAGCACGAGCATGCCCAGGGCGCAGGGGTACAGCGCCCAGGAATCGAAGTTCAACGCCATCACGATGGCCAGCACGGCCCGGGCGAAACTGGACGTGGCGAGCGCGATCCGCCTGCCGTGCTGCAATTTGTCCAGCATGGGGCCGATGAGCGGGGCGATCACCGCGAAGGGGGCGACGGTGATCAGCAGGTACAGCAGCACCTTGCTGGAGGACTCGGCGGTGGCTGCGGCAAAGAAGAGCGTGTTGGCCAAGGCGACGGCGAGCGCGGCGTCGACCGCGTAGTTGCCCATCACCGCGTAGGTCAGGTGTGTCAGACCCGAGCGGTCCGCGCCGTCGGCGGCCGCCGCCCGCTGGAACAGCTGCACACCTCGGGAGGTCAGTTCGCGGCTCCGGAATGCCGCGACGCGGGTGACGGTCAGTTTGCGCGGCCCCGTTCGTGGCGCCGTTGACGCCGGTTGCTGGGGCGGGGACGCGGTGGCCGCTGCCTCCGGGGTTGTCCGGGGGGACGTCCCGGGTGGGCCCGGTGGTCGGGGGGGAGGCGGGTCGGCCAGCGGTTCGGGGTAAGGCGGCAGGTGGCTGCCCCGCGCCGTCGGTTGGTCGCGTGCAGGCCGATAGGGATCGGGCTGGTACGGGCCCGGCTCGTTGGCGGCCGACCGGTAGGGATCGGGCTGGTAGCCGTCCGGCTCGTTGGCGGCCGACCGGTAGGGATCGGGCTGGTAGCCGTCCGGCTGGTAGGGGTCCGGCTGGTAGGTGTCCGGCTGG
>Ga0302322_100001208_pt1 | contig 20973 bp, 18 predicted proteins | sample Fen_T0_2_FD_203757 | JGI IMG/M metagenome (GOLD analysis project Ga0302322, IMG submission 203757) | Peat permafrost microbial communities from Stordalen Mire near Abisko, Sweden - Fen_T0_2 | ecosystem: Environmental > Terrestrial > Soil > Wetlands > Permafrost | place: Sweden: Abisko...
GCAGGTTTCCATGAAAATGCGCAGCGTGCGGGAACTTTCAAGACGTTCGCGCAAGCCATCGAGCACGATCCTTTCCCAGTCAGCCGGCAGTTTCCAATCCTCATCGAGCGGCGACCAGGCGTGGCCATTGGGTAGGCCCAGAATCTCCAAGTTCTTGGGCTTGGCCGGATGAAGATATCCACCTGCTTGAAACGACACCGGAGTCCGCATCCACGATCCCACCGAGGGCGTGCAGTCGATGCGTTCCAGGACGCTTCGCTGGTAGAACTCTGGCTGGTCGGGTTTGCGCGGCGCCGCCATTCTATTTCCCCTGTGAAGCCTTTTCGACAGGCAAGCCGGCTTCGATCATGCGGTCGCGAAAAACGTCTTCGTAGTCCGCATAGTGCATGGTCACCACGTCCGGATTGCGCGGGTTGATATGGCGACGCTCCCGGTTGCTGTTGGCCATGGTCAGGGTCGGACTGAGCAGCACGCCCGGCATGTGCATCAGCTTGCTCAGCGGAAAGTAGACCAGCAGCACGCCCACCAGGAAGACGTGAATGACCAACCAGATATCCGGCCGCGAAGTTGATGCCGGCGCCCAAGTTGACAACCCCATGATTGCTTGCTTCACGCTGATGACATCGGTTCTGGCGACATGCCTCATCACCAGGCCGGTGCTGGCAATGGCCAGCATGAGCAAGAGCGGAAAGTAGTCCGCGGCAAGGGAAATGTAGCGCACGCGCATCAGCAGCAGGCGGCGGCCAAGAAGAAGCAGCAGCGCAAGCGGAAAGACCACGCTGGTCAGGTGAACTTTGGGCAAGACCATTTCCGTCGCCACATCGAAGCGCTCTAGCACTGCGACCAAGGCTGGCACGGGAGAGAGAAACAGACGCAAGTGCCGAAGCACAATGATGAGAAGCGATGCGTGGAACGTGACCGCCATGAACCACAGCCAACGCCCCATGCCGTGCGACAACCCACGTGCGGTGCCCGGAGCCGTCGGAGTGGCACGAAAGAGCGGGCGAAAGAGCACGATGTCCAGAAGCACCCGCAACAGCACCTCGCCTGCCGAGTGAGGGTTGCCGCCGCGACTGTGCGACACTGAGGCAATGCTCTTCTGCTGGCCCACTGTCAGGGGAATGCGGAAGGCCACGGGCGCCCGCATCCAGCGCAAGACCTTCCAGACAAAGGTGGTGGCAAAGGCCAAGACCACCAGCACGGCCACTGCCACCACCAGCAGTGGCCAACGCGCACCCAGCAAGCCGGCAATCAGCGCGGGGACGGCACAAGCAACCACGACAGCGCCCAGTGCGCCGCCAAGGTGCAGGGACAAGTGCCGACCCGCACGTAGCACCCCAACCTCACACGCAGCCGGTCGGTTTGGGCAGGCCGGCTGCCTTGCACGCGCCCTTGGCAGGACCGGTCGGAAATAGTTCGTAGACCTCGTTCAGCTTCATCCCGACCTCTTTGCACATCTTGCGGATCATGGGCGCGATGCCGAACTTCTGATAGTGCTCGCGCAAGTACTTGATGAGCTGCCAGTGTCTCTCGGTGAGTTCACTGACCCCTTCAGTCTCGGCCAGGACGGCCGCCACACCCTCGGTCCACTTGGTAGGCTCTTGAATGAACCCGTCCTCGTCCACTTCGATCTGCGCGCCTTGAACTGTTATTGATGCCACAGGTGTCTCCTCTTGGGGCTTGGGTCAGTTTCCTTCTCGCCCGCGCCTCGCGGGCAACACGAACAAGGGCCGGGGCCCATTCAGGTGCCCCGGGCGCAAACAGGTGCAAGTAGCTGGCAAACACGTTGCCCACGACAATGCCATCGCGGCCGTCGCCAATTCCGGTTCCGGTCTGAACTGACAATGCCGTCAGCACAAGCGCACTGTTGCGAACCACGCGCGAGTAGTGAAACTCGTGCCCGCGCAACTTGGTTCCACACGCCATAAAGGGATTGTCCCTGTCCACGCACGCTTCCACGTAGCCGTGGGCCTGTGGACGCCCGGTCTGCTCGATCGCAATCGGTAGCACACCAACCATCGGATAGCGTCGGCCTTGCTTGATGAGGTCAGAGGCCAGATACATGAGTCCGCCACATTCGGCCCAGACTGGTAGCCCAGCCTCAATCCTGGTGGCCAGCGCGCTTCGAAAGCTGCTATTGGCAGCTAGCCTAGCGGCGTGCTCTTCAGGATAGCCGCCACCAGCGTAGAGGGCCTCGATGTCGGGCAATGCGGTGTCGCCAAGGGGAGATATGGGCACAAGCTGCGCCCCCTGCGCCTCAAGGGCAGCCAGATTCTCTGGATAGTAAAATGAAAAGGCATGGTCCTTGAGAATGCCAATCCGCACCGGCTCCCCGCTGTGCAGAACTTGACCAGGCATTGTCACCCTGGAGGGTAGCGGTGGCGCCTCTTGAGACAACCGGCAAATCGCCCCAACATCCAGCCCTTGCTCGATTGCATCGCCCATCAACTCGAGTGCGCGTTCGCCGTTGTCACGCTCGCCCGGCATGATCAGCCCCAAATGGCGCGAAGGCAGATGGTCGAGGGCAAGCCTGGGAATTGCGCCTAGGACCGGCACGGTGGTCGCCAGGGCGATGGCCTCGCGAATCACGCGCTCCTGCCGTTTGTTCCCAACCCGATTCAGGATGATTCCTGCCAGGTTCAAGCCGGGATCCATGGCGCGGCAGCCAAGCACAAGTGCCGCCACGGTGCGTGTGGACTTGCTAACGTCGATCACCAGCAGCAGAGGTGCCCCAATGCACTTGGCCAGCTCCGCCGTCGAGTGTGTGCCTTTCGCATCAACGCCATCGAAGAGGCCGCGATTGCCCTCCACCACCGCCATATCCGACCCGGTGGCACCTTCGAGCGCACCCAGGATCGCGTTTTCGGACATGAGAAAGCTGTCCAGGCTCTTGGCCTCGCAGCCTGCGGCGGCACCTAGCCAGGCTGGGTCGATGTAGTCAGGCCCCTTCTTGAAGGGTGCCACGCGAAGCCCGCGCCTTCGCAAAGCCCGGATGAGTCCTGCTGCCACCAGCGTCTTGCCGGCACTGCCAGCAAGGCCTGCAACAACGACTCTGGGCAATGCAAACGACTTCATGGGGTGTGACTGCTTTCGCCTAGCTCATTTCCAGAAATCCCGCCGGACACTCTTCGGCACACTTGCGACAGCCGTCGCACTTGTCCGGCTTGATTGCGTAGTACTGACCCGGCTTCACATTCGCCAGTCGGGTCATGCAGCCTGGTGTGCAGTACATCCAGCAGCGCTCGCAACCGAAACAGTCGCCACACGACAGACAGCGGCCCGCCTCTGCGAACACCGCCGCAACGTCATGACCATGCTCAATCTCGCTTTGCAAATCGGCCAATCGATCCAGCACGGGAGCGACGTTGCGCTCGATACGGGCTTGCGGCTCATAGCACTCAAGCTTGAGCCGGTCAGGCTTCACATCCGGCAGCTTGTCCTGTTCAGGAAGCGGCTTGCCTCGCAACTCGGCGTCGATGGAGATGGCCACCTGCCGGCCTTGTCCAATCACAACCGCGGCAAAACTTGGCGTCACAGCATCGCCGCCACGCCACACGCCCTGGGTCTGCGTCTTGCCCTTGTGATCGGTTTCGAATTGCGCCGCGTCTTCCTTGAAGATGCGATTGACGTTGGGTTTCTGGCCCAGGGCTAGGATGATCGAGTCGGCGCGCAGCTCGTAGCTCTTCCCCGCGATCGGTGTCAACGCCGGGTAGCCGTTCGCATCCCTATCGCCCAATTCGATGCGCTGAACAATGGCACTATCGACCCCGCCCATCACGTTACGGACCACGGAATTGAGCGTGGTCAGGAACTCAACCTCCACGCCTTCCTCCATGGCCTCGCGCAAATCGTCGTCGATGGCTTGGTTCTCTTGCCGCAGCAGCGTAATCACGCCGCCGCCACCTAGCAAACGGGCGCAAACCCGCGCGGCATCGATCGCCGTGTTGCCACCACCCACCACCACCACGTGCCTACCCAGCGTCGGAGGCTCCTGCCGGGCGACATCGCGCAAGAAGTCCACGGCACGGAACACGCCAACGCCACCTGTCCCGGGAATGTCCACGTCTCTGCTGACCGCTGCCCCAGGCGCCACAAAGACGGCGGCATATTGCTTGCGCAGCTCATCCAGGCTGACGTCGCGGCCGATGGTGGTCCGCGTGCTCAGCTCGACCCCGACCTCCAGAACGCGCCGGATCTCCCCTTCCAGAACCTGGGCTGGCAGGCGGTAGGCCGGAATTCCGTAGCGCAACATTCCGCCGGGCTGAGGCATACCTTCAAAGATGGTCGAGGCATAACCTCGACGCGCCAGTTGATAGGCGCACGACAGACCCGCGGGCCCAGCGCCTATGATGGCCACTCTTTCGCGATGGATAGGCCGTTCGGGACAACCCGGCAGCTTGAGTCTGCGATCCAGGGCCCAATCGCCAAGGAAGCGCTCGATAGCCCCCACGGCCACGCCTCCGTCTTTCTGGTGGCGGCTGCATCCATCTTCGCAGCGATGCGGGCAGATTCGGCCTGTGATGGCGGGAAAGGGATTGGTCTCGACGATGAGACTCCATGCATGCTCGCAGGCCTGGTCGTCACTCAAGCCGAGTTTGCTCCGCTGATTCAGAATCGCCACCGCGCCACGAACATCCGTGCCGGCCAGGCAAGCGATTTGGCAGGGGCTGGACTTCTTAACGGGGAGAGGCCGTAACGCCGAGGCCACCGCGCTGGCCGGTCCGCCCGCCCTGGGCCGCAGCGGCTTTTTGGTTTCGTTGCGATGAAGCAGCGACATGACGCTACTTCTCGGGTGGCAACACGATGTAGCTGCCGCCGACGTACGAATACGTGCAGCGGTCGTCTTCGATGAGCAGTCTGATGGCGTCCTTGCACATCGCCTTGTCGCACGCCTCGCCGAAACGCTCGATCATGGCCTTGTTGAGGTCCAATGGCTTGAGCTGCCGCTTGCCGTGACATTCCTTCACCATGCCCACCATGGCGTCTGCAACTTGCTCTACAGTGAGGTCACTCATTGTCCTAGCCTCCGATCAACCGACTATCCACCTTGGCCCCAAGCTGGCGAACGCCGCAGCTGCACGGAACGTTTGTAGGTTTCTCCCGCGTGCGTGAAGTCGTCGATGTGGTCACGTGTGAAGGGAATGCCTGCCAGCCTGAAGAAGCGCGGCCAGCCGATGCGTTCGATCCACTCGCCCATGCGCTCAAAAGGCTTGGCGTGAGCGGCGTACAGTTCGACCAGCGACTTGACCGCCGTCGTAACTTCCGGCCAGCGCGGCGGATGATTGGGCAGGAAGGGAATGGCAAGTTTGGAAAACATGGGTTCGCGGCGCGCGTTCGAGACCTTGCCTCCGACCCAGATCGACACACCGTCCTCAGGGTCGTTCATGGTCATGGACGGGCACACGGTGTAGCAATTGCCACAACACACGCACTGGTCGGCGATGACTTCCAACGAGGCCCTGCCATCGATGGTGGCGGGCCGGATGGCACCGGTTGGGCAGGATGCAATGGTGGTCGGAATTTCGCAGGTCTTGAACAACGTGCCGTGGTTGATCTTGGGAACCTTGCGGTGCAGTCCTAGGATGGCAATATCCGAGCAGTGCACGGCCCCACACATGTTTAGGCAGCAGGCGAAGGCGATGCGCACCTTGGCGGGCAGGACCATCGAGCCGAAGTAGGGAAATAGTTCGTCCATCACGGACTTGACCACGCCCGACGCATCGGACGCCGCTGAGTGACAGTGGATCCAGCCCTGGGTGTGCACAATGCTGGTGATGGCTGGTCCAGTGCCGCCCACGGGATACCCCTCGCCTTCCAGTCGCAGGATGAGCGGAGCAACGTTGCCGCCATCAGAAAGCAGGAACTCGACATTGTTACGGCTGGTGAAGCGCAAGAAGCCGCCCGAGAATTCATCGGCCAGCGCGGCGAATAGTCGGATGGTCTTGGTGCTCAACAGCCGCGGTGAACCCGCGCGCACCGAATAGAGCTTCTCGCCTGATTCGGACGTGTGGACCAGCACGCCCGGCCTGGGGATCTCGTGCCGCACCCACTTGCCGTAGTTGCGCTGGATGATAGGCGGAAGAAGGCCGTGGTAGTGAGGAGCCCCGATATCCGTCTTACGCTTGACTGCTATTGGAGGCATTAGGCTTTGTCCTCGTGGCGGGCGATGTACGGGTTGGTCCTTGGGTGCGCAACCATTTCGGGTTGCGGATCCAGCCCGATCTGCTCCAGGAAGTTGGCCAGGCCGATACGCTGAATGAATTCACCCACGCGCTCGCGGTGCTTGCCGTGCTCGGACCACACGTCCCAGATAGCCGCCAGTAGCTCCTTGATGTCTTCGTAGGGCGATTCGAGCTTGATGAATGGCACCAACACCGAGGAGAGCAACGCCCCGCCCAGCACCGGCGCCTTACCACCCACCAGCAGCATGGCCCCACGATCCTTCCCCGGTGACAGCGCGTTGGGAAGGGCGTTAATACAGTGCATGCACCGGGCGCACTCGTCGTTGTCGAGGCTGAGCGTGCTGTTTTCAAAGCGCATGCAGCGGGTGGGGCAGCGTTCGACGACATCGTGAACGATGTCGGGCTTGCCGGCGGCCACGTACTTAGCCAGCTCGACCTTGTCGATCTGGATGTCGTCGCGCCAGGTCCCAATAATAGAGAGATCGGAGCGGGCAATCGCGCCCACACAATCGTTGGGGCAGCCGGAGGCCTTGATTTTGAACTTGTAGGGGAAGGCCGGCCGGTGCATTTCGTCCTGGTAGGCCTGGGTCAGCTCGTGCGTGACGGCCAGGGTATCAAAGCACGCCCATTCGCAGCGGGCAGGACCACAACAACAACTGGGGGTGCGCAAAGCCGAGCCCGAGCCGCCGAGGTCAAAACCAGCGGCAAGGAGTTCGCCGAAGAGCGGTTCCAGTTCGGCGGTCTTGGCGCCCAAAAAGACAGCGTCGCCCGTGGCGCCGTGGAAGTTGGTCAGCCCCGAGCCGTGGCGTTCCCAGATATCGCACAGCCGGCGCAAGACCTCCGAGGTGTAGAACCAGCCCGCCGGTGGATTGATGCGAACTGTGTGGAATTCGGCAGCGTCCGGGAATTCCTGGGCCAAATCGTTGTAGCGCCCGATGACGCCACCCCCGTAGCCCTTCACCCCGACCATTCCGCCGTGCTTCCAGTGGCCGATCTTTTCGGTGTACGAGCGTTCGAGCACGCCGAGCAAGTCGGACGCCATGGGGCCATCCGCGCTCTTCTTGATCTCCTTTACGAAGCTCGGCCAGGGGCCCGCTTCAAGCTCATCGACCAGCGGAGTGGATTTGTTATTGGTCACGGGTTTCTCGCCACTCGGTGCACAGCAATAGCTGTGCCGTGGTTTTGTGGAGGGTCTGCTTTGCAAGAATTCGAGCTTATTTCAGGAACAACGACGTCACCTGGTTCGTCCACGACAGGTTCACACACGGATGGGACATTGCCGTTCCGTTGCATATGACGGTCTCCGCCAGCATATTTGCTGGCAATGGCTCTCTCTTCAGGCAAGGCAGTGCGTGTTTTCCTGAATTGCACCGGAACTGTTGCCGCAACATCGCTCGGCACGATTTGTGCTGTGGGGATGTCGCGTGCACGTGCGCCACCGTAACCGATCCCCCTTCCGCCTGGAGAGCCAGGCATGAAGAAGGGCCTGACCCGGAGAGAGCTCCTCGCGGGCACTGGCGCAGCCGTGGGTGCTGCGTTTGTCGAGGGATCAGCCCAACGAACAGCACTGGGTGCGGTGACTGGAAGGAAATCACCGCTTTGGGGTATCGCCGTCGATCTTGCCCGATGTGCTGAAAAAACAGGGTGCCATGCCTGCATCGACGCTTGCCACGCGGTCCATCGGGTTCAGGCCAGCGAGGACGAACGCCACCAGGTCAAGTGGGTGTGGAAAGAACCTTTGGCCCGCGTGTTTCCCGAACAAGCAAGCGGCTATGAAACGGAAGCGCAGCTGCAGACGCCGGTACTTGTGATGTGCAACCACTGCACGAAGTCGCCTTGCACGAAGGTGTGTCCGACTGGTGCCACCTGGCGGCGCAGCGACGGCGTGGTCGCCATGGACGAGCACCGTTGTATTGGCTGCCGCTACTGCATGGCCGCGTGTCCGTACGAAGCAAGAAGTTTCAATTGGGTTACGCCGCACCCAAGCCCCAGCAATGGCAACTTTCCAGCGCGCACGGCAGGCGTGGTCGAGAAATGCAATCTGTGCGTTGAGCGCCTCGACAACGGCCAGATCCCGCTTTGCGTGGAGACCTGTGCCAGCGCCGGCGCCGGCGCGCTGGCCTTCGGAAATCTGGAAGACGCGAACTCGCCACTGCGGCAGTTGCTGGCCGGTCGGCAGGTTCGGCGGCGCCACCCGTCACTCGGAACCGAACCGCGGATTTTTTATCTCGTGTGACGACCATGGCAGGACCCCACCGCCACCCACGACTCGTCTGGACCTTCGGGGTAATCCTGGTGGGGCTGGTCGTGCTCGGCGGCGTGGCCTATGCGTTGCAGGCGCGCACTGGGCTTGGGGTCACCGGGCTCTCGCGCGAGCTGCCTTGGGGCCTCTACATTTCCCAGTTTACGTTTCTGGTGGGCCTTGGGGCCTCGGCAGTCACCGTCCTGCTGCCCTACTACGTTCACCATCAGAAGGTGTTCGCTCGAGCCCTCATCCTGGGCGAAATCGTCGCCGTCATTGCCCTGACCCAGGCCCTCCTGTGCATCACCGTGGATCTGGGCCAGCCGGGCCGCCTGCTCAATATCCTCCTCTACCCAGCGCCGTCGTCCCTCATGTTTTGGGATTGCCTCACGCTCGCGGGCTACTGGATCCTGTCGGTGGTCGGTTTGGCCGCCGCGCTATTCGCCCGCGGCGGCTCGCCGGCCAAGTGGGTGCGCGGCCTGGCCTTGGCCACCATTCCCTGGGCCATAGGCGTTCACGTCGTCACGGCTCTGCTGTATGCAGGACTCGCGGCGCGACCGGCCTGGATGACCGCCGTGCTGGCACCGCGATTCTTGGCCACTGCCTTCGCCTCGGGGCCAGCGCTGCTCATCTTGCTCGCGGGCGGGCTCGCACGCGCCAAGGTGTTCGACATCGGACGCGAGGCCGTCGAACGCCTATCGATCATCATGACCTACGCTGCGACAGCGAGCGCCGTACTGGCGGCGCTGGAGGCGTTCACTGCCATCTATTCGGGCATTCCAGCAGCGGGCGAACACCTTCAGTACCTTTTCCTAGGGCTCGATGGACACCTCGGACTCGTGGCCTGGACCTACGCTTCGTGGATGCTCTTGTTGCTCGCGCTGGTCGTGCTGCTGATCCCACGCCTGCGCCGCCGGCAAAAACTGGCCTATGGCGGCACTGCGGCGGTGCTGCTCTCGGTCCTCATCGACAAGGGACTTTGTCTTGTTACCTCCGGCTTCGTCCCGTCGCCTCTCGGCTATGTCCGCGACTACCAGCCCAGCCTGATCGAGCTGGCCATCGTCGCCGGGATCTACAGCGGCGGTGCCCTGGTGTTTGCCGCCGCTTGCCGCTTTCTGCTGATTTCAGAATCCACAATCCATGCATTGAATCCGCCACCCCAAACCGCGCGCGAACCAGGCATGGCAACAGTCGCGCACATGGAGAACTGATGCCCAGCTACGTCATCGCCAGCAAATGTGATGGGTGCAAGGCTTTGGACAGGACGGCTTGCCAGTACATCTGTCCCAACGACCTGATGACCTTGGACCGTCAGAAGATGAAAGCCTACAACCGCGACCCTGCTATGTGCTGGGAATGCTTCAATTGCGTGAAGGTGTGCCCCACCCAGGCCATCGAGGTCAGAGGCTACTCGGATTTCGTTCCCTTGGGTGCCAGCGTGAGTGCGCTCCGCAGCACCGAGGACATCATGTGGACGGTGCAGTTCCGCAATCCTGAGATCAAACCCAAACGCTTCAAGTTCCCCATCCGCCGCGGCGTGGGCGAGGGCCAGATTGCACCCTTCGGCCACTACCCAACCGAAAGCGACGACTTGAAAGGCCCGATGCTCATGGGCGAACCGAGCGCGCTGAATACCGAGCAAGGCCCGGTGAAGCACACCGCGCTTCCCGTGCTTGCGCTTACCCGATCGCCGAATGGAGGAAAGTAGTCATGACAGAATTCAAAACGGTGGTCGTGGAAACCGACCTCCTCATCTGTGGCGGCGGCATGGCGGCCTGCGGGGCGGCGGTCGAAACCGCTCACTGGGCCAAGAAGCACGGACTCAAGGTCACTTTGGTGGACAAGGCGGCCGTGGATCGTTCGGGCGCCGTGGCCATGGGTTTGTCGGCCATCAATCTGTATGTGGACCTGAACGGCGGCAAGAACACCCTGCGCGACTACGTGGATTACGTACGCAACGATCTCATGGGCATCACCCGCGAGGATCTCGTGGCCAACATCGCCCGCCACGTGGATTCATCGGTGCACATGTTCGAGAAGTGGGGCTTGCCCATTTGGAAGGACGAACAGGGCGGCTATGTGCATGAGGGACGATGGCAAGTCATGATCAGCGGCGAGTCGTACAAGGTCATCGTCGCAGAGGCAGCCAAGAAGGCCCTGGCGGAAACCGGCGGTCAATACTTCGAGCGCGTGTTCCTCACGCACCCACTGATGGTGGACGGCAAGTGCGCCGGCGCCATCGGTTTCAGCGTCCGTGAAAACACAGTCTACGTGTTCAAGGCCAAGGCCACCCTGGTGACCATGGGCGGCGCGGTCCACGTCTTCAAGCCACGCTCTACGGGCGAGGGCATTGGCCGCTCGTGGTACCCGCCCTTCAACTCGGCGGGAAGCGCAGCCTTCACGCTCTACGCTGGCGCTGAGATGACCTGCCAGGAAGTGCGCTTCGTTCCTGTGCGCTTCAAGGACGCCTACGGTCCGGTGGGCGCGTGGTTCTTGCTCTTCAAGGCCGTTGCCACCAACGCCCTGGGCGAAGACTACATGGCCACCAACGCCGACGAGCTCAAGAAATGGGCTCCCTACGGGCAGGCCAAGCCCACCCCGGCCAACCTGCGCAACTGGCTGATGATGATCGACATTCAGAAGGGCAAGGGCCCCATCTACATGCGCACCGAGGAGGCCATCAGCAAGATCAGCAAGGCCATGCCGGATGAGAAGTCCGCACGCAAGAAGCTGAAGGAATTGGAAAGCGAGGCCTGGGAGGACTTCCTGGACATGACCATCGCGCAGGCGCTGCTGTGGGCGTCCACCAACGTCGAGCCCGAGAAGAAGCCCTCGGAAATCATGGCCTGCGAGCCCTACTTCATCGGCTCGCACTCGGGCGCCTCGGGCGCCTGGGTCTCGGGGCCCAAGGATCTGCAAACCGAGGAAACCGCCAGCGACTACTTCTGGGGCTATGCCAACATGACCACGGTTCCAGGCATGTTCGCAGCCGGGGACGCCAGCGGTGCTTCCAGCCACAAGTTCTCGTCGGGCTCGTTCACGGAAGGCCGATTGGCTGGCAAGGCTGCGCTGGACTACATCATCGACAAGGGCCATGGCGCCGCTGCCAGCGACGAACAAATCAAGACCCTCACCGTCGAGATGTTGCAACCGCTCGAAACCTTCGAAAAGCACCAGGGCGACACCACGGATCCCGACATCAATCCCGCCTACCTGCGCCCCAAGCAGTTCATGAACCGCCTGCAAAAGATCATGGACGAGTACGCGGGCGGCGTGTCCACCCAGCTATCGACTAGCAAGGCCCAGCTTGAAAAAGGGCTGGAGCTTCTGGCCTTCCTGCGCGAAGACGCGAACAAACTTGGGGCCGAGTCCCTGAACGAACTCATGCGCTGTTGGGAAAACCGGCACCGCCTGCTGCAAGCCGAGGCCCACATGCGCTCTGTCCTGTTCCGCGATGAAACGCGCTGGCCGGGCTACTACGTGCGCACCGACAAGCCCGCGATGGACCAGCAGAACTGGCTGGCATTCTGCAACACCAAGTACAACCGGGACACGAACGAGTGGACCATGGTCAAGCGCCCGGTGAAGTACCTCACGCGCGACTCGGAACGGTGAGTACCACGGACACCACAGCACCCCTGCCACCGCGCGGACGCCTATTGGTTGTCGGCGGTGGCATCGCTGGCCTGTCCGCCGCCATCGAGGCGGCGGAGGCCGGATGCGACGTCGTGTTGGTCGAAAAGCAGGCGCAGCTGGGCGGGCGCGTGGCCCAGATGTACCAGTATTTCCCCAAGCTTTGTCCGCCGGTCTGCGGACTGGAAATCAACCTGCGGCGCATGCGCACCAGTCCCCGCATCCAGAGTTTCACGCTGGCGGAAGTGGAAACGGTAACGGGGGGACCGGGGAAGTACCAGGTCAGCATCCGGCAACATCCGCGCTTCGTGGCTGAACGATGTTCCGGGTGTGGCAAGTGCGCCGAGGTATGTCCGGCTGAGAGGCCAAGCGCATTCGACTTTGGCATGAACGGCGCGACGACCGGCAAGGCCGCCTACCTGGCCTACCCTGGCGCCTGGCCGACTTGCTACGCGATTGATCCGAAGTTCTGTCTCCGTACCCCTCACCCCGACCCTCTCCCCACTTCGTGGGGCGGGGGTGAGGGGCTTCCCTGCACCAAGTGCGCCGACGTCTGCCCCACCAAGGCGATCGATCTCGCCCAGCAGGCGCGCACCTTCACGGTCGATGTCCAGGCCGTGATCTGGGCAACTGGATGGACTCCCTACGATCCCTCCCGACTGACAGATCTCGGCTTTGGCTCGCACCCGGACGTTATCACCAACATGATGATGGAACGGCTGGCGTCTCCGAACGGGCCAACCGGCGGCCGCATTGTCCGGCCGTCGAATGACCAATCACCTGACAGCATCGCATTCGTTCAGTGTGCCGGCTCGCGCGACGATGCCCATCTCGCCTATTGCTCGGGGCTTTGTTGCATGGCCTCGGCCAAACAGGCCCGCTACGTGCGCGCCCAACATCCCAGCGCGGAGATCTTCATCTACTACATCGACCGTCGCGCATCGGGCAGGCAGGAAACCTTCCTGGCCGAAACCGAGCGGGACGAGAAGGTGCATTTCGTCCCTGGCAAGGTCGCGCGCGTGTCGGTGGAGGCCGGCTCGCCCGTGGTCGAAGTCGAGGACACCAGCAAGGGCAGCAAGTTCAAGCAGAAGGTCGATATGGTCGTGCTTGCGACGGGCATGGTTCCGTCGCAGACAAACGCCGGCCTAGCGGCTGATCGCTATGGATTTCTGTCCAGAGAGCAACCCTCCAAGGGACAACTGACCGCGGGATGTGCGCGTGAACCGATGGACGTGGCCACTGCGGTTCGCGACGCCACCAGCGCAGCCTTGAGGGCTCTCGCACAATGCGAGGCACGTAGGTAGCTCATGGCCAAAACCGCTGTACTTATTTGCCAAGGCTGCGACATTGCCTCCTCGCTAGATTTGGCCGCGCTGGAAAAGGTTGCCGGTAAGTGCGAAGGCGTGGTGCGCGCGTGTACAGCGGCATGCCTGTGCGACGAGGCAGGCAGCAAGGCCATTGACGAGATGCTGACTCTCGGGGCAAGTTCGCTGGTCATCGCGGCCTGTGCAACGCGCTTCCACACACGCGCCTTCGTTCGCCAGGGCTGCCACACCGAACGCGTGAACCTGCGCGAGCTAGTGGTCTACAGCCACCAGCCCAACCACGAAGACACGCAAATGCTGGCCGAGGACATGGTCCGCATGGGCGCCGCACGTGCCACGCAGGTGAGCATCCCAGATCCCCAGCCATTGCCCGTGGAACGCACGGTGCTTGTGGTAGGAGGCGGACCGAGCGGGCTCTCGGCGGCCCTGGGTGCCGCTCGCGCCGGCTATCAGGTCGTGCTGGTGGAAAAGCAGGCGCAGCTTGGCGGTTGGCTGCACAGATGGAAGCGAACGCTGCCCAGTCGCGCCCCCTACCGCGAATTGGAAGAAAACGATCTCCCACGCCTGGTGAGCGAGATCGAAGAACACCCGCGCGTCCGCGTCCACTGCAACGCCACCTTGGCCAGTATTTCTGGACAGCCGGGCCAGTTCGAGGTTGCGCTGAAGGTGGGCGAACAAACCATCGCCGCGAAAGCCGGGGCCATCGTGCAATCGACGGGGTGGAAACCGTACGATGCCACGCGGCTGCCGCACCTGGGATACGGCCGCTCACCCGACGTCATCACCAACGTGGACTTCGAACGTGCCCTCGCCGCTGGCACGCTCAAGCGACCCTCGGACGGAAAGCCCGCACGCAAGATCGCCTTCATCCAGTGCGCAGGCTCACGCGACCCCGCCCATCTCGCCTACTGTTCGAATGTTTGCTGCCGGGTCTCGCTCAAACAGGCGCTGTGGGCACGCGAGCTCGACCCGACGTGCGACACCTATGTCCTGGCCAAGGACATCCGCACCCTCGGCCTGCACGAGGACTTCTACCGCCGCGCCCAAGAAGATCCCGGCATCTTCATCACCAAGGGCGAGGTGACCGAGGTCGAACCGACCGTGAGCAGCTTGCTGGTGCGTATGGCGCAGAGCCAACTCGGCGACAATGTCGAACTGGAGGTGGATCTCGTGGTCCTCGCCGTCGGCATGGTACCCGTGACCGCCGACGGCCCCGCCATCCGCGAGCTCAAGGACGCGCGCAAGGGCCTGGCCAGGGGCGACGGCAACACAGCGGTATTGCAAGCCACCATCGACCGACTGAACGCCCACGAAGGCACCGAGATCCTCGGTTTGACCTACCGGCAAGGCCCGGATCTCCCAACGCTGGAATATGGCTTCCCCGATTCGCACTTCATCTGTTTTCCCTACGAAACCCGCCGAACCGGCATCTACGCCGCTGGCTGCGCGCGCGCCCCCAGCGATCTCGAAAGTTGCCGCATCGATGGCGAAGGCGCGGCCCTCAAAGCCATCCAGGCTATCGAGCAAACGTCTCTGGGCCTGGCCGTTCACCCGCGCTGGGGCGATCCCTCGCCGCCCACCTTCAACCTGCAGCGCTGTACCCAGTGCAAGCGCTGCACCGAGGAATGCCCGTTCGGCACCCTCGACGAAGACGAGAAGTGCACGCCCAAGCCCAACCCGGGCCGCTGCCGCCGCTGCGGCATCTGCATGGGCGCCTGTCCCGAGCGCATCATCTCGTACGCCGACTACTCGGTGGACATCGTGGTGCGCATGATCAAGGCCATCGCGGTGCCGGACGAGTTCGAGGAGAAGCCGCGCATCCTCATGCTCCTCTGCGAAAACGACGCCTACCCCGCGCTTGAGCTGGCGGGCTTCCATCGCCAGCGCTACAGCGCCTTCGTGCGCGCCATCCAGGTGCGCTGCCTGGGCGCGGTCAACGTCGTGTGGCTGTCCGACGCCTTCGCGCGCGGCTTCGACGGTGTGCTGCTACTCGGGTGCAAGCCCGGTGAACAAACGCAATGCCACTACACGCGCGGTAGCGATCTACTGGCCACACGCAGCGAGAACGTGAAACAGAAGCTCAAGCAGATGGCTCTGGAAGAACAACGCATACGCGTCGAGCACGTGGCTCTCGCCGACTACCTCACCCTGCCCGGCCTCATCGACGGCTTCGTCAAGCAGCTCGAAGCCCTCGGTCCCAATCCCTTCAAGGAATAGCATGGGCGCCAGCGAGCCATCGGCCGAAGCAACACGCAACCGGGAGCGCATTGCTCCAGATCGTGCATTGCTCGACCGCGTGCTGGCCAGCGGTGGTGAGGATCTACGCAAGTGCATGCAGTGTGCGACCTGTTCCGCTGTATGCGAGCTAGCCGACGGCCGGCAGCCGTCCCCACGCAAGGAAATGCTATGGGCTCAGTGGGGGCTGTCCAATCGTCTAATGGCCGACCCGGATCTTTGGCTTTGCCATCAGTGCAACGACTGCACCAGCCGCTGTCCGCGCGGCGCGCGCCCCGGCGACGTCATGGCGGCACTGCGCCGCGAGTGCGTGATCCACTACGCCACGCCACGCGCCTTCGGACGATGGGCCAATCGCCCGGCAAGCCTGGTATGGATGGCGCTTGTCGCCGCCCTACTGATGGCGACCGGTGCTGGCCTTTGGCAGGCATTCGGACTCGCCGCTGCCGAACTGTCACACACCGGCCAGCGCATAGTCTTCCCATTCTGGATCCGCCTCCCGCACGGTTTGCTAAGCGCTGGGTTCGCGTTGTTGCTCGTGTTCGACGTAACCGTCTTAGCAAGAGGAGCACGCCGATTCTGGCGCATCCTGAACGCCGCCGGCCACAAGCCTCCCACCCCGCAGCCTGTTCCCAGCCTGCGCGCTGCCTTCCGTCGCATTCTGTGGCACGACGACTTCGGCCGCTGCACCCAGACCCACGCGCGGCGCACCCACCACCTGCTTGTCATCTACGGCATGCTCGCCTTGTGGTTGACCAGCCTTTGGAGCGTCACCGCGCGCTGGAATCCCCTACTTGACGGGCTCGTGTATCCGCTGGGCTTCTGGAATCCATGGAAGCTGATGGCCAATCTCGCCGGCATTGCGGTGACTGTGGGCATTGCGCTGATGCTCGCCGAACGCTGGAAGCGCCCAGAAACAGCAGGGGCGACGACCTATTCGGACGTCGCATTGCTCGGCTCGATTCTCTCCATTGCGCTCACGGGTTTCGCCACCGAGTTGCTTCACTTCCTCCGCATGGAGCCGCTCCGTTACGCCGGGTACTTCGTACACCTGGTCGCGGTCGTCGTCCTATTGTGGATGCTGCCCTATTCCAAGCTGGCCCACATCGTGTACCGCACGTTGGCCCTGATCTACGCCGAGCGAACCGGGCGAGGCCGACAATGAACCGCCATCGCGGCATGATCGTTGCCGCGCTGGCCTTCATGGCCATGCCCATGCTGTACGCCGTGCTCACTTTCGCCGCCAGGCCGGTATCCGAACAGCCATGGCTGGAACCGCCGTTAGCCAACACGACCTGCGTTCTGCCCAGGGAACGCATGCGCTACGACCACATGAGGTATCTCAAGTCTCTTCGCGACCAGGTCATGCGCGAAGGCCGGCGAGAACAAGTCACCGGCGAGCACGCCCAAGGCATCGGCTCGTGCAAAGGTTGCCACGCCCATCGCGAGCTTTTCTGCGACCGCTGCCACGAGCGTTCGAGCGTGCGGCTGGACTGCTTTGGGTGTCATGCGTACTGAGTGAGGACGAGTGTAGCCATGCACAGAAGAAGATTCCTAAAGGCGAGCGCCGTTCTCTCGGCGGGAGCCGCCGGCGCCTATGCCCTGCCTCTGCTGACGTCCTTCAAGTCGAGCGCGGAGACGACTCGTGCGCCATCAACCAAGTTGAGATGGGGCATGGTCATCGACCTCACCCGCTGCCCCGACAACTGCACGGCCTGCGTGGATGCGTGCAAGAAGGAGAACAACGTCAACACCTCCGGGGACAAGCTGCGCGACATCCACAGGATTCGCAAGGTCACGCTGGAAAGCACCCTCTCCGCGGCGCCCGCACGCAAGTCCGTGCCACTCTTGTGCAACCACTGTGACAATCCCCCCTGCGCTGTGGCCTGTCCCATCAAGGCCACGACCAAGCGTGAGGACGGCATCGTCATCGTCGACCCCCACCGCTGCATGGGCTGTCGCTACTGCATGATCGCCTGCCCCTACAATGCCAGGCACTTCAATTTCAGGGAAAATCCCGAGCAGCCGAATCCGGCGTATCCCAAGCGCCAGCACGGTGTGGCCGAATCGTGCAATCTGTGCGCGCACCTTTTGGACCAGGGCAAGCGGCCCGCCTGCGTCGACGCCTGTGCCAACGTCAACGCCCAGGCCCTGACTGTGGGCGATTTGAACGATCCGAATAGCGAGATTTCCACGCTGATTCGCAACCATCCCGTCAAGCGCCTCCGTGAAGACCTGGGCACGGAGCCCAAGGTTTTCTATATCGGACTGTGAGGCAAGGAGATGACCATCGAATTCAAACCCATAGAAGGAAGGTCACGGGCGTTCTATGTGCTGACCTTCGTGCTCGCGGCGCTGGTGCTTGCGGGCGCCTGTGCCACTTGGCTGATGCACCAACACGGCCTCTACCTGTCGGGCATGAATAACCGCATCCCTTGGGGCCTGCCTATCGTGATGGCCGTCTTCTACATCGGCCTGTCGGCCGGCTCGCTGGTCATCTCCAGCTTGTACGGTGTCTTCGGCAAGCTGGAATACAAGCCCTTTGCACGCGTCGCAACCTTCATGGCCTTGTTGCTGATGATGGGCGGGCTGCTCTCCATCCTCAGCGATCAGGGCAGGCTCGATCGGGTACTGGTCGAGCCGTTCCTTCATTTCAATCCGCTGTCCATGCTGTCCATCAATCCGTTCCTGTATTCCAGCTACATCGTGATCTGCACGGTCTACCTGTGCGTGCTGATGATAGGGAACGAGAAATGGACCAAACGCCTGGCCTTGGTCGCTGTGCTGTGGGCCATCCTGGTCCACAGCGGAACCGGCGCCATCTTCGGCTTCGTCCCGCGGGAGCTGTACAAGTCGCCCCTGCTTCCCCCCAGCTTCATCGCGGCTGCGCTGTCTTCCGGCACGGCACTGATGATCCTGATTGTCCTCGCCCTATTCCGCCTGACCAAGCGCCCGCTCGAACCAAAGCCCATCCTGTGGATCGGCCGGCTGCTGGCGGTCTTCATCGTTGTGGTTGTCTACTTCGTGTTCATTGAGAATGCCCACCGCTACTACCTCATCGAATCACGCGCTACCGAGCGCTACTTCCTTTTCGGTGGCTTTCACAGCGTGCTGTTTTGGATGGGAATGATCTTCGTCGGCGCCATCGTCCCTGCGACCATTCTATTCATGCGTAAGACCGGCGACTCGATCCCTTGGGTCGCCGCCGCCGCGGTCATGGTGGTCGCGGGCGTATTCTGCGAACGCTACCTCATCGTGCTCCCAGGCCTGTCACACCCGCCTGATCTCATCCCCGGATGGAGAATCGTCGAATCCGCCGCCGAGGAAGGCATCGTCAGCTACTGCCCCAGTTTCTATGAACTGCTCCAGGCCCTCGGCGTGGTGGCACTCATCGGCTTGGCGTTCATTTGGGGACTCAAGCTGCTCAAGTTGCTTCCTATCCATGGCCAATCCGTCTGAAGGCCGTCTACAATGGATCGATGAAGACCCTATCCGGTTTGGTTTTGGCCACCGCTTGCGTCGCATGTTCCAGTGGCAAATCGGCCAACGTGGGGCCGAGCGACGCTGGGCCGCCTGTGCCAGAGGAATTCCGCTATGGAATCAACGGCGGCTTCCCCAATTCGGCCTGGAGTGACCAGGATTTGGCCCAGCTGGAGGTCGCCGCCGGTGCCACCAGCCAGCGCATCAGTTTGCCTGAAACGCACCTGACGACCTGGGGCTGGACCATCGAGGTGGCCGATGTGACGGCCTACGCGGCCATGGGAATGAGCCCACCCGTCGCCTTTCTGACCGGCCCCACGCGCGAACATTCCACGGCCCCCAGCAGCGCCGCCGATTGGGAGGTCGCCTACTACATGCCCAAGAATCTGCACGAACCCATCACGGACGCGAGCGGAGCGATCAATCCCAACAACTACTGGGCCAACTACGTGTACCAGACCGTGAAGACGTACAGCCCGTGGGTCACCATCTGGGAGATCTGGAACGAACCTGACTGGGTGTCAGATTGGCAGGTCACGCAGGCATGGGCCACCCGGGCGCCCACCAAGGCCGATCTTCCACGCTTCAACGGCAGCATCTACGACTACGTACGCATGCTGCGGGTCTCCCGCGAGGCAGCGCGCCTGGCCGACCCACGGGCGCGCATCGCCACCGGCGGTCTGGGATACGCCAACTTCTTGGCAGCCATCTACCGCTATACCGACGAGCCCACGTCGGGCAAGGTGGACGCGCAGCACCCCAAGACCGGCAAGGACTACGTGGATGTAGTCAGCTTCCACTACTACCCAATCTACACGGCCGGAAATTCAGAAGCTGGCGTCAACGGATTCCTGGCCGAGCGGTCGGACCTGAACGACGTGGTCACCTCCAACGGGTCGCCGCCCCTTGGATGGGAGTGCACCGAAACTGGCGCCCCACGCGTGGCGGTCGGGACCTACCCAGGCGGCGCGGTCTACGCACGCAACTACCTACTCAAGGTGATGACCCTGGCGCAGACCGTGGGCCTGGGCGGCGTGCATTGGTTCGTCCTGTCGGATGGAGCAAGCGACGGCGATCCCTACCACGCCATGGGCCTGTACCAGCCGGTTGCCAACCTGACCACGACCGCCAGCGCGGTAAGAACCGACACCGGCGTCGCCTACGCCACATTAACCAAGTTCTTGCGCGGTGCCGGCTACGACGCCGCCGCGACCGCTGCACTGGGGCTGCCCTCCACTGTGCGCGGAGCCGCCCTCCAGAAGGACACGCGCATTCTGATTCTATGGGCCATTCCCCCCAGCAACAGCGAAGATGCGGCCGCCACCTTGTCCGTTGCATCGACCACTGGTTTCCAAGCGTATGCATGGGATCACGCCGCAACGAGCGCTTCCACGCCGCTGGCCAGCGTGAATGGCGTTGCCAGCCTTCCGTTGACAGGATCGCCAGCGCTGTTTGTTGAACGGTGATGGGCGACTCAGCTACACGCTAGCACCTCCCACCCGCAGGGCATCTTGGTGTACGGTAGTTCCAATGAGCCCATTCCCGGTAGGCTGGCGTGGCCACGGCTTGCGTCCGGCACTCGTCGCACTCGCCCTCCTGGCGTCCAAGCCAGCGTATTCGTCCATCGATGCGCAAGAGCTTGCCGCGGATCCGGAAGAACCAACGCCTCCCGCGAAGGCCGAGCCCGCCGCCCGCGTGGAGCCGGCCGCGGCTAGACCTTCCGCCTCGCCCAGCGAAGACTACAAGGCCACGAAGAAACTCCCGCCAAGGCTCCTGCGCCCCCTGCTCGGCTGCTGGCAGCTGGGCGCACAAGAGCGCTGGACCATCTCTCGCCTCGACGCCAGTGGCGCACAGGTGGTGACCAAACTCATCAGAG
>Ga0302322_100001209_pt1 | contig 20972 bp, 18 predicted proteins | sample Fen_T0_2_FD_203757 | JGI IMG/M metagenome (GOLD analysis project Ga0302322, IMG submission 203757) | Peat permafrost microbial communities from Stordalen Mire near Abisko, Sweden - Fen_T0_2 | ecosystem: Environmental > Terrestrial > Soil > Wetlands > Permafrost | place: Sweden: Abisko...
GTCGCCGTTCACGATGTAAAGCAGGTTCTCATCCGTTCCGAGGCGCCCGAACGCGAGCGACGTCGGATACAGAAGCCCGCTCGTGCGAGTTGCCAGCTGCTCGAGTGTGCCGCCGACAGGGAGTCGAAGCAGCAGGTTGCTCAGGTCCGAGACGACGTACAAGGTGCCACGGGTATCGACCGTGATGCCGTCGGCGCCCACCAGTTTCTTGGATCTGACGACGGTCACGGGCTTGCCGGCGGAGCCGCTCGTCGCGACCGGGATGCCGACGATCCGTCCCGCGTCCGTGACGGTCACGTACAGGTGATTCCGCGAGAACACGATGCCGTTGGCACCGAGCCCCCGTTTTCCCGGAGCGAGCAGGCTGTCCCGCTTCCACAGAGACGCGCTCCCAGCGGATTTCACGCGCCAGATCGCGCCGAGTGCGCTGTCCGACACGTACAAGGCGCCGCCGTGGAACGCCAATCCGTTCGGGAAGCCGCCGACACGGAGGTTGACGAGCCGAGACGCAGCTCCCCGACCGATACGCCAGACACCCGGCGGCGTGGCATTGTCGTAGGTCGCATGCGCTACGTAGACACGGTTACGTGCGTCGACTGCGACTCCGGTCAACAGCCCACCCCCGAGCTGGAGGTTCGGGCCGAACGCCGTCTTCTTGCCGGCCGGGGTGATCCTCCAGACACGCCCGGTGTTCGGGTCCTTCTCCGTCTTGCCCCAGGTCGTGACCGAGACGTAGAGGCTCCCGCTCCGGTCGATCGCGAGCCCCTCGGGAAACTGGGTCTTCGGTGCGAAAGTCGCCAGCACCGGAAGGGTCGACACTCGCATCCCGAGAGCCCCGCGGGTGCTGTGCAGAGCGTACGACTGGCGGTAGTGGGCTTGGCCGCCGGGAACAGGCTTGTCGGCGACCGCCGTCGCCGCGGGCGCCGCAACCACGAGCGCGAGCAACGCGAGCAGCGAGCCGGCGCGCCCGATCGTCCAGTGTGCCCCCTCCTGACTTCTCATCACTCCTCCTTTCGCGCAGTTCGACGGCGCATCGAGTGATGCCACTTCCTTCGTCGACGAACGGAAGGGCTCGATCGAGGGCGACTTCGGCGTCGTCTGCGCCCGCTATCCCCCTTGGGTGTTCACGGGCGTCGAAATGCCCCAAGAAGAAGTTCACGCCTATACTCGCAGCAATGCATCCGACGAGGTGCTGATCCCGTGTTCTCATTTCTACGTATTCGGCCGCCCTTCGCGACAGCCGCCCTGATCGGCACGAACCTGGCCCGTCAGGCCGTGCGGAGAGCCTCGATCGCGGCCGTCTCGACGATGCCCGGACCGCCTGCGCGATAGCCCGGTCGGAGGCGATGAAGGCGTCCGCCTGACGTTGTGTCCGCGTGATGAGTTAGGCGTCGTCCGCCGACGGCCGCCCCCAGCGTTCCGCAACCCTCCACGCCGTCCGCCGACGCACTTCGTCGCCGAGGAAGCGAACCCGCGGCGCATCGATCCGCGTCACCCGCTCGAGCGCCGATGGCCGAGATCTCGGCCAACCCGGGCACGGCTACATGTCGCCCGTCACGCTCAGCACGGCCTTGACGATGCCGTCGTAGCCCGTGCACCGGCAGAGGTTGCCCGACAGCGCGATCCGCACCTCGTCCTCGCTGGGGGAGGGGCTCTCCGCCAGCAGCGCTGTCGCGGACACGAGCATCCCGGGCGTGCAGAAGCCGCACTGGACCCCGCCGTGCTCGAGGAAGGCCGCCTGCAGCGGCGCCAGCGTCTCGCCGTCGGCCAGGCCCTCGACCGTCGTGACCTCGCTGCCCTCCGCCTGGAGGGCGAGGTAGGAGCACGCGTTCACCGGCCGGCCGTCGAGCAGCATCATGCAGGCGCCGCACTCGGAGTCGTCGCAGCCCTCCTTGGAGCCGGTCAGGCCGATCACGTCCCGCACCGTGGCGAGGAGGCTCGCCCCAGGCTCGAGCTCCACCGGATACGCGTTGCCGTTGACCGTCAGCGTCGTCGCGACCCTCATGCGTCCTCCCCCCGGGCGCGTGCGAGCGCCCTCTCGATCGCCCGCCGGGCGATCACGGCCGCCATGGCGCGCCGGTAGTCGGCCGAACCGCGCACGTCGGAGATCGGCGTCGCCGCGGCGGCCACGGCCGCGCCGGCCGCCTCCACCGCCGCCGCGCTGCCGTCCGTCCCGATCAGCGCCGCCTCCGCCTCCGGCACCCGCCGTATCGTGGGCGAGAGCGCGGTCATTGCGACGCGTGCTCCGGTGATCGTGCCACCGTCCAGGCTGACGACGGCGGTCGCGCCGACCACGGCGATCTCCATCTGGCGCCGGTACTCGAGCCGCAGGTAGGCGCTGCCCGTCCCGGGCGCGGGCGCAGGGACGTGGATCGTCACGAGCAGCTCGTCGTCGCGAGCGACCGTTCGGCCGGGGCCTTCCCAGAGGTCCTCGACGGCGATCTCGCGCGGGTCGGAGCCGGACTGCAGCGTGACCGTGGCGCCGAAGCAGACGAGTGGCCCGCCCGTCTCCATCGCGGGCGAGGCGTTCATGAGGTTGCCGCCGACCGTGCCCTGCGAGCGGGTGGCGTGGGAGCCGACGATCGCGCACGCATCGGTGAGGGCGCTGAACTGCCGGCGCACGTCGTCGCTCGCCGCGATCTCGGCATGACGGGCGAGCGCGCCGAGGCGCAGGCCGCCGTCGGCGAGGGTCTCGACGCCCTGCAGCTCCGCGATGCGGTGGATGGCGACGACGCTCTCGGGCATCGTCGACTTGCCGGCGCGCGCGCCGACGACGAGGTCGGTGCCGCCTGCGACCGGCCGGGCTCCGGTGGCGAGCGCCGCGAGCGCGTCGACGATGGAGTGGGCCGTGGTGAAGGACTGGACGGTCACCGCCCCGCCTCCCACACCCGCTCCGGCGTCATGGGCAGCCGGTGCACACGCGCGCCGATCACCTTGGCGATCGCGTTCGCGATCGCGCCCGCCGTCGGCACGCAGGGAGGCTCGCCGACGCCCTTCGAGCCCTTCGGCCCTGCGTTCGGAGTCTCCGTCTCGATCCAGGCGACGTCGATCTGCGGCGCGTCCGAGGCGGTCACGAGCTTGTAATCGGTCAGGTGGGCGTTGAGGTGCCGCCCGTCCGCATCGAGCTGGGTTCCCTCGGAGAGCGCCTGGCCGATCCCCATCACGACGCCGCCGTAGACCTGCCCGTCGGCGCCGATCCGGTTCAGGATCCTGCCGCAGTCGTGCGCGGCGGCGACCCGGAGCACGCGGACGACACCCGTGCCGCGGTCGACCTTCACGTGCGCCGCATGCGCGATCAGCTGCGGCGCGTGGAACGACTCCAGCCCGAGCCGGCCGACGCAGCCCTCGGCGGGTGCCTCCGGCCCGGCCGGTAGCTCCCCGGCGCCCTTGCCGTGGAAGGTGCCGCCGCCCGCGAGCTCCGCGATCGTGACCGACTTGTCGGGCGAGCCCTTCACGACGACCGCCCCGCCGACGAGCTCGAGGTCTTCCTGTGCTGCCTCGAGCTGCTCCGCCGCCGCGTCGAGCAGCTGCTCACGCAGGTCGACGGCCGCGGCGATCACCGCACGGCCGCTGTTGAAGGTCGTCTGCGAGCCGCACGAGCCCATGTCGGAGGGGGCGGCGTCGGTGTCCTGGTAGAGGAGCGAGAAGTCCTCGGGCTGCATGCCCAGCTCCTCGGCGACGTACCTCGGCATCGCCATGACCGCGCCCGTGCCGTTCTCCTGGGCGCCCGTGATGATCGTGCCGGTGCCGTCGCCGTTCAGTTTCACGTAGGCGCCGCTCGGCGAGGCGAAGCAGGGCCACCAGCCGATCGAGACGCCGATCGCCTCGTCCTCGGGCAGCTCCCGGCCGTAGCCGATCAACTCGACCGCCTTCTCGAGCGTCTCCTTCATCGCGATCCGCTCCAGCACCTGGCCCGTCGCCGTGACGGAGCCGTTCTCGATCGCGGTGCGCCGGCGCAGCTCGACCGGGTCGAGCCCGAGCGCGGCGGCGAGCTCGTCCATGTGCTGCTCGAGCGCCCAGCAGACCTGCGGCGCCGTCGGGGCGCGGATGGAGGACGAGGGCTGGTTGTTGGAGTAGACGAGAGAGGACTCGACGTGGACGTTCTCCAGCTGGTACGGGCCGAGCGCGTGCATCGCAGCCATCTGCGCGAAGAAGCCACCCTCGCCGCAGTAGGCGCCCTTGTCGAGCACGAGCCGCGCCTTGCGCGCGACGAGCGTGCCGTCCGCGCGGGCGCCGCTCTCGAGCTCGATCACCATGCCCTCGCGCCGGTGGCCGACGGCGAAGAACTCCTCATGACGGGAGAAGACGAGCTTGACGGGGCGCTGTGCGGCTCGTGCCAGTGCCGCCACATGGCCCTCGAAGTGGAAGTCGCACTTGGCGCCGAAGCCGCCGCCGAGCAACGGCACGATCACGCGCACGTGCGAGACCGGGACCTGGAGCACATGGGCCACGCCGTCGCGCGCCGCGTAGGGCACCTGCGTCGACGTCCACACGGTCACCTTGTCGCCCTGCCACTGCGCCACCACCGCGCGCGGCTCGATCGGGACTCCCTGGACCGGGTCGGTGACGTACCGGCCCTTCACGACGACGACGTCGGCGCCGGCGAGCGCCGCGTCGGCGTCGCCCTTCACGATCGTCGAGTAGCCGAGCACATTCCTGTTGCTGCCGAGCGACTCGTCGCGCTCGTACGCCGCCCAGTCGGGATGGACGAGCAGCGCGTCGTCGGCGAGCGCCGCCTCGAAGTCGGTCACGACGGGCAGCGGCTCGTAGTCGACCTCGATCAGCGCCGCCGCCTGCTCGGCGATCTCGGCCGTGGTCGCGGCCACGCCGGCGACGATGTCGCCCTCGAAGCGCACCGTGTCCCTGGCGAACAGCCGCCGGTCCTTGACCATGCCGCCGTAGAGCACGTCCGGAACGTCCTCGTGCGTGACGACCGCGAGCACGCCGGGGAGTGCCCGCGCCTTGGTCGTGTCGATCCGCGTGATCCGCGCGTGCGTGAGGTCGGCGTAGCGGAACTTCGCGATCAGCTGGCCGGCGACGACGAGGTCGGCGGTGTAGCGGCCGGTGCCCGTCACCTTCTCCTTGCCGTCGGGGCGGACGAACGTGCGCGGTTCCTCGACTGTCGCCATCCTCGGCCTCTCGTCTCGACGTGAACGCCCCCTATCCAATCAGAGAGAGCGCCCGTCAGACGGCTGCAGCGAGGATCGCGTCGACGCGGGAGACGACGTCCGCTCCCGCGAGGCCGCGGGCGGCGAGCGTGGTGCGACGGTGGATGACGTCGGCGGCCGCGGTGGCCCACTCCTCGCGGGCTGCGAACACGACCTGCGCGGCGATGTCCGGGGCCTGTGGGTGCAGGCGCTCGAGCAGCTCGGGCTGCTCGGCGGCGAGCCCCACGACCCGGTCTGCCCGGGAGCCGTAGAAGTGCGCGAGGTGTGCAGCCACGACCGGCTCGAGGCCCCAACCGCGGACGAGGCGCGCGGCGACGTTGCCCGCGTCGGTCGCGCCGGGCAGCGGCACCGGGGGCGAGGTGACCTCGCCAAGCCCGAGGTTCGGTGCGAGGTGCTGCAGGGCGTCTCGGGCGATGTGCCGGTAGGTGGTGAGCTTGCCGCCCGCGACCGTGAGCATGCCTCCCTTGCCGACGAGGATCGCCGTCTCACGGCGCGCGTCGACGGTGGAGCCGTCGCTGTGGGGGAGCACCCGCAGGCCGGCATAGGTCGCCAGCACCCGGTCCTTGCGCAGCAGGGCCGGGTCGACCGCGACCCCTGCCTCGGAGAGCACGGTATCGACGTCCTCGTCGGTCGCCGTCACGTCCGCCGGGTCGCCCTCGTAGAGCGTGTCCGTCGTCCCGAGCAGGATCATCCCCTCCCACGGGTAGGCGAACGTGACGCGCACCTGGTCGTGAGGGATCGTGAGCGCCGACGACCATGGCTCGTCGAGCGGCAGGGTCACGTGAACCCCCTTCGAGAGCTGGCCGTAGGGGGCGATTCCCGGCTCCTCGAGCCGTCTCAGCACATCGAGCCACGGCCCTGTCGCGTTCACCACTGCCCGGGCCTCCACGCTGACGGTCTCGCCCGAGAGGCAGTCGCGTACCTCCGCCCCCCGCACCGTCCCGTCGACCGTGCGGAGCTCGACGACCTCGGCGTAGTTGAGCACCGTCGCGCCGGCCTCGGCGGCTGCGGTCACGTTGGCCAGGCAGAGGCGCCCGTCGTGCGTCCAGGCGTCCTGGTAGACGCCACAGCCGCGCAGGCCCTCGAGGCGCAGCGCCGGGACGCTGCGCCGCGCGCGTTCCGGCTTCACGAGCCCGCCGAGCTTCTCGCCAGCCAGCGTCGAGTACGTCCACAGGCCCGCCTGGATCGTGGCGGGGCGGTAGGGGCCGCCGCGGTACACCGGAAAGAGGAAGGGGATCCGGCGCACGAGGTGCGGCGCGACGACGCGCAGCAGGGCCCTGCGCTCGGCATGGGCCTCGCGCACGAGCTTGACATCGCCGAGCCGGAGGTAGCGGAGGCCGCCGTGGATCAGCTTCGACGAGGCGCTCGAGGTGGCGCCGCCGAAGTCACTGCGGTCGACGAGCGCGACGCGGAGGCCGAGTCGTGCGGCCTCGTTCGCGATCCCCGCGCCGACGATGCCGCTTCCGACCACGAGCAGGTCGAAGGGGGCGCGCGCCAGCTCGGCACGTGCTGCTTCCCGCCCGGTGCCGGCGCTCACAGGGGGTTCGTCCAGGCTCTGCCGCCGCGGGCGTCGGCGATCTCGACCCGGGCGTACGGTGCGCCTTCGGGAAGGTCGAGGCGCGCGGCCGTAACGAGACCGTCGGGGGTGGCCGCCAGGATCTCGCCGCCGTAGCGGTAGCCGAGCCGGCCGGCGTTGACGGCGGCGCCGCTGGAGACGCCGAAGACGACCCTGACGGACAGGCACGGGTCGCACTCCACCTCGACCGAGCCTCCGCCCGTGACGACGGAACTGATCCGCGGCCCCGACGTCCCGTAGAAGCACCCCGTGCGCAGCGCCTCCAGCACGGCTTCGGCGGTCGGCTCCGCGCGGACCCACGTCCAGGCGAGGTCGGAGTCGAAGCCCGGATGGTGGCTGTCATCGCTCGCGATCGCGTAGCAGTACCTGCCCGCATGGAGGAGCTCGTCCCAGTGCACGGTGGACAGGCCCCGTCCGAGCTCGAGCTCGCAGCCGGCGTTGAAGACCTCGATCCCCGAGACGGTGTCCGGCAGCTCCAGGGTGCCGGGGGTGGCGCCCGTCCAGTAGGGATGGGCGAGGTAGGCGACGCCGCCGTGGCCGGTGATCCACTCCGCCGTGCCGCCGAGGTCGCGCCGCTCGCCCTCGAGCTCCTCGAGCGCATCGTCGATGCCGAACGCGAGCACGTGGCCGTCGCGGTCGCCCGGGAGCACGCAGTTCAGCTCTGCGCTCGGGATCACGAGCAGCCGCTCCGTCGAGGGAGGAGCGCTGCGGAACCAGTGGTCGGTGACGGCGAGCACGTCGTAGCCTGCGCGCTCGTAGTGCTTCGCGAGCATGCGCGGCGCCAGCTCGCCGTCGGAGTTGGTCGTGTGAGCGTGCAGCGCGCACCGCAGCCAGGGGCTCTGGGATTGCCATGGATTCGTCATGCGTGTGGGTGTACTCTGCCCGACGATCGTGAGAAGGTGACGATCTGGTGTAAAAGTGGTGCACGCACGTGCAGGTGGAGAGGCTCTCCGTGCAGTATCGAGCCTCACACGCAGACGAACAGGAGGGTCGATGGAAGACTTTCAGGAGCAGGAGTACGAGTTCCTGCGCAGGCTCGAGGAAGAGCGCATCGGTCGTCGGACGCTTGTCAAGAGGGGTCTTGCCGCAGGCGCCGGGCTGACTGTGCTGTCGCTGTCTCCGGCTGCGCTTGCTGCGCGGAAGCAGGCGCTCGCCGACCCGCCCATCGCCGGGAGGCTCGTAAAGCTCTCCGACATGGTCAAGGAGGCCAAGAAGGAAGGCACGCTCAACGCGATCGCGCTGCCGCGCGACTGGGCGAACTACGGCGAGATGATGGACACGTTCACCAAGAAGTACGGCATCAAGATCACGGACGACAACCCCGACGGCAGCTCGGCGCAGGAGAACCAGGCGATTCGCTCGCTCAAGGGCGACTCGCGGGCCCCCGACGCGGTCGACGTCGGCGTCTCCTTCGCGATCGCAGGCGCCAACGAGGGCCTGTACGCGAAATACTTCCCGACCACGTACAAGACGATCCCTCGGGCGATGAAGGACACGCGCGGGTTCTGGATGGGCGACTACTGGGGCGCGATCTCGATCGGCTACAACCAGGGCCTCGTCTCCAACCCGCCGAAGACGTGGAAGGACCTGCTCAAGCCCGAGTACAAGGGCAAGGTCGCGCTCAACGGCAGCCCGCTCACCTCGAACTCGGCCGTCTCCGGCGTGATCGCCGCGGCGCTCGGGAACGGAGGCAGCGCGAGCAACGTCCAGCCGGGCATCGACTTCTTCGCGCAGCTGAAGAAGGTCGGGAACTTCATCCCGGTGCAGACGACCCCGCAGACGGTCGCCTCGGGTCAGACGCCGATCTCGATCGACTGGGACTACAACAACTTCGCCTACGTCAAGGGGTTCCCCTCGGCGCGGTGGGGTGTCTCGATCCCGTCGGACGGCGTTTACGGCGGCTACTACGCGCAGGCCGTCAATGCGACGGCGCCCCACCCGTGGACGGCCCCCCTCTGGCAGGAGTTCCTCTACTCCGACCAGGGTCAGGTCATCTGGCTCAAGGGCGCAGCGCACCCTGCCCGGTTCAACGACCTCGCGGCCCGCAAGGTCATCCCGGCGGCCGTCACCAAGGCGCTTCCGGCGGCGGCGATCTACTCGAAGGTGCAGTTCGCCAGCATCGGCCAGCAGACGAAGGCCAAGGCGCTGATCGCGACGCAGTGGCCGACGGCAGTCGGGGCGTAGCATCGCAACGGACGTAGCAGCACCGCAGGCACTCCGGCCGGACACCCCGTCCGGCCGGAGGCGCCTGTCTCTTGCGTGGATCCCGACGATCCCGTTCTTCGCCTACGCGATCCTGTTCCTCTTCCTGCCCGCGGCGGCCGTGCTGGTAGGCGCCTTCCAGGACAAGGCCGACGACTGGACCTTCGCGAACATCAGGCTGCTCTTCGACCACCCGTACATCGACGCCTACAAGACGAGCATCGAGATCAGCCTCGTGACGGCACTCCTCGGTGGGATCGGCGGCTTCTTCATCGCCTACGCGGCGGTCCGTGACGGCACTCCCCGCTGGATCCGGGGCGGGATCATGACCTTCTCGGGCGTCGCCGCGAACTTCGGCGGCGTCCCGCTCGCCTTCGCGTTCATCGCCACGATCGGGCCGCTCGGGCTCGTGACGGTGTTCTTCCGCGACCACTTCGGCTACGACCTGACCGAGCACGGGATCACGCTCTTCGGCAAGACGGGCGTCGAGCTCGCCTATCTCTACTTCCAGTTCCCGCTGATGATCCTCGTGATCGCTCCGGCGATCGACGGCCTCCGCCGCGAGTGGCGTGAGGCGGCGCTCAACCTCGGCGCCAGCAACCTCCAGTTCTGGCGCCACGTCGGGATTCCGGTGCTGATGCCGTCGCTGCTCGGCGCCATGATCCTGCTCTTCGGCAACGCCTTCGCGGCGTACGCGACCGCGTACAGCCTCACGGCCGGCTCGATCCCGATCGTGCCGAACCTGATCTCCGCGTACTACACGGGCAACGTGCTCGACAACCCGCACCTGGCGCAGGCACTCGCGTTCGGGATGTTCATCGTGCTCGCCGGGACGATGGCGATCTACATCCCGCTGCAGCGGCGCTCGGCGAGGTGGTCGAAGTGAGGCACCGCCGCCATATCGCGCCTTCGGCGGTCGTCTGGCTGCTGATCGGGGGCCTCTACTTCACGATTCCGCTGATCGCAACCCTCCAGATCAGCCTCAAGTCGCCGCAGACCGGCAAGTGCTGCACGCTCGAGAACTACGGCTGGGTCCTACACAACGGCGATTTCTGGCACACCCTGAAGATCTCGTTCATGCTCGCCCTCGAGACGGTGATCATCGCGCTGCTCCTGTTCGTACCGACGATCTACTGGGTGCACCTGAAGATCCCGCGCCTGCGGCCGGTGATTGCGTTCCTCGCGCTGATCCCGTTCGTGGTGCCGCCGATCGTGATGGTCGTCGGCCTCTTGAAGGTGTTCAAGGGAACGCCCGACTGGTTCTACCAGCAGCCCTGGGGCTTCCTCGCCGCCTCGTACGTGATCCTGGCGTTCCCGTTCATGTTCTTCTCGCTCGATGCGGGCTTCCGCTCGATCGACGTGCACACGCTGACGGAGGCCTCGCAGAGCCTCGGTGCGCGCTGGACGACGACGCTCTGGCGCGTGATCCTGCCGAACATCAAGGCGGCGGCGCTCGCCGGGTCGTTCCTGACGCTCGCGATCGTGATGGGCGAGTTCACGATCGCGAATCTCGCCGCCTTCCACACGTTCCCCATCTTCATCCAGTACGTGAACGAGTCCCAGGGCTTCCCCGCCGGCGCCCTCACCCTGATGAGCTTCGCGATCACCTGGGTCGCGATGCTCTCGTTGCTCGTCTTCGGCCGCCGCAAGGGCGGCGGTCCCGGCGCCATCGCCGGAATGCGCCGATGATGCGAGGAGTCTCCTGATGTCGTACCTCCAGCTCGAGAACCTGCACCGGGACTTCGGCACCGTCAAGGCGCTGAACGGGATCGACATCTCGCTCGGCGAGGGCGAGTTCCTCTCCATGCTGGGGCCTTCGGGGTGTGGCAAGACGACGGCGCTGCGTCTCGTGGCGGGCTTCGACCGGCCCGACGAGGGCCGCATCCTGGTCGAGGGCAAGGACATCAGCGGCCTCGGGCCAAACAAGCGCGACATGGGCATGGTCTTCCAGGCCTACTCGCTGTTCCCGAACATGACCGCCCGCCAGAACGTGGAGTTCGGCCTCAAGATCAGGCGGCGGGAGAAGGCCACCCGCCTCAAGCGGGTCGACGACCTGCTCGAGCTCGTCGGGCTCGGCCACGCCTCCGACCGCTACCCGCACCAGCTCTCCGGCGGCATGCAGCAGCGGGTGGCGCTGGCCCGCGCGCTCGCGATCGAGCCGCGCGTGCTGCTGCTCGACGAGCCGCTCTCCGCGCTCGACGCCAAGGTGCGCGTCCAGCTGCGCGAGGAGATCCGCCGGATCCAGCTCGAGCTCGGGATCACGACGCTCTACGTGACGCACGACCAGGAGGAGGCGCTCGCGATCTCCGACCACGTCGCGGTGATGTTCGCCGGCGTGATCGAGCAGATGGGGACGCCCGCGGAGATGTACACCGCGCCGGCGACGCCCTTCGTGGCCGAGTTCATCGGCACCATGAACCGCCTCGAGGCGACGGTGATCGACTCCGCCACAGGCGAGGTGGAGCACGCGGGAACCCGGCTCCGGATCGACGCCGCCCGCGGCCGTCACACGGGTGAGCGCGTGCTCCTGCTCGTGCGCCCGGAGGCGCTCGAGGTCGAGGCGCGCACGAACGGCGCCGGCCCGAACGCGTTCGTGGGCGAGGTGCTGACGCAGACCTTCCTCGGGCCGGTCACGCGCGTCAAGGTCTCCGCCGACGGGACGAGCCTGATCACCGACATGTCTGCCGCGCGCGCCGCTGCGCTCCCCGTCGGCGCCGCCGTGGTCGCACGCGTCCCTTCCGACGACGCGAAGCTGCTCAGCCTTCCGGACGACGGCCCAGGGCGGCCAGTGCTCGATCCGGACAATCCGTGAAGATCCCGGACACGCCGAGGTCGCGGAGAGCCAGCATCCGTGCCTCGTCGTTGACCGTGTAGACGGTCGTCTCCAGCCCGAGCGCCCGCCCTTTCGCGATCCCCCGCGGGGTCACCCCCGTCGCGTCGTACCCGGCCGCCCAGGCGAACCCCGCGGCGGCGCGGATGGAGGTGCCGTAGCCCACGTGCTGCACCGTGCGCAGGGCCGGCCGCACTCTTCTCGTCTCGAGGATCGCCCGACGGGAGAACGAGACGACGACGCCGTCCGCCGGCAGGAGCTCCGCCGTGCGCGTGACGACGTCGTGGCGGCGGTAGAGCCAGGGGCTCTTCAGCTCGGCCATGACGCCGATCCGCCCGGCCGTCAGCTCGAGCACCTCCTGCAGCGTGGGGATCCCGAGCTCGCGCAGCTCGGCCAGCGGCCGGGTGCGCAGCGGTCCTCGCGCCTCGGTGAGACGGTCGAGGCGGAGGTCGTGGAAGACGACGAGCGCACCGTCGCTCGACGCCTGCACGTCGAGCTCGACGTAGTCGGCGCCGAGCTCGATCGCCCGCTCGAAGGCGGGCAGCGTGTTCTCCTTCTCGTCTGCGGAGGCGCCGCGGTGAGCGATCACCCACGTCATCCGGGCAGCGTCGCCCGGCGGACGGCCCGCCGCCAGCCCTCGCGCGCCTGCGCCACCTCTCGGCTGTCGGCTGACGGTTCGTAGCGCGTCCCGCGCCGGAGCAGCGGCCGGAGCGCGTCGACGTCGGGCCAGACCCCCACGGCGAGGCCGGCGAGCGCGGCAGCTCCAAGGCCCGTGGCGTCGGCGTCGGCGCTCACCTCGACCGGCACGCCGATCAGGTCGGCCTGGAGCTGCATCAGGAAGCCGTTCGCCGTCGCACCTCCGTCTGCGCGCAGCACGCCCGCCTCGATCGGCAGCACGTCGACGATGTCCGCCACCTGGTGGGCCATCGCCTCGAGCGCCGCGCGCACGAGGTGGGCGCGGGTCGTGCCCCGGGTGAGCCCGCAGATCAGCCCTCTCGCCTCCGGGTCCCAGTGCGGCGAGCCGAGCCCGGTCAGCGCCGGCACGAAGTAGACGCCGCCGGTGGAGCCGGCCTCGCGTGCGAGGCGCTCGCTCTCGCGGGCGCTCTCGATCAGGCCGAGCCCGTCGCGCAGCCACTGCAGCGCCGCTCCTCCCACGAGCACCGAGCCCTCGGCCGCGAACTGCGAGGGTGCTCCCGGGGGCGTCGCCGCCGCGGTCTTCAGCAGGCCGGGCGCGGCAGGCCCCTGCAGGTCGCCGACGTGCGCGAGCACGAACGTCCCGGTGCCGTAGGTGGCCTTCATCTCTCCCGGCGAGAAGCAGCCCTGGCCGAACAGCGCCGCCTGCTGGTCGCCCGCGATGCCCGCGAGCGGCACCGTCGCGCCGAGCAGCGATGCCTCGGCGACGACGCCCGACGAGGGCACCACGGCGGGGAGGATGGCCCGGTCGATGGAGAAGAGCCGCAGGAGGTCGTCGTCCCACGCGCCTTTGGCGAGATCGAGGAGCATCGTCCGCGAGGCGTTGGTCACGTCGGTGGCGTGCGCCGCGCCCCCGGTCAGGTTCCAGGCGATCCAGGAGTCGACCGTGCCGAAGGCGAGGCGATCCTGGGAGATGTCGACCCGCTCGAGGATCCACTCGAGCTTCGAGGCAGAGAAGTACGGGTCGCAGACGAGGCCCGTCCTCTCCCGCACGAGCTCGGCCGGCAGCCGGGCGCAGCGCTCGGCCGTGCGGCGGTCCTGCCAGACGATCGCCCGGTGCACGGGGCGCCCGGTCGCGCGCTCCCACACGACCGCCGTCTCGCGCTGGTTCGTGATCCCGATCGCGGAGAGGTCGCCCGCGCCGATCCCGGCGGCTGCCAGGGCCGCCGCCGCAGTCTCGAGCACGCTCGCCCACAGCTCCTCGGGATCGTGTTCGACCCACCCCGGCTGCGGGAAGTGCTGCGCGATCTCGCGGTAGCCCCTGCCGACGGTCTGCAGGCTCTCGTCGACGACAAGGCAGGTGGTGCCCGTCGTCCCCTGGTCGATGGCGAGGATCACGGGCGGCTCCTACCCGACGAGGCGCGCCACGAGGGCCACGTCGATCGCGTCCACCAACTCGTCGGCGCGGGTGAGGCGCTCGTCGGGCAGCGTGCCGCGGACGGCGAGGCAGCGCAGCCCCGCGTCCTTCGCCGCGTCCACCCCGACCTCGGTGTCCTCCAGGGCGACCGTTCGCGCCGCGTCGAGCCCGAGCCGCTCGAGCGCGAGCAGGTATCCCTCGGGATGCGGCTTGCCGTGCTCGACGTCGTCGGCCGCGACGATCGTGCCGAGCTCACCTGCGATCCCGGCCGCCTCGACGACCGGTGCGATCTCGGCGCGGAACGCCCCGGACACGATCGCCACCGGTACGCGGGCCGCCGCGTAGCGGACCGCCTCGCGCACGTGCCCGGTCACCGTCGTGCCGTCCGCGGCCTCGGCGGCGTAGGTCTCGATCCGCTCCTTCATCAGCGTCGCGAGCAGAGGGCCGTCGACGCCGAGCCAGCTCCCGATGATCACCTCCTCCGTGTTGCCGGCGAGGCGGCCGAAGTAGTCCTCGGCGGTGAGCGGACGGCCGTAGCGCGCGAAGAGCCGCTGGTAGATCGAGAGGAGCAGGGGCTCGTCGTGCGACAGCGTCCCGTTGAAGTCGAACAGGATGGCATCCACCGTTCCCATCTGCGGCGGAAGCCTACTCTGCCCGTGATGCCGCCCGTGGCGTTCACCCTTGCCCTCGCGGCAGCAGTCCTGCACGCGTTCTGGAACCTGCTCCTCGCACGCGCCCGCGACCCCGAGAGCGCCACGGCGATCGCCCTGATTGCGGCGGTTCTCGTCTTCGCGCCCGTGACCGCTCTTCGCTTCGACGCGGAGTGGGCGGTGTGGCCGTTCGTCGTCGTCACCTCGCTACTGCAGCTGCTCTACTTCGCCCTGCTCGCGACGGCCTACCGCAAGGCGGAGCTCTCGTTCGTCTACCCGATCGCACGCGGCGTCGCCCCCGCGTTCGTGCTCGTCGTCTCGGTACTCGTGCTCGGACACGGCACATCGGTTGCCCAGATCGCCGGCGTCTTCCTCGTCGGCGCGGGGGTGCTGCTCGTGCGCGGCCTGACCAGGCCGGCGGACCCGCACGCGCTCTGGTTCGCGCTCGGCATCGCAGCGGTGATCGCCGCCTACACCCTGCTCGACAAGCGCGGGATCACGCACGCGAGCCCGATCACCTACCTCGAGCTGAGCATGATCCCGGCCGCGCTCGGCTACGCCGCCGCCACTGTCGCCGTCCGCGGCCGCGCCCGCGTCCGGGCCGAGCTCGGCGCTGCCTCGGTGCTCGCCGGCTGCGCGTCGTTTGCGGCCTACGCGCTCGTCCTCGCGGCGCTCCAACGCGCCTCGGCAGCGTCCGTCGCCGCGGTGCGGGAGACGAGCGTCGTGATCGCGACAGGCTTCGCCGCCGCCCTCCTGCACGAGCGTGTGAGCCGCTGGCGCCTCGCCGGGTCGGTGCTCGTCGTGGCGGGAATCGCGTTGCTCGCACTGCGGTGAGCGTCGCGCTACAGCAGCGAGCGAACGGCGGCCGCGAGCTCGACGGGGCCCGGCAGGGTGAGGAGCTCGAGGTCCTTCTGGTAGGGCACCGGGTGGGATGGTGCGCCGACCCGCACCACCGGGGCATCGAGGTCCCAGAAGCAGTGCTCGCCCACGTGGGCGGCGATCTCGGCCCCGACGCCGCCGAACTGCACCGCCTCGTGGGCGACGACGACGCGATGCGTCTTCGCCACCGAGGCCGCGATCGTGTTGGTGTCGAGCGGGACGAGCGTACGGGGGTCGACGACCTCGACGCTGACGCCCTCCTCGGCGAGCACGCGCGCCACCCGGAGCGCGTGCGGCACCATCGCCCCGAGCGCGACGACCGTGACGTCGGTCCCGGGCTGCACGATCCGCGCCGTGCCGAGGTCGACCGCGTAGCGCTCCTCCGGCACGGGCTCGGGGTCGCCGAAGAAGAGCAGCTTCTGCTCGAGGAAGATGACCGGGTTGTCGTCCTGGATCGCGGCGGCCAGCAGGCCCTTGGCGTCGAACGGGCTCGAGGGCATCACGACCTTCAGGCCGGGGATGTGGGCGAAGAGCGCCTCGAGGCTTTGCGAGTGCTGCGCGCCGAGGCGCACGCCGGCGCCGCCGACCATCCGGATCACGAGTGGCATCGTGGGCGTGCCGCCCATCATGAAGCGGAGCTTCGCGGCCTGGTTCACGATCTGGTCGAAGGCGACGGCGGCGAAGTCCGAGAACTGCAGCTCCACGACGGGGCGCAGCCCGGTCAGCGCCGCGCCGATGCCGCAGCCGACGAAGCCACTCTCGGTCAGCGGGGTATCGCGGATCCGCTCGGCCCCGTACCGCTCGTACAGCCCCTCGGTGGCGCGGAAGAGCCCGCCGATGCGTCCTACGTCCTCTCCGATCACGACCACGTCAGGGTCGGCGGCGAGCTCGAGGTCGAGTGCCTCGCGGATCGCGGGCACGAACGCGAGCGGCCGCCCGCCCGGCTCGGGCGGCCGGGGATGGCTGTGGTGCGGGGCGAAGACCGACGGCATCAGGTCGTCGGCGCTCGCGTCCTCGTCGGCGAGAGCGGCGCGCACCGCATCCTCCAGTGCTGCCGCGACCCCGGCGTGGACGCCGGCGCGGACGTCCTCGTCGAGCTCGCCGGCCGACTCGAGCTGGGCTTCGAACCGGGGCAGCGGGTCGCGCGCCTCCCACTCAGCTACGAGCGCGGGGTCACGGACGTCGGGCAGGTTGGCGCGCATCGAGTGCTGCATGCGGCGGAACGTCTTCATCTCGAGGAACGTCGGGCCGCCACCGTCGCGGGCGCGCTCGAGGGCGCTCTCGACGGCGTCCTCGACTGCGAGGAGGTCGTTGCCGTCCACGATCTCCCCGGGCATCCCGTAGCCGGCGGCGCGGTCGGCGAGATCGACGACGGCGCGCTGGGTGCGCCAGTCGGCGGAGAGGGCGAACTGGTTGTTCTCACAGATGAAGACGACGGGCAGCGTCCACGTCGCGGCCAGGTTCATCGCCTCGTGGGCGGCTCCCTGGCCTGCGGCGCCGTCTCCGAAGAACGCCACCACGGCCTGCCCGTTCCCCCGCAGCTTCGAGGTGAGGCCGGCGCCGCAGGCGTGGGGGAGGCCTGCGCCGACGATCCCGTTGCAGCCGAGGATGTCGAGCGAGAGGTCGGCGATGTGCATCGAGCCGCCGAGGCCCTTGCAGTAGCCCGTGCGCTTGCCGAACATCTCGGCCATCATCCGGCGCACGTCCGCGCCCGCCGCGATCAGGTGCCCGTGCGAGCGGTGGTGGCCGACGAGGTAGTCCGTCTCGCGCATCACACCGGCGGCTCCGACGGCGATCGCCTCCTGCCCGACGCAGCTGTGTGCGGTGCCGAAGATGATCCCCTGCTCGAAGAGCTCCTTGGCCCGGTCCTCGAAGGAGCGGATCAGGCACATCCGCCGGTACTGCTCGAGCAGCGGCGGGCGCCCGGCCCGGGTGGCGGCGTCAGCCGGCACGGGGCGGCCGCTGGTGGAACTCGAAGACGTAGCCGTCGGGGTCGAGCGAGTAGAGGCTCTTGCCGCCGGCATTCGGGCCCGTGGTCATCTCGACCGGGCCGTCTGAGCGGAAGCGGACGCCGCGGGCGGCGAGGTCGGCGTAGAGGGCATCGATGTTCTCGACGAAGACGCAGAAGTGGCCCGTGCCGTGGCGGGACGGCGAGGCGGCGCCGGACTCCTGCTCGATGCCGCGATACTCGAGCAGCTCGACCTGGGTCTCGCTGCCGGGGATCCGCAGAAACGCGATGTCGAAGCCGGTCGCCTCGGGCACACCCACGATCCGGCCGATCACCGGGGCGGGGAGCTCCCCGCGCCAGACGAGCTCCAGGCCGAGGAGGTCGCAGTAGAACCCGAGCGAACGGCCCATGCTCGAGACGGTGATCCCTCCGTGTCGCGCGCCCGTGATCCCCCAGGTCGCTGCCGACGCCTCCATATGCGCGATGCTACTCACCGTCAGGGATTCTCGACGCAGAAAGAGGGTGAAGACGTGCTCCTACCCGATCGGGTCGCAGTCGTGACGGGCGCGGGGAGCGGCATCGGCCGTGAGATCGCTGAAGCCTTCGCGCGAGAGGGAGCACGCATCGCCGTGCTCGACCGCTCCCGGGAGACGGGGGCGGACACCGTCGCCGCGCTCGGCGCGGCGGGGGCGCCCGAGCCGCTGCTCGTGGCCGCCGACGTCCGCTCGGCGGCCGCGGTGGAGGCAGCGATGCAATCGGTGGTCGCGGCGACGGGCCGCATCGACGTGCTCGTCAACTGCGCCGGGGTGCGCGAGATCGGCGACGTCAACTCGCTGCCGTCCGAGGAGTGGGAGAACGTGATCGCGATCAACCTCAGCGGCACGTTCTACTGTTGCCAGTCCGCCGCGCGCCGGATGCGCGAGACCGGCGGCGGCTCGATCGTGAACCTCTCCTCGGTCGGGGGCCTGATCGGCCTCTCCCACCGGCCCGCCTATTCGGCCGCGAAGCACGGGATCGTCGGGCTCACGAAGAGCCTCGCGCGTGACCTGTCCGCAGACGGGATCCGCGTCAACGCGCTCTGCCCGGGCGTGATCCGCACGCCGCTGACCGAGCAGTACTTCGCCGACGACGCCTTCGAGCAGGAGCTCGCCGTGTCGGTGCCCTTGCGCCGCTACGGCACCGCCGGCGACGTGGCGCAGGCCGCGCTCTACCTGGCGAGCGACATGGCCTCGTACGTGACCGGCGTGGCGCTTCCCGTGGACGGCGGCTGGCTGGCCGAGAAGAGCTTCGTCTCGGGCACGGGGCCGTCGTCTTTCCTGGCGGGGAACGAGACGGCCGGCTCCGAGTAGGGTCAGCGGACACGCCGACGGACGGGAGACGACGATGGGGCAGGCAATTGGCGGGATGCTCGCGATGGCAGTCGCCGTCGCCTTCAGCCCGATCCCCATCATCGCGGTCGTGTTGCTGCTGACCGGGACCGACGGCAAGCCGAAGGGGGTCGCCTACGTCGCCGGCAGCGTCACGAGCACGGCGATCCTCGGGGGCATCCTGCTGGCGACCGGTGTCGGCGCGGGCGCGAGCAGCGACGGCGGCCCGTCCACCGCCACCTCCGTGCTCAAGCTCGTTCTGGGCCTGCTCCTCCTCGGACTCGCCGGCAGGCAGTGGCGAGGGCGGCCGCTCGAGGGCGAGGAGGCGGTGATGCCGAAGTGGATGGGGGCGCTGGACGCGTTCAACCCGGCCAAGGCGCTCGGGGCAGGCGTCGTCCTCAACGTCTTCAACCCGAAGAACCTGCTGTTGATCGTGGCCGGCGCCACGGCCGTCGCGAGCGCGGGCGCGACCGGAGGTCAGGAGGCCGTTGCGTGGGCGGTCTTCACCGTGATCGCGGCGATCGGCGTCACCACCCCGGTCGTGATCGCATTCTCCATGGGCGACCGCTCCGACGAGCTGCTCGGGCGGCTCAAGGCCTGGATGGCGCACAACAACGGCGTCATCATGGCCGTGATCCTGCTGCTGATCGGCGTCAAGCTGCTCGGCGACGGGATCGCCGGGCTGTAGCGCCCGGCGCTACAGCTTCGTGACCGCGTCGCCGACGCGGACGGTGCCCGGAGTGACGACACGGGCATTGACACCGCGGAGGCGCAGGTCGCGTCCGGGTGGCTTGTTCACGAACTTGAGTGCCTCGCTGCCGAAGCGTGCGCTGAACTTCGCGCAGCCCGTGTGTGGCTCGGGCGTCACCTCGACGACGGCTTCCCCGAGGGCGAGGCGCGTGCCCGCGGGGAGGTTGTCGACGCTGAGGTCGAGGTCGACGTAGAGCTGGTCGCCCGCGAGCGGCCAGCGGTCTCGGGCGCCGGCGACCGCCTCGGCCGCACGCGCGTTCATCAGCGTCAGCTGGGCCTCGAGGTTGGCGGAGCCGTCGGGCGTGTGGCGGTTGCCCCGCGGGCGCCACGAGTCACCGACGAGGCCCTCGTCGAGGTCGAGCAGGCCCGTCTCCAGCACCTCGCGCTCGTCCACGGCGGGCCGCCGCACGATCAGCTCGACCGTGCCCTGCGCGGCAGGCGACTCCCGGATGCCGGCGAGCGCTGCGCCGAGCTCCTCTGCGGTGCGGTGCTCCATGCGCGGAAGACTAGCCGCCGGTTCCTCGTGTCCGCGGCGCCGATCGGATAGCGTCTGCCCGCGTGAGGGTCATCGTTCTCCGCGCGGGCGCCGTCGGCCTCTGCGCGCTCGCCGCCCTCGTCCTGTCGGGTACGGCGTTGGCCGGCCCGGAGGAGGATCTCGCCGCTCGATACGCCCCCGTCGTTCGCCTCGTCGCGCAGACCGAGGAGTGCGGCCCCGGTGAGCCGTACATCCCGACCGACGTGAACGTGCTCTTCTCCGAGCCCACGGTGGCGTTCCGCGGGCCCTGGAACCGCACCGACCTCGTCAAGATCGGGCCGACCGCCAAGGATCTGTACAACCGGTACGAGTACCACCTCGACTTCCCGGGCGACCCGCTCGACCCCGGGTGCACGTACGAGCTGTGGTCGAGGCGGATCACGGCAGGCACGCGGCCGACGGTCTATGCCCACGTCTCCGGCGACCCCGCCTATCCCGGCAAGCTCGCGCTCCAGTACTGGTTCTTCTACCCCTTCAACGACTTCAACAACACCCATGAGGGCGACTGGGAGATGATCCAGCTCGTCTTCGACGCGAAGGACGCGGCCGGAGCGCTGCAGGTGAAGCCGACCGACGTCGGCTACAGCTCGCACGAGGGCGCCGAGCGTGCTGCGTGGGGCGCGGACAAGCTCGAGATCGTCGACGGAACGCACCCGGTCGTCTACCCAGCCGCCGGCTCGCATGCGAACAAGTTCACCTCGGCGCTCTACCTCGGCGCCTCGGCCGAGGCGGGTGTCGGCTGCGACAACACGGTCGGCCCGCATCGGGAGATCCTCCCCGTCGTGAAGACGATCCCGAGCGACCGGGCGGCGGCCGAGCAGGCCTTCCCCTGGATCGCGTTCGAGGGTCGCTGGGGCGAGCTCGAGAAGGCCTTCTTCAACGGCCCCACCGGGCCGAACATGAAAGACCAGTGGCGGTTTCCGATCGACTGGTCGACGCACTGGCGCGACACGAGTTACGCCGTGCCGGCGGGCGGCGTCTTGGGCACGAGGGCGACCGATCTCTTCTGCACCGGGG
>Ga0302322_100001211_pt1 | contig 20952 bp, 24 predicted proteins | sample Fen_T0_2_FD_203757 | JGI IMG/M metagenome (GOLD analysis project Ga0302322, IMG submission 203757) | Peat permafrost microbial communities from Stordalen Mire near Abisko, Sweden - Fen_T0_2 | ecosystem: Environmental > Terrestrial > Soil > Wetlands > Permafrost | place: Sweden: Abisko...
CGTGAGTCGGTGGGAGAACGGTCTGCCGCAGCGCGCATGGGGAGTCGATCCGCGCAAGGATGGTCCCGGCGGGTCAAGGGCCGACAAGGGGGTGTCCCCATGACGACGGCTGTCCTCGGCACCGGCGATGCCGATCTGCACCTCGCCCTGGACCTCGTGCCCGAGCCCGTCGTGATCGTCGACTCCACCGATGTCATCCGCTGGGCGAACATCGCTGCGGTGCGCCTGGTTGCCCCGGAGCTCCCGGATCTCGTCGGACTGAGCCTCGCTGACGCGCTGGGCGGATCCGAGCGGCTGGAGGACATCATCACGTCCTCGATCGACCTGGCGGGGGCGTGGCGCTCGGGACGCATGGTGGTGCTCGGCGGACTCGCCCAGAGTTCCTCCGCAGAGGAGCCCGGGCTCTTCGTCCACGATCGCGCGGCGCTGTTCGCGCTGATGGACGAGGTCCATCCAGCGGAGACCCTGGGCCAGACCGCCTCGTCGTTGTGCCGGGCGTTCGAGCGCCTGGACTGGGTCGATGGCGCGATCATCCTGCTGAGCCCCGGATCGGATGAGTTCCTGAACATCACCGAGGACGTCGAGGAGGGACTCGGGTTCTCGTATGGGGGTGCGATCCCGGTCGAGCAGGTCGCGGTGATGATCGCCGCGGCCGAGGCCGGCAGCTGGACGTTGGACATGACCGATCCGGCGACCGCGGAGATCGTCGGATCGGGGCTGGTCGAGGCCATCCTCAGTGTCGGCATACGAGGCGCCGCCTACGCCGGCATCCGCCTCGACGGCGAGCTGGCTGCCGTGCTGTCGATCGGGTCCTTCCGCGGCGACGCAGCCGCGTTCCTGCAGGCCCGGCTAGGCCGGGTCGAGGAGCTGGCGCGCCTCGCCGGGGTCGTGATGAGGACTCAGGCCCTGCAGTTCGCGCGGGTGGCCAGGCTCAAATCTCGGATCCGGTCGGTGATTGACACCCAGGGCTTCCGCAGCGTCTTCATGCCCGTCGTGGACATTCATTCACGGGAAATCGTCGGCTATGAGGCCCTGACGCGCTTCGAGGACGGACGGCCTCCGGAGGAATGGTTCGCGGAGGCGGCCGAGGCAGGCGTGTCGGTGGAGCTGGATGTCGCTTGCGCGCGCTCTAGCATCGACGCTGCAGGAGAACTGGACCGTGATGTGCCGCTGTCCTTGAACTTCTCGCCGGTATCGATCATCTCCGGACGCGCGCGGGAGTTGGTGCTCGGGATCGACCGTCCCATCGTCCTGGAGGTCACCGAGCACGCCCGGATCGACAGTTACGAGGAGATGCGCGCAGCAGTCGCGCGCATTCCCGGCGTGACCTTGGCCGTCGACGATGCGGGAGCCGGATTCGCCAGCCTGCGGCACATTCTCGAGCTCAAGCCCGACTTCGTGAAGCTCGACATGGGGCTCATCAGGGGAGTGGACGTCGACCCGGCCCGTGCTGCATTGATCGCCGGCGTCGTGCACTTCGCCAACCAGACCGGCACCCGTTTGGTCGCCGAGGGAGTCGAGACCGCGACCGAGGCCGAGACGCTCCTGGCGCTTGGAGTTCGCCTCGCGCAGGGATCCCTCTTCTTCGGACCCGTCTGACCGCTACGGCTCTGCACGCGGGTAGGCACGCAGTTCGATCACGTTGCCGTCCGGATCTCGCACGTACAGGCTCGAGGCCTCGCCGCGAGCCCCGAACATGCCTGCCATGGGCCCGTCCACCGGACCGAGCTCGCCGCTGTCGGCGAGGGCCGCCAGATTCCCGTCCTCGACAACGAGGCAGATGTGCGCGACGTTCTCTCCGGTGCGATCGCCGTGCACCAGGTCGATGATCACGGACGCGTCGATCCGGACGGACGGGAAGGGGACATCGCCACGTCTCCAGTCGTCGACCCGAACGCCGGCCAGTCCGAGCGTCAGCGTGTAGTACGCGAGCGAACGCTCGACATCGGGCGTGAGAAGCACCAGGTGGTCCAGGCCCACGACTCGCACCGGCGTCATATGGCGAGTGTAGGTGCGTGTTTTCGGGTACGTGTCCGGGAGTCAGCACCGTCTTCTCGAGATGTGTCGGGATGGTCGGCTTCGCTAGCCTGCAGGGAGACGTAGCATCGATCTCGCGAGGGGGAGGGCATGCCATGGTCGGGATGAGGCAGTCCATAGATCAGCAGACCATTCAGTTCTCGGCTGCGCCGGCCGACGTGGCCGCGGCAGTGGAGGGAGCACTCGCAGCCGTGGGCGAGGTGAAGCAGGCCGACCGCGATACCGGGCAGATCTCCGGCAAGGTCAAGAAGGGGATGAAGGGCTGGGACGCCACCGCCGACGTAGAGTTCCTCATCAGCCAGTCGGGCGCGCAGACCGAAGTCCAGATCCAGACCTCGCGCGACGAGGGGGCCATCGATATGCACGGCGCGCAGAAGGCCATGGAGATCGTCATGGCGGCGCTGCAGGCAGAGCCCGCGCTGGCGGGGAAGTCGTCCGCCGGCTGGTAGCGGGTCCCGCCGCGATACTGCGCGCTGATCAAGGCTCTTGACGTCAACGGAGATCGTCCCTATATTCAACCAATCGGTTGATTATCTGGAGGATGTCCGATGGCCGTCGACGCGCTCAGCCGCACCTTTGCGGCGTTGGCCGACCCGACGCGGCGGGCGATCCTTGATCGACTTGTCGACGGCGAGGCCACCGTCAACGAGATCGCCGAGCCCTTCGAGATGTCGTTGCAGGCAGTGTCGAAGCACCTGAAGGTCCTCGAGGACGCCGGGCTGGTGTCCAAGGGGCGCGACGGTCAGCACCGGCCCTGCCGAGCGGAGTCGGCGTCACTAGATCCCGCGATCGACTGGCTCGACGAGCACCGGCAGCAGTGGGAGGACCGACTCGACCGGCTCGGCGATCACCTGCGACGCATTCAGCGCAGCACTTCCACCCCGACCCGAAAGAAGGACGCATGACGACGAACGACGCCGACCTTGGCGAGCTGATCATCACCCGCATCTACGAGGCGCCCAGGGAACTGGTCTGGGCCTGCATGACCACGCCGGAGCACCTGTCGCATTTCTGGGGACCGCCGGGGATGAGCACCCCGGTCGAGGACATCGTCATTGAACTGCATGAGGGCGGTCGGTTCGAGACCGTCATGGTGAATGACGCGACGGGCGATAGGTACCCGACCACCGGTGTCTATGTTGAGATCGATCCGCCGAACACCCTGATGTGGGCCGAGAAGGGCTTCGCTGAGGGCATGACCAATACGTCGACGTTCACTGACCTGGGCAACGGACGCACCGAGGTCGTCATCCACCAGCGCAATGTGCCGGCCATGTTCCGCAGCCCCGAGGCGCAGGCGGGATTCAATGCGAGCCTCGATCGCTTCGCTGCCTACCTGGCTACCCTCGCCTGAAGTCGTCCGCGCGTAGCGACAAGGAGCCAACCGATGCCGCGTTACCTGATCTCATTCGATGACGGCACCATGGCGATCCCCGAAGGGGAACTCGAGACCGTGGGCGAGGCGGCTCACGCAGTCGTCCGCGACGCGCAGGATGCGGGAGCCTGGATCTTCGGGGGCGGCGTGATGAGCCAGATGGCGACCATCGTCGCCCCCGACGGTCGGATCACCGACGGTCCGTACCCGGAGATCAAGGCAGTGATCGGCGGGTTCGCCATCCTGGAAGTGGGTTCACGCGACGAAGCACTGGTGTGGGCCGCAAGGTTCGCCGATGCCTGCCGATGCGCGCAGGAGGTGCGGGAGATCATGTTCGACCCGCTCGTGTGAGTGGAGCCTGCACTGCTTCGCGGGCTATAGGCAGAACTCGTTGCCCTCCGGATCGGTGAAGACGACCCAGGAGTGGGGACCTTGCCGGCCTTCGCCGATCGGGACCGCCCCTCGTTCCACCGCGCGCCGGCGCAGGGCCTGCAGATCAGGCGAGTCGGGCCGGAGGTCGAGGTGAACGCGGTTCTTCACCACCTTGCCCTCCGGCACCTGCACGAAGAGGATGCGCGGCGCTCGTACGCCTTCAGGCGCGACGATCGCTGCTCCGGAGCGCCACACGAGTCGGCCCTGGTGGACGGTTGTCTCATCCGTGGTGGCGTGCCCCTCATCGACCATGCGTTGGATGAACGCGGCGTCCTGAGGTTCCACGGACCATCCGAGCAGGTCTGCCCACCAGTCCGCCAACGGGTGCGGGTTCGCGCAGTCGACCGTCACCTGGACGCCCATCACCATCCCCGAATGCTACGAGCCATCGGTGGCCGGGGGGCAGGTGGCGGCTCATCACCCGGCATCAGGCCGTCCACACGCGGAGAATCGAAGGGATTCAACTGACGCTCGCCTGGAGGGGTCATGTTCGGAATCGGTGTGGTTCGAGCTCGCGTGATGACGGCAATGACAGCGGCCGCGGTCGCAAGCGTCTTCCTGGTGGTGGTGACAGCTCCCGCGGACTCGGTGACGAACGGGCCGGTCGCGGTCGTCGTCCAAGCCCAGGCCGCCGCGGGCTCGGCGGCTCCGGGCAACTCGTCGCCGGCCGACATTCTTGTCCTCGTGACGGATCGCGTGACGGGCGCGGCGATCACTGACCTCGCGAAGTCGAGCTTCGCCGTCATCAACCACTTCAGCCACCCGGGACAGACGTGTGGGTTCAGCAACAACGTCGTGACCTTCAACAATGTGGGCACAGGTGCCTATCACCTGCAGGTAGCCCCGGCGTCATGCACGTGGGCGGCCGGCGACTTCCTCCTGCAGGTGATCGTCTCGTCAGGTGTCAGGCACGGGCAGGCAGCAGCGAAACTCTCGGTCCTCAGCCGCTACTAGGTGCACCGCTGTGGTCAGCGCGCTATCCGGTCGGCCGAGTGGGAGCGTTGATGAGTATGGAGACGACGCGCACGAAGGTGAGAAGTGCATGGGTTCGTAGGCCGGCCTTGATGACGGCGGTCGCTGCCGCGATGATCGCGGGCACGTTGGTCGGCAGCACAACTCCCGCCGGAGCCGCGTCAGGGGACACGACGGAGTTCGCGCTGCCGGCTGGCTCCGTCCCCTACGACATCGCGAGCGGGCCGGACGGAAACCTCTGGGTGACGGGATTCGTCACCGGCACGATCTCCCGAATGACACCGACGGGGGGTCTGACCAGCTTCACGACGCCGACGGCCAACTCCCAACCGCGGGAGATCACGGCTGGTCCGGACGGGAACGTCTGGTTCACCGAATCGAACGTGGGGAAGGTGGGCCGGATCTCGATGGCCGGCGTCATCACTGAGTTCCCGCTATCCGCGGCGAATGCGATGCCCATGGGCATTGCGGCCGGACCCGACGGGGCGATGTGGTTCACCGAGTTCACATCGAACAAGATCGGGCGGATCACCACCGATGGCGTCGTCACGGAGTTCGCACTGCCGACCGCTGGCTCGGGGCCAGCCGGAATCGCGGCCGGGCCCACGGGCAGCAACCGCATGTACTTCACCCAGGCGTTGGGCAATCGCATCGGCATCGTCACGACGTCGGGGGACGTGACGAACACCGTGTCGCTGCCCTTCGGTGTCATGCCACTGGGGATTGCGACGATCGCGGGGAGTGTCTGGTTCGTCGAGTTGAACTCGAACAGCCTCTCTCATCTGGTGTCGGATACCACCGTCGCCCGGATCTCACTCGGCGCAGGAGCGAAGCCCACAGATGTGACGGCCGGACCCGGATCCACCATGTGGGTGAGTGCCGGAGGCACCAGCCAGGTGCTGAAGATCGGAGACCAGGGCAACCTCATCGGCACGTACCCGACGCCTACGCCTGCCGCACTGCCTCAGGGACTGACCATGGGTCCGGACGGGAACATCTGGGTTGCCCTCACCGGGGTCAACAAGGTCTCGCGGGTTGCGTCGGGGCAGGTCCCCGTGTCGACCGGGCCGCCCGAGGTCGGGCCGGTGGTAGGCATTGTTCCCGGCACGGTCATGACATCGGCGCCAGGGTCGTGGTCCTACCAGCCGACCGCGTACGCCTACCAATGGCAGCGCTGTACCGCCGGGGTGGGCGACTGTGCCGACATCGCTGGCGCGACGACCACGTCGTACACGGTGACCGTCGAGGATGACCACAAGTACCTGCGACTGGGCGTCATCGCGACGAACGCCAGCGGATCGAGCCCTCGGGTGTTCACCGGCCTGGTTCCCGTGGGCGTACCGCCCACACCGCCGAAACCCCAGCCTCCGGCCCCGGCAACCGGACCATCTGCCTCCATAGGGAATGGCGCGACGGCGGTTCTCGTCACGCCCGGAAGCCAACGACGCGGGCGGTCGAGCACCTATCGGGTCGTCTTCTCCGCAGCTGCGGACGGGACAGTGACGCTGTCGTTCACGGCAAAGGGCAGGTCCAAGACGGTGAAGGGGATCGCCGTGAAAGCGGGGCAGGCCACATACCGGTGGAAGACTCCCTGGTCCTGGCGGAAGGGAATGACCACGGTGCGGGCGAGCTTCACGCCTGTGCTCGGTTCCGCGTACACCGCCGCCAACATGATCGGATCGGTGAAGATCAAGTAGTGATGATGCGGGCCGCGGCGTGTCGCTGAGATCGCTGCGGTCAGCAACACCCAGGTCAACGGCCTACATTGAAAGTTGAGGGCCGCTAGCGGACTCCTCCGCCGGGCCTTCCCGGATAGGAGACACTGATGTGTGCCATCGACCGACATGTGGGCTCGTTTTCATCACGATGGGTGCGCCTCGCAGGGATGGGTGTGGTCGCGGTCGCTGCGACGGCCTTGATGGCTCCGTTGGCGGCGGCCGACGCTGCTCCTGCCGCGAAGCAACGGCCAGTGCATAACCTGCTCGTCAATCCCGGCGCGGAGAACGGACCGCCGGTGCGCATGGTCAAGAACTATCGCGCCTTCTCGACCCGAGGCTGGACCCCGATGGGCTACGAGGCCGGGGGCGTCCAGCAGGTGCCGCCCGAGCAGTTCCCCTACGCCACCACGTACAACGGCGGCCTCAACGGTGGGCTCACGAAGACGACCCAGGGGCCGAAGGCTGGTACCCGGGGGGCCCGGTACTTCTTCGGCGGGAGCAGCAACACGACATCGACTCTGACTCAGCCGGTCAGCCTGGCCAAGTACGCGTCGGTGATCGATTCAGGCAAGGGCACCTTCGCACTGTCCGGCTGGTTGGGCGGGTACGCCGAGCAGGCTGACGCCGTCGCCCTGACGGTCACCTTCCTGGACGCCAACGGTCAGCAGGTCGGTACTCCGGCAACCATCGGTCCCGTCACGCCCGCGATGCGGGGCAACCAGACCAAGCTGATGCTGCGCTCCGTCACGGGAGCCGTTCCGGCGCAGGCCAGGTCGGCCATGGTGCAGATGCTCTTCGGCGTGCGAACCGGCGGCACGACGAACGATGGCTACGCCGACAACCTGGTGTTCGGCGTGGTCGGCGGCTGACGATAGGGCAGGGCGGGTGCGAAGAAGTTGCTCGATAGTCTGCAAGCCATGCTCATCGCTCCCGCGTCCCTGGCCGACGAGGCCAGGACCATCGCGCTGTGGACAGAGGCTGGCCTGACTCGTCCCTGGAATGACCCTGTTGGTGACTTCGTGCGTGCGGTTAAGTCGAGGCAGGCCGCGGTGCTGCTAGCCACCGAAGGCCAGAGGCTTCGGGGAAGCGTCATGGTTGGGGATGACGGCCACCGCGGGTGGATGTACTACCTGGCCGTCGCAACGGCGGATCAGCGAAGCGGGCTGGGCAGTGCTCTGGTGGGTGCTGCCGAGGATTGGCTCGCCCAGCGAGGTCAATAACGCGTACGGCTGATGGTGCGCAACGACAACCTCTCAGTCCTGCACTTCTACGCGGCACGGGGGTATGTCGACCAGGACTGCCTCGTTCTCGGTCGAACCCTCGGTGACTGAGCAATCGCGCGTCAGTTCGGTGCAGCCGGAGCTCCGTCGGTGGAAAGAAGAAGGCCCCCGCCTGCGCGGGGGCCTTCGTATCGCTGTCTCAACGACGTGTCCGAGGGGGGACTTGAACCCCCATTCCCCGTAAAGGGAACTAGCACCTCAAGCTAGCGCGTCTGCCAATTCCGCCACTCGGACGAGGTGTGCTGGAGAACTATACCCATGCCGCTCTCGGGCGAGGAAATGGCTCCGGAGGCCGGCCTAGGGACCGTTCACGCGGCAGGATGGGGTCATGACTGATCCCCTGGGAACCGGAGACTGGCAGGCACTTCCCGAGGCTGAGGCCGATGTGGTCACCCTGACGCAGGAACTCATCCGCATCGACTCGAGCAACTGGGGCGACGCTCCTGAGACAGTGGGCGAGGTCGAGGTCGCGGACTACTGCGCGCAGCGCCTCCGGGAGGTGGGCCTCGACCCGGAGGTCATCACGACCACCAGCGACACGCGGCGTGCGGTGTTCGTCCGCATCCCCGGGACCGATCCCACAGCGGGAGCGCTGCTGCTGCACGGGCACCTCGACGTGGTGCCGGCGATGGCCGAGGACTGGTCGCACCCGCCGTTCGGCGCGGAGATCGACGACGGGTTCATCTGGGGCCGCGGAGCCGTGGACATGAAGGACATGGACGCGATGATCCTGTCGGTCATCCGCGCCTGGGCACGTGACGGCGTACGACCACGGCGGGACATCGTCGTCCTGCTCCTGCCCGATGAGGAGGCAGGCAGTCGGCACGGGTCGCACTGGCTGGTCGACAACCGCCCGGACCTGTTCACCGGCGTCACCGAGGCGATCGGCGAGGTCGGCGGGTTCTCCCTGACCGTGCGCGACGATCTTCGCCTGTACCCGATCCAGACCGCGGAGAAGGGGATCCGCTGGTTCCGCCTGCGCGCGAGGGACCGCGCCGGTCACGGATCGATGCTCCACCCCGACAACGCGGTCACTGAGCTGTGCGAGGCCGTGACGAAGGTGGGTCGCCATCCATGGCCGGTGCGTCGCACGAAGACTGTCGACCGATTCCTCGACGAACTCTCCGAGGCCTACGGGGTGGACCTGAGCGACGGTGACATCCAGCAGGTGGTCGCCAAGCTCGGCACGCTGGGCATGCTCGTCGGGGCCACGCTGCAGAACACGGCCAACCCGACGATGCTGCAGGCCGGCTACAAGCACAACGTCATCCCCGGTGAGGCCGTGGCCAGCATCGACGGTCGCGTCCTGCCAGGGTTCGAGCAGGAGTTCGACGAGACCATTCGGGCGATCGTCGGCGACGGGATCACCATCGAGTCGGTGACCGAGGACATCGCCATCGAGGCGCCGTTCGACACCGCGACGGTCGACCTGATGGCTGCCGCGCTGCGGGCCGAGGACCCGGGGGCGCGCGCGATCCCGTACATGATCTCCGGAGGTACCGATGCGAAGGCGTTCACCAGGATCGGGATCGACTGCTACGGCTTCAGCCCGCTGCAGATGCCGGCGGACCTCGACTACTGGCGACTGTTCCACGGCGTCGACGAGCGAGTGCCAGTAGCGGGACTGCAGTTCGGGGTGCGAGTGCTGGACCGGTTTCTGCGTTCGTGCTGAGGATTCAGGCGGTGCGCAGCATGCGGTAGACCCTGCGGCGCAGGCGTACCTGCCTGCGGCCGTCGGGGAAGATGCGCAGGAACTCCAGTTCCCAGTGCTCGGTCTCGGCCGCTCCGGTGAGCAGCAGGCGGGTGCTCTCGCGCGACGTACCGCGGGGGAGGGACAGGTCTCGGTACTCCCAGGTGGCCCGGCTCCTGTCCATGCGTCCTCCCGGCTACCGGCGCTGAGCCCAGCCGGCTTCGGGATACCCGAGCGCCGGCGCCGACACGTCATCGAGAGCGACGAGGATCTCGTCCGGGAGTTCGAGCTCGTCAGCAGCCAGGGCCCCGATGAGCTGGCTGCTGGTGCGTGCGCCCAGGATCGGTGCCACCACGCCGGGGCGATCACGAAGCCAGGCCAGGGCGACCTCGCTCGGCGAGGCTCCCAGGCCCTCGGCCGCCGTAGCGAGCGCGTCGACGATCCGTCGCCCACGCTCGTCGAGGTAGACCTGAACCCAGCCCGCCGTGTCGGCGTTGGCGCCGCGCGAGTCGATCGGCATGCTGTGGCGGTACTTGCCGGTGAGGACGCCACGCCCGAGCGGCGACCATGGCAGGATGCCCATCCCCAGCGCTTGGGCCGCGGGGACGATCTCCCGCTCGATGCCGCGCTCGAGGAGCGAGTACTCCATCTGCGCCGTGACCAGCCGGGCGCGACCGGGAACGGCCTCCTGCCATGTGGCGGCGCGGGACATCTGCCAGCCGCTGTAGTTGGAGATGCCGACGTAGCGGACCTTGCCGCTGGAGACCGCGTCGTCGATGGCTGACAGCGTCTCGTCCATCGGGGTCCAGGGATCCCAGGCGTGCAACTGCCACAGGTCGATGGTGTCGGTGCGCAGTCGCTTGAGCGATGTGTCCAGCGTGCGGAGCAGGTGCGCCCGCGAGCCGTTGAACCGCCGATCGGGTCCGGGGGCGGAGACCGCCTTGGTGGCCAGCACCACCTGATCGCGGACCTCGAACTCCTCGACCAGCTCGCCGACCATGGCCTCGGAGATGCCGTCGGTGTACACGTCGGCGGTGTCGATCAGGGTTCCACCGGCATCAAGGAACGCGGCGAGCTGGTCGCGGGCCTCATACTCATCGGTGCCGCGGCCCCAGGTCATCGTCCCCAAGGCGAGTCGGCCGACGTAGAGGCCGGATCTGCCCAGGGGCCGAAGTTGCATACGTGAACGCTACCTGAGCCCCAGAAGAATGTCGGGTGTTGGCGCCGACGGTTTCGACGCCAACACCCCGGTGACATCGATCAGTCGGGCGGGCAGTTGCCGATCAGGGGGTATTGGCCCTGAGGCGTCACGGAGCAACCAAGAAGGTACTGAAATCCGGGGATGCCCTGGCCGTTCACGGTGAAGAACGCGGCCAAGTCGTTCGTGCTGTTGATGGTCGCGCTCAGCACCAGCGGGTTCGGCGCCGCCTTGCCCCACACGACGTCCAAGTCGCAGGTGAAGCCACCGCGACCGTCGTTCATCCAACCCGCCCAGGACTTGCCGTAGCCGTCCTTGCAGGGATCGTCGGCGGAATGCCGACCGTAGGACAGGTGCTGGACGAGATCGCCGCCGTCGGGATTGCTGATCACGATCGTCGGTGCCCCATATCCGACGCCCTGGGCGACCATGGTCAATGTGCAGTCGGGACCGAAGGCCACGGTGATCGTGGTCCCGTTGGTCACCTTGTAGTCGTAGAACGCACAGCCGGGGCCACTGACCGTGTCCGCCGATGCCGGTCCTGCCGCGATCAACGGTACTGCCAACGTCGCAGCCACCGCCAATGCCATGAACAGTTTTCTCATGTGAATCCCTTCGATGTGCTAGACGATGCAGAGGTCAATGGCTATCGCGGACATGCGTTCACGTGATTTTGGTAGAAGGCGGTGTTACCGAAGTCGCAGCCCGTCACGTACTGGTCCCACGTGGCGAGATCCAGGACGACGAAGTTCGTCTCGTCGTTGATCGTGAAGGTGATCGACTGAGCGTGCGGGGCTTCATGACCCCAGTCGATATTGCGCACGCACGAGAATCCACCCTTGCCCTCGTTGGGCCACTGGGCCCACGTGGGGTCCCATCCGCTCGGGCACGGAGCATCGGCATTCGGGCGCTCGATCTGCTGCTGCCAGATCAGGTCGTTGCCGTCGCCGTTGTCCACGGTGATCGTCGGATCGCGACCCAGCGAGAGGAGCGCCGGCAAGGAGCATCCTTCTGGCACCTGCAGGACGAACTGCGTTCCGACGGGACCGGAGTAGTCCACGAATTGGCAGACGGCGCCGTCAATCGGATCTGCGGACGCCGTAGTGGCACCCATCACCAGCGTGCCCATGGCGACGGCTGCTGCAGTGAGCAGGATGAATGGTTTGCGCATATTTCCCCCTTGGTGAATCCACCTGCGGGGAAGCCTTCCACGGCCAGACCGCTAGTGTCCTGTTCAAAATAGGGAGGCGAGCGTGCGACTCGGACTGAATCTCGGCTACTGGGGAGCCGGCAACGACGCGGAGAATCTCGACCTGGCCCGGGAGGCGGATCGGCTCGGGTACTCGGTCGTCTGGGCCGCGGAGGCATACGGATCCGACGCTGCCACCGTGCTCGCGTGGGTGGCCGCGCAGACCGAGCGTATCGATGTCGGCTCGGCCGTCTTCCAGATCCCCGGCCGCACGCCTGCCAACACGGCGATGACCGCGGCCACCCTTGACACGCTCTCGGGCGGTCGGTTCCGGCTTGGACTCGGCGTGTCGGGGCCGCAGGTCTCCGAGGGCTGGCACGGTGTGCGGTTCGACAAGCCACTGACCCGCACGCGCGAGTACGTCGCGATCGTCCGCAAGGCGCTCGCTCGCGAGAAGGTGTCGTTCCAAGGCGAGTTCTTCACGCTGCCGCTGCCCGATGGCCCGGGCAAGGCATTGACTCTGACGGTCCACCCGGTGCGCGACTCCCTGCCCATCTACCTTGCAGCAATAGGCCCGAAGAATCTCGAGCTCACCGGTGAGATCGCCGACGGCTGGCTCGCCATCTTCTTCGCTCCCGAGCAGAGCGCCGAGATCATGGCGCCGTTGCGCGCCGGACGTGAGTCGAGCGGCCGCACGATGGAGGGCTTCGACGTCGTGCCTACCGTGCCGGTCGTCCTCGGCGAGGATCCCCAGGCATGCGCGGACCACATCCGCGCGTACTCGGCGCTCTACATCGGCGGGATGGGCAGTCGCGACAAGAACTTCTACAACCAACTGGCCACGCGGATGGGCTACGAGGCGGCAGCCATCGAGATCCAGGAGAAGTACCTGTCGCGCGACTATGCCGGCGCGGCGGCCGCGGTCCCGTTCGAGTTCATCGACTCGACCTCGCTCATCGGGCCGCCCGATCGCGTCCGCGACCGGCTGCACGCGTACGCCGAGGCGGGCGTGACGACGCTCACGATCGCCACCTACTCAGGGACCCTTCAGGAGCGCATCGATACCTTGCGCACCATGTCCGAGGTCCTCGATGCATCAGGATTGGGTGAGTAGTGTCATGGTTTGAGGCCGTGGTCCTGGGGATAGTGCAGGGCCTTACCGAGTTCCTCCCCATCTCGTCGAGTGCGCACCTCCTGATCCTGTCTCAGGTGTTCGGCTGGGACGATCCGGGAGCCGCCTTCACCGCGGTGACCCAGATCGGCACCGAACTCGCCGTCATCATCTACTTCCGGCGTGAGATCGCCGCGATCCTGCGCGCTTGGGCGCGATCGTTCACCCACGCCGAGGCCCGGCACGATCCCGATGCCCGGATGGGCTGGCTGGTGATCATCGGCACGATCCCGATCGCTGTCCTCGGGCTGCTGTTCAAGGACCAGATCGAGACTGCCTTCCGCAACCTGTGGCTCGTGGCCCTCATGCTCATTGTCTTCGGCCTGATTCTCGGGGTCGCTGACGCGCTCGGCGCCCGGGTCAAGACGGAGCGCGACCTGACCGTCCGCGACGGCATCCTCTACGGCCTGGCGCAGTCGCTTGCCCTCATTCCCGGGGTCTCCCGATCCGGCGCGACGATCTCCGCAGGGCTGGCCATGGGCTACACCCGCGCGTCCGCGGCCCGTTATGCGTTCCTCCTGGCGATCCCGGCGGTACTGATGTCGGGACTGTTCGAGGCCCGGAAGATCAGCAGCGAGCCCAATGTCTCCTGGGGGCCCACCCTGCTGGCCACGATCATCGCGTTCTCCGTCGGCTTCGCGGTCATCGCGTGGCTCATGAAGTGGCTGACGACGCGCAGCTACCTGCCGTTCGTCATCTACCGGGTCGCCCTGGGGCTGCTCGTGATGCTGCTGCTGGCGACCGGAGTGCTCAGCGCCTGATCAGAGCCAGCCCGACTTCTTGAAGGCACGGAACAGCAGCAGGCAGGCGCCACCCATGACCAGCAGCACCGCCGGATAGCCCCAGCGCTCGTGCAGTTCCGGCATGAAGTCGAAGTTCATGCCGTAGATCGCGGCGATGGCCGTGGGGACGGCCGCGATGGCGACCCAGGCGCTGATCTTTCGCATGTCGCTGTTCTGCTGGAGGTCCTGCAGTGAGGTGGCGGCCATGAGCATCGTCATCAGGAGGTTGTCGACGGACTCGACCGCATCGTCGGCGCGAAGCAGGTGGTCGCCGATATCGCGGAAGTAGGCGGTCAGCGTCGGTGGCACCCACGGCACCTGTTCGCGCACCAGGTCGTGCCCCAGGCCGACCAACGGCCCGACGGCCCGGCGGATCTCGACGTTCTCGCGCTTCAGGCGGTAGATCGTGTCCGGCGTGCCGAGGCTGTGGTCCACCGAGAAGACGTCGGTCTCCAGGATCTCGACATCGGTGCTGACCTCGTCCGAGGCGGAGAGGTAGCTGTCGACGGCGAGGTCGAGCACCGCGTACAGAACCGCGATGGGGCCCTGGGAACGCAGGTCCTGGTTCTCGGCCAGGCGGCGACGGATCGAGCGGAGGTCGCCGATCGCGCCGTAGCGAACCGTGATGGCGTACCAGGGTCCGAGGAAGACCGCGACCTGTCCGGTGTTGACGTCGGAGGTGGGCTCGATGTAGTCGAGCACCTTGAGGACGACAAGGCCCTGCCCCGCCTTGTCCAATTCGACCTTCGGTCGTTGGCTCGCGTTCGCCGCATCCTCGACCTGGAGCTTGGGCAGTTCAAAGACCCGGGCCACCATCTGGAGCTCGGCTCGCGTCGGCTCGAAGAGCCCGAGCCAGACGAAGGAGCCGGGCGTCGACAGGCAGCGTTCCTTCAAGGTGCGGACCTGGGGCTCAGGATGTGCGTCGCCCGGTGTTTCCCAGCTGTGCACGTCGACGTCCTCGACGAGACCGTCCCGCGTGTACAGGCCCATTCCTCGGATCACCCGCACATTGTGCTGGACGCGGGGGCACTGTCTACGCTGACGCGCATGACGACGGTCCTCCTCATCCGGCACGGGCGCACGAAGGCGAACGCCGACGGCGTGCTGGCGGGTTGGTCACCGGGGGTGGTCCTCGACGACAAGGGGGTCGCGCAGGCGCAGGCTCTCGGAGAGCGGCTCGCCGGCCTCACGCTGGACGCGGTCATCACGTCTCCACTGGAGCGCACCGTCCAGACGGCAGACGTGATGCTGGAGGCCGGTGGCCTCGCGGCTCCTCGGCATGTCGATGACCGCGTCGGTGAATGCCATTACGGCGACTGGACGGGGCAGTCGCTCAAGACCCTTACCAAGGACCCGATGTGGAAGGTCGTCCAGAGTCACCCCAGCGCTGCCGTGTTCCCCGGCCCGGAGGGGGAGTCCATGGCCGCGATGCAGGCACGTGCGGTGGCCGCAGTGCGCGACTGGAACGCGAAGCTGGGGGAAAACGCGGTCTACGCGGTGGTGAGCCACGGCGACGTCATCAAGGCCATCCTCGCCGATGCCGTCGGCACCCATCTGGACCAGTTCCAGCGGATCATGGTTGACCCTTGCTCGGTGTCCGTGGTCACGTACACGCCCACGCGCCCCTTCCTCGTGCGCGCCAATGACATCGGCGGCGACCTCTCCGGACTGAAGCGCCAGCCGCGCCGGCGCCGGCGCCGGGCGAGCGGAGATGCCGTCGTCGGGGGAGGATCCGGAGCATGACCCGGCAGATCTTCGAGTTCACCGCCCCCGACCGCTTCGTGGTAGGCACCGTCGGCATGCCGGGTGAGCGCACGTTCTTCCTCCAGGCACGCCAGGGCAGCCTCATCACGAGCATCGCGCTCGAGAAGGCGCAGGTCTCGGCCCTCGCCGAGCGCGTGGATGAACTGCTCGACGAGGTCAGCGGCACACGCGCCGAGCCCGACGAGATCCCGGCCGAGGCGCCCGCCTTCCTCACGGACACCGGTCCGCTGGACGTCCCCATCACCGAGGAGTTCCGCGTCGGCGCCATGGCGCTGGGGTGGGATGACGCCTCCCGCCGGGTCGTCGTCGAGGCGCACGCCGTGGCGGAGGAGGACCAGGAGATCCCCGACCTCGCCGACAATGAGGGCGACGGTCCGGACACCCTGCGCGTCTGGATGGCTCCGGCGCAGGCCCGTGCCTTCGCCGAGCGCGCCCGCACCGTCGTCGCCGCGGGCCGGCCGCCGTGCCCGTTCTGCAGTCAGCCGCTTGACCCGCAGGGGCACATCTGCCCACGTGCCAACGGCTACCGTCGCCGAGCATGACCTCGCAGGAGTGGCTTGCCGACCCCGGGCTGCGCGAGGTCCTGGTGCACGGGGAGCTGTCGATCGAGGGCCGCCTGGCGGATGCGTCGAATGCGACCCTGAAATGCCGGATCACGGCGCCCGATGGCCGCGACCTGGCGTGCGTGTACAAGCCGGTGTCGGGGGAGCGACCCCTCTGGGACTTCCCCCAATGGACGCTGACCCACCGGGAACTCGCGGCCTACGAGCTGTCCGAGGCGGCCGGTTGGCATCTGGTGCCTCCCACGGTGTGGCGCGACGAAGGGCCGCTGCGCGAGGGCATGTGCCAGCTGTGGATCGACGAGGACCCGGACGAGGCGAAGGTGGCGATCGTGCGGCAGCGCCGCGGGCCACGGGACTGGCTGCACGTCCTCGACGCCGAGGACGGCTCTGGACGGCCGCTCCAACTCCTCCATGCGCCCGACGACGTCATCGCCACGATGGCGGTCTTCGACGCCGTGATCAACAATGCCGATCGCAAGGGCGGCCATGTGCTCACCGATGCGGACGGGCGCACCTGGGGCATCGATCACGGTGTCTGCTTCTCCGTCGACGACAAACTCCGCACCGTCCTGTGGGGATGGTCCGGGGAGCCGCTGCCGCAACGCCTGGTCGACGAGCTTGATCGGCTGCTCACCACTCTCGGGCACTCGTACGACCCCGTGGACAGGTGGCTCGCCGACGAGGAACGCGACCTGCTGCGTCATCGCATCCGCGACCTGCTCAGCGCCGGCACCTTCCCGCTTCCGACACATCGCTGGCCCGCTGTTCCCTGGCCCGTCTTCTAGGGGTCGCACATGACTAGGCTGGCGCCGTGAAGTCGTGGCCAGCGCCGTTCATCCCCGACCTGCCCGGATCCGGACTCCCGCTCCACCTCTTCGATACCGCCACTGGGCGGGTGCGCTCAACCGAGCCGGGCCCGACAGCGCGGATGTATGTCTGCGGGATCACCCCGTATGACGCCACCCACATCGGTCACGCGTTCACGTACGTGGTCTTCGACGTCATCAACCGGGTCTGGCGCGATGCCGGACACGACGTGCACTACGTGCAGAACGTCACGGACATCGACGATCCGCTGCTCGAGCGTGCCGTGGCCACGGGGCAGGACTGGCAGGAGATCGCCCTCCGCGAGACCGCGCTCTTTCGCGAGGACATGACCGACCTGAACGTCATCCCTCCCCGCGACTACATCGGCGCCGTGGAGTCGATCCCCTCCGTGGCCGAGAGGGTGCAGGTCCTCGAGACCAAGGGCGCGGTCTACACGGTCGACGGCGACCGCTACTTCCGCGTTCACAGCGACCCCGAGTTCGGCCGGGTGGCTCATCTCGACGAGGACCGGATGCTCGAGATCTTCGCCGAGCGCGGTGGCGATCCCGATCGGCCAGGCAAGGAGCACCCGCTGGACTGCCTCGTCTGGCAGGCCGCCCGTCCGGACGAGCCGGCATGGGACTCACCGCTCGGTCACGGCCGACCCGGTTGGCACATCGAATGCGCCGCGATCGCGCTCGAGCACCTGGGCATGACGATCGACGTGCAGGGGGGAGGGACGGATCTCGCGTTCCCGCACCATGAGATGAGCGCGTCAGAGGCGCAGGTGCTCACGGACCAGTGGCCGTTCGCGCGCCACTACGTCCACTCCGCCATGGTCGCGTGGCAGGGGCACAAGATGTCGAAGTCCCGCGGGAACCTCGTCTTCGTCTCCGCGCTCCGGCGCGCGGGGGTCGATGCCAATGCGATTCGCCTGGCCCTGCTGGGCCACCACTACCGCTCCGACTGGGCCTGGACCGATCACGGGCTCGAGGGGGCACGGTTCCGGCTGGAGAACTGGCGGGCGGCCGTCGACGGCCAATCCGGGCCGCAGGCCGAGCCGACGCTTCAGCGCGTGCGTGAGGCGCTGGCCAACGACCTCAGGACGCCTGAGGCCCTCGACGCAATCGACGACTGGGTGCGTCGCCAGCAGTCCGGTCTGGACGGCGATCCGGGCGCACCCGACCTCATCCGGCGCACGGTCGACGCCCTGCTGGGCGTCCGCATCTAGCGGGAGGGCTACTTCGCCTTCTCGTCGTGACCGCCGAACTCCTTGCGCATGGCGCTGAGGATGCGATCACCGAAGAGAGCGGCTCCCTGCGACTCGAACCGCTCGAACAAGGACGCGGTCAGCACCGGGGCCGGGACGCCCTCCTCGATCGCAGCGATGGAGGTCCAGCGGCCCTCGCCAGAGTCCGAGACTCGGCCGGAGAACTCGTCGAGCTCGGGGGAGCGGTTGAGGGCGATGGCCGTGAGGTCGAGCAGCCATGACCCGACGACGCTGCCCCGTCGCCACACCTCGGCGATATCCGGCAGGTTCAGGTCGTACTGGTAGAACTGCGGGTCCGACAGTGGCGCGGTCTCGGCGTCGGCATCACGCGACACGGTGCCCGCGTTGGCGTGCTTGAGGATGTTCAGGCCCTCGGCGTAGGCGGCCATGAGCCCGTACTCGATCCCGTTGTGCACCATCTTCACGAAGTGTCCGGCGCCGCTGGGACCGCAGTGCAGCCAGCCGCGCTCAGCTGGTGTCGGATCACCGTCACGCCCCGGCGTGCGCGACGCCGATTCGAAGCCGGGGGCGATGGTGTCCCACAGGCCAGAGAGCCGGTCGACGGCCCGGTCGGGCCCGCCGATCATCAGGCAGAAGCCCCGCTCGCGACCCCAGACGCCGCCGGAGGTGCCGACGTCCAGGTAGTCGATGCCCTTCGCTGCTGCGGCCTGCCCGCGCCGGATGTCGTCGCGGTAATAGGAGTTGCCACCGTCGATGAGGCAGTCGCCGGAATCCAGCAGGGAGGTCAATTCCGCCACGACGTCCTCGGTGATGTGCCCCGCCGGCACCATGACCCAGACGGCCCGTGGAGCGGGCAGTTTCGCGACGAGATCGGCGAGACTGGACGCGCCGGTCGCGCCTTCGCCGACGAGGGCGTCGATGGCCGACTGCTGCGGGTCGTAGACGACGGCCGAATGACCGTCCGCCATCGACCGGCGGACCAGATTGGCCCCCATGCGGCCCAGCCCGACCATGCCAAGCGTGACGCGCGCTGCCTGCTGGGACACGATCGACTCCTTCTGCTCGGGTGCCCACACGCTAGTGGAAGGCTGGGCACATGACGACCCAGCTGCCCTCGGATGACCCCACGCTCACCGCCGCCTGGGGGGCGCTCTCGGCAGCTGCCGACGCCCTGGCCACGACGACCATCCGCGAGCTCACCGAGGCCGACACCACGCGTCCGCGGGGCCTGTCCTTCGAGGCTGCCGGAGTGCACCTCGACCTGTCCCGCCAGCGCATCACCAACACGGTGGTGGGCGCGCTCCTCGACCTGGCCGACGAGCGCGGAGTCCTGGCCTGGCGCGATCGCATGCTCGGCGGCGAGCACGTCAACGTCACCGAGGATCGGGCCGTTCTTCACACCGCCCTACGGCTGCCGCACGGCGCCCAGCTCAGCGTCGACGGGCAGGACGTCGTGGCGGACGTCCAGGCCGTGCTCGATCGCATGGCGGCCTTTGCTGAGGCGGTCAGATCGGGCGCCTGGCTCGGTGCCACCGGGGAGCCGATCACGGCCGTCGTCAACGTGGGCATCGGCGGGTCCGACCTGGGGCCGGCCATGGCCTACCTTGCCCTGCGGCAGTCGAGTGATCGTGAGATCGACTTCCGGTTCGTCTCCAATGTCGACCCGACCGACGTGGTCGAGGCACTGCGCGACCTTGACCCTGCGACGACGCTGGTCATCGTGGCCTCGAAGACGTTCACGACCCAGGAGACGATGACCAACGCACAGGCCGTGCGCACGTGGCTGGTCTCGTCGCTCGGCGAGGATGCGGTCAGCCGTCATTTCGTCGCCGTCTCGACCAATGCCGACAAGGTGTCCGCCTTCGGGATCGACACCGCCAACATGTTCGGCTTCTGGGACTGGGTCGGCGGCCGCTATTCGATGGACTCAGCCATCGGGCTGAGCACGATGATCGCCATCGGCAGCGAGGGCTTCCGCCGCCTGCTCGCCGGATTCCATGCCATGGACGAGCACTTCGCGACGGCCGAACCCGCACGCAACGTCCCGCTGCTGATGGGGCTGGTGGCTATATGGAACCGCAACTTCCTGGGCATCGAGACGACAGCGGTCCTTCCGTACTCGCAGTACCTGTCGAGGTTCCCGGCGTACCTGCAGCAGCTGACGATGGAAAGCAACGGCAAGAGCGTGCGCATCGACGGGTCGCCGGTCACGTACGACACGGGTGCCATCTTCTGGGGCGAGCCCGGCACCAACGGGCAGCACTCGTTCTACCAACTGCTTCACCAGGGCACCGCCACTGTCTCCTGTGACGTGATCATCGTCGCGAGGTCCGGCAATCCGATAGGCGACCAGCAGGACATGCTCGTCGCCAATGCACTGGCGCAGGCGTCGGTACTTGCCCTCGGGCGTACCGCCGAGGAGGTGGCGGCCGACGGCACGCCGCCCGCATTGGTGCCGCACAAGGTGATGCCGGGAAACCGCCCGACGTCGGTCCTCATGGTCGCCGAGCTGGACCCGTTCATCCTCGGGGCGCTAGTCGCGCTGTACGAGCACAGCACATTCGTCCAGGGCGCCGTCTGGGGGATCGACTCCTTCGACCAGTGGGGCGTCGAGCTGGGCAAGAAGGTCGCTGCGGGGATCCTCGGTGAGCTCGACGGCACCGTCTCGGCGTCCTTCGACCCGTCAACGGACGCGTCCATCGGCCTCTACCGCAGCCTTACCGCCTAGCGGTCGTCGGCGCCG
>Ga0302322_100001213_pt1 | contig 20945 bp, 21 predicted proteins | sample Fen_T0_2_FD_203757 | JGI IMG/M metagenome (GOLD analysis project Ga0302322, IMG submission 203757) | Peat permafrost microbial communities from Stordalen Mire near Abisko, Sweden - Fen_T0_2 | ecosystem: Environmental > Terrestrial > Soil > Wetlands > Permafrost | place: Sweden: Abisko...
AACCGGCGACGGCATCATTTGTCACGAAGCGAAGCCAGTGACTGAAACTTACTCCCATATGATTTGGGTTTGGCACACTGCGGGCGAGATGAAGAACACGGCAATCTGCGAGTCCGGCACCTGCCCCCCTCATTGATAGTGCACAGGTCAACCCGGCCCTACGGTAGTGCTGTTGCCGGTGCTGCTTTCGCGCGAAGCGTGCAGCGCCGGTTCCTCCGGCGACCGCTTTCGAAGCCCAACTGGGAAGCGTAGGCGAGAGATCAATTGCAGCACGGCGGCGCGTCAGCCGAGAGGAAACCAATGTTGACTGTTCCGTTCGCCAAGCGGCAGCAAACCATGCCGCTCACGATCTGATGACACTCGGTTGCCGTATTGCACGGCTCGAACCCATCAGGCACCGCCGGACAATCGCTTGCAGGCTTGGGCATCGGCAGCACTGCCAGCTCCGCGGGCGAAGCGCCTTGGCAGCATTTCCCATTTCCGCACTTACCCCCGGCGCATGAAGATCCACATTTGCCGCAGTTTTCCGGGTCCGAAGAGGTGTCGACTTGCTTGCCGTTGCAGCCACAGGTGCATGTGCTCGGATCCTGCTGCTGCCCGGGCGGACAACTCACCGGTGCGCACGCACAAGCGCCGTCCGAACACGGCACAGGCGCATCGGTGACGCAGGCACAGCTGGACGGGTCTTGATGCTGCCCTGCGGGGCACGTCAATCCGATACAGGTACAGCTGCACGTCAGCGGATCGGGAGCTGCTCCGGGACCACAGCTGATGCACCCGAGCTGAGCACACGCGATGGTTCCTGGCGGGCACGTCTCGCACTCGCAGGTCTCGGAATTCTGAGCTTGCCCCGGCCTACAATGATTATCCGCGCAGAAACAGGTACAAGTTCTTTCATCTAGAAGTTTGAAAGACGGGCACTCGGTAGTGCAAGCGCACTGCGAATCGATGCATTCAAACAGCGCTGTAGCGCCCGCGGTACCTTTGCCGCACCACTCGCCACATCCGCCGCAGTTGGCTAGATCCTCGTTGGTGTCGACACACTGATCGTCGCAGCACGAAAGCGCCAGGGCCGACGAACAGCCGGTTGCTTGACATTGGTGAATGATCATCGCCGTCACAGCGAAACAGGAGGTCACGCATTCCAGATAGTTGGAGGCCCCCTTGCACTGTTTCGCGCAGCTCGGTTGCTGAGCCAACTTGGCTGTGCAGAAGAAAACGTTGGCATCCGTCGCAACACAACCTGGCTCGGGAGTCGCGCCGGCAAAACCATGGCTGAAGTGCGAAATCCGCGCAGAAACCGAGCTTTTCGAGGCGACGCTGGCCAAAGGTTCGAATTCGGAAGCTCCATCGCCTAAGGTCCAGTAGACAACGGCGGCCGTTGCCTTGCTGGATAGCGCGAAGCTGACAGTTGCGGGATGCGAGAAAACCAATCCTTCGGGCGTGAAAGAAAAGACCCGGGTGAGCGCTCCTTTCGGCGGAGAAAGCGTGACCGCAGAAATGGTGATCGTTGTCGGTGCATCGACAGCACCTAGTGGAATCGAGACCGATGGTCCGCCGCTTAGACTCAGAGTGCCACCATTGGGCCCGATCAATGCGCTGATGCTGTTGGCCCCGTCGATTTCTGCAACGCAATCACCTGCGCGGCAAATGCCGCTCTGATCAGGAAGGCTATCGTCTTCGCAATGTGTTCCGTCTGACGCCGGCGGGTTCGAGCAGACGCCGGTCGAGGTCTCGCAGACGCCAACATCATGGCATTGGTCCGAGGCAGCGCAGACGACCGTCTCGCAATTCGGAACTGGTTCGCCCCCTCCCGGATCACCGCAACCCAAAGAGATGATGCAGGTAACCAGGCCGACGATCACGGCTTTCGCCCTCGGCTGCTTCATGCCTTGTCTCGTAGACGCGGACGCTAAAAGCACAAACCCGCGATTTTGCGGCATGCCTATGCAACGATGCATCAGTGATCGATGGGATTGGGTCACGCGCCACCCCCAGCCGAGCTCAGGGAAAAATCCGCCCTTGTCGAGCCAGAGCGAGAGCGTCCGCGACGCCGAAGGCTGCGACGCGATGCGACGTGCCGCGTGACCACCAACAAAAAAACCGAACGCCCCGCCTTGACCTTTGCTCCACGCGATGCGCATCGTTAGTATGGTTAGATGCATACCGTTCGTATGACGCTCAACGTGAATGAATCGCTCCTGGCGGAGGTCCAGCAGGCGCACCCAGGGGTGACAAAGACGGCGCTCGTCGAAGAGGGTCTGCGTGCCCTCCTGGCGCGTGAGGCGGGGGCGCGCCTTGCCGCGCTAGGAGGCAAGGCACCACGGGCGCGCGGGGCGAAGCGCTCGGCGTGGAGCCGATGATCCTCGTCGATACCAACGCTTGGATCAACCACCTTCGGAAGCGGGACTCTCGACTGGTATCGTTTCTATCGCAACAGCGGGTGCGCACGTGCGACGTCGTCGTGGGCGAGTTGCTGCTGGGCTCCGGCTTGCCCAAGTCCTTCGCGAAAGACCTCGCAGCCCTCCCTCATCTGCCAAGTCCATCGGCAACTGATACGAGAGCGTTCATCAATCGGCATCGCAGCGTGGTTGCGGGCGCAGGCGTTGGCTGGGCCGACGTGCAAATCCTCGTCGCCGCAGCGGCGGCTGGCGCTCGGATCCACACGTCGGATCGCTACGTGCGCCGGGTTTGTACGGTGCTCGGACTAGCTCTCGCGTAGCTCACGCCCCCCGGCCTCGCTGAGAGCCCACGCAGCAAAAGGCCATTGAAACCTGTTCAATCCGCTCGACCCGCTCCAACCCCAGCTCACCGAGCTGAACGGGTTCCGGCAGACGGTCGCGCCGGCTTTCCTCACGCCGCGCTCGCGTGGCCGCGGTAAGACGCTCAACGGTCCGGGCCGAACTCGACCCGATTGACGGAAAAATGAGCGAGCTACCGCTGCTGCGCGCGGTTCTGCGTGGCCGCTTGGCACAGCGCGTAGAGAGCCCGCAAATGCTCGACTGCTAAAATGCTATCGGTTTCTGGCCCGACGTCGAGCTGCCATGCGACGCACCGAGCGGTGTCCGTGATTGGGATTCGGGCGCCTGCGATTCATTCACCGGCTGGGACGCAACTAGGGTTACCGTCTGCATCCGGCTGGCACACCTCATTCGGAAAGCACGGGGAGAGCGTTGGCCCGTCAATCGTCTCGCAGCTGCGGATTCCGGCCATCCCGTTCTCGACGACGCACTGAGGAGGCCCGAACGCTGTGCAGTCGTAGGCATGCGTGTCGGGATAGAACCAGCACCTCGGTCGTGCACCTGGGCCTTCCTGGCAGGCGAACGCTCGTGCGGCCTCCTGACTCGCATCGCTGAATACGCCGTATGGCGGCAGGTATCCCGGGATCGTAGTGCCCATGGCCTTTACCTCACACCGGATGCCCGCAACCATGGTGTCGAGTCGACACTGCCCGTCCAAAGTACCGAGCCGAGTGCCGGTGACGATCGTGGGATCGGGTGTTTCGAGCTTCGGCTCATCGACCGCGTCCGATGGTTGTTGAGCGAGGTATTCGTCGTGGAAAATTCGCGCCGCGTGTAAGGCCGTGATCAGGAGTCGGGCGCAAAGCTCTTGGCTGGGCAGGTCGCTGTGCGCCCTCGTGCAGAGCTCGCGTTTGGAGGAGTCGAGCTCAGCGAACGCGGCCGCGTTACTGCTCTGTTCATTGGCCCAAAGGCGAGGCAGACAATCTTTGGTAGCAAAGTAGTCTGCTTGTCCTTCGGCAGCTGACGCCGAGCCTTGGTCGGCCCTCGAAGCCCCTTTGAAGGGGAATCCGCCTACGAAATGCCCCATCTCATGGCAAGAGGTGAGGGCCAACACATCCACGGTCATCCCCGGATACGCGAGCCAGCCAGGCGTTACGTCGATCTCCCAGTTTTCTGTAAACACCGCGTGGGTATGCGCGACAGGATCGTCGTCCCTGATCACCCCGACAACTCTGCGGCTCCCCTTCGGCTCCGCCGCAGCGGCGTAGTCTTGGTACAGAGCTGCGATGCGATCCAGGAGGGCCCGCGCTGCCTCACGCGTGGGCGCGAGCTTCCACGGCAAGTCCGCGCCCGGAAGACTCGATGCGCCGCCGTCGGAGAAACCCAATGGAACTCCTGCCGCCCCGGAAGCGCTCGGCGGGCCCGCTGTCCCGGAGAGATTCAGTGCACCTGCCTGAGCTCCGGACGAATCCAGCGATCCACCAGCGGTGGACTCGCGAGGATTCTGCGCCCCATCCGTCGACCCACTGAGCGGCGTCGATCTCGCATTTTCGCTGGAACAACCGAGCGCGGCGCCCAACGCGAGCAAGCTACCGAGCCGGTTCATGGGTCGAACCCAAGAACGAACGTTGGGAGATATACTTTTTCGAAATTTGCTCATGATGCGCTGTCTATCCCTTCGGCAGGTGATCGGTGCATCCATGCGGCACGTTGCTCGGATGCACACCACGAAGAGACTGTGTGGGAAGCGGCCGAAAGAGGTGATGCTCGAGCCGAAAGAGGTGATGCTCGAGGCCGATCGGCCACGTGACCGAAGGAGCGCAACGCGGCCAACGCCGTTTGGCCTTCCTATCCCCAGCACCAGCAAGCCGTATCTCAGGAGTGCCCCGGCTTTGCACTGGGCGTCGCTCGATGATGCCGTTCGGCGGCGATCGACGCCCGAGCTCTACAGGCGGTGAAGTGCGACGCGCGGCGGCTCGGACGGAATCGTGCGAGCCTTTGCGCTGATCGCGTAGCAGGCGCTGGCTAGTCGATCATTGGATCTCGTAGCGCGCCTTCAGCGCGGTTTCGACCTTCGCGCGCTCCGTGACCGTGAGCGGGCGGTTGTAGATCAGGACCTCGGCCATGGTCGCGTGCGGGCCGCTGCCGACGAGCGTGAAGTTCGCGCCCGAAAAGTCCTCGATGTTGCCGTTACCGAGGCCACCGCTGTTGCGCGTCAGCGTTTGCGTCGCGCCATTCACGCGGTAGTCGATGTTGGTGACGTCTACGAGGCGTTTTTGGCGCGGCCTTGTCGGGCGTTCATGGCCGCCAGCACGGCCCGTCCGAAACCGGCGCGAACGCCCGCTGCACGGCTGCGTGTACTTCCGTCAGTACCTGGCGGGGGCAGCGGCGCGCAATCCACCGCCCGCAACATGAACCAACGCGGCCTGCTCTATCGCAAGCACCTCTGGACTGGCGATCTGGTGCTGAGGGTGATTAGCGATCCAGGCGCGCGACGGCTAGGCCAAGACCTCACGCAACTTGGCAAGCAGCGACGGAGCTGTAATCGGCTTCTGAAGGAAGTTTACCCCCTCATTGAGCACCCCTTGATGCGCGATGAAGTTGTCGGTGTAGCCGGAAGCGTACAGAACGCGCAGCGTCGGGCGAACCGCGACCAGTCGATCGGCCAGCTCCCTGCCTGTCATCTTTGGCATGATCACGTCGGTCAGCAGCAGGGCGATTGGCTCCGGTTCGCGTGCAGCGCACTCGATGGCGTCCGGACCGTTGGACGCGCTGAGCACTCGGTAGCCAGCTCGCTCCAATACGACTCGGACCATCCGGCGAACCGCGTCATCATCCTCTACGAGCAATACGGTTTCGGTCGCCATTGGGGGAGGGTGCGTGCTGACGGGATCGGCGGTGCGATCCAGCGGAGCGTCGATGCGTGGCAGATACACCTTGAAGGTCGTTCCGTGCCCCGGTTCGCTGTAGACGAAGATAGTGCCGTTACTTTGCTTGATGATGCCGAATATCGTCGCTAGCCCCAGCCCGGTGCCGTGCCCCTTCTGCTTGGTCGTGAAGAATGGCTCGAAAATGCGGTCCTGAACCGCCTTCGACATGCCGATACCCGTGTCGCTGACGGCCAGCATGACGTACGGGCCGGGTTTCACTTCGGGGTGCTGCGTTGCGTAGTCCGCGTCGAGGTCGACGTTGCAGGTTTCGATGGTGAGCGTGCCGCCTCTTGGCATGGCGTCGCGCGCGTTGATCACCAAGTTCATGAGCACTTGCTCGAGTTGGCTCGGGTCGACGCGTACCCGGCCGACATCGGTCGGCACGCTCACCCGGACCTCGATGTCCTCGCGCAGCAAACGCTGAATCATGCGCATCATCGTGGCAATGGTTTGGTCCAAGTCGAGCACGCGCGGCGACAGCACCTGCTGGCGGCTGAACGCGAGAAGCTGGCTAGTCAAATCTGCGGCACGAGCTGCCGCTCGCCGAATCTCGCCCAGCTCTTCTTGCACCGAAGTACCGTTGGCCGAATCCATCTGGGCGAGACCAGCGCAGCCCAAGATGACCGACAGCAAATTGTTGAAGTCGTGAGCGACGCCGCCCGCGAGCACGCCGATGGCCTCCATCTTCTGTGCTTGACGGAGCTGCTCTTCGGTGGCTTTCAGGGTTGCTTCGGTGACCTTTCGCTCTGCGATTTGGTTCTCGAGCGCTGCATTCGCGCGCACCAGCTCGGCCGTCCGCTCCGTCACGCGTTGCTCGAGCGCCACATGGGCGATTTCGAGCGCATCCTGTGCATTTCGCAGCTCGGTGATGTCCGTCACGAGGACGAAGAACCCCGCCACCCGCTCGTCGTGCAGGTCGGGAATGTAACGTGCTTGCGAGCGGCGCTTGGCGCCCTGCGGGTCGACGATCTCGCGCTCGAACAGCTGGGGATGTCCCGCGAGCGCCGCCCGCATGTAGGGCTCGTTCAGGGAAAACAATTGTTCGCCGATCACGTCTCGAATGTGTCGGCCATAGATGGCGCCCGGGCTGAGCCCGAACCATTCGTGATAGGCAGCGTTGGCGAAACGGTTTCGGAGCTCACGATCCCAATAGCCCACCATGCCTGGAACCTTTTCCAGAAGCCGCGCAAGGAATGCCTTCTCGTCGTCCCCCGCCCTGTTCATTCAAAATGTCTCGCCTCGATGCCAGTTCTAGATACGGAGTTTGGCAGTTTCGCCCAAGGCTAGCTAGTTGCCTGTTCACCGAGCGGCCTGTTTCACTTTGCCCCACCCAGGGTTGAAGCGGCCGATCGGGAGCGCCCGGGCGGCGCGAAACTGGAGCATCGCGTCAGCGCCGTGAACGATTCGTCGAACTCGAGCCCGAAGCGCTCGAACGTGTAAGTCTTGCGTGCGAGCGGTTCGAATCAAGTTGAGCGCGCTCGAGATGCGCGCTCTTTTTGGCTCCCAGCATCAGCTTGATCGAGGAGCGAAGGGCGCCCAGCCGGCACCGTCACCCCGCAGGAGCCACCGCCGGGCGTATCTCCGGACGCTGGACGAACGAACGGCCCCCTGGGCAGCTGCTCTGAAGGTCAAACGCGGGCGGATGGTCGTGATTCGCGCGCGCGGTCGCTGGACGCGTAAATTCGGCAAGTTATCTTGGAGCCTTTCTTATCGGGCCAGCTGGTCCTACGTGTGGAGTAGATTGTGGGCGTCGCGTGCGCGTGCGGCGGAAGCGCGCTGCAATTGACGAGTGGCGCTCACGAGTGGAGAGCCACGTACCAGCCGAACGACAGGAACACGGCGTTCGCGAGTAACATGCCCATGGGCGAAAGCAGCAGGTCGCGCGCGTAGCGTAGCTCGCAGGTGTTCATGCCCGCGATCAACGCCGTTTGCACGGCCATGCAGGCGGGCAACCAGCGTCCGAGCACCATCCATAGAGCTAGGGTGACCTCGGCCAGGGCGACCGCGCGCAGCACGGGCTTCGCGAAGCGCGCTCCGACGACGCGCTCCACGATCTGCAAGTGGCGGGGCAAGAAGCCGAGCAGCTTGAACACCAAGCCGAACAGCAGCCAGACCGAAGCGACGCCCAGGCGGAGCCAGCCGTCTAGCGAGTGCAAATCGAGTGCTGCAAGCGGTGGCACTTCGAGACTCAGTTCTCGAACTGCCGGAGTAGCGCCGCTCCGTACACCGCGACGTACGCGAGCCACACGACGTACACGCCGACGCGCACGACGGGCCGGCGCGTCCAGCCTTCGCGCATTGCTCGGTCGAAAACCAAAGGCTGCATCGCCATGCGCGCGACCCAAAACAGCACGACGCCTTCGAGCAGCAAGCGCCCGAGCTCGGAACGGTCGAGCAACAGCTCGGGCCGCGTGAATGACAGCAAGCCGAGCCCGCACAAGACGAAAGCGATGAAGAATGTATGCACGGCAAAGACGCTGGCGGTGAGGGGGGAGAGCCGGGTCGCCTCCAAGCCCCAACCGAGTGAGCGCCAGAGCACCGTGTGGAATAGCGACAGGGCGATCAGACTGAGACCGGCCGCTCGCAGCAGCAGAAGTAGGCTCACGCGGCCCTCCCCAGAGTGAGCGCCATCACGAACGGAGTAATCCGCAGCTCAGAGCTCACTCCCAGGTTCGCCAGCGCCGCCAGACGCAGCCATTCACCGCGCGAGACGAAGTGCAGGAAGCCAGGGCCAAAAGCCAGAAAGTTGGCAGCGTCCCGCAAGTGCTCGACGAGCAGAGCGCTGCCGCCTGGGCGAAGCACGCGGTGGATCTCGCGAAAGAACGATTCCCGCGCCAGCCGATCGCGGATCTCGTGCGCGCTGAACGCGATCACGACCGCGTCGCAGCTACAATCGGGCAGCGCGAGCCTGTCAGGTGTACAGCGGATTGCCACCGACGAGCTGGGCGTCAGCGCGCGCGCGCGCTCGATGGACGGTGCGGTCATCACCCGTGGATCGAAGATGTCCAGGCGAGCCACGCGCTGCCCCGGCATCACCGTGTCTAGCTCCAGCTCTTGGTCCAGCCCCGCATGGATCATCGCCCAAGTGCGGGGGGCGACCCCGAGGACCCCCGGTAGCCACTCAGCGCGCACTAGCCGCGAAGCGTCGTACACGTAATAGGAGACCAAGAGCGAGGCCATCGACCAAACGAGCGCGATGGCTGCGCCCAGCAGTACGAAGTCGCGCGACCAGGGTGGTACATGCCCTGCAACGGCCAGTAGCAACGCGGCGCCCGACCAGGTCACGGCGTACGTTGGCCAGTTATACAGAAAAATCCGCGTGACACCCTTGCGACTCATTCGAGCGCTTCTAGCGTACCGGCCTTCCATGCGTACGGCACGCGCTCGACGAAGAACGCATTCGCCAGGCGCGCGCCCGCAGCGGCGAACGGCGCGAACTCGAGGTAAGTCGCGAGCGTCACTGTCACGTTCACCGGCCGCGGGTCCCAGGCTTTGCGCAAGCCGCGCACGACCACCATCTTGTTCGTGAGCTCGTCGTAGGAAAATGTGTAGGGTAGCGGGCCTGCAAACCTGCGTGCCTCCTTCAGTGTGCCGAAGGGGGAGCCGGTGGGTGGTGCTGCCGGTCGACTGCCGAGATCCGCGACCACGTGCAGGTCCGCTTCTCGGTTTGGGGTAGCGACGTCCAGCTCCAACCGGTCCGCGGATTTCGAGATGACCACGCGCGCCTGGCGGTAGCGGTAGTGCGTGAAGAAGTTGCCGAGAGTAACCATCGAGGCCTTGTCCGTGTCGCTCCGCAGAATATGCAACCCGCGCAGAGAGTGCTTGGCCGGGCGCGCGAAGCGAGCAAAGACGCGGTAGCCACTCAGAAAGAAATTGCGACCCAGGAGGGCAGGCATTCCGCGCGGTCGGAGCTGCTCGGTTTGCACCAGGGCGATTGCCAGGAAACCCCACTCACCGAAGGTGTCGAGTTGGAGCCCGGGGCCAAGCAAGGGCCCAAGCACGGCGGCCGGCACCGCGTAGGTCAACACCAACGACCAGGCAAAGTGCGCCTCGACAGCGAACGGGTGGCGGCGCAGCCCCTGGAACATTCTCCTGAGCATAGCCCAGCTTCGCGCTGCAGCGGACGTGAGCCGCCGAGGATAAGCGGGTGCTTCCAGGGGGCCCGAGTCCAGCCGTTCCACGGAATAGCAGCGGTTAGCTCGCCGTTTGCTGCACGGGTGCTGCAGACTCCGATGGGTGGTGATCCATGCACCACTCTTACTGGATCTTGGGGGCGGCGGCCGGCGCGTCGTTCCCCGTCAAGCGCCTAGCATAGTACCGGCGCCAGAGCGTCAGCCCGACCGCGAGGACGGCAATCGGGCCGGCCCAGAGCGCGAGATCGAACGTATGCATGCCGAAGCGCCGTGCGTTCACGACGATGAACGCGGTGACGGTCGTGATGCAGGATGTCCCCATCCCAGTCATGTGCGCGAGGAACCACGCGCGCTCGTGCGCCGGAGGGGTGAGCCAGAAGCGGAGCTGCGCCACGCCGAGTATCACGCCCAGCGCTGCGAAGAGGACGTAGAGCACCATCGACCGGTGGATGCCGAACGCTGCGAGCGCGACCCCGAATGCGACCAGGAGAAGCGGAGGAACAAGGTCGATCGCGGCTCGCGACGCCCCGGTGCGTCCCTTCGTGCGGAGCGCGCGCACGCCAAACTGAGCGCTCGCGCCCGCTAGGACGCTGACATACGCGAGGAAGATGCCCGCGCGCCACCGCGCTGGGCTGCCGCCGCTCACGAGCGGGACGCATGACAAGATGCCAGTAACCGCAACCGTCGCCGCGGCGGCGACGTAGACCCATCCGACGCGGCGGTGCGTTCGGCCGCCCTTCTTCGTGACCAGCGGGACCGAGAAGACCAAGAGTGAAACGGCTCCCGCGGCAATGTGAACGGCGAGTACCGTTTGGAACAGGCGATCCATGGCCTCCATCGTGCGCCCTCGCCAGCGATCGCACATGAACCGTTCGTCCCACTGGCGCGTCGATTTTGCTTGTGACTTTCGGCCCATGGCGGGGCCACGGCAAGGCTGGTAGGCTGCCCGAAGCGATGATTCGAGCCCATTCGGAGCGTCCGCTCGTCGGGGCTGGGTTTGTCGTCTGGATGGCGGCGGGCGTGCCCCAGATGGCGGCTTGGTCGTCAGGGCGAGCTAGCTTCGAGCAAAGCTCTGTCGTTTGGTGCGCGGCCTACGGATCGTTCGCGATCGCCTTCCACCTCGCGACGCGGACGGTGCGGCGCCGAGCGTGGCGCGCGGCGGCGCTCGCTGGGCAGAGCGTGGCGGCACTGGTCGCGCTCGCGATCGGTAACACCGGGTTCGAGGGGGCGCTCCTCTGCATCGTCGCGGGCGAGAGCCCGCTCGTCGTGGGTGAGAAAACGGGGTTCGTCTGGGTGATCGCGCAGACCGTGGCGATGGTGGCGGTCGACCTGCTAGGTCCTTACCGCGGTCGAGCCACACACCTTTCGGCGTTTGCGTATGCCGGCTTTCAACTGTTCGCTTTTGGCGCTTCGCGGCTGGCCGTACGCGAAGGGCAAGCACGTGCCGAGCTCGGGCGCGTGCACGCCGAGCTCCTTGCGACACGCGAGCTCTTTGCCGACAGCACCCGCACCGCCGAGCGGCTGCGCATTGCACGCGAGCTTCACGACACGCTCGGCCACCACCTAACCGCCCTGAACCTTCAGCTCGAGCTCGCCCGAAACATCGCCGACCGGCAAACCAAGGGACCGGTCGACCACGCGCACGCCCTCACCAAGGAACTGCTCATCGAGCTCCGGAGCGTCGTGAGCGCCATGCGCGAGGAGGCGCCGCTCGATCTCTCGGGCGCCCTGCAAACCTTGGTCGCCGGCATCCCGCACCCGCGTGTGCATCTCGACTTCGAGAACGACCTCTGGGTCGAGGCGGCCCTCGCCCATACCATCTTTCGCTGCGTCCAAGAGGCGCTCACGAATGCGGTGCGCCACGCCGGCGCGGAGAACGTCTTTCTGTCCATAGCGACGAACGACGATACCGTCGCGGTGACCGTGAGGGACGACGGGCGAGGCGCGGCGGAGCTCCGGGTGGGGCACGGGCTGTCGGGACTGAGGGAGAGGATCGAAGGGTTGGGCGGCACGATCGAGGTCGAGGCGCAGCCGGGCGCGGGTCTCACTCTACGCGCGCTGCTGCCCGCGCGGGCGGGCGCTCCGTGATCCGCGTCGCGCTCGCAGATGACCAGACGCTCGTACGGCAGGGCATCAAGGGCCTCCTCGATCTCACCCCGGACATCCGCGTGGTCGCGGAGGCGTCTGACGGAAACGAGGGGCTCCGGATCCTAACGACGATTCCCGTCGATGTCGCGCTCCTCGACGTCCGTATGCCAGATAAGACCGGTCTCGAGCTGCTCGCCGCGCTGGCACGAATGAAGTCGCGGCCGCCCTGCATCCTCCTCACCACGTTCGACGACGACACGGTCGCGCTCGAAGCGATAAAGCTCGGCGCTCGCGGCTTCCTGCTCAAAGACGTCTCGCTCGAACAACTCGCCGAGGCCGTGCGCACCGTCGCGGCGGGAGGAACACTCATCAATCCTGCCGTCACCGAGCGCGTCGTTCGCGGCCTCGCCCGCCTCGCGACCAGCGTCCCCGCCTCGCCCATCCCTGCCGCGCTCAGCAAGCGCGAACTCGACGTCCTGCGACTCATCGCCGCAGGACAGAGCAACAGAGAGATCTCCGTCGCACTCGGTACCGCTGAAGCGACAGTGAAGAATCAAGCGTCGAGCATCTTTAGCAAGCTTGGGGTACGTGATCGGACCCGAGCGGTCCTGCGCGCCATCGAGCTGGGAGTAATCTAAAACCAACACCGACGCGCCAGTCGTCCCAGAACGCCCGTCAGATCGTGAGGGAAGCTTGTGCGACCGCTCCGAGTTCGAGGCGGAGTGGCTAGGTTCGCACTGACCATGACCCGGTGATCCCTGTTGGCTCGCGAATGAACTCATCCGGGTGCTTGATGCGCTTTGAATGGTAGAGCGCCGTCGCGTCTGGCGGCGCCTCCGTGGGTCGGAGTCTTCAGCGTGAAGCGACGCGAGGCCCCGACGGCGCATCCGCGAAATTCATGGCGTTCGCGGCCGGCTTAGCGCGTTTCGGCGAACGAGCGTAGCCCCGATGCGGGTTCCGCGGACGTCGTTCTCTGGCGGCTCTCGACTACTGCGGCAAGTAGGCTTTGATCGCGCCGTACCAGAGGTTCGCCATGTCCGCGTAGCCTTGATCGGTCGGGTGTACGTTGCCACTGCCGCGGATGTCAGACGTGGGCAGGGTGCTCATGTCGACCATGACCACGTTCTTGCCGGCGTGCGCTTTGACGACATCCGAGATCTTCGCGATGTAGCTGGTGTAGTTCGAGTTGCTGTAGCCGAGCGGCACAATCTTCGCGACGACGATGAGGGCATTGGGCGCCGCGTTGACCAGGTTGGTCAGCAAGGTGGAGAGCTGATTGGCCGCAGTGGTTGGGTCGGCGTTGCTGGTCATGTCGTTCGTCCCGATGTGCAGGAGAACGATGTGAGGCGTGGTGGAGAAGGCCTTTGCCGGCGGAACGTAACCGGTGATTCCCGTGATGGAGATCCCGTCGTGACCTTCGTGATTCCGCGTAAAGGTCTTGCCCGACACCATGGTCGGACCGTTGCTCAGCGACCCGATGAAGGTGACATTCTGATTCGCCGCGACGATCAGCTTGAACAGCGCGGAACGATACCCGGCGTCGTCGGTCGACGAGAAGCCGTGAGTGATCGAATCGCCGAGGGGCAAGATGACGCACGGGCTGGCCTTGCAGGGGTTGAATCCACTGCCGCCGCCCGCGCCGCCCGTGGAGGTCGTCCCCGCGGCACCGCCGCCCTGTCCGCCGGCGCCGCTACCTGACTTGCCGCCCGCCGCTGCTCCGCCACTTCCCGGGCCGCCGCCTGCGGACGAGCGCCCACCCGCGCCCGCACCGCCGGAGTTCGTCGAGCCCCCGGTTCCGACGCGACCGCCCGTGTCGGTGCCGCTCGCGCCGCCGGTCATAGCCAACGTGCCACCGCTCGCGGAACCACCGCTCGCGGAGCTCCCACCGCTCGCTAAGCTGCCACCCGTGCCCGGACTTCCGCCCGTCGCGGGTTTGCCGCCCTCCCCGGTCTGACCGCTGCTGCCAGCGGTGCCCCCAGAGGCCGTGCCGCCGTCCGACGAACAGGCCATCGCACCAAGCGAAACAACTAGGGCAAGAACAGGGATGAGGGAGCTTCGACGCACGGGTGCCATTGTAGCGCACCCGGCCGCCCCGCGGATGCGCTTAGGCACTTAGGTGCTGCAGCGCCGGCCCCGCGGCCCCCTCGAAGACGCGGGCGGTACATCAGTGGCTGACATCCGTCGGCCTCGCACGCAAGATCGAGCAGGTCGGCTGCATTTTTCGCGGCAAGGTGGCCGAGTTCTTGGCGGCGGCTGGGCAATCGAAGGCGGTATAGCCTCAGGCGCCTTTTGGGGCATGACTCGAACGCGGGTTTCGAGGGCGTCGGCTGCCGGGGTCTGCAATCGGCGGCAATACCCGCTTTCAATCACGAGGCATTGGCGGCGGTGCAGTGTGCTTCCAGGCGTCGAGTTCCTGGACCCGCTCGAGCCACGCGCGTAGGTTGGCGTAGCTCGCCATCGGAAACCTTGCCGGACCGGCCAATGCAAACGATGCCGCAATCGAGAAATCCGCGAGCGTCAGGCGATCGAGGGTGACCCACGACCGGAATGCGAGCTGTGCGTCGAGCACCGGCGCATACTGAGCGAAGAGGGCCTCGCCTCGCGCCACCTCGGCCGGATCGGTCTGCTGACCGCGGATGCCCTTCACCACGTTCTCCTGCACCAAGATCGTGTTCGCAGGCCCCATGTGTGCCGCGCACCAAAACAACCAGCGGTTTACCTCGGCGCGCCCGCGCGCATCCGCGGGCATGAGGGTTTGATTTGGTGCCTTCTCGGTCAAGTACCGCAGCTTGCCTCCGAGTCTCGATAGGCTCAGGGTTGCGCGCTCGCCAGTGGCAAAGCGCTGGCGGCGGGGAAAAACGCGATGCCGTCGGCATAGCCCATGTCACTGTTCGAGATCATGAGAGCGGGAACCGTGGGCGCCCCGGCGCTAGAGCTGACGGCCAATTGCGCGGCGGTCAGCTTGCCGAATTGACCGGTAGCGAGCGAGAGCCAGAGCGAACCTTGGTCGTCGAAGGCGGGCCGGCTGATCACCGCCTGCACATCGATCGTGACGTGCGCCTTGGCCACGACCTGATGCGTGCCCGTGGCGCCCAAACCGGCTTTCGCGATTTCGAACACGGCATTGCCAACGAAGTCACTCGCCCACAGGTTGCCGGCGAGGTCGAAGGTCAGAAAATTGGCGGCCAGGGCTCGCGGCGTGGCGTCATCGGTCGTCACGTCGAGCACCAAATCGGGCGCGTCCGAATCATCGCTGCCGAGCCGCGCTCGATCGAAGCGCAGCACCTGACCACCGGCAGCGACCCACAGGTTCCCGGCACTGTCGAAAGCCAGATCCTCGTTCTGTTCGTCGAAACCCGAGAGCGTGACGTCGGCCGCGATGTCGACGGGTTCTTCGTTCGCGCCTGGCGTCTCCTCAGGCCGATCGATGCGAAACACCTGCTTGCCGCAGGCACTCAGCCAAACATTGCCGCTGCCGTCGAGCGCGACGCCCTTGATCGCCGGCACGCAGGCGATTGGCAGGTTGTACGCGAAATCCGGGTGCGGGACACCCACGCCAGCGAGCCACACGGCCGCATAGCGCGCAACCGTCGGGTCGGCCACGCTCGCGCCGGCGACCCAAAGATTGCCGTCACGATCGAAGGCCATGGACGTTCCGACGGGCAGCTTGGCGGTCGAGGTGGGGACGGGCGAGCCAGAGCTCGTGAGCTTGTCCGAAGCGAAGCCGAAGAGCGTGCTGTCAATCCCAATCGTCCACAGTTGGTTGCTGGGCACGATCTTCGAATAGCTGACAGTGACGGTCTGAGTGCGGCCGTCCTGCAGACAAAACTCGGGGCGGGAGATCTGCGCATCGTAGGCCGTGCGCACGAGCGGGTCCGCGTCGTACACGCGCTCGGCGCTGACCGTGTATGAGCCGCCGTCGACGTCGGTCAGCGTGGTCGATTCGCTCAGCGACTCTTCGTGCGCGCCAGACAGCGTGATGCTGGCCGCGACCGTCGCCGGCAGGCCTGTGACCACGAGCTTGATCTGCCCTTGGCCCAACTCTACGCAGCTCACGCCGTCAGAACCGGCAGCATCGGCGGCGCCTGAAGTCCCCGCGGCTCCAGCGCTATCGTCCGCGGAGCCCGCTGCGCCGCCGGCGCCAGCCCCGCCAGAGGTTTGCCCCGCGGCTCCCGCGTGGGAGCTGCCGCCTTTGGGATCGTCGCTCGAGGAACAGGCGGCGAAGAGCACCGGAACCAGGCACAAGCTGAATAGAGCAGCGCGCATCAAGACCTCCTTCAAGGGTACCCCTTTTTAGGCTGGTCTAATCTGGGCGCGCAAGTGCCGCCGGAATGGCGGGCGCTTGACGGTCTAACTCAATGACGACTCAGGTGCTCTCGTTCTCGGCCTTCATCGGTCGATGTACGAAGAAGTAGTACAGACCGCCGAGCACGACCACCGCGCCGACGCAGATCGTGATGCGGTGCAGCTCGCCCTTCATTAACCGCTCGTCCTGCCCCATTTTGACGCCGAGGTCGCAGAGCACCGAGCACCAAGCCGCTGAGCCGAGGATAGTAAACAGCGGCGCGTAGGCGAAACGATAGGGGGGGGCCGCACGTCCTTGTCCGGCTTTGCCGCGCAGCGCACGTCGTGGCAAGCGCGAGCGCCAGCCACCTCCGCCAGGCTGTTAGCGCGTGTGCTGGCTAGCTTCCACCGCGAAGCTGAGGGCTTCAGCCTCGTCGGTGAAGGCTTGGATTCGACCGGTCGTGCCCTCTTGCTTCCAACGAAAGAACTGAACCTTGACGACGGGCGTGTTGTTGATGCTGATGAATTCGCGCCAACCTTCGGTAACGGCCGGCAGCACTTTCTTGATCGCTGCCTCGAACTCAGGATCATTCCTGAGCTTGCCGCGCCGCCCGTCCCAAACCAAAACGAGGCGAGTCCGCTCGAATCGTGCAAAGATCTGCAGCAGCCAGTCGTGTGCTGTGTGCAGCGCTGCCGTATCTGGGTACAGATCGCTGATCCGCGTGACACGTATGATGTTGTGAAAGCGATCGTAGTCAACGGAGAAGTGTTCGCATTCCCCGAGCGGACGCCATGAAATGGGGATATCGAGTACAGCCCGGTGCTTCTTGGGCGGAATTTCTGGCTTCAACGGGGCCTCAACGCCGGGCGCCTACTCAGAGCGAAACGAACTTTCGGTCCGCGAGCGACGCTACCGCTTGATTGTGCATCGCATGCACCGGTTCCCACGACCTGAGCTTGCGCATCTCGCCCATCCAGCGACGCACATTTGCGAACTGGGACAGATTCGCTCGCACCAAGTCCAACTGCGCGACTATCGGCGCTCCGAAATAGTCGGCCAGCGTCAGCTCATCTCCACACAGGAAGCGCTTTTCTCCCAGCCAGTGCCGGTCGAGCAACTGCAGGTACTGCCCGGTGCGCTCCCGACCCCAAATGATCGTGCCTTGGTTGACCTCTTCGGGCTCTCGTCGATGGTGTGCGTAAAGTTGCGGGTAGATGAAATTGTAGCCGAGTACTCGATAGAGGCTCGTATTCAGCCAGTCCATCGCCTCGTGTATCTTTGCTCGGCTCTTCGACTCACGGGGGTAAGCGCGGGATTCGAACTTCTCTGCCAGGTACTTCAGGATGGCGGAGCTCTCGCTCAAGCGAAAGTCTTCGTCCTCCTCCAGAACTGGCACCAACGAGCAGGGATTAATTGCCTTGTAACTCTCCGCGAGGTGGGCACCCTGCATTAGGTTGATATCGACCTTCTCGAATTCGATGCGTTCTTCGGCACAGAAGAGCAGAACGATGCGGCTCGTGGGTGAACCATCAAATGCGTAGATCTTCATGCGTGACGCCTTCCAGAGGTGCAGCCAAATGCAATCCACACAAAGCGGATGGCTGCTGAACATGAGAACGACAGAACCTCGCCGAAGTTGCGTCGGAATTCGGGTTGAATCACGTCGCTCGACCACCTGCGATCACATGGGCCCACCCAGCAAGCATCGCGCGCATTCGCCAAGCTCGCAAGCGTACTCGCTCGCCAGTGTTCCCCTGCGCAAAGTCTAGGACAAGCAAGAGGCCCACATCCGCCCCCCAAGCGCTTCAGGACGTTCCGCGCACGGTCACGCCGCGCGACGCTCGAGTGTCGCGTAAGTGCTCGTTACGTAACGCTTACTCATTGGTGATCGGCTGACGGGATCCGACCTCGGGGACATGTTCCGGAGCGTTTTGTCCAGTTCGTGTCCAGCCGCCCGCGTGTACGGTCGCTCGCGTTCGTGAACAGCCACGGAGACGGCCGAAGGCCTGCTTCAGCGATTAATCCATCATCTTGCGCTGAATCTTCCACTTCGCGTCCGAGCACACCTTGCAGCTGGCTCCGTAGAACATGCCGCGGTTGGCGGTGTCGTTCATCAGGTGGACGCGCATCCAGGCCGTAATACCCACCATGGCGGGATCTTTGATGGACCCGATCCAGCTGCCGTGAGTCATGCCGGCGAGCTCGGCCATCATGGTTGGTAGGTTGTTGATGGAGTCGTACGCGGGTTGCACCTTGCTGCACGGAACCGTGGTGTCCGCGCCGCCGCAGAGGAGGAGCGCCGGACCGTGCAGCGTGACGTTCGCTTGCGCACCACATAGCGGCACGATCGCAACGATGCGCGGGTCAGCCCCGGAGGCGGTCGTGGCCGCCCCACCCTGCGAGTGCCCTGTCGCACCGATGTGGGCGATGTCCAAGTGGTGGTAGAGCTTGCTCGAGGGGTTTTCGTTCTCCGCGATCATCCAGTCGACGCCCGCTACTTGGGGCAGGGGGCTCCCCGCCATTGTCTGCAACGTTTGCGAGCTGAGCGAGGCCACCACGACGAAGCCGTGCGAGGCGAGCTGGTTTACGAGCACCTTGTAGTTACCGCAGCCGGAGCCGCAGCCTGGGGGATTGGGCTCAGGCTGGTCGTTCGTGCCGTTGCCCCAGGTGATGACCGGGTGACAGTACCCCTGGCTCATGTCTGTCGGCCGATAGACGTTGAAGTGCGGCCTCATGTTGTCGTGAAGCTTGTCAGGCGCGCCGTTCTCAGGCCCCACATCCTTTTCAACCGTAACCGCGAATGGGCCCGCTGAGGCCGGATCCGCCGTGCCCCACATCTTGGTCGGCACGCAGCCTCCACTCGCGCCACCTGTTGCACTTGCGCCTCCGGCCTGAGTGGAACCAGCCGTGCCTCCCGCCGCATTGGCCCCGCCCGCGCCGCCGTTCGCATTGCCGGCCGAGTCCCCGCCACCACCTGGGGCGCCGGCCGCTGGGCTACCCCCGTTGGTCGATCCCCCGCCGCTCGCCGAGCCGCCAGCCACCGTGCTGGCCCCTGCGCTCGGTGCCCCGCTCGCGCCCGCTCCGCCGTTCGAGGGAGCCGCTCCACCTACGCCGCCATGGGCCGGCGACTCCGAGGAGCAGCCAAGCCCCATGGAGATCAGGAGGATGAGGTAACCGCCTATTCGTTCGCAGGGTTGAGTTCGCATCTAAATATTTGTCTCCGGGCGCCCGCAGAGTCTCTGCCATCGAGTACTGCGCTTTCCGGAACGAGGTTGTCTGTGAGACGAGAAGAAAACTAAGTTTGCTCTTTGGCCCGAAAAAAAGGTGATGAGCATGGATGTTTCCAGTGGGCCAGCGTCGTTCCGGTGGCACCCACCAGGCCTCGACGAACACGCGATGCTTCCGCCCGTGAGGCGTCAATGGCTGTTGGTGGGCCTCGTCGGTGCCGCCCTCTCTTGCCGGCCCGGCGGGGCGTCATCGCCCGCGGTCATAGCCACGGCGGCGCCCAGCGCCAGTGTGAGTGCGAGCGGTCTACCTGACGCTCGAGCTGATCGAGTTACTGGGCAATGAGGCAGATTAGAGAGTCTGCCGCGACGAAGGCGCATACTGCCGGTATGTAAGTGAGGAGCAAGCAGCGCTTCATTGGTTTAGCCCAATTCCCTCGACGCGCTCCTTGCTCCCGACGCTGGTTATTGGAATTGAGGCTCGTAGACAGCCGAAGGCAGCACTGCCTTCAACGACAGCCGAAGGGAGCACTGCCTTCAACGACAGCCGAAGGGAGCACTGCCTTCAACGACGAAGGCAGCACTGCCTTCAACGCTTGGCGTACTGTGTAAATACGTAATCTCTCCCCTCCACGGTCGTGTGGCAGGAAAAACCGCACTTCGCGTCGTGGGCTTGCGGCGGCTTGTCAGAAAGGTCGCCTGGCTTGAACGAGTCGGACGCGGCGTCGTAGTCGAACACTGCGTAGCCCCACCCGCCGCTGTCTGCGAAACGCTTGCTGTCCTTCACCATGAAGTCGATGTTGAGCAAGGTGCCGGGCACCGTCGCATCCGGAAAGAAGTCGTTCGGTTTCGGCTTCCAGTGCATCTTGGCCATCTTGGCCCCGTTCGGGACCGGCTTGCCATTCTCGGGAATACCCGCCTTGTACGCTTCGATCATCGCCGGATTGCCGAGGATAACGGCGACCGCTCGTTCGCTCCGGCTCATCGAGATCGCCTGCCAGCTTTCGTAACCCCTGAACTCCGAGAACGCGAGCCCACCCGGCACTTTCACGCTGTATTTGTCCTGCGTAGCAGCCGTCACCCCAGCCACGACGGCCAACGCCACCATCATCGTTCCCATCGTCAGCATGCGTTTGCGATTCATCGCCGTACCTCCTCCGCGAAATGGCAGGCCTCTCGTCTTTGGCTCAGTCGAGTCGAACCCGACGCGATAGAACAATTCGACGCCCCGAGTCTTGCTGGCCGCGCTCAGTTCCGTCGATTAGACGAAGGTATCGGGTCCCGCCCCGGGCCAAGACCGGAGATTCGCGCGCTGCTCTTTGCGGTTCAACAGCGGGCGCGAGCCGCGCTCGCCCTCAGTCACGAGCTGGTGCGTCGCTACCACCCCATGGCCTCGGTTGCGCTAGAATTCGAACCACTGACCGAGTGCTGCTCCTCGCCGTGAGCGTCGAAGTACGGCCGGTCGTCGGCCGGTCGTGGGGGCGCCCGGGGGGCGGCGCGCCCCCCCGCCCCCCCACCCCCCGCCCCGCCCCCCCGGGGCCCGC
>Ga0302322_100001214_pt1 | contig 20933 bp, 22 predicted proteins | sample Fen_T0_2_FD_203757 | JGI IMG/M metagenome (GOLD analysis project Ga0302322, IMG submission 203757) | Peat permafrost microbial communities from Stordalen Mire near Abisko, Sweden - Fen_T0_2 | ecosystem: Environmental > Terrestrial > Soil > Wetlands > Permafrost | place: Sweden: Abisko...
CGGGTGAGCATCCAGTAGAAGGCAAAGGCCGTGCCCTTCTTGAACGGCGAGTCGCTCCGGGTCCGGCGCTGGGCGTAGGCGACGTCGGCGCCCGACTCCCATGTCTCGATCAGGCGCAGGCTGACCTCCGGCGGGTCCTGGAGGTCGGTGTCCATGATCAGGACCGCGTCGCGTCCGGCCGCGGCATCGAGCCCGGCCGTCACTGCGATCTGGTGCCCGAAGTTGCGGGCCAGCGCGATCACGGTCACTCGCTGGTCGGCCTCGCGCAGCGCCAGGAGCAGGTTCAGCGACTCGTCGCGGCTGCCGTCGTCGACGTAGACGAACTCGAAGTCGAGGTCGGGGCGCTTGTCCGTCGCGGTGATCAGCGCCTCGTGGAACGCGCGGATGCCGGCGGCCTCGTTGTGGACCGGCAGCACGTAGGCGACCAGTCGTCGAGCGGGGCTCATGCGTCGTCTCCAGGAAGTCGCGGTCGGGTGGCCGACGATACTGCGTGATCGCTGTCCGAACCCTGTGCTCGCCGTGTGCGCGTCCGGTGACCTCGGTGCCGGCTAGGGGACACTGCGTTTGATACGGGATGGCCGATCGGCTCAGGGAAAGCCGGTTGGGAGGAAGTGTGGTCCTGGGATGAAGAGCCAACGGATCCAGAAGAACTGCGCCGCCAGCCCGAACGCTCCCGCCATCGACGCGAGGAGGACCATCTCCCGGCGGCTCCGAACCTGCTCACCGACCTCGGGGAACGGCCACCACGGCACGATCGCGAGCATGGCGTGGCGGACGAAGCTGGTCTGCGGGCGCGTCGCCAGCAGGATGTAAGCGCCGTACGACAGGCTCCACCACCGCAGCTCGGGCGGCCACAGGAATCGGTGCTTGCTCCGCAGGAGGAGAAACCACTGGGCGGCGACGGCCAGGATCATGGCAGTCCCCGCGACCCAGTGGCCAGTGAAGGCGTCGGTCACCCAGGAGACGTAGCCCTGCTGCTGCTTGAGCGTGCGTGACCACGAGCCGATCGAGTCTGTGTAGGCGTTGGGCGTGCCGGTCCGGAGCCAGCCGATCAGGGGCCAGATCCCGAAGGAGAGCGCAAGTCCGACGGCCGCTGCGACCAGCCGGACCCGTTCACGCGTGGGAAAGGGATCCCGGTCGCGGGTGCGCCACCGAACAAAGGCGTGAAGACCCACGACCAGGACGAGAGGTAGCACGATCGGGCGAGTCAGGGAGAGCAGCACACCCGCTGCGAGAACGCCGCCGTACCGACGTGTGCTCAGGCACCAGAGCGCGGTGACGACCAGCAGGAAGGTCAGAGCCTCGGAGTAGGCCAGCTGGAACACCACTGCGGACGGAAACGTCGACAGCACCACGACCGTCATCGCACCGGCGAACCCGGACGCCGTGCGCGAGACCATCCGGTACACCAGGCACATCGCGATCGATGCCAGAGCGATGTTCAGGAACGACGCGGCGACGCCGAACGGCAGGTGTGTCACCGACATGATCGCCCGCACGAGACCCGGGAACAGCGGGTAGAACGCCCATTGGTTCTGTGTCACGACACCGTGATCGGTGGGCAGGGTCGACGGGTAGCCGTGCTCGGCGATGAGCCGGAACCACTGGCCGTCCCAGTTCTGCACCACATTGAAGTAGGACGCGGGTTCGCGGAGGACCGGGACTGCGCCGTTGCCTGGATAGGCCTCAGCGGATCCTTCTGAACGGGCGAGGAAGAGCAACAGGACGGCGTCCGCGACCCGACTCAGCAGGAAGATACCCAGGGGCACGAGCCACCAGCGCCGGCGGGCGTCCGCGCCCGGCACCGCCGCTGGTGTGTCGACTGCGTCGGTCGGCACGTCTCGAACGCCGGATGTCACGTCAAGGCTCCGTCTGGTCTGCTGGAAGTCGGCATCACGCTACGCGAATCGCCTGAGCGGCGAAGGTAAATGCCGCATACTCCTCGGGTGAGGATCTCCGTCGTGGTTCCGTGCTACCGGTCGCGCGCGACGTTGGAAGAGCTCGTGGCCCAGCTGCACCAGCACCTGCCTCTGGTGGCGACGTCCTACGAGATCATCCTGGTCGTCGACGGGTCGCCGGACGACACGTACGCCGTGGCGCGCTCCCTCGAGCTGGAGCGCCCGGACGCCGTACGGGCCCTCCTGCTGCGCCGCAACTACGGGCAGCACAACGCGCTGATGGCCGGGTTGAGCCGCGCACAGTACGAGATCACCGTCACGATGGACGACGACCTCCAGCACCGCCCCGACCAGATCGCTGGGCTGGTCGAGCCGCTGCTCAACCCGGTGGTCGACCTGGTCTACGGCACGGCGATCACCGAGGAGCACGGCTACGCGCGCTCGATGGCGTCCCGGATGCTGAAGACCGGCCTGGCCATGGCGGGGGTACCCAACGCCCGCCAGGTGAGCGCGTTCCGCGCGTTCCGCACCGAGCTGCGTGAGGGCTTCGCCCACATCGCCGACCCGTTCGTGTCCCTCGACGTGGTCCTGTCGTGGACGACGACCTCGGTCGTGGGCGTCCCGGTCCGGATGGACGAGCGGGCCTCCGGGCGGTCCAACTACTCGTTGACCGGGCTCATCCGCCATGCCTGGAACATGGTCACCGGCTACGGCACGATCCCGCTGCGGCTGGTGATCTGGCTCGGGTTCATCTGCTCGTTCCTCGGGCTGTTCGGGCTGGTCGACATCCTGGTCATGCACGCGCTCGGCCAGATCAAGGTGGCCGGCTTCACCACGCTGGTGGCACTCCTGACCGCGTTCAGCGGGGCGATGATGCTCTCGATCGGGGTCCTGGGCGAGTACATCGGACGCCTGCACTTCCGGTCGATGCAGCGACCGGCGTACCTGGTCCGCGTCGACGGGCACGATGGTGGGCCACTGGCCGGGGTGCCCGGCCTGGGGCTGCCTCAGCTGGTCGAGGTGCACAGCGGACCCGATGCGGTCGCGGAAGCCGTCATCTCTGGCGCAGAGCTGGAATAACCGGTTTCGCTTCGCATCGTGAACGTTTGTGTCACGCTCGGAATGTGGAGCTCATCCGCCTCTCTCAGCCACAGACGTCCGCCCTGGAACGGGCGTACGTCGACCGTGTGCTGACGTCGATGGTGTGGCACGGAGACGGTGAGTTCACCGAGCGGGCCACCGACTGGCTGGTGCGGCGCACCGGCACCCACGGTGCCCTGCTGACGTCGTCGTGCACCCACGCGCTGGAGCTGTCCGCGCTGCTGCTCGAGCTCGGCCCCGGCGACGAGGTGATCTGCCCGTCCTTCACGTTCCCGTCGACGGTGACCGCGGTGGCTCTGCGCGGTGCCACGCCGGTCCTGGTGGACGTGGACCCGCATACCCTGAACATCGACGTGGAGCAGGTGGCCGGCGCGCTCACCGACCGGACGCGCGCCGTGTTCGCGGTGCACTACGGCGGCGTCGCGGTCGACATCGACGGCCTCCTCGACCTGCTCGAGCCGCGCGGCATCCCGCTGGTCGAGGACAACGCCCACGGCATCGGCGCGCTCTGGAAGGGGCAGCACCTCGGCACCTTCGGCGCACTCGGCACCCAGAGCTGGCACGACACCAAGAACATCGCCTGCGGCGAGGGTGGCGCGCTGCTCGTCAACGACCCGGCTCTGATGCAGCGGGCCGAGGTCATCCGCGAGAAGGGCACCAACCGGCGCCAGTTCCTCCGCGGCGAGATCGACAAGTACACCTGGACCGACCACGGGTCGTCGTACCTGCTGAGCGAGATCTCCGCCGCGCTGCTGCTCGCCCAGATGGAGCGGTTCGACGAGATCCAGGACGCCCGCCACCGGGTGTGGGACGCATACGACGTTCGGTTGCTCGAGTGGGCCGAGAATGCGGGCGTCGAGCGGATGAACCCCACCCTCGGCAGCGAGCACCCGGCCCACCTGTACTGGATGATGATGCCGACCGACGACGACCAGGCCGGTCTGATCCGCCATCTCCGCGAGCGCGACATCGTCGCGGCCTTCCACTACCAGGCCCTGGACGAATCCGTGGCCGGTCGCCGACTCGCCTATGCCCCGCGACCTTGCGAGGTGTCGCTCCGGGCGTCAAGGCGACTGGTGCGACTGCCCTTGCACGCCGACCTGACTCGTGCGGACGTCGATCGGATCATCGCCGCTGTCACGTCCTATCGGACCGTCTCATGAGTTGGCACGACCTTGACCACGACCAGATCCTGGCCTCGCCAAGCGAGGTCGAGTCGCGTCGCTTCGGGCTGGATATCGGGCGCGTGGTCGTGGGGCAGCGCGTGACGTGGAGTCAAGAAACCAGCGGAAGGCTCGCTGCCGCCCTCGACCGAGATGAGGACGTGCTCATCGTCCGCTACCCCTCGCAGCTTGCAACCTGCGCGGGAGTGCTCGCTGCGACAGGGCGTGACGTCCTCCCGGCTGACTCTCTGACGTACTGGCAGGCTTCGTCAGCGACGGTGGCCAGCAGCGCGAGCGTCGACGCATCGACGCCCGAGATGGTTCGAGCCGACGAGGTCGATCCTGGCAAGTTGAGCCACGCCGTCGCAGTCGCGTTCGCGAACTACGTCAACCACTACTCCGCCAACCCTCTACTCGACCCTGCTCTCGCCACAGAAGGGTACGTCGATTGGGTGGCGCGCACGTTGCGGGCCGACCCGGAGAACGGAGCGGTGCTGGTGAGTGATGGTGAGGTTGACGCATGGGGCATGTGGCTCGCCGATCCGTCTGGGGCGAACCTTGAGTGGATGCTCGCGGGCGTGACTCCTCGGGCGCGTGGGCGTGCACTGTATGGCGTCCTGATGGCGCGTGCCGGTCAGGTGGCCGTCAGCCGGGGCATCCCTCGCGTGGTGACCTCGACGCAGGGCGCGAACGTGGGGATTCAGCGCGTGTGGGCGCGAGCACAGCTCCTCCCGATGGCGGACCTCATGACCGTGCACCTGGTCCGCCGTGGCCTGCTGGCCGGGTCGCGCACGATCCGGGACTAACCTGCGAGGCGTGAGGTATCCGCACGTCGCGCTGGCCGCGGACCCGCATGACCGGGTGGGGGAGCGTCGCGCGGACGACGCCTGGCTGGACGCCGCCTGGGCCGATCCGGAGACCCGGGTCCTTGTGGTGGCCGGCACCCGCGTGCGTCATGTCGACGAGGTGCCGCATTGGGTGTCACCCTCGGACGCACCCGGCGACGGCACCCGCGTGCTGCTCGGCGAGCGGGACGGGCGGGTGTGGTTCGCGCTCGTCCTCGACCCCGGCGACGCCGACGGCGACGACTGGGTCGGGCTCCGGGGGCTCCTGCCGCACCTCGCCGGCGACGCCGTCGAGCAGGCTCCGTTGGTCTTCCACGCGATCGGGCTCGCGGAGTGGCTGTTCGCCACGCGGCACTGCCCACGGTGCGGCGGCCGGCTGGAGGTGCAGATGGCAGGCCACGAGCTCGCCTGCGTCGAGTGCCGCCGCCGCCAGTTCCCACGCACCGACCCGGCCGTGATCATGGCGATCACGCGCGGTGAGCCCGGGTCGACGGACGAGGGTCTGCTGCTCGGACGCCAGGACTCCTGGCCGGCAGGGCGCTACTCCACCCTGGCCGGCTTCCTGGAACCGGGCGAGACGCTGGAGGACGCCGTACGCCGTGAGGTCGCCGAGGAGACCGGCGTCGTCGTGGACGAGGCGACCTACTTCGGCAACCAGCCCTGGCCGCTGCCGGCCAGCCTGATGGTGGGGTTCCTGGGGCGAGCGTCGTCCGACGTGATCGAGGTGGACGGGCGCGAGATCCAGGACGCCCGGTGGTTCACCCGCGAGCAGATGAGGGACCAGGCCGGGGCGGGGACGTTGGTGCTCCCCGGCGGCGTCTCGATCTCGCGGTCACTCGTCGAGCACTGGTACGGCGGCCCGCTGCCCGGCTCGTGGTAGTGAGCTCGCACACGAGCGTGCTTCGCCGTTCGCTTGCGGGTGAGCGAACCGGCTCCGCCGGTCGCCCAGTCCTCGCTCAGGACGCCAGCGCCGCCAGCTTCGCCTTGACCTGGGCCACCGACGGGTTCGTCTGCGCCGAGCCGTCGGCGTAGACCAGCGTGGGCACGGTCTGGTTGCCGTTGTTGACGCGCTCCACGACCTCCGCGGCCTCGGGCTGCTGCTCGATGTCGATCACCTCGAACGCGATCCCCTCGCGGTCCATCTGGCCCTTCAGGCGGTGGCAGTAGCCACACCACGGGGTCGTGTACATCGTGACCGAGCCACTCATCGAGGACTGTCCCTTCCGCCGTCTACTGTGATGACACCTTCAACCATCCTTGCTCAGGAGTTGTTCCAGGCTGTGACCGACCCCGACCTCCTCGGAGCCCTCGATCCCGAGCAGCGCCAGGTCGCCGAGGCGCTGCGCGGCCCGGTGCGCGTCCTGGCCGGCGCCGGCACCGGCAAGACCCGCGCCATCACCCACCGGATCGCGCACGGCGTGGCCGAGGGGATCTACGCCCCGACCGAGGTGCTCGCGGTCACGTTCACCACCCGTGCGGCCGGCGAGATGCGCGGACGGCTCCACCGGCTCGGCGCGCCGGGCGTCCAGGCGCGCACGTTCCACAGCGCGGCGCTGCGGCAGCTGCGCTGGTTCTGGCCGACCACCTACGGCGGCGAGCTGCCGACCCTGACCGAGTCCAAGCTGGCGCTGGTCGCCGCCGCCGCCCGGCGTCAGCGCCTGCAGACCGACCAGGCCCTGCTCCGCGACCTGGCGTCCGAGATCGAGTGGGCCAAGGTCAGCAACGTCGGCCCCGACGACTACGCCGCCGTGGCAGCCGCCCGTGGGCGAGCCGTGGCCAACCTCGACCTCGAGACCGTGGGACGCCTCTTCGGCGGCTACGAGGAGACCAAGCGCTCCCAGTCCCGCATGGACATGGAGGACGTCCTCCTCCTGACCGCGGGGATGCTGGCGGAGGAGGAGCGCGTCGCGGCGCAGGTCCGGGCGCAGTACAAGTGGTTCGTCGTGGACGAGTTCCAGGACGTCTCGCCGATCCAGTCGGCGCTGCTCGACCTGTGGCTCGGCGGCCGCAACGAGATCTGTGTCGTCGGTGACCCCGCCCAGACGATCTACTCCTTCGCCGGTGCCAACGCCGACTACCTGAGGGACTTCGGCAAGAAGTTCCCGGGCACCACCTCGGTCGAGCTCAGCCGCAACTACCGCTCGACCCCCGAGGTGGTCGAGGCCGCCAACACGGTGCTCGCCGGGTCGTCCACGACGTCCGTGCGGCTGCGGGCGCAGCGACCGGCCGGCCCGGCCGTGCGTTACGTCCCGGCGCCCGACGAGGTCGCCGAGGCGGAGGCGGTGGCCGAGGCCGCCGGCCGGCTGGTCGCCGACGGTGTGCCGACGTCCGAGATCGCCGTCCTGTTCCGCATCAACGCCCAGTCCGAGGCCTTCGAGGAGGCCCTCGCCAGCCGAGGCATCCCCTACGTCGTCCGCGGCGCCGCCCGGTTCTTCGAGCGCGGCGAGGTGCGCCAGGCGGTGACGCTCATCCGGGGTGCAGCCCACACCGACGGCGGTGCCACCCCGGTCGCCGAGCTCGTCCGGGCGACCCTGGGCGGCATGGGCTGGACCCCCGAGGCGCCGGCCGTGCGCGGCCAGACCCGCGACCGCTGGGAGTCGCTCCAGGCGCTGGTGGGGATGGCCGAGGAGTCCGCCGGCCTCACGGCCGCGGAGTTCGTGGCCGACCTGGAGCGGCGGGCGGCCGAGCAGCACGCTCCGGCGGCGGGTGGCGTGACTCTCTCGACGCTCCACGCGGCGAAGGGCCTGGAGTGGGATGCCGTCTTCCTGGCCGGGATGCACGACGGCGCGATGCCCCTGTCCCATGCGACGACGCCGGCCGAGATCGAGGAGGAGCGTCGCCTCCTCTACGTCGGCATGACGCGCGCGCGCCTCCACCTCTCGGTCTCCTGGGCCTCCGCCCGTACGCCGGGTGGTCGCGGCAACCGCCCGCCCTCCCGGTTCCTCGACCCGCTGCTCCCTGACGAGGCGCGCGCCCAGCCCACCCGCCCGAAGGCGCGCCGCGCCGCACACTGCCGCGAGTGCGGCACGCCGCTCTCCAGCGCGGTCGAGAAGAAGCGGGGCCGCTGCCACGACTGCCCGGCGTCCTACGACGAGGAGCTGTTCGAGCGGCTGCGTGTCTGGCGCAAGGCCCGGGCTGACGAGGACGAGGTGCCGGCGTTCGTGGTCTTCACCGACGCCACGCTCCAGCTGATCGCCGAGCAGCGCCCGACGTCGGCGGCAGCACTGCTCCGGATCAGCGGCGTGGGCCCGGCGAAGCTCGAACGCTACGGCGACTCCCTGCTCGCCGTCGTGGAGTAGGCCGCAGGTAACGGTCCGGGAACTTTCTCCAGAAATACCCACTAAATGGTTTGCCGCTTACGGAGGGCGGCCGGTACCGTTCCGTTCATCACACACGCGCACCAGGACCCGTGGCACGGTCCGCGCCCGATGCACCGAAGGAGGTGGCCCGCATGATCAACAACATCCCGACGATGACGGCTCTGAGCCCGGCGTTCGGCGTGTCCGCGTATGGCCACTCCTCCGTCGTGCGCGGAGCCTCGTGCGCGGCCGTCGCCGGCACTCAGGTGTCGACGTGGGCCCAGATCCGCCTCATGGGTGACATGGGCCTCGCGACCAAGGGCGACTTCCCGGGGACCACTGCCTGGAGACCACCGACCTGTTGACTCTCAACAGCCACCGGCAGCCTCCAGGCCGCGGAACCCGACACCGGGATCCGCGGCCTTTCTGATTTTCACAGCACTGCGATCAGGTCAAACAAGGAGGTGACAGACATGACCATCACTGTTCTCGACCGCCGGGACCGGACTACCGACACGCTGCCTGCGACGCTCGGTGGGCTCCATGACGAGGCCGTCCAGGAGCGCGACGACCTGCTGCCGTGCCGAGTCAACGACTCGGAGCTGTGGTTCGCCGAGTCTCCTGCCGACGTCGAGTTCGCCAAGGCCCTGTGCCAGGACTGCCCCGTCCGGGACCTCTGCCTCTCCGGAGCACTGGAGCGGCGTGAGCCCTGGGGCGTCTGGGGCGGAGAGCTGTTCCTTCAAGGAGTGGTGATCCCCCGCAAGCGTCCACGCGGACGGCCCCGCAAGAACGAGCAGGCCGCGTGAGCAGCGACCCGACCATGTCCGAACACGAAAGCACTTCCTTGATCACTCACCAGAACGGAAACAAGACCATGATGAACAACCTTCTCAACGAAGATCTGGCGCGCGCACAGATGTCCGCGCGCCTGGGAGAGGCGCAGCAGCTCCGTCGTGGCCGCCAGCAGGCGGCGGCCCTTCGGTTGAGTCGCAAGGCCGAGCAGGCCGCGCGACAGGCGCGTCTGGCCCTCGCCCGCGCCAACTGAGGAACACCGCCTCGACCTGATCGCGGGTTCACGCGGAGCCCCGGTACGACCAGCTCGTACCGGGGCTCCGCCATGTCCGGAGCCGGGTCGGCAGCCCGGTCCCGGACCTAGAGTGGGGGACATGAAGACCTGCGACTTCTGCGGCCGCCAGGCAGAGGACGCCGCCACGCTCAGCTGGACCACCTCCATGGAGAACGGCCGCGCCCGGACGTACTGCGAGACCTGTTCCCGGGAGCATCTGCGCGCCATCGAGGGCAAGCTCGACAGCGAGTGGTGGTGAGCCGGCCGTCGGCTAGCCCCAGGCGCATCCGCAATGGGGGTGGCGCAGCCAGTCGTGCCGCGCGACCTCGAGGTGGGCGCTGACGGTCACGGTCGCCGACCGCAGGGCAGGCGGCTCCCCGTCGAGCCGGCGTACGACATCGCGGACCGCCCAGGCGACGCCGAGGTCGAGCAGGCACGGATCCCAGCTGGCGTACGGCGCCACCGGGAGCTCGTCGAGCTGGTGCAGCACGGTCGCCCGGCGCGTGTCACGCTCTCCGAGGCGGGCGTCGATGCAGCGCAGGCAGGCCGTCCGGCCGGGCTCGACGAAGGGCCCGATCCGGACCGACGCGGGCAGCACCGCCAGCCACAGGTGGGGGACGTCGTCGCGCAGCAGCCGGTCGGACACGCGTCGCCGCGGCTCGCCCAGCGTGACGACGAGCGTCGCCGCGGACGACCGGTCCGACACCCGCAGTCCGGCGGCCGCGCACACCCGGGTCACCGCGTCGCTGGTGAGGGCTTCCGCCTCGAGCGCCACCGGCGGTCGTCCCTCGGCCCGGGCGCGGGCCCGACGGCTCGGCTCGGCCGCGTCCACCACCCATCCGTCGGCGACCAGACGCTGGAGCACGGGGCGGAGCTCCGCCGCGGGAGGACGCTCCAGCGCGGTCAGTGCGGCGTACAGTCCGGGCCGGTCGCGCAGCACGAGCCGGTCGGGCTCGTCGAGCCCGATCTGGAGGTGCGCGTCGTCACGGCGTACGACGTGGAGCCCGGAGCGCAGCATCGGCCGCGCCAGCCCGGTCCATCCGGTCCGCGTCCGCATACCCGGCACGCTGCCACAGGGTGCGAGCGCGCCGTGCGGCTCCTCCACAGGGCCCGACCATGACGCGACCCCCGGACCAGGAGGTCCGGGGGTCGCTGTCGTCTCTGGTGCGCGTACGCCTCAGGCCTTGCCGAGGATGCGGTTGAGGTTGGTGCCGCAGACGGGGCAGACGGCCTTGGCCATCCGGGTGCCCTTGTCGTTGACGCGCACCTCGCCCTCCGCCTCGCGCTTCTCCTTGCACTTCACGCAGTAGAACTCGCCGCTCCAGGTCTCCGCCATGACGGCCTCCTTGCTTGTCGTTCGCGGTCGTCGCGACGGGAATGTTGCCGGGGAAACCCGCCGGGGCCGGGCAGCGGGTGCCGCCCGGTCGGATCGACCCTACGACACCGTGGGCGCGCCACGCACACGGCACACCGCTGAGCGTGAAACCGCCCGATTCCACGCTCAGCGCGTCCGGGCGCGATCGCGGGGTTCCGAGACCTCCTGAGGCGGGTTCCGGGGCAGGTCCGGCGGCACTGCCGCCACCGCGCGCGCTGCGGATCTCGTAGGACCCGCGCGCTCCGCGGTGGCGGCCACGCCGACCTGGACTCGGGGTCGCGGTGGGGATCGCTCGCCCAGCCCTGACGCTCGCCACCGACGACCACGGGGGAGGCCGTCCATGCGGCCCGCGAGCGTCGTGCCCCGAGGTCACCGGCCGTTGACCACGTCCGGCATGGGGGATAACGGACGTGGCAAGACGGGGACCCAGGTACCAGGCGCCGTCTGCCTTCCCCTTGCCTACGTCGTCGGGCGGCCTGGGGCCCCGTCTGCGAGCACGCTAGGAGGGGGCCGCCGACGGGGTCAACGGAATGCGACGGGTTGGCCCCCGCGGCTGTGGACAGACCTGTGGACAACCTCCCTGGAGCCTGTGGAAAAGCCGTGGAGGGCGGGGCCGGGTCTGGGGAGACAGCTGTGGAGCCCGGGCGGGCCGTGCGGCGCGCGAGCCGCTGACCAGCCACAATGCTGTGCACCGGGTGTGGAGAGAAAATACCCGGCAGCCCGTGCTCAGGGGGAGGAGCCAGATGACGCCGCAGGACCCGTCGTACGACCTGGGGCCCGTCGCCGCGCTGCGCCGGGTGGCGTTCCTGATGGAGCGCGGCCGGGAGGAGACCCGGCGGGTCCAGGCGTTCCGCAACGCGGCCGCGACGATCCTGCCGCTCCCGGGCGACGACGTGGCCTCGCGGGTCGAGGCCGGGACCCTGACCGACCTGGCCGGGATCGGCCCGAGCACCGCCGCGGTGATCGAGGCGGCGGTCCGCGGAGAGGTGCCCGACCGTCTGGCGAAGCTCGAGCGGGAGTACGCCGGGCCACTCACCGCGGGCGGGCACGACCTGCGCCGGCAGCTGCGCGGTGACCTGCACTCCCACTCCGACTGGTCCGACGGCGGCTCGCCCATCGAGGAGATGGCGTTCACGGCCATGGAGCTCGGCCACGAGTACCTCGTGCTCACCGACCACTCGCCGCGGCTGACGGTCGCCAACGGACTGAGCCCCGCACGGCTGACCAAGCAGCTCGGCGTGGTCGACGCGGTGAACGACCACCTCGCCGGCTCCGGCTTCACGCTCCTCAAGGGCATCGAGGTCGACATCCTCGACGACGGCGGCCTCGACCAGACCGTGGAGCTGCTGGGCCGGCTCGACGTCCGGGTGGCGAGCGTGCACTCCAAGCTGAAGATGGAGCCGGAGGCCATGACCCGCCGCATGATCGGTGCGATCCGCAACCCGCTGACCAACGTGCTCGGACACTGCACGGGCCGCCTCGTGACCGGCAACCGCGGCACCCGACCAGGGAGCCGGTTCGACGCACGGGCGGTGTTCGAGGCCTGTGTCGAGCACGACGTGGCGGTCGAGATCAACTCCCGTCCCGAGCGGCGCGACCCGCCGACGAAGCTCCTCGAGCTCGCGCGAGACCTCGGCTGCCGCTTCTCGATCGACTCCGACAGCCATGCCCCCGGCCAGCTCGACTTCCTCGACTACGGGTGTGAGCGCGCCGAGGCCGCCGGCATCGAGGCGGACCGGATCGTCAACACCTGGCCGCGTGAGCGGCTCCTCGCCTGGGCTGTCGGCGACAGCCACTAGCGTGACCGACATGCCCACCCAGACTCCTGTGGAGGTACGCCGCTCGGCCCGCCGCCGGCGTACGGTCTCGGCCTACCGCGAGGGCGACCGGATCGTCGTCCTGATCCCGGCGCGGATGAGCCGGGCGCAGGAGGCCGAGTGGGTCGAGACGATGGTGGCCCGCGTCGAGAAGGCCGAGGCCCGCCGCCGTCCCGGTGACGACGACCTGATGCGCCGCGCCACCGCGCTCAGCCGGGAGTGGCTCGACGGCCGGGCCGAGCCGTCGTCTGTGCGCTGGGTCGACAACCAACGCTCGCGCTGGGGGTCGTGCACGCCGGCGGACCGCACGATCCGGCTGTCGCGCCGGCTCCAGGACATGCCCGGCTGGGTGGTCGACTACGTGCTCGTCCACGAGCTCGCCCACCTGCTCGAGGCGGGGCACAACCCCCGCTTCTGGTCCCTGGTCGCCCGCTACCCACGCGCCGAGCCCGCCAAGGCCTGGCTCGACGGCTACTCCGCGGGCGCGCGGCTCGAGGGCACGGCCGACGACCCCGACGGCTGACGGCGAGCCCGGGCCAGGGCGACCAGCTCGACCAGGTCGGCTTCCGGGTCCGGTAGCGCGCCCGCCGGCCACCAGCGGACCGCGAGCGACTCTTCGCTGACCTCGGGTGCGGCGCCGGCCGGGGCCACGGCGAGGAACCGGACGTCGAGGTGGTGCACGTCGCCGTACGGGCCGCAGAACGGTACGGCGTGCTCGCTGAGCTGGACCGGCACCGGGTCGAGGGAGAGCGAGGCCAGCCCGGACTCCTCGGTGGCCTCGCGGAGTGCGGCCCCGGCCAGGGTGACGTCGCCGGGCTCGACGTGGCCGCCGAGCTGGAACCACCGACGTGCCTTGGCATGCAGGGTGAGCAGGACCGACTCACCGTCCGCACTGAGCACGAGCGTGCTGGCGGTGAGGTGGTCGGGACGGCAGGAGCGCGTCAGCCCGTCCGGGTGTCGAGCGAGGTGGGAGACGTAGCGGTCGCGCAATGCGGCCTGCTCCGACGTCGGGGGTGACCAGTCACGCAGGGCGGCGAGCGCCTCGGCGTGGGCGTTCACTCCTCGTCGGGACCGTCGGACGGACCCTCTGCCGGGCCGCTCGTGCCGCCCTCGAGCAGGGTGCGCAGCTCGGCGTCGAAGTCGTCCTCGGTGAGGTTCGCCGGGGCCTCGGAGCCCTCTCGGAAGCCCAGCGGATCGTCGAGGTCGGCGTCGGTGGGCAGGAGGTGAGGGCTCATCCAGACGCCGTCGCGGGCCTCGGCGCCCTGGCGGGTGCGCAGGGAGCCCCACAGGGTGGAGGCGTCACGCAGCCGCCGCGGCCGAAGCTCGAGTCCGACCAGTGAGGCGAACGTCTCCTCGGCGGGCCCGCCTGCGGCACGGCGCCGGCGTACGGCCTCCTGGAGCTTGGCGGCGGTCGGCATCCGCTCGACCGTGGCCTGACCGACCACCTCGTCGACCCAGCCCTCGACCAGCGCCAGGGCGATCTCGAGCCGCTGCAACGCGGCCTCCTGCTGGGGGGAGCGAGGGATGTCGAAGAGCCCGCCGTCCATGAGCTCCTGCATCGCGTCGAGGTTGCTGGGGTCGACGCCGCGCAGCCGCTCCTCCATCGTCTCCTGGATGCCGGCGGTGTTGATCTCGATGCCCTGGGCGTAGTCGGTGACCGCGCCGATCAGGTGGTCGCGCAGCCACGGGACGCCGGCGAAGAGCCGCTGGTGGGCGGCCTCGCGCAGCGCGAGGTAGAGCAGCACGTCGCTGTCGGGCACGTCGAGACCGTCGGCGAAGCCGGCGACGTTGGCCGGCACCAGTGCGGCCTTCCCCGGGGCGCCGAGCGGGAGGCCGATGTCGGAGGCGGTGAGCACCTCGCCGGCGAGGGCGCCGAGGCCGGAGCCGACCTGCTGGGCGAGCATCGCCCCGATCGCCTTGCCGAGCATGGCGATGATCGGGCCGCCCATGTTCGCGGCCTCCGCCGGGAGCGCGTTGCCGAGCGCGCCCACCGACGACGCGGCGATCGGCTCGACGAGGACCTTCCAGACGTCGGTCGTGCCGACGATCCACTCCGCCCTGCTCCAGGCGGCGGTCGAGGTCACCCCGGAGGGGAACTGGGTCGTCTCGTCGAGCCAGTGGTCGGCGAGCCGGACGGCGTCGGCGACCTCGTCGCTCTGCTTCTGTGACGGGCTGGGATCCGGCTGCTGCGCCACGGTCTTACGGGCGGTGTCGATGGCGACGTCCCAGTTCAGGGGGCCGTCGTACGGCTGCATCATGGACTGCAGCTGGCTGAAGATCTGGCCGAGGTCGGGTGCGCCCCCGCCGAAGAACTGCTCGAACGGCGTACCGCGGAACGGGTTGGCCCCGTTCGGGTCGTCGTCCTGCGGCGGCTCGTTGGTCATGGCTCCACGGTACGCCGTCGGCGGTCGCCGATCCCGGGCGTTCGCTGAGCGCGGACGAGCCCGCGCCGGACGCCCTGAGATGGCCTAGGGTCGGCTCCGTGCCCGACCGCTCCGAGACGCGCGCCGCGACCCCGGTCGTGCGGCTCGTGGACCTCCGGGAGTCGCCGCTCGACGTCGCCGAGGTGCTCGCCGCGCTCGACGACGAGGCCTCGGGCGGGCTGACGCTCTTCGTCGGCCGCGTGCGCGACCACGACCACGGGCTGGGGGTGCGCGGGCTCGAGTACTCCGCCCATCCGAGCGCGCTCGAGGCGCTGCGTCGGGTATGCGACCGGGTCGCCGAGGAGTACGACGTGCACGGGATCGCCGCGGTCCACCGGGTCGGCCGGCTCGAGATCGGCGACATCGCCGTCGTGGTCGCCACGACGGCTGCCCACCGGGGGGAGGCGTTCGCCGCGTCGCGGGCCCTGATCGACACGCTCAAGGACGAGGTGCCGATCTGGAAGCACCAGCAGTTCGCCGACGGCACCGACGAGTGGGTCGGCACACCCTGACGGCCCACGAGGGCGCGCCTCGCGGACGGGTGGCCCTCCGGTCCCTACCCTGAGCGGGTGGAGATCCTCTGGTGGCTGGTCCCGCCCGCAGTGGCGACGGGGCTGGCCATGGTCTGGGTGTCGTGGCTCGGGCGCGCGGGGCGCGGCCAGGTCGACCCCGACGTGGCCGTACGCCGTCTCGGCGCCGCCATGGCCCGGCCGACCGTGGTGTCCCGTGCCGCGCCGCGGCCGAGCAGCCACGACGAGCGCAGCACCGGCATCGCCGTACGCACGTCCAGCCGGTCGTCCGACACCGGTTCCACCCGTCACGCCTCCTGATTTTTCGTGGTCTGAGAGGCTTCCGGCATGACTCAGCGCACCTGGGCCGCTCTGCTGGCCGTGCCGCTGTTCGTCGCTCTCGGCTTGTACGTCGCGGTCACCGGTCTGCCGTTCGTCACCTTTGCGCCCGGTCCGACCGTCAACGTGCTCGGCGAGAACGACGGCAAGCCCATCATCGAGGTGACCGGACACCCGACCTACCACGACGACGGGCAGCTCCGGATGACCACCGTGTCGGTCACCGAGCGCGACGCACGGCTCGACCTCTTCACCCTGATGCGCACGTGGATGTCCCGCCACGACGCGGTGTACCCCTTCTTCTCGCAGTACGGCACGTCGGGCAGCCAGCAGCAGGACACCCAGGAGGGCCAGGTCGAGATGGTCACCTCCCAGGACGCCGCGGTGGCGGCCGCGCTCACCCAGCTGAAGGTCCCGATCCACCCGGCGATCGAGATCGTCCAGGTCACCGACGGCATGCCGGCCCAGGGCAAGCTCCAGGTACGGGACGTGCTGCGCCGTATCGGTGACACGCGCATCACGCCGAAGACCGACGTGCCCGCCCTGGTCGCCGCCGTGCCGCCGGGGAAGCCCGTCCCGATCACCGTCGAGCGCGACGGCAAGCCGGTCACCGTGCGGGTGGCCCCTGTCTCGAACGACGGCCACACCCAGTTCGGCATCCAGCTGCAGACCGCCTACACGTTCCCCTTCAAGGTCGCGGTCAACATCTCCGACAACATCGGCGGCCCGAGCGCCGGGCTGATGTTCGCGACCTCGATCTATGACACGCTCACGCCGGGGTCGCTGACCGACGGCCAGGTGGTCGCCGGGACCGGCACCATCACCGCCGACGGCCGGGTCGGCGAGATCGGCGGCATCCAGCAGAAGATCGCCGGAGCCCGGGCGGACGGTGCGCAGCTCTTCCTCGTGCCGCCCGCCAACTGTGCCGACGCCCTGGGCGGCGACAACGGCTCGATGCGACTGGTCAAGGCGCCGACCCTGGCCAAGGCGATCTCCGAGATCAAGGCCTGGACGGCCGACCACGACGCCCCCCTGCCCTCGTGTGAGCCCACGTCGACGGGGGCGTCGTCGTGACGGCCACCGCCGGAGCCGGGGACCGGGGGCTGGCCGCCGCCGTGCTCGAGATCGAGCGGCACGCGTCCGCCGCGGGGTGGGACCAGCCCGCCCGGCTGTTCGCCCTGGTCGAGACCGCCGAGCTCGTCGCCCGCGAACCGCAGCTCGCTGCGAGCCTCGGTGACGAGGCCCTGACCGCGATCGAGCAGGAGGGGCTCGTGCCCGGCCAGTCGCTGGAGGAGCAGCTCGCCGCGATCATCTGGCCGGAGACGGTCCACGGCTGCGCGGCACTGGTCGAGCGCTTCGTCCTGCCGCCCGACGTCGAGGCCGAGCTCCCTGACGACGCTGCCTCCGCGGCGGCGTACGCGTCGGAGCACCCCGACCGCCAGGAGGTCCGGATCGTCGCCGCGGCGACGCGCGCCGGGGCGTCGTACTGTGCCCTGCGCCTGCGGGCGCACGACGAGGACACCTCGGTGCTGACCGGAGCCGACCTCGTGCCGGAGCTGGTCGACCTGGTCCGGGCCACGCTCGAGGAGGAGACCCCATGAGCGACCCGCTGGAGCAGGAGTACGACGACTTCCAGCCACGCCGCAGCAACCGGGCCCGGATCCTGCTCTTCGTCGTGGTCGGCGTGATCGTCGCGATCTTCCTGGTCTCGATGTTCGCATCGCTCTACACCGACCGGCTCTGGTACTCCTCGGTCGGCTACACCCGCGTCTTCGACACCATGCTCTGGACCCGGGTAGGGCTGTTCGTCGGGTTCGGGCTGCTGATGGGTGGCGCGGTCGCCGCCAACATGGTCATCGCGTACCGCGCACGTCCCTTCCACCGGCCCGACTCCCCGGAGCAGACCGGCCTGGACCGCTACCGAGACGCGGTCGCGCCGATCCGCACGCTGCTGCTGGTCTCCGTGGCCGGCGTGATCGGGCTGTTCGGTGGGGTGGCCGCCAACGGGCAGTGGCGGACGTTCCTGCTGTGGTCCCACCGCGTGCCGTTCCACACCTCCGACGCCTTCTTCCACAAGGACGTCGGCTTCTACGTCTTCACCCTGCCCTGGCTGCACTTCCTCGTCGGCTACGTGATCGCGGTGCTGGTGCTCTCGGCGCTGACCGCCCTGGTCGTGCACTACCTGTACGGCGGCATCCGCCTCCAGGCCACCAACGACCGGATGTCGGCGACCGCGACCATCCAGCTGTCGGTGCTGGTCGGGCTCGCCCTGCTGGCCAAGGCGTTCGGCTACTGGCTCGACCGCTACGACCTGGTCACCAGCTCGGGGAAGCTGGTCACCGGCATGGGCTACACCGACCAGCACGCCGTCCTCCCGGCCCGCAACATCCTGGTCGGGGTCGCGCTGATCTGTGCCGTCCTGTTCTTCCTGACCGTCTGGCGCCGCACCTGGCTGCTCGCGGGGGTCGGGATCTCGCTGCTTCTGGTCACCTCGATCCTGCTCGGTCTGATCTGGCCGGCGTTCGTCCAGCACTTCCAGGTCAACCCCTCCGAGCTGGACAAGGAGTCGTCGTACATCCAGAAGAACATCGAGGCCACGCGCGAGGCCTATGACCTCAACGACATCAAGGAGGTCCAGGCTCCGCGGAAGGTCACGGCGGCGACGGTGCAGCAGCTGATCGACCAGACGCAGTCCGTGCCGGTGCTCGACCCGTCCCGGATCTCGCGGGCCTTCGAGCAGATCCAGCAGGTGGCGTCGTACTACTCGGTGAACGAGGTCCTCGACGTCGACCACTACCCGATCCAGGGCATCGACCGGTCACTCGTCATCGGGGTGCGTGAGCTGGACCAGAACGGGATCACTCCCAGCCAGCAGAACTGGACGAACCTCCACACCGTCTACACCCACGGCAACGGTGTGATCGCCGCGTTCGGCAACCAGCGGCCCCCCGACAACGTGTCCCAGAGCCTGCAGATCCAGTGGGCGGAGGGTCAAGGACCGGGGCAGGACGCCCTCCAGACGGCCACCGGTGCGTTCGAGAACCAGATCTACTTCGGCGAGGGCGCCATGCCTGCCTACTCCATCGTCGGCAAGGTCCCCGGCGGCAACGACGTCGAGCTGGACCTGACCGCGAGCGGCACGCGGGCCTCGACGACGTACGCCGGCGGCGGCGGTGTCGCGGTCGGCAGCTTCTTCAACAAGCTGATGTATGCGGTGAAGTTCGGCGACACCAACTTCCTGCTCTCCGGCCGGGTCGGCCCCGACAGCCGGGTGCTCTACTACCGCAACCCGGCCCAGCGGGTCGAGAAGGTCGCGCCTTGGCTGACCCTGGACAGCGACGTCTACCCGACCGTCGTGGACGGACGCGTGCTCTGGGTCGTCGACGGCTACACCACCACCGACCAGTACCCCCAGGCCCAGCGTGAGTCGTTCCAGACGATGACGACGGACTCGCTGAGCCAGACCTCAGGTGTGCGCACCCTGCCGACCGACCAGGTCAACTACGTGCGGAACGCCGTCAAGGCGACCGTGGACGCCTACACCGGCAAGGTCACGCTCTACGCGTGGGACGAGTCCGACCCGATGCTCCAGGCCTGGCGCAGTGCCTTCCCGAACACGGTGCTCGACAAGAACCAGATCCCGCCCGACCTGCTGTCGCACCTGCGCTACCCCGAGGACATGTTCAAGGTGCAGCGCTACCAGTACGCGCGCTACCACGTGACCGACCCGAGCGCCTTCTTCGCGGGCACCAACCAGTGGGCGGTGCCCGAGGACCCGGTCCGGACCGGCAACAGCCAGACCCCGATCCGGATGTACAGCCGTGACCCGGAGACCGGCACCCAGGTGTGGTCGCTGCTCTCCAGCTATGTGCCGCGCACCAAGTCCAACCTGGTCGGCGTCGTGGCCGCGGACTCCGACCCGACGTCCAAGGACTACGGCAAGATCCTGGTCGAGGAGCCGCGCAGCGAGAACGTGCCCGGCCCCACGCAGGCCTACAACAACCTGATCTCCGACCCGCAGATCACGCGGAAGACCCAGAAGTTCAAGCTCGGTGACGCCACCACGGAGTACGGCAGCGTGACGTCGGTGCCGCTCTCCTCCGGCCTGATGTACGTCGTACCGGTGTATGCGACGCGGTCGCAGACCGACTCCACGTCGTACCTCACCCTGCGCTACGTGATGGTGCAGTACGGCTCGAACGTCGGGATCGGGAACACCCTCGTCGACGCGATCAGCGACATGGCGGGCTCCACCCCGCCGCCCGACCAGAACCCGGGTGGCGGGAACCAGCACCCGAGCAAGGGTGACCGGGCGAAGGCCCGCGCGCTGCTCCAGCAGGCGCAGGCCGACTTCGCCGCGGCCGACCAGGCTTTCGCTCAGGGCAAGGCAGCGCGCTGGATCACGCTCAGCCACCGGGCCCGGGCCGAGGTCGCCAGGGCGCTCAACCTGCTTGGCTAGCGACCTCGATTTGAGCCCGCCACCCGCGACCCGTAGACTCGCCTCTGCGACGCGGGGTGGAGCAGTTCGGTAGCTCGCTGGGCTCATAACCCAGAGGTCGCAGGTTCAAATCCTGCCCCCGCTACCAGGTTAAAACAGCAGGTCAGAGGCCGTTTTTGGAGAAATCCGGAGGCGGCCTCTGACGTTCACATTCGCCCTGCGACACCTTTGCGACACCTTCCGTTGCCGTGGCGACATCCCGTCCAGCTCCTGCGCAATTGCACGCGACTCGCTGTTTTGGGGGGTGGGGTGCCGAATGGGGAGGTCGTCGGGTCGGACGCTTCAGGCATCTAAGCCGCGTCGTCGGTCGCCCACTGGCGGAAAGACGCACCTGATGACCGTCCGCGCCCGAAGATGAACGAGTGCCCTTTGAGGGGCTGCCCGAGGTTGTCGGTGGTCTGTCGCATCATGATCATGTGAACGTCGAGGAGCTCGATTCGCGGCCGGACGGTGGCGACGATCAGGCGTCGCTGACTGGGCCGTGGACGGCCGCGGTACGCCATGTCACCGGACGCGGCAGTGACGACAGTCGTGGTTTGCCTCCGGTGAACTCAATGACCATCAGTCGCCCGGACGGCACGGAGCTGACACTGGGACCGA
>Ga0302322_100001215_pt1 | contig 20927 bp, 8 predicted proteins | sample Fen_T0_2_FD_203757 | JGI IMG/M metagenome (GOLD analysis project Ga0302322, IMG submission 203757) | Peat permafrost microbial communities from Stordalen Mire near Abisko, Sweden - Fen_T0_2 | ecosystem: Environmental > Terrestrial > Soil > Wetlands > Permafrost | place: Sweden: Abisko...
ACGGAATTCAACGCCGGAATCAACTTTCATTTCCGTGGACTGGGGAGCGGACCCTCGGAGTTTAACCTCAATCGTTACAACTCGGACGGCGGTTATATCAGTTTCCGCGCCAGTCTTGCGCATACACAGGAGCTCTGGTGGGATTTCCAAGGTTTCGGCAAAGTGTCAGGCCAGCTTGCCAGCCAGCCGCTGGTGAGCAGCGAGCAGTTCAGCGGAGGCGGTCTCGATACGGTGCGTGGTTATAGGGAAGCCCAGGCCGTAGGCGACGACGGCGTTTGCGGCACACTGGAGCTGCGTACCCCTTCCTTGTTCAGCCTTTACAAGAAGCCGGCAACGATGACGCAGGAAGCGAAGCCGTCGGCGGATGCCAAGGAAGCAAAACACGCCGAGGAGAAAACTACGAAGGAATGGCGTTTTCACCTCTTTAGCGATGCGGGCGGGTTGGTGTTGCATGACGCGTTGCCTGGCCAAAAATGGCGCTTTGGCATGGTCAGCATCGGCGCGGGAACGAGGATATCCTGGAACGATACGCTGAGTGGATCTTTGGATGCCGGCTTCCCGATCTACACCCTTGGCCATACTAAGGCGCAGGATTGGCGCCTGACCTTCCGGTTGAATGCAAACTATTGATCCAACCCATCTCAACGAATCAGGTTTTTTCCATGTTTACTTACAACCAACGATCCCGCACCAACCTGCTGAGAAAACTCTGGCTTGGCGTACTGCTCTTTGCCTTCGTAGCCAGCCCCGCTCGGGCCTGGTGGAACGACGAATGGTCGTCGCGCAAGAAGCTCTCGCTGGATACCGGCGCTTCCGGTGTTGCAGTTTCCGAACAACCGGGCGCAGTTCCCGTGCTGGTGCGGTTGGTGGGCGGGAACTTTAATTTTGCGGGCGCAAAGGAGGACGGAACCGATCTGCGCTTTGTCGCCGAGGACGACAAGACACTGTTGCCGTTCCATATCGAAAAATTCGATTCCCTCATGAATGAGGCGATGGTCTGGGTAAAGGTTCCTGACCTGAAGCCCGGCGCAAAAACGACAATCTGGCTCTACTATGGCAATACGGGCGGCAAGGCGACCAAGGTCGAAGACGCCAAAGGTACGTACGATACGGACACCGTCCTCGTCTACCATTTCAACGGGCAAGGCCAGCCCGCCTACGATTTTAGCGGCAACGGCAATAACGCGCAGAATTCCGGACTCACGGCCGACGGCTCGATGATCGGCTCGGGTTTGAAAATAGACGGGAAAAATACCGTCACCATTCCAGCCTCGCCTACGCTCTTCTGGACCGAAGGAGCGCCGATGACCTGGTCGGCGTGGATCAAATTTGGCGCGCCGCAGCCCAACGCGGTTTTCTTCAGCCGGCGCGATGCCAATAAGCTTTTCCTGATCGGTGCGGACAGCGGATCGCCCTATGTCGAAGTCACCTATCAAGGCGCGACCGTGCGGAGCGCGGCGGGTGCGGCGGTGGCGCCAAGCAGCTGGCATCATCTCGCGGTGGTGGCCGCCGGTGAAACGATCAAGCTCTACCTCGATGGCGAACCGTACAGCATCGCCAAGGCGGCGTTGCCCGCCCTGAATGGTCCGGTGGTTCTCGGTGGCAATGGCGTGGGCGGTTTGATGGCCACGGTAGGCACGGGCTTCAGCGGCGAGATCGATGAACTGGAAATTTCAAAAGCGTCCCGTGCGCCCGACTTCCTCAAGCTGGCCGTTGCTTCGCAGGGTGGCGGCGATGCAGCGACGAAACTGCTGACGATGGCTGACGACGTTAAGCCAGCCAGTTGGCTGGCAAGCCTCAAGACCGGCTACATCGGCGTCATCGTCGGCTCGCTCAGTTTCGACGGCTGGGTGGTCATCGGCATCCTCATGGTGATGTCGGTTATCAGCTGGTTGGTGATGGTGGCCAAGGCCGGTTATCTTGGACGGATAGGCAAGGGCAATGCACTTTTCCTCGAAGAATGGCGGCAGGTGGCAACCGATCTCTCGGTCCTGGAAAATAACGATTCCAGCAAGGCGAAGTCTATGGGGCTGGCGCCAGGCTCGGCCAATCATCGGGCGATGCACCAGGCGCCCCTCTATCACATCTATCACATCGGGGTTGAGGAGCTCCGTCACCGCATGGACAAGGATCGTGAGGATGGTTCAAGAAAAGCGCTGTCGTCCCGTTCGATCCAGGCCATCCGGGCGAGTCTCGATGGCGGTCTGGTGCGCGAAACGCAACGTCTCAACGACAAAATGGTGTTGCTCACTATCGCCATTTCCGGCGGACCTTTCCTTGGCCTGCTCGGCACGGTGGTGGGCGTTATGATCACCTTTGCTGCGGTGGCGCAGGCCGGCGACGTCAACGTCAACGCCATCGCCCCCGGTATCGCTGCCGCGCTCTTGGCGACGGTGGCTGGTTTGGCCGTCGCGATCCCGGCGCTCTTCGGCTACAATTATCTGCTCACCCGGATCAAAAACGCGACGAGCGACATGCACATCTTCATCGACGAATTTGTGACCAAGCTCGCCGAATTCTACCGCGAGTAATCGCCCCCCAAGCCATGCAAGTCCAAGGCGAAGACAAACCCTACGACGACATCAACATCACGCCGATGCTCGACTTGGCGTATGTGTTGCTGGTCATTTTCATCCTGATGTGTACGGCCTCGGTGCAGGGCGTGAAGGTCAACCTGCCCAAGGCCAGCGCTGCTCCCAGTCTCGCCAAACCGAAAACCAAAGCGATCTCGGTCAATAACGAAGGTAAGATATTTCTGGATACCGTGCCGGTTACATTGCCGGAGCTGGAACAGCGCCTGGCCCAGCTGAAAACGCAGATACCGGATTTCCCGGTGGTGATCAAAGGCGACAGCCAGACGCAGTACCAGGGCATCATGGATGTGCTCGATGTGCTCGGTCGGCTGGGTCTGAACCAGGTGGGGCTGGCGACCAAAACCAGGGCAACCAACTAAACCCGCCCATGAAAACACGCCAAGACGGGGTTGTTAATCTGGAACTCTGGAACGCTGGAACGGAAGCGAGTCACCGTTTGTACACCCAGGAATCCACGCGTCTTTCCCTTTCCAGTGTTCCTGAGTTCCAGATTAAGAGAAATCCGCTCGTTTAAACACGCTGCGTCCATATTCCCATGACCTTCAGCGACGACCAATACGAGCAGCGTGGCTTCTTGCAGAAGTACGGCTTTGCCCTCGGCATTGGCGCGGTTGGATTGGTTGTGATCGGTTTGATCGTCGGGCAGATGCTCACCGGCAAGAAAGAGGCGCCGCGCCGGCAGCAGGAAGTGGTCATGATTCGATCGCTGCCCACACCGCCTCCTCCGCCGCAACAAAAACCACCCGAACCACCTAAGCAGACCGAGGAGAAAATGATGGATCAGACGCCGGTCGATGCGAGTGAGGACAAGCCCGACGACAGTCCGGCACCTGCCGCCGGCATCACCACGAGTCTTGTCGGTTCCGGCGGCATCGACATGGGCCTTAGAGCAGCCCGGCCCGGTGGCGATCTGATTGGTGGCGGCAGTGGCAAGGGCCCTCGCAGCCCGTTCGGCTGGTACGCCGCGAAAGTTCAAAAATCGATTCAAGAGGCGCTGACCCGCAACAGCGTGACGAGCAAAGCCCGCTTTGAAAAAAAAGTGCGGGTCTGGGCCGATCTTTCCGGCCGTATCACACGGGCAAAACTCGAAGGATCCACCGGAGACAAGCTGCTCGATCAAGCGATTAACGAAGCCCTCACCGGCCTCCAGCTTCAGGAGCCACCGCCGGCGGGCATGCCCATGCCAATCGTCATGCGGCTCTCGGCCCTCCGACCGAGCTAAACTATTCCCTTTCGCCAATGTTTATGTCCAAAGCCAAAACCAAATTTCGACATCCGCTAACTGTGTTGCTCGCGTCCGTATGTTGCGCAGCGATGGCTTTCCCGCTATTTGCCGCAGACGGGACGAGCCCCGTGACCGCGAATGCGACACCTGCCCATCCCCAGACTGCATTGGTCAACCTCATCATCCGTCTGCGCGAAAGCGGTACGCTCAAGCCGGACGAGGCCGCCGAACTGCTCAAGCTGGCTGAAGCCGATGCCGCCGATGCGCGCGTGCAGTCAGCGCTGGTTGCCCTCGCCGAAGCACAGGCTCAAGCAGCCCAGACCCGGGCTGAGGCAAATGCTATACAAGCCGCCAAGGCCAAAATTGCGCAAACAAAAATCGAGTTGTCGGCTGAAGCGCCGGTGGCGACCGACACGACCTCGGCAGTGGCCGACACCGTTGCTTCCGTCGCGACCGTACCGGCAGTCGCGGCTCACTCCGTAGCGCAACCAGAACCAGTGCCTCCAGCCAAGCAGAATGCCAGGCAGCCTTCGCCCGACGATGACGAGGTGCGCGTGACCTATGTCCCCGAAGTGGTCAAAGCCCAGCTGCGTGAGGAAATCAAGAACGAGGTGATGGAGCAGGCAAAACAAGAGCACTGGGCCGCGCCGCGCTCCTTTCCAGACTGGGTGTCGCGTATTAGTTTCTATGGTGATTTCCGTTTCCGATATGAAGCGTTATATAATCACAAACAGAACAAAGACTCGGTTGGGAGTTCGAATTTTTGGAACTATAATGCGATTAACACGAGCTCCACACCATTTGACAAGTTAGGTTCAGCGAATCCGCCTACGATTAATATAGACCAAGACCGTACGCGTTTGCGCCTGCGGGCCAGGCTGGGTTTAGTGGCCGATCTTGGAGATGGCTTTACTACGGGGATGCGCATGGCCACGGGCGAGAACAACTCTCCGGTTACACAGAACCAGAGTCTGGGCGCTGCAGGCTCTGGACAGGGCGGCAATTTCAGCAAGTATTCGCTTTGGTTGGACCGAGCCTATCTTAAATACCAGTCTCAGGCGAATTCTGATCGGGCATTGGTGCTCACCGCAGGGCGTTTTGATAATCCCTTTCTTTCAACCAGCATCATTTGGGCGGACGATCTCGGGTTTGATGGTGGTGTGTTCGTGCTCCCTGCGCAGATCCACTATGCTGGTCTCATCGTCGAATCGATCAAGCCCAAGCTGGTTGTCGGTGTTTTCCCGGTTTTTAATACGGATTTGAATTTTGCGAGCAATTGGCCGGACAAATTCAAAAGCACCGATAAATGGCTGGAAGCTGCGCAATTTCGGCTCGACTTAAAATTCCATCGTGATTTTGCAGCAAAAGTCGGTATCGCCTACTACTATTTTACAAATATGGTTGGGGTGACCACGACCTATCAACCTTCGGTGATTTCGGATGCAGGGGAAACTGATGCGCGCCGTCCCTCGTTTGCCCAAAAAGGCAATACGTATATGGAATTGCGCAATATTCTTCCTTTGTACGATACCAAGAATGTCCGAGTTAATTCCGATTGGGAATATTACGGTCTTGCCTCGCCCTATCGTGATCTCGCTTTCGATCTGCAACTCGACTACAATCAATTCGAGCCATTCCAAATTTCCCTGTTTGGGGAATATATAAAAAACTGCGGCTTTGACCAAACCAAAATACTGGCCCGGACCCCCGTCAACAACCTGGGCAAGTCGTCCAGTGATTTCGTGGGCAGCGGTACCGCGTGGATCGCTGGAATCAAAGTGGGCTCTGCGTTATTACAGAGGTTTGGCGATTGGTCGCTTAATTTAAACTACCGCGAGGTTGGATCTGATGCTGTGATCGATGGTTTTTGCGACTCGGATTTTGGTGGTGGCGGCACAAACGTGAAGGGCTTTACGGTGGGGGGCAGCATTGCGCTGACGAAACGTGTAACTCTTGGTGCGAAGTTCATGAGTGCGGCGGCTATTCAGGGTGCATTGATTGATGTGAGTAATCAGCCCTTGCAAACGGGCGCCCCGGTGAAAAACGACATTCTGCAAATCGATATTAACGCAAAATTTTGACCATGCAACGAACCATTCGATACCTTCTTGCCACGGCGTTTATAGGCTTGCTCGTGCCCTGTGTTTTTGGCGCGGAAGATGCCGAAGGAGCGCGTCTGCGCGAAACGCTGCGTGGCACGATGCTCCAGTTACGCAACGCCCAGACTGATCTCGCGAATGCCCAAGCGGCCCAGGCGACCCAGGCGGACGAAATCAAATCACTGAAAGAGCAGCTCGCCTTGGTCAAAAAGAACAACGTCGAGGATCGTCTGGCGGCGGAAAAAAAGTCCGAGGAATTGAAAGCCAAGATCACCGAACAGGCCGGCGAAACCGCTCGTTATAAGGAAGCCTCCGAACAGTGGAAATCTGAATATGACAAGGTGACGGCAACGGCACAAGCGACCGAGGCGAAGCGCGCAGAGTTGTTTAGCGATAGTATCACGTTGGAGCGGAAAGTCGCCGATCTTCGCGCCAAGAACGCGGCACTTTACCGGCTCGGTAAAGATATCTTGGGACGTTACGAGAAACTTGGATTAGGTGAACAATTCCTCGCTCGTGAACCGTTCGTCGGTCGCACCCGCGTGGCCTTGGAAAACCTTATCCAGGATTACGACGACAAGCTCGTCGATCAGAGGGCGAAATAATGAGGCAAATAATTCGTGGTTTTCTAAACAGGTTGAAATCGGTAATGATGCCCCGTGTAGGGCCCGAGCTCGCCTCGGGCCGGATTCACAGACGGCATCAACGCCCCTATGGTATTCGTGTAGGGCCTGACCTCGTGTCAGGCCGAATTGGTATGTGGCGTCGACGCGAGGTCGAGCCCTACGGGTTATCGCCAAGAACGGAGAGCGCGGCGCCGTTCCGAACGTCGGCGATGTTCGCCCCCGCGATTCTCTGCCTCGCTATTTTCGCCCCCTTGTGCGCGGCTGCGGCCGACACAACCGCGGTCGCCCGCGTGGGCGAAACCGAGGTGAAGGCCGATGAACTCCGCGCGCTGCTGGGCAACCTCGACCCGCGCGACCGGGCCGCGCTGGCCCGTGATCCCGCTCTGCTTAACCGCACGGTTAGGGCTCTTCTCGTGCAGCGGCTGGTCTTGCAGGAGGCGATCACGAAGCAGTGGGACAAACAGCCCGCAGTTCAGGCCCAGCTTGAACGACTGCGCCAGAATGCGCTCGTCGAAAATTATCTCGATGCGATGGCGGCCTCTCCAGCGGGCTTCCCGAGCGAGACCGAATTGCGGAGTGCCTACGACAGCAGCCGCGCCGCTTACCTCGTGCCGCGACAGTTCCGCCTCGCGCAGATTTTTATCGGTGCGCCAAAGAGCCCGAACAAAGACGAAGCCGACAAGGTGCAGGCCAAGCTCGATGCGGTGGTGAAGAAATTGCGGCAGCCCGAGTGCGACTTTGCTGCTCTGGCCAAGGTGCAGAGCGAAGAACCGGAAAGTGCGGCTCGCGGTGGCGAGATCGGCTGGCTTCCCGAAAATCGCATTCAGCCTGAGATTCGTCTGCGTGTATTGGGTCAGGCCAGAGACGTAGTGTCCGAGCCGATACGTCTGGAGGATGGCTGGCACGTCATAAAAATTCTCGACGTAAAGGAAGCCTACACGGCTCCGCTGACTGAGATCCGCGAACAGCTGGCGACCCAGATGCGCACCGAACGCGCCAAAGTTGAGCGCCAGAACTATCTGGCCCGCCTGCTTCAGCAGAGCCCAATTTCGGTCAACGAGCTCGCGGTTTCGGCCGTGTTGGAAAAACTGTCGAAATAAACACTTCATGCCACGGCATCCACAATCGTCGTTTTTCTCGCTCCTCTTTCGGACGCTTCTCAGCATCCTCGCGCTCGTCATGCCGAGCGCACCGGTCTGGGCTGGCGCAACCGTGCGGAGAAGCAATTCGACGATTACGGTTAGCAACCCGACTCCGAGCGCTTCCACCTCAGCGAGCGCGGCGAGTTTGAGACCATCGATCCGGATTTCCACCGATGCGGCTGCTGCCCTGACCAAGATGCAGGACGATGCTCGTAATTTATCGAGCTCGGTTCAGACGCAGCTGAAGGTCTCGCGCGATTCAACACCGCAACATCATCCCCTCTTGTGGGAAGGTGCCAATGAAGTACTGGATAGCACCGGGTCCTTAAAGATTACGCAGACGAAGCAGCAAGCTTATCTGCAATGGGATAAATTTGATATTGGTAAGAACGACACCCTTGAATTCGACCAAAGTGCGGGCGGTTCCAATGTGAACGAATGGATCGCCTTCAATTTCATTCGAGATATCAGCGGCAATCCCTCCAACATTTACGGAAAGATAACCGCAGGTGGCCAAGTATATATCCTTAATGCCAACGGCATCCTCTTCGGTGGCAGTGCGCAGGTGAACACCCATACGCTTGTCGCCTCTTCGCTCCCTCTGAATACAAGCCTCCTGAAACGGGGATTGCTCAACAACCCCGACAATCAATTTCTGTTTACCGTCCTGAAACAAGATGCCGGGACGCAAGGCCCCACCGATTCATTTGATCCTGCCAATCCCACGGACATTTCTTCGTCCAATACGTCCATTGTCATTCCGAAACAGACACCGTTAGCGTGGGACGATACTGCCCAAAAGGCAGTAGACTCCATTGCCTACGGCAGTATCAAAGTCGCGCCAGGCGCATCTCTCACGTCTCCGTCAAATGCGGATAATGTCGGTGGTCGTATTGCGCTGATTGGTCCTACGGTCATAAATCAAGGCACGATTTACACCCCCAATGGCCAGACGATCATGGCTGCGGGACTGCAGGTTGCACTGAGTGCCCATAACACTTCTGATGCCTCGCTGCGCGGACTCGACGTATATGTTGGGGCTGTTGCCGCCACGAATGCGGCTACGGCGGAATTTCCGGGAGACATTGGGGTTGTCAGAAACGAAGGGGTTGTGATAAACGAGCAAGGCATTAAGCTTCCCCCAGGTTATGTAAAAGCTCCCCATGGAAGCGTGATAATGACCGGAAAGACGGTGGAGGAGTACGGCATTATCGAATGCAGTACATCGGTTTCGTTGAATGGTCGCATCGATCTGCTGGCAGACTACGATGCCACGAGTACGGTTTATAACCCCGCAGAACCAGAAACGAAATTTGTCCCCTTCCATTTTCTAAGCAGCGGTGAAGTGATTTTGGGAAAAGAAAGTGGGGGTGATATCATAGCGACAGCAAGAGGCGGCGCAAGATTGAATGGTGTCCTGCAGATACTGCCGGATTGGGCTTCATCTGAAACGGTGATCGGAGCCAGTCTGGCTTTGCCCTCGCTCATAAATATTCAGGGCAAGACCATCACATTGAATGACAGCTCTGCTATTACCGCGCCTGGCGCAGCTTTGCCTGGCTCGGGTGCTTTGGATGCCTTGGGCAAAAATTTAACCGCAGGAGTTACCATCAATGCCGGGGTATGGAAACCTGCTAGCGCAATTTCATATATACAGGGAAGAGTCTTTGTACATGCTGGCGGCCAAAGCACGGATTCAACACAGCCGAATTACATTGATCCGAGCGAAGTTAGCGGAATTGCCCTCGCTCCAAACGCAATAATAGACGTTGCGGGATCGCAAGTATCAGATTTGGAAAAATTTGGCGGAATACAGCCCACGGTGGCCGATAATATAATTTCGGTGGAGTTGCGTGGAACTGAACTGGCGGATTTTCCATTGCAACGCAACGGGGCATTACGCGGTGCAACTGTCAAAGTGGATGCCCGGCTCGGCACGACCGTCGCTGACGTAAGCGGCTACGTCGGTTTGCTCAAATCAACGGTGTATGAGTTGACCAAAGACGGCGGCACTATTTCTCTAAATGCAGGCGGTTCGGTGAGCTTGAGCAAAGGATCACTTATCGACGTGTCGGGTGGCGCCGTGAATTTCGCGGGCGCAATGGTTGAAACTTCCAGGCTGGTTTCAAAAGGGCATGTATATGACATTACAAACGCATCGCCGAACATCGTCTACGACGGAGTTTATGGTGCTAAAACTAAAAGTGTTGATACTAAATGGGGCGTAACAGCAATATATGTGCCGGGATTACAGGCTGGCGGCGCGCATTTTGAAGCCGGTTATACCAATCCGGGCAATGGCGGTGGGCTTTCCATTGCTGCGCCAAAAATTGATCTGGGGGGCACATTATTAGGTAATACGGTTGAGAGTGATCTGCGGACAGTGGCAACGACGCCCAGCCTGCTAAAATTGACCTTTTTGGCACGGGACTTGTCGATCCTGACTGATCAGTTGCAGTATCCACTTTTTTCGGTTGCGGCACCTACCATCATTTTTCAATCCACTTCGCCGGATAGTACGCTCACCTATGATCCGGAAACAAAAACCGACGTACTTTCCTTTTCGACCGATTTGGTCGAAAAAAATGGCTTTGGTAAATTGATCATAGATGACCGTGATGGGCGGATTGAATTTGGGAAATTAGTCCTAGATCGTGATGGGAAGAACAAATTGTCTGACGGAACCCATTTGAACCTGGGCAATACGCCCAATAGTGCGAACTCGATTGAGTTGGAAGGTAGCATCATCGATATCGAGGGTACGATCGTGGCCAACGGAGGGAGCGTCACGCTAAATGCTTTAAACGTTCCAACGGCCAAACTTAACAGCATAGGGGTCGAAGCTCCGGTGGATCAGATAACGCCGCTTCCGTTCAAGGATCCAAATGATGCCACGTCTTATTTGGGTAGAATCACGCTTGGCGAAAATGCCTCAATTGATTGTAGTGGCCTGTTCATCGATGAAAGGGGCGGTGCCCAAAAATCAGGCGGGTCACCGTTGGTGACCAAAGGAGGAAGTATCGCGTTAAAGGGACTATCGATCACCTTGAATGAAGGCAGTATACTGAATGTATCCGGGGGCGGAGATATCAGCGCAGCGGGTAAGATTATATATGGTGATGCGGGAAGCATTGCCATTGCTAGCGGGCGTGATCTTTCCGATGGTATTGACGCCAATGTTCTGGGTGGTGGCTTGGTCTTGGGCGCGCAGCTCTATGGCTATTCCGGCACAGCAAATGCGGGTGCCTTGAGCATCCAAGTGCAGCAGTTACAGATTGGGGGTGACCCGTCGAAGCTGGGGGCTGTGGCGGTGCGTGATGCCGATGTCTGGCACCGGGCTGCCGATCAAAAGCAGGGACTTCCCGATTTACTCATTCTGAGCCCCGATTTTTTCAATCAGGGTGGCTTTTCTAATTTCACTCTAACTGCGCTTGGTTATACAGCGAATGCGCTAAATAGTTCAGGCCTGCCGTCCCTCGATATTACCTCGGGCTCTAAAATCGTGCCGGGGATCAAGAGCTGGAAGCTTTCGCCGGACGGGGTGATGGTCGAGCCTTCCTTGGACCCCAATTTAACCGGGAGCTTGGCAACCCCATTTGTACTCACGCTGAATGCACCGACTTTGAAAGTTAATGAAAGGGGGGCAGAAACAGCCTACTTGGGTGCGGTGCGGATGGACCCTGGATTGAAAGGGGATTCGTCGCCCACTTTGATTGAGCTTCCCGCCAATACACTCTCAGCCGTGGCCATTACGGCCTCGGAGGTTTCGATCAACGGCACGATCAAGGCGCCGGGTGGAATGATAATAATAAATGATGACCCGGGACAGCGTGACCTTGGGCAAATTGCGCATATTACGATCGATATAGGTCCGGAAGGTCATTTATCAACTGCGGGCCAGACTCGATTAACTAAAAATGTCGTTGGCCACCGCACCGGACCGGTTTTGAGTACCGGCACGAAGCTGCGAACCGGCACGGTTCTCAACGGCGGTCAGGTTTCGATTACGGGAAATATCATTGCCGAATTTGGTTCTACAATAGATGTCGGAGGTCATTCGGATGTGCTGGATGTGCCGGCCACCTACGTGGATCCTGACGTTGGGGCCAGTCAGCGAGGAGGGGTTTATACCTCCACCCAGATCGATAGCAACGGTGGCGCGATTGTGCTTAAGGGGGGTGAATCTTTGTATATTAATGCCGTTTTATCGGGTGCAGCCGGCGGGATGGCTCGTGGGGGAAGTTTGGTTGTTTCGTCGGGCTCCTATAATACGACGACAGGTGTGGTCACCCCAACGGATTCGAATTTGATTGTTACACAGCAGGCTGAAATTTACGGGTTGCGAAATGGCGCGTATCTGGGGCAGTCGGTGAGCGGGGCGGGAGGGAAGGACCTCGAACCCAAAGGCTACTTTGGCGCCGATTCCTTCCTGAGTGGCGGCTTCGATTCATTGACTCTGGGCGGCTCCGTGAAGTTTGTGGGCGGATCATCCCCGGTAAAAATTGAAGCACGTGGTACCCTGTCGGTGGCCAGTGGAGGCGTGCTCACGACTGATGGGCTCGTCGATGTGTATTTGAAAGCTCCTTACATCGCGATTGGGCAGGCGTTTAAAGTGCCGGGCGACGATTCTCCGGTGTTTAAGGATAATTCTGGCCCCGTTGCTGTTTTGCCGCAGCATGGCGGCAGTGTAATCACCTTCGACGCCGACAAGTTGCTGGATGTTGGCAATTTGTCCCTTCAGGCCGTCGGCCGTGCAGTCTTGAAAGCCAACAACGGCGATGTGCGGGGGGATGGCACGCTCGATGTCGCGGGCGATGTCTCTGTTTTTGCCGGCCAAGTATATACACCGACCGGTTGTACGTTTACGATCGCTGCCTATGACTATGCGGACGCTAAGGGCGCCGCGGCCTCGTCGACAGTCAGTATTTTCCCCTCAGAGACGATGCTCGCCGGGACGAGCAGGCCCGTGCCCTTATCTGCGGGAGGCACAATCAATATTTTTGCCAGTAATATTATACAAAACGGCGTGCTACGCGCTCCCTTGGGCGCGATCAATCTGGGTTTGGCCGCAGGAGATTCAACTCGAGATCCTCTCACGGGTACTTTTTATATCGACCTTAAGAACCTTAAGGGAAGCGGGGCAACCCAATCGCTTGTGCTGGGAGAAAAGAGTATCACATCGGTTTCAGCGGCGGGTTCGCTGTCAGATATTCCCTACGGAATCATGCTGAATGGTGCGAATTGGATCGATCCGACCGGAACTGATATTTCTTCCAAGAGCATAGGCAAAAGTGCAATTTCGCTCGTTTCCGCTTCGATTCTAGACAATAAGGGCTCGCTGGTGGACATTAGTGGGGGTGGCGACTTGCTCGCTTATCAATGGGTGACCGGCACCGGCGGCACAAAGGATATCTTGGCTTCAAAAGACAGTTTCGCCATTTTGCCTGCTTACGAGACCGAATATACGCCCTACGCTCCTTACAATAACTCACTTACTACAAATGGCTCTGTGGTATTTGGTACGGATAACGGGTATACCAATGGCAATATTTCCATCGGCGATTCAATCTATTTGAAAGGAATTGATGGGTTAAAGGATGGATCCTACACGCTATTGCCTGCGCGGTATGCACTGCTCAAGGGGGCGTACCTTGTAACCAAGCTGGCTGGAGCGCCGCTGAGCGCTAATATCCAAAATGATGGTTCGTACGCTGTCCCGGGTTTTCGCTATAATCAGTTCAGCCAAGCGCTCGACAACCTGAATAAAGGGCAGCCTGTCTATACGATGTTTGAGGTGGCTTCTTCGGCTGTAATCACTACTCGCGCCCAATACCAGACCGACACTGGCAACGCTGTGTTTGCACAAAAAGCTACTGACTATGGAGTGGCCGTTCCCAGGCTTCCAATCGATGCGGGGCAGCTGGTTTTTGATGCGTCGAATACGTTAGGGATCCACGGCTCATTCGCGGCGCAGGCTTCGCGTGGCGGAAAGGGGGCAATGATTGATATAAGCAGTACGCAAAATATAGCGATAATGGATAGTCAAGCGACCGTGGCAGACACCGTGGTGCTAAGTGCCTCTGATATCGGCAATCTTGGTGCGGGCAGTATTCTCATTGGTGGACGGCGCACTTTGTCGGACAGCGGCACGTCGCTGCTAGCCCAAACCGGTAATATTACGGTCGAAAACGATGCGAAGGCTCCGCTTGATCGTGCGGCTGAAATCATCCTCGCTGCCACGCATACGCTGACGATAAAAGATGGAGCGGTGATTGCGAGCGTCGGCACAGCAGCCGCGCCAGCGTCCCAATTGTCGGTCGGCGTGGCAAAACAGGACGGAACGAGCGATGGGGTTCTGCTTCGGGTGAGCGGCGATTCAACTGCGAGTGTCGTCCACGCCGATGGTAGTATTTCCGCGGCTCAAGCGAACGATCCCAATATTGTGATCGGTGCAGCTACGTTGAAAGGGGCAAGCTTCATCCTCGATTCGACGAACAATGCATCGTTGGCGTCCGGCGCCAAAATAGACGCCGCGAACATAGCCCTGGCCGGAGGCCAGATCGGATTGGAATTTGATGGAGTATCGTCCGGTCGCAGCGGGCTGGAATTGACGAATGCGCAACTGCAGGGGTTTCAAACTGCCAAAGCACTCTCGTTGCAGAGTTATACCTCCATCGATACCTATGGTTCCGGCACGCTCGGGTCGTCGAGTTTAGCCAGCTTGTCGCTGCATGCCGGCACAATCCGGGGAAGCGAAAATGGCTCGGTCAATTTTGCGGCCCAAGATATCTTTATCGATAATGCAGGCGGCGGAACGGGTGCCAGCAGTTCGGTTCCCACCGCCAGCAGCCTCGTCTTAGATGCCGGCGGCGCTATCCACCTGGGTGCGGCCGCTGCGACCACCAGCGAGACGATTGATCTCAGCTATAACACAGCGGATATAAAGGGCGCCGGAGGGGTGATGATTCAAGGGCAGGGCAGCGTGAAGGCGGAGGGAGACCTCTCGCTTGAGGGTCCGGTGGTCACGGGCGCAGCGGGCGCAAACGTAGCGGTTGTCGCGACGGGCAAATTAAGATTGTCCAGAGCGGGTAACACTTCGGTGGATACAACAGGATTAGGCGCGCAACTCACGCTCACGGGGGCGAGTGTGGCGGTGAATAGCGATGTAATCTTGCACAGCGGTCAGTTGACGGCGCATGCGAATGGTACCGCTACAGCCAGCGGAGACGTGCAAGTCGGTAACCTGGCCAAAGCGTCGCTTGATGTTAGCGGCACAGCGAAGGCATTTAATGACCTTCTGGCCTACAGCGGTGGCGGGCAGGTCAGCCTGATCTCAGATAGTGCTTGGGTGCGGGTGGCCACTGGCGGCACGCTTGATGTCTCGGCCGCTCGGGGAGTTGATAATAATACGGGCACTTATTTTGGAAACGCTGGCACCCTGTCGTTCAGTGCCGCTCAAGGCGATGTGAACTTGCTCGGCACGCTCCACGGTCAGGGTAGTTTCAATGGTCAAGGCGGTACCTTCGCGCTTGACTATAAACCGACCTCGGATGTCGCACTCGGAGCCCTGGCCCAGCGGCTCTCCGACCAAGGCTTCACCTATTCGCAATCGTACCGAGTACGCGACAAAAATGTAGTGGTCGACGGTGCGGCCACGGCGCATACCTTTAATCTTTCGGCGGACAACGGCTCTGTCACGGTCACAGGATCGATCAATGCCTCCGGCAAGGGAAAGACGGATGCGATCACCAAGGGTGGTTCGATCGCCTTGGCGGCACAGGACAGTGTTATCCTGGCTGGCACCGCATCGTTGAATGTCTCTGGACTATACTATGACGATGCGGGCAAGGGCGGATCGGTTTCTTTGGCGTCGAGGGCAGGTGAAAGCGAAAAAACGGATGGACATTATACTTACAAGACGTCCGAAGGCCTGCGCATTGACGACGGCGCCACGATCAACCTGAAAGTGCAAAATCAACTTTCGACCAGCGATGTACTGGCAGGTAACTCGGTAACCAACCGGACCGACCTCGCACTGGGAGGCGGCACGCTGCATCTGCGCGCGCCCCAGACGCCGACGGGCAGCGATCTTCAGATCATCAATTCGATTAATGCATCCAGCATACAAGGTGCCGACAGCATCGTGGTGGAAGGATATAAAGCGTATGACCTCAAGAACGCTGACGGCGTAATCGATACGATCGAGTCCAATGCCCGCGACGATGCCGGTGCTTTTTGCAGCAGCAGCACCCAGATTCTGAGTCGGCATCTTACAGGTAATTTGAATGTTCATTTGCAACCAGGTGTGGAGATCGTGAATTCCGGCGGCGATCTGGAGTTGAAGAGCACTTGGGATCTTTCAGCTTGGCGCTTTGGGGACGACCCGAACAACCTGCAGCCCGGCCTACTCACTCTGCGCGCGAAGGATAATTTGATCTTTGATGCGACGGTGGACGCGGACACTATGACGGGCGCGGCGAGCCTGACCGATGGCTTCAAGACGCTGACAAGCGGTACAAATTATTCCAAATCCAACCTTGGGCAAAACTCTTGGCTGGCGCCTTTGGCTACCGACAGATCGTGGTCCTATCGATTGGTTGCTGGCGCAGATCTTAGCGCAGCCGATTCCCGGGTGGTTATCCCGCGGCTGGGAGGCGATTCGGTCCCCGGCTCGCTTCTTTTGGGCCAAGGAAGTCTGGCCTTGCCTACTGATGCGACTTCGTCTCGAGGGAACATCATACCCTATTTTTATCAAACCATCCGTACGGGCACGGGAGACATAGAGATATTCGCGGGCAACGACGTTAGGCTGCTGAACCCCTTGGCGACGATCTATACCGCTGGACAGCAGGTTGCGAACCCAACGAAGCTATTTAATATATCCAACTTTGACACCCCCATCACGGCGGTTAAAAAGATCGGCAGTCACATTCCAACGGTCCTAATTGGCAGCCAATATTATGGCGCGTATTATGGCGAGAATGGCGGCAGCGTGACCATTCAAGCGCAAAGGAATATTGAGCACAAGATTGGGCCGTCGCTGGCTGACGATTCAACGAAGGAGCTGCCGAATAGTTGGCTCTATCGCCGGGGCAGTGTCGATTCGACGACGGGACTCTTTGCTCTGAACGCGAGCGATAGTAAAGTGGTGCAGTCGACGAGTTGGTGGATTGACTACAGCAATTTCTTTGAAGGAGTCGGAGCCTTGGGTGGCGGCAATGTTTCGCTCCTTGCGGCAACGGGCAGTGTAGTCGATGTTGACGCGGTGGTGCCGACGAATGCGCGCATGCCGGGCTACAACAATAAAGGACAAATTGCGTCACCCGATGCCTCTAAATTGGTGGAACTTGGCGGCGGAAGCCTCTCCGTGCGCGCGGGTCAGGACATTGTAGGCGGTGTATATTATGTGGAGCGCGGTCAGGGAATTATTTCGGCCGGCAACGTTATTAGGACCGATGCGACCCGAAGTGCCGTTTCTACGCAAAACAGTGGAGATGAAACGACGTATATGCCCACGACCCTGTTTTTGGGAAAAGGAAGCTTTGATGTTTCGGCAGGTGGCGATCTATTGCTCGGGCCCGTGGCCAACCCATTCTGGCTGCCCCAGGGCATCAACAATGGCGCTTACAATAAATCGTTCTTCACAACTTATGCTGCGTATGACTCGATTAACGTAACGTCTTTACGCGGCAATATCATCATACGCGACGCGGCGGATGACGTTGGATCTGCAACGGGTACGGATAGATTGTCAGCCGGATCGTTGGGCGCATGGTTTGCGAATGTTTTGGCCGATTCCTTTGCGCAATCGCAGACGAACTGGTCTTCCGGGCAGCAGCCATGGCTAAAGTTGCTTGAGACTTTTGATTCCGTAGGTGGCGTCGCGGTGGAAAGCCGCTTCGACCTTTTGGCTGCTGTCATGCCGCCGACATTAGAAGCTACAACGTTTAAAGGTGATATTAATATTGTAGGCAAGATTACAACGTTTCCTGCTTCCACCGGACAGATCGATTTTCTTTCTGCTGGCGCGATAAACGGCGTGCAGCTAAATGGCGGTGACCCTTCAGATCCTGCAATTAGGTACTATGGTTCGGCTCTAGTTAACCTTTCGGATGCGGCTCCGTCAAGCATACCGAGTCCTGCCGCGCCGTATTATTCATATATTACAGATAACGATCAGGGATATATATGGGGTTATCCCAGCGACCTCACATATATCAAGGCCTTTTTTAGTGAAACCGGGGCTGACCAAACCGCAGCGGCCGGCACATTGCAGGACAAGCAAACCCGGCATCAGCAGGGGACGCTCCTGCATGCGAACGATGCCAATCCCCTCCATCTCTATGCGCTTGATGGGGATATTTCCGGCATCACTTTATATACAGGCAAAGCGGCCAAGATCATCGCGTCGCGGGATATCACCGATATCGCTTTTTATATTCAAAATGATGCGGCTTCCGATATCAGCCTCGTGGCGGCCGGCCGCGATATGACCCTCTATCAACCCAACTCGGCCCTGCGTCTGGCCCAGCAAGCGTTGGGGAATGCGGGGGATCAGATTAGTGCACTCACGCCGGCCTCGGGGACGCCCACGGCGGGAGATATCCAGATCAGCGGCCCTGGGACCCTGGAGGTGCTCGCAGGCCGCAATCTCGACCTCGGGGCGGTGCCATCGGATGCGGACGGCACGTCGGCGGGCATCACCAGTATCGGCCAGCAACGCAATCCTGCGCTGCCTTTTGCCGGTGCCGATGTGATTGCCGCGGTTGGCATCGGTAAGGTTTCCGGTTTGTTGGAAGCAGCCAGCGCGAGTGGTAGTACGATTAACACGAGCTTCCTGGGCTTCCAGAGTTTCATTACTGAATTTCTCAATCCGAACACGAGCACGCAGGAGGAATATTCGGCGCGTTATCTACCCGTGCTGGCCTCTCTGATGGGGCGGCCAGACCTTAGCGATCCACAGCAGACTTGGGCGGAATTTAATGATGATAATAAGATTTCTCCTTCGTATCGCGCTCAGTTGGCTCTGGATGTCTATTACCGTGTCCTGCGCGACGCGGGTCGCGATTATAGCGACCCAGAAGCCGCCGGTTTCAAAAATTATCAGGCGGGGCGCGCCGCCATCGCCGCGCTCTTCCCCGCCAAAACGTCGGCTTCGGACAGCGCTTGGCAAGGCGATCTTTCACTCGCGTCGCGCGAGATCAAGACAACGAGTGGAGGGGCCATTAGTATTCTTGCACCCGGCGGCCAGTTGACCTTGGGCTATGACCTGACAACCAGTTTGGTTCCTCCAGGCATTATCACTGAGCACGGTGGCGGGGTCTCGATATTTACGGATAAGAATGTGAATGTGGGAGCGATGCGCATATTTACATTGCGTGGTGGTGATGTAATCATCTGGTCGACGATGGGGAATATTGCGGCAGGTGTTTCGTCGAAAACCGTGAAATCTGCTCCACCGACCCGCGTGTTGGTCGATCCGCAAAGTGCCGATGTTACACCTGACTTGGCCGGTTTGGCTACCGGTGGCGGTATTGGTGTTCTGGCTACGGTCGTGGGTGTGCCTCCGGGCGATGTCGACCTGATTGCGCCCTCTGGCACCATCGATGCAGGCGACGCGGGCATACGCTCTTCGGGCCACGTGAATGTTTCTGCTGCTTTAATCGTCAACGCCGCCAACATTCAGTCGTCTGCTGGCACGACCGGCGCGCCGGTCGTAGTGGTGCCGAATATCAGCGGCCTGACCACGGCGTCGACAGCCTCAGCCGGAGCTTCGAGCACGGCGGGCGAGGCGGCGCGCCAACAGCAACGTGCGGCCTCCCAGCAGCAGGAAGGGGTGCTGCCATCGATCATTCAAGTTGAGGTTCTCGGCTACGGCGGCGGTGAGGGCGAAGACGTTTCCAAAAAGAAAGACGAAGCGGGCAACGGCTGAGGGGGAATTAAACTGGAGGGCGGGCCGCTGTGCCCGCCGGATCGAACCGGCGACGACAGCGCATCGCCCTCCATCGGGAAATGCACCACGGAATTTAGCGCTGTTTTGAATGCGAAGGCAGCAAGGGTGGCGAAGAAGACAAAACGTTCTAACCTTCGTGACCTTTGCACTCCTGGTGTTCAAATCCGGGGCATTTACCGCAGCTTCGCTGAGGACGCGACGGAACGGCCTGAGGCGAGCTCAGGCCCTACGTGGAATCATTCCCGTGTTCCTGAGTCCCCCCACAAAAATCGTTTCTGTTTACGTATTCGGGAACTGGGAGGGTTGAAAAGCTCGGTGGGTTCAGTCCGTTTTCGTCGCCGTTGCGTAACACGATGCTAGGGAGAAAAACGGCGGGCTGGTACGTCACCCAATTGTTACGGAGTTCGGCCTTGATGCACCCCAGCACCTGCGGTTGGGTCTGCGCTTTCAGCCTGTTGGCGTCAGAGAAAATTAACTTCTTACCATGAAACTACGCGCCTTTTTTATCACCTTTTTTCTAGCCACCGTCGCACTCCACGCGGAGTTCAAAGTGGACTCCGTTCTCGCCAATGCCAAGAGCGATCCCAAGAACGCTCCCGCAATCGTCGCCCTCGCGGCGCTGGACAATCCGAAGTTCCTGCTGCCGATCGTTTCGGCGTCGGTCGAGACCATGCCAGATCAAGCGGTCGAAATCGTGCGCGCGGTGCTCAAAGTCGCCCCCAAACATGCGCTCGAAATCGTTCGCGCCGCGATCACTGCACAACCAGCGTTAGCCCGCAGAATTTCATCCGTGGCTGCATCGATGTTCCCGGATCAGGCGGAGCAAATTGCCAAATTGGCCAGCGAAGCAGCCGGAGAGACTCCGGAGACGGCAGAAGCTTCCCCGACGAGCGGGAATCTAGGTGGCGGCGCCTCTGGTGCTTTCCCCTCAGCACCCGCATTTCCCGCCCAACCGATCCGCCCCGATCTGGTGAGCCCGTCTTCTTGATCTAATCATTCTATAACCAACCGACATGAAACGTCGAGCCGGGGCAGTTGTCGCAATGCTTGGGTGTGCTTCTCTGCTGACCGCAGGGGAACCGTTGCTGTCCGTGGGGCCGGAGATTCCGGTGTTCCTCACGGCGGCGGCCACGGCACGCTACGACGATAACGTCTTTCTCGAATCGACGGGGAAGACCTCAGATACGATTTTGGTACTCATGCCGGGAATCGACCTGCATACAACCGGTGGCGTATCGCAGGCTGCCCTTACCTTCAACGAACAGTTTATCCGCTATTCGTCGCACTC
>Ga0302322_100001216_pt1 | contig 20924 bp, 20 predicted proteins | sample Fen_T0_2_FD_203757 | JGI IMG/M metagenome (GOLD analysis project Ga0302322, IMG submission 203757) | Peat permafrost microbial communities from Stordalen Mire near Abisko, Sweden - Fen_T0_2 | ecosystem: Environmental > Terrestrial > Soil > Wetlands > Permafrost | place: Sweden: Abisko...
CGAACCGCTCCCGGACGGCCGCGAACAGCCGCGGGACGACGTCCAGGTAGGCGGGCGTCGACCACGTCGTCTCGACCGGCGCCGTCCCGGCCTCGGCCGGCTCGTAGGGACCGGGCCCCTGGTGACCCACGCCGTAGGTGTCGGGCAGGCCCGGCACGCCGCACTGGATCCGGACGGCGCGGTACCCGGCGTCCACGAACTGTTGGACGTCGTCCAGCGCGGCGGGGATCGTCGCGGCGCCCGCATGCCCGTACGCCAGCACCCGTTCGCGCGCCCGGCCACCGAGCAGCTGGTAGACCGGCAGCCCGGCGACCTTCCCCTTGATGTCCCACAGCGCGACGTCGACGGCGGCGATCGCCGTCATGGTCACCGGCCCGCGCCGCCAGTACGCCCCCTGGTAGAGGTAGTGCCACAGGTCGGAGATCCGGTGCGCGTCCCGGCCGACGAGCAGCGGGACGACGTGGTCGCGCAGGTAGCTAGCCACGGCCAGCTCGCGCCCGTTGAGCGTGGCGTCGCCGAGGCCGGTGACGCCGTCCTGCGTCGTGACCTTCAGGGTGACGAAGTTGCGCCCGGGACAGGTGACGACGACCTCGGCGGCGGCGATCCTCATGCGCCGCCGTCCCGCCGGGCGTACGCCAGCTTCGGCAGCCGGTAGGCGAGGTCGACGGCGGTCTGGACCGCCTCCTCCTCGCCGAGCCGATGCTCGGCCACCAGTTGCGCCAGGTACCCGGCGTCGATGCGGCGGTTCAGGTCGTGCCGGGCCGGGATCGAGGCGAAGGCCCGGGTGTCGTCGACGAACCCCGAGGTGTTGTAGAAGCCGGCGGTCTCGGTGACGGCCTCGCGGAACCGGCGCATCCCGTGCGGGCTGTCGAGGAACCACCAGGGGGCACCGAGCCGCACCGCCGGGTACGCGCCGGCGAGCGGCGCCAGCTCGCGGCTGTACGTCGTCTCGTCGACGGTGAAGAGGATCACCCGGAAGCCGGGGTCGCAGCCGTAGCTCTCGAGCAGGGGCCGCAGGCTGCGGGTGAACTCGGCCGCCAGCGGGATGTCGAAGCCGCGGTCCGGCCCGAAGGCGCGCGCGACGCCGGCGTGGTGGTCGCGCTCGACGGCCGGGTGCAGCTGCATGACCAGGCCGTCGTCGCGCGCCATCCCGGCGAGCACGTGCAGCATGTGGCCGGCGAACGCGGCCGCGCCGGCCGCGTCGACGTCCCCGGCGAGGGCGGACCGGTAGAGGTCGGCCGCCACCGCGTCGCCCAGCGGAGAGGTGTCCGGCGAGCGGTGCCCGTGATCGGTCGCGAGGCCGCCCGCCGCCACGAACGCCGCCCGCCGGCGCCGCAGCGCCGCCAGGTACCCGGCGTAGTCGCCGGTGTCGACGTCCGCGACCGCACCGAGGGCGGCCACCTGCGCGGGCCAGTCCGGCCGGTCCGGGTGGACGACGGCGTCGGGACGGAGCGTGGGGACGACGCGGGCGCCCAGTCCGGCGGCGGCCAGGCGCGCGTGGGCGGCGAGGTCGGAGGTGGCGGGGTCGGTGGTCGAGACGATCTCGATCCGGAACCGGTCGAGCAGGGCCCGCGGCCGGAATGCGGGATCGGCGAGGACGGCCGCGATCGTGTCGTAGAGCTCGTCGGCGGTCTCCGCCGAGGGCTGCACCGAGACGCCGAACAGCTCGCCGAGCTCGTGCTCGAGCCAGAACCGCGACGGGGTGCCCCGGAACAGCGGCCAGTGCGCGCAGAAGCGGCGCCAGATCGCGCGCGGGTCGGACTCGACGGGCGCGCCGTCCAGCCGCGGCACGCCGAGGTCGGCGAGGTCGACACCCTGCGAGGCGAGCATCCGGGTGACGTAGTGGTCGGGGGTGATGAGCAGGCCGGCCGGGTCGACGAAGGCGGCGTCGTCGGCGAACACCTCAGCCTCGACGTGCCCGTGCAGGCAGACCAGGGGCAGGTCGCAGGTGTGCTGGTACACGGCCCGGGCGAGCGCGCGCACGCCCGGGTCGGGCGGCAGCGCGCGGTCCGGGTGGAGCGTGAGCGGCAGGACCATCCGAGAACTCCTGAGCCAGGGGCCGCCCGGGCGACGGGTGGACCCTACCGGCGCCGAGAGCGTGCGAACGATGCAAAGGATTGCACGCGCCGGACTCCTACGCCATGGGTCGCGCCCGGCAAGGTGGGCCGATCTCGAAATCCGTTGCCTGACAACGACATCACCGGCAGCTACGACAACGATCGCGTCCGAATCGTTGACTTTGACTGCAAACGCTTGGATGCTTCACGGCAGCCGGCGGGGCCGGTGGCGCTGCCTCGACGGGGAGCAGACGCTCAGGAGGTGGGCATGGCCGTCACGATCACCGACGTCGCGCGTGCCGCCGGCGTCTCGGCGTCCACGGTGTCCCGCGCGCTGTCCGTCCCCGAGAAGGTCGAGCCGGGTACCCGCGAGCGCGTCCTGCGGGTCGCCGAGCACCTGGGCTACCAGCCCAACCGGGCGGCACGCGGGTTGATCACCGGCCGCACCGGCAACCTCGGGCTGATCCTGCCCGACCTGGCAAACCCCTTCTTCCCCGGCCTGGTGAAGTCCGTCCAGCACCACGCCCACCGGGCCGACTACCAGTTGCTCATGATGGACACCGACGAGGACCCGGCCGTCGAGCTCGGCCTGGTGCGGTCGCTCGCCAAGCAGGTGGACGGCGTCATCCTCTGCTCCCCGCGGATGCGCCCGCAGGACCTGCGGGAGGCGGCCACGCTCGGGCCGACCGTGCTGGTCAACCGCAAGGCGCGCGGCGTCCCCGCGGTCCTGTTCGACAACGGGGACGGGATGCTCCAGGTCCTCACCCACCTGGCCGGGCTGGGCCACGAGCACGTCGGGTTCGCCGGCGGCCCGCGGTCGAGCTGGTCCGACGCAGAACGGGTACGCGGGCTGCGCGAGAACGCGGCGGCGGTCGGCGTCCGGGTGACGGAGCTGGGGCACTTCCCGCCGACCTTCGACGGCGGCCGGATCGCCGTCGAGAGCGCCCTGCTCTCCGGGGCCACCGCGGTCCTGGCGTACAACGACCTCGTCGCGGTGGGCCTGTGCCGCGCCCTGGCGGAGCGGGGCGTCGCCGTCCCCGGCGACCTCTCCGTCGTCGGGATCGACGACATCGCCCTCGCGGGCATGGTCCAGCCCGCGCTCACCACCCTGTCCCTGCCCACCGGGACCGCCGGGCAGGCCGCCGTGGACCTGCTCCTGGCCCTCCTGGCGGACCCCGTCACCACCGGTCGGGCACCGCAGGTCGACGTCCAGACCTCGCTCCTGCAGCGCGACAGCACCGGGCGCCCCGGTGCCGTGCCCGCCCCGACCCGCCCGACCCTGGCCCGCCCCTCGACCTCCGGCCGTCGCCGCCCGCCGCGGCGCTCATGAAGGGAACCGGCATGCGCATCACCCGCCGACGCGTGATCGTGATCAGTTCCGCCCTCGTCGCAGGCGCCCTCGCCGCCTGTGGCGCCCCCTCGACCCCGTCGTCGTCGACGAGCGCCGCGGGCGCCTCCGGCGGCGTGCCCGACAAGCCCGCCAAGCCCGTCGTCCTCAGCATCCTGGACGTCGCCGGCAACCTGCAGCTCACCCAGGGCATGATCGACGAGTTCGTGCAGAAGAACCCCGACGTCATCTCCAAGGTGAACTACACCAAGGCCCCGGCCCCCGACCTGGTGGGCAAGATCAAGGTCCAGCAGGGGGCGGGCCGCGCCGACATCGGGCTGGTGCTGACCGGCGTCGACGGGCTGGCGGCCGGGGCCGAGCAGGGCCTGTGGGAGCAGCTCCTGCCGACGTACGCGTCCCGGCTGTCCAACATGAGCGGTTACCAGGAGCCGGCCGCCAAGATGCAGGCGCTGGCCGGCAACGTCGGCGTCGTGGTGACGTACTACCCGTCGGGCCCGCTCGTCGAGTACATGCCCGCCAAGGTGCCGAACCCGCCGACCACCGCCGACGAGCTGCTGGCCTGGGCGAAGGCCCACCCCGGCAAGGTCGAGTACGCGCGGCCCGCCAACTCCGGGCCCGGCCGTACCTTCCTGATGGGCCTGCCGTACATCCTGGGTGACTCCGATCCCAAGGACCCGGTGAACGGGTGGACGAAGACCTGGGCGTACCTCACGGAGCTCGGCACGTACGTCAACAAGTACCCCACGGGCACCACGCAGACCATGAAGGACCTCGGCAACGGCACCGTCGACATGGTCGCCTCGACGACCGGGTGGGACATCAACCCGCGCGTCCTGGGCACGGTGCCGGCCGAGGCGAAGGTGACGACGCTCAAGGGCTTCCACTGGGTGACCGACGCGCACTACGCCGTCGTCCCCAAGGGCGCCTCGGCCGACCAGAAGGCCGCGGTGCTGGCGCTCGTGCAGTTCATGCTGACCAAGGAGCAGCAGGCCAAGGCCTACGACGAGGGCTACTTCTACCCCGGTCCGGCCGTGAGCGGCGTCGACCTGTCGATGGCCCCGGCCAAGAGCCAGCAGGACCTGAAGACCTTCGGCCGGCCCGAGTACGACGCCCTCATCGCCGACAACCCGAAGGAGGTCCCGCTGGACGCCAAGGCGCTGGTGACCGCCTTCGACCTGTGGGACCGCCGGATCGGCGGATCGAAGGTGGCCAAGTGACGGACGCGGCGTTCCGCGAGCTGCGTCTGGACGGCGTCGGCCGCCGGTTCGGCGACACCGACGCCCTGGTGGGCCTGGACCTGACGATCCGGCAGGGCGAGTTCATCGCCCTGCTCGGCCCGTCGGGCTGCGGGAAGTCCACCGCCCTGAACTGCCTGGCCGGGCTGCTGCCCCTGACGGCGGGGAGCATCTGGCAGGACGACCGCCGGATCGACGTCCTGCCGCCGGAGCGGCGCGGGTTCGGGATGGTCTTCCAGAACTATGCGCTGTTCCCGCACCTCACCGTGCGGCGCAACATCGAGTTCGGCCTGCAGATGCGGCGGCTGCCCAAGGCGGACGTCGTCCGCCGCACGGCCGCCGCCGTCGCGCTCGTGCACCTGGAGGAGCACGCCGGCAAGTTGCCCGGCCAGCTGTCGGGCGGGCAGCAGCAGCGGGTCGCCATCGCGCGCGCGGTCGTGCTCGAACCGTCGCTCGTCCTGATGGACGAGCCGCTGTCCAACCTCGACGCCAAGCTCCGCCTGGAGATGCGCACCGAGATCCGCCGGCTCCACCAGAGCCTCGGGCTGACCACGGTGTACGTCACTCACGACCAGGAGGAGGCGCTGTCCATGGCCGACCGGCTGGTCGTGCTCCGGGCGGGCCGGGTGCAGCAGATCGGCACGGCCGAGGAACTGCACGCCCGGCCCCGCACCTGGCACGTCGCGGACTTCATGGGCTTCCGCAACCTCTTCCCGGCGAGCGTGGTCGAGGTCTCGGCGGAGCGGGTCGTCGTGGACGCCGGGGGGCTGCGGTTCGCCGGCGTCCCCGCGGAGCCGGTCACGGTGGGTGACTGGGTCGCCGTCGGCGTCCGCCCGGAGGACCTGCTGGTGGTGCCGGACGGCGCCGCCGCTGCGGACGGTGCGAGCTCGGCGGGGTCGGCGGGGTCGGCGGGCGTGCTCACGGCGACCGTCTCCGTGGTGGAGTACCAGGGGCGGGAGTTCGCGGTCGAGGTGCGCACCACGGCCGGGCTGCGCCTGCACGTGCGGACGCCGGCCCGGCTGGTCCCCGGGGACGGCGTCACGCTGCGCGTCGAGGCCGACCGGCTGCTCGTCTTCCCCGGCGGCGACCACCTGCCCCCTGCGACGGCCCCCCTCGGCGAGAACACCGGCGACGGGGGCGGCGCCGGCAGCGGTCCGGACGTCGTCGATGTCCGGGGCCGCGGGTCTGCGCTCGTCCCGCAGGAGACCCCGTGAGCCCCGCGGCCCGCCCCGCGGCCAGCCCCGGCACCCGGCCCGGGGCCAGCCCGGGCACCGGGCCCGCGCCGGTCGACCCCGGCCTGCGGCACCGGCTCGCGGAGCGTGGCGTGGACGCGCGCCTGCTGCTGCTCGTGCCGGGCCTGGTGTTCGTCCTCGGGCTGTTCGTGTACCCCTTCCTCTACGGGCTCGGGCTGTCGTTCCAGCCGGCCCGCGGCGGCGGCCCGTTCGCGGACTACCAGCGCTTCTTCTCGGACACCTTCCAGCGGGACACGATCGGCAAGACGCTGTGGCTCGCCGTCCCGGCAGCGCTGTTCAACGTGCTGGCGTCGGTGCCCGTCGCGTACCGGATGCGCGGGCGGTTCCGTGGCAAGCGGCTCCTGACGACCGTCCTCGTCGTCCCGATCACCCTCGGCACGGTCCTGACGGCGGAGGGCCTGCTGAACTTCCTGGGCCCGGCCGGCTGGCTGAACCGCGCCCTGCTGGGGCTGGGCCTGGTCGACGAACCGGTCGGCCTGATCCAGAACTACTGGGGCGTGTTCTTCTCGCTGGTGATCAGCGGGTTCCCGTTCGCCTTCCTGCTGATCCTGTCGTACCTGTCCGGCATCGACCCGACGCTCGAGCGGGCCGCCGCCACCCTGGGCGCGGGCTGGTGGCAGCGCTTCCGGCGGGTGACCCTGCCGCTGCTCGTCCCCGGGCTGGCCACGACGTTCTGCCTGACGTTCGTACTCGCGTTCAGCGTGTTCCCCTCCGCCTACCTGGTCGGTGACCCGACGGGCGAGACGCGGGTGATCTCCATCGCCGCGTACGAGGCCGCCTACCAGGCCAACGACTACCCCTTCGGCTCGACCATCGCGATGATCATGGGTGCTGTCGAGCTGGCCGTGATCGGCGTCGTGCTGCTGTGGCGGTCGCGGTTCTACGTCGGGACGACGGGAGGCAAGGGCGCATGAGCACCGCGACCGCACCCGTCCGGGCCACCCCGCCGCCGCTGCCGTCCCCGCCCGGGACCGCACCGCGCCGCCGGATCGTCGCCACCCCCGCCGCATGGCTGGTGTGGGGCGCTGTGGCGATCTTCCTCGTGCTGCTGCTGGGCGTGGTCAGCTCCGTCCTGGTGAACTCCTTCGGCACCCAGTGGTTCGACACCTGGCTGCCGAAGGGCTGGACGACGCAGTGGTACGCGCAGGCCTGGAACGACTTCGACCTGCTGCCGGTCATCGTGACGACGCTCGAGGTCGCCGTCGCGGTCGTCGCGCTGTCGGTGCTGGTGGGGGCACCGGCGTCGTACGTGCTGGCCCGGCGCGCCTTCCCCGGCAAGCGCGCCGTCCAGCTGCTGTTCCTGCTGCCGATCATGATGCCGCCGATCACCTACGGCATCCCGCTGGCGACGCTGCTCTACAAGGTGGGGCTGGCCGGCAACATCAGCGGTGTCGTGCTGGCGAACCTGGTGCCCTGCGTGCCGTTCGTCGTCCTCACCATGACGCCGTTCATCGAGCAGCTCGATCCGGCGATCGAGCAGGCCGCCCGGATGTCCGGCGCGCGGACCTGGTCGGTCTTCACCCGGATCCTCGCCCCGCTGCTGCTGCCGGGGATCCTCGCGTCGTCCATCCTGGTCCTGGTGCGGACCGTCGGGATGTTCGAGCTGACCTTCCTCACCGCCGGGCCGGACTCGACGACCCTGGTGGTGGCCCTGTTCAACTCGATGAACGCCGCGGGGATCCGCGCCCAGCAGTCGGTCGACTCGATGGCCGTGATCTACATGGCGGTGATGCTCGTGCTGCTCGTCGTGGCACTGCGGTTCGTCAACCCCACCCAGTTGGTCTCCCAGGTCAAGGAGGAACAACCCTCGTGACGATCTCGGACCCGCCCTCGTCCCCGGTGCCGCTGCTGCGCCTGGCCCCGGACGACGACGTGGCCGTCGTCCGGGTCGCCGCGCGGGACGGCGACCTCCTGGCGGTGCCCGGCGAGCCGGCGTCCGGCTGGCCCACCTGCCGGGACGCCGTCCCGGCCGGGCACAAGGTCGCCCTGCGCGACCTGGCCGTCGGGGCGCCGGTGCACAAGTACGGGCACGTCATCGGGGTGACGACCCGCGCGGTGCGGACCGGCGAGCACGTCCACGTGCACAACCTCACCATGCCCCCCGATCCGGAGGCGGTCGTCTCGGGGGTGACCGCCTCCGGATCGGGTTCGTCCACGACTGCGTCGGGAACCGCATCGCCGGTGACCCTGCCCGCCGGACTGCGCCGGACGTTCCAGGGCTTCCGCCGGCCGGGCGGCGCCGTGGCGACCCGCAACTTCATCGGCGTGCTGACCACGGTGAACTGCTCCGCGACCGTGGCCCGTCAGATCGTCCGGCGCACCGAGGACGCGGTGGCCGCCGAGCACGACGGCGCCGTGGACGGCGTCGTCGCGCTGACCCACGGCACCGGCTGCGGGATGGCCAGCCAGGGTGAGGGCTGGGACCTGCTGCGCCGCACCCTGCGCGGCTACGCCCGGCACCCCAACATCGGCGGGCTGGTCGTCGTCGGGCTGGGCTGCGAGGTGAACGACCTGCGCTCCCTCACCGCCGACCTGGAGGCGGAGGTGCACGCCGACCTGCACCCGGGCCTGCCGGTGGAGGCGTTCACCATCCAGGACGCCGGCGGCACCGCCGCCGCCGTCGCCCGCGGCGTCGGCGTGGTCCGGGAGCTCGCCGGGCGGCTGGCCGGAGCGACGCGCGAGGAGGTGGGCGTGGAGCACCTGGTGCTGGGGCTGCAGTGCGGCGGGTCCGACGCGTGGTCGGGGCTCACCGCGAACCCCGCGCTCGGCGTCGCCAGCGACCTGCTGGTGGCCGCCGGCGGGACGAGCGTGCTCGGCGAGACGCCCGAGATCTACGGCGCGGAGCGGCTGCTCGCCGAGCGCGCCGTCGACCCCGCCGTCGCGCGGGCGCTGCTCGCCCGGGTCGACTGGTGGACGCAGTACGCGGCGTCGCAGGGGACGACGCTCGACGGCAACCCGTCCCCCGGCAACCGCGCGGGCGGCATCACGACCATCCTGGAGAAGTCGCTCGGCGCCGTCGCGAAGGGCGGGCACAGCCCGCTGTCGGCGGTGTGCCGGTACGCCGAGCCGGTCCACGGGCCGGGGCTGGTTTTCATGGACACCCCCGGCTACGACCCGGTCTCGGTCACCGGGATGGTCGCGGGCGGCGCCAACCTGATCTGCTTCACGACGGGGCGGGGCTCGGTGTTCGGGAGCCGGCCCGCCCCCACGGTCAAGCTGTCGACCAACTCGGAACTGGCCCGCCGGATGGCCGACGACATCGATCTGGACTGCTCGGGCGTCGTGGAGGCCGGCGTCGACGTCGCGGACATGGGCCGGCAGGTCTACGACCTGCTACTCGACGTGGCCTCCGGCCGGCGCTCCCGCAGCGAGGAGCTCGGGCTGGGCGGCGAGGAGTTCGTCCCGTGGCAGATCGGGGCGGTGCTGTGACCTCGCGACCGGCCCGGCTCACGCCGATCTCGCTGCGCGCCGTCCTGCCCCGGCCCGGGGTGAGCGGGCCGCCGCACGGCGAGCTCGGCCGGCGGATCGGGGTCCTGCACCTGGGGGTGGGGGCCTTCCACCGCGCCCACCAGGCCGTCTTCACCGAGGACGCCGCCGCGGCGACCGGCGCGGAGGGCTGGGGCATCTGCGGGGTCACCCAGCGCTCGCCGCGCGTGGCGGACCAGCTCCTGCCGCAGGGCTGCTACTACGGCCTGCTCGAGCGGGGGCGGTCGACCACCGGGCTGCGCGTCGTCGGGCAGCTCGGCGAGGTGCTCCATCCGGCGCGGGACGGCGAGCGGCTCGCGGCGCGCTTCGCGGACGCCGCCGTCCGCGTCATCAGCCTGACCGTCACCGAGAAGGGCTACCGGCGCGACCGGCGCGGCCGGCTCGACCTGGCCGACGACGCCGTCCGCGCCGATCTCGCCGGCGTGGCGCCGGCCACCACCACGGTGGGCCTGCTGGTCCGCGGCCTGCAGCGGCGCGCCGCCGTCGCCGACGCCCCCGTCACCGTGCTGACGTGCGACAACCTCACCGGCAACGGGCGCGTCCTGCGGGGGCTGGTCGCCGACTTCTGCGGGGCGCTGCCAGGGGCCGAGGGTGAGCGGCTCGGGGCCTGGATCGACCAGAACGTGACCTTCCCGAACTCCATGGTCGACCGGATCGTGCCCGCCACCACGGAGGAGGACCGGTCCGAGGCCGCCGCCCTGCTGGGCCTGCGCGACGACGCGCTCGTCGTCGCGGAGCCGTTCCGGCAGTGGGTCATCGAGGGCAGGTTCGCCGCCGAGCGGCCGGCATGGGAGCTCGCGGGCGCACAGCTCGTCGGCGACGTCGAGCCGTTCGAGCAGCTCAAGCTGCGCATGCTCAACGGCACCCACTCGATGCTGGCGTACCTCGGGGCGCTCGCCGGCCACCGCACGATCGCCGAGGCGATCGCCGACCCGGCACTGGCCGAGGCGGCGGCCCAGCTGCTCACCCAGGACGTCGCCCCCACCCTGAGCCCTCCTCCCGGTGTGGACGTCGGTGCCTACGCCCGCTCGGTGCTGGAGCGCTTCGCCAACCCGGCGCTGGCCCACCGGACGACGCAGATCGCCATGGACGGGTCGCAGAAGCTGCCGCTGCGCCTGCTCGGCACCGTGCAGGACGCGCTCGACGCCGGGCGGACCCCGCGCTGGGCGATCCGGGGGGTGGCGGGCTGGATGGCCTACGTCGCGCTCCGCCGGGACCGCAACGGCGCCCCGCTCCCCCTCGACGACCCGCTGGCCGCGGAACTGGAGGCCGCAGCCGCGCCGGCGGTCGACCGCGGCGCGCCCGCCGTCGTCCGGGGCCTGCTCGGTCTGGAGGCGATCTTCCCGCCGGAGCTCGCGGCGTCCGGCGCCTTCGTCGACTGCCTCACCGACGAGCTGGCAACGCTGCTCGCCGCCACGCCCGGTGCGCCCGGTCCGCTGCGACCTTCCCTCCCGAGGTGACGACGATGGTCCACGACGACCTGCTCGGCTGGCTGACCACGCACCGGCTGGTGCCGGTCGTCGTCCTCGACTCGGCCGCGGACGCGGGGCCCCTGGCCGCCGCGCTCGTCGCCGGCGGGCTGCCGGTGGCCGAGGTGACCTTCAGGACGGCGGCCGCCGCGGACGCGATCCGGGTCATGGCGGACCGGGGCGACGTCCTCGTCGGCGCCGGGACGGTGCTGACGCCCGCCCAGGTGGACGCCGCCGTCGCGGCCGGGGCGCGCTTCGTGGTGTCCCCGGGCACGAGCCGCGCCGTCCTCGAACGCTGCGCCGAGCACGGCGTCCCCGCACTGCCGGGTGCGGTCACCGCGACCGAGGTGCAGGCGGCGCTCGAGCTGGGCCGCTCGACGGTCAAGTTCTTCCCGGCGGGGACGGCCGGCGGCCCGGCCGCCATCGCCGCGCTCGCCGCGCCGTTCGGGTCGGTCCGGTTCGTGCCCACCGGCGGGGTCGGCGCGCACAACCTCGCCGACTACCTCGCGCTGCCCTCGGTGTGCGCGGTCGGCGGCTCGTGGATGGTGCCGCGCGACCGGATCCGGGCGGGCGACGTCGACGGCCTGCAGGACCTGACCCGCCGGGCCGTCGCGCTGGCCACCTCGTGCCGGGTTGCCGCGTGAACCCGCCGCTGATCCGCCGCTGATCCGCCCCTGAACCGCCGCTGACCCGCGCTGAACGCCCCTGAACCGCCCTGACCGCTGAGGAGTGCCCTCGATGCCCGACCGGCCCGAGCTGCGGATCCGCCCGGCGTCCGACGTCCGCTACGACGCGGTGTCGCTGGGCGAGGTGATGCTGCGGCTCGACCCCGGCGAGGGCCGGATCCGGACGACGCGGACGTTCCGCGCCTGGGAGGGCGGCGGCGAGTACAACGTGGCCCGCGGCCTGCGACGAGTCTTCGGCCATCGCACCGCGATCGTCACCGCGCTGGTGGACGACGAGGTGGGCCGGCTCGTGGAGGATCTGATCCTCACCGGCGGTGTCGACACCGCCTTCCTGCGGTGGGTGCCGTCGGACGGCGTCGGCCGCGAGGTGCGCAACGGCCTCAACTTCACCGAGCGGGGGTTCGGGGTGCGCGGCGCGGTCGGGGTGAGCGACCGCGGGCACACCGCGGCGAGCCGGCTGGCGCCGTCCGACGTCGACTGGGACCACCTCTTCGGCGACCTCGGGGTGCGCTGGCTGCACACCGGAGGGATCTTCGCGGCGCTGTCGCCGACCAGCGCGGACACCACCCTGGCCGCCGTGCAGGCGGCGCGCCGCCACGGCACGGTCGTCTCGTACGACCTCAACTACCGGCCGAGCCTGTGGCGGTCCATCGGCGGGCAGTCCCGCGCGCAGGAGCTCAACCGGGAGATCGCCCGGTCCGTCGACGTCATGATCGGCAACGAGGAGGACTTCGGCGCGGCCCTCGGGTTCGCGGTGCAGGGCGTCGACGAGGACCTCACCCGGCTCGAGGTGGACGCCTTCGCTGCGATGATCGACGAGGTGGCCACGGAGTACCCCGACCTCGCCGTCATCGCGACGACGCTCCGTTCGGTGCGCAGCGCGACCGTGAACGACTGGGGCGCGATCGCCTGGTCCCCGGCGACCGGGCTGGTCCGGGCGACGCAGCGCGACGGGCTGGAGATCCTCGACCGGGTGGGCGGCGGCGACTCGTTCGCGTCCGGGCTGGTGCACGGGCTGCTGACCGGCGAGACCCTGGCCACCGCCGTCGAGCTCGGCGCCGCCCACGGAGCGCTGGCCATGACGACACCGGGCGACACCTCGATGGCCTCCGCCGCCGAGGTCCGCAAGCTCGCGTCCGGCGGCAGTGCCCGCGTGATCCGCTGACCCTCCCGCGGTGATCATGGACTCTGCCGTGATCATGGAGTTCAGCGTGATCATGGAGTTCAGCGTGCAACCTGAGGCGCTGCTGAACTCCATGATCACGGCGAAGTCCATGATCACGGCGTGGGTGGGTGGGTGAGGTTCCCGGGCGTTCGGGACACCAGTCAGGTGCCGGTGGGACAGTGTGCTGGGGAACCTACTTCCCAGCCGGGCGATCGCGTCGGACGATCGCCGCCCACACCGGGAGGTCCCATGTCCACCACCGTCCAGCGCGGCACGAGCCGCCGGAACCCCGCCCACACAACGGCCGCGATCCTCAACCTGGCCGTCAGCCTCCTCGGCGTGGCGCTGTCCCTGCCGATCCTGCCGCAGGGCGCCGCCGCGACCGAGCAGGCGGGCGACCAGCCGCCGTTCTTCATCATCATCCTGTCGCTCGTCCTGGGCACGGTCGGTGTCGTGTCCAGCTACGGGGTCTGGCGCGGACAGCGCTGGGGCGTCGTCCTGACGATCGTCGTCAACGCGCTCAGCCTGCTCAGCGGCATCCCCGGCGTCGTGTTCGGGCCGACGACGTTCCTCGTCGTCGCCTCGGTGGTCGGGTGCCTGCTCAACGTGGCGATCATCTACCTGCTGCTGCGGCGCGGGCCGGCGACGGCATCGGCGACCTCCCCGACGTCCGGAGCAGGGGCCTGAACACCGGCCTGGGCGCCGGCATCAACACCGGCCTGGGCACCGGAGCGGCAAAGGCACAGGCACAGGCACAGGTTTCCGCCGTCTCCCCCAGCCGCCTCGACCGGCTGGTCGCCGCGGGCCTGACCTGGTTGCTCCTGCTGGTCTGGACCGCCTGCGTGCTCGTCGCCGTGCTGGCGCTCGCCGGCGTCTCGGCCAGCCACGAGGAGGTGCCGATCTGGGCGGCCGTGGTGGCGGCGCTGGCGGTGGCCGCCACCTGCGTGCCGGTCCTGCGGTGGGTGCGGCCGGCGGTGGACGCGATCCTGTTCTCCCATCCGGACGACGCCCTGGACCTCATCGCCGAGGTGGGGCACCGGGTCGCCGACGGGGCCGCCGCCGTCCACGGCACGGACGCCGTGGCCACCGAGATCGCCGCCCAGATCGCCGCCCGGCTCCGCCTGCCCTACGTCGCGATCCTGGCCCGGGACGCGACGGCGCCCCCGCCGACGTCCGACGGCCCACCCCCGCCGGACCGGCTCGTGCGGCTGCCCCTGCGGGTGGCCGGGGACGACGTCGGCGCGCTGCTCGTGCTCCCGCGGCCGAGGGAGCGCGGGCTGTCGGCGCCGGACCTCGCCCTGCTGCAGGAGCTCGCGGTGCACGTCGCCATCGCGCTGCACGTGGCGGGAGTCTCGGACGACGTCCGCACGTCCCGGGCCGCGCTGGTCACGGCCCGGGAGGAGGAGCGCCGGCGCATCCGGCGCGATCTCCACGACGGGTTGGCCCCCGCCCTGGCCGCGCTCCGGCTCCAGCTGGCCGCGCTGCAGCAGCTCGTGCCGGACCGCCCGCAGGACGCGCTCGACCTCGTCGGTCGGCTCCGTGCCGACGTCCGGTCCGCATCGACGCAGGTCAGGGCACTGGTGTACGGCCTGCACCCGACCGTGCTGGACGAGCTCGGGCTGATCGAGGCGATCCGGTCGCAGGCCGCCGCGACCGCAGGCGTGCAGGTGACCGTGCAGTCCCCGACCCCGTGGCCAGCGCTCCCGGCCGCCGTCGAGATCGCCGTCTACCGGATCGCCGGCGAGGCCCTCGCCAACGTGGCACGCCATTCCGGCGCCCGCACCTGCACGGTGACACTGGGCGTCCGCGATGCGGCCGTCGAACTGCGCGTGGACGACGACGGGCGCGGCGTCCCGACGCCGCTCGTCCCGGGCGTCGGCCTCGCCGGCATGCGGGAGCGGGCGGAGGAGCTGGGCGGCAGCCTCACCCTGCGGCCGAGCCTTCCGGGCGCTCCGGGGACCACCGTCGTCGCCGTCCTGCCGGTCGGGACGGCGCCGGCGTGACCGGGCGACCGGTGCGGGTCCTGGTGGCGGACGACCATCGGCTGTTCCGCGACGGCGTGCGCGCGCTGCTCGCGGTGACCGACGACCTCACCGTGGTGGGCGAGGCCGCCGACGCCGTGGCGACCGTCGAGCTGGCGCGGTCGCTGCGCCCGGACGTCGTCCTCATGGACGTGCAGATGCCGGGCGGCGGGGGCCTGGCGGCCACCGCGACGATCGCTGCGGAGCTTCCCGAGGTGGCGGTCCTGATGGTCACCATGTTCGAGGACGACCGGTCGGTGGTTGCCGCGGTGCGGGCCGGCGCGCGCGGGTACGTGCTCAAGGACTGCGAGGCGGAGGACCTGGTGCGCGCCGTCCGCGGGGTGGCCCACGGCGACGCGGTCTTCGGCCGGACCGTGGCCACGAACGCACTGCAGTACCTGGCCGGCGGCGCGGGTGGCGCCTCCACCCCGCCTGCGCCCTTCCCGGAGCTGACGAGCAGCGAACAGGGCGTGCTGCGCCTGATGGCGCTCGGGCACGGCAACGCCACCATCGCGGGCTCGCTGTCGATCAGCCACAAGACGGTCCGCAATTACGTCAGTTCGATCTTCCGCAAGCTGGGGGTGGCCGACCGCGCCCAGGCGATCGTCCGCGCCCGGGAGGCCGGCCTCCACCGCCCCCCTCCCCCGTGATCATGGACTTCACAGTGATCATGGACTTTGGACGGCGGCTTGTTGCACCGCCGAAGTCCATGATCACGGTGAAGTCCATGATCACGGCAGGATGGTGGGGTCACTTGGTGGACGGGGTGGACGTGGGGGTCCTCGTGGTCGACGAGCCGGGAGCCTGACCGGAGGCCTGGCCGGGGGCTTCACTGCCGCGCGGGCCGCGGCCGGCGTGGCCGGTGGCCAGAGTGATCGTTTTCAGGTCGGCGCTCACCGCGAGCATCACCGGCGCACCGGCCTTGGTGCCGAGGACGTCGTAGGATCCGTCGGCATCCTTCCGCACCGTGGTCACCGTGACCGCGGAGTCCTTCGCCGTGACCGCCGCCGTCACCTTGGCCAGCTCGTCGCCGGTCACCGGCGTGTGGACGCGGCCATGGCCGCCGGGGCCGCCGCCCGCGCCGCCGGGTCCGCCGTGCCCGCCGGCCGTACCCAGGGTGATCGTCTTCAGGTCGGCGCTCACCTCGAACCTCACCGGCGCACCGGCCCTGGTGCCGAAGACGTCGTAGGAACCGTCAGGATCCTTCTGGGCCCGGGTGACCGTGACCGCGGAGTCCTTGGCCGTGACCGCCGCCGTCACCTTGCCCAGCTGGTCCCCGGTCACCGGGGTGTCCGCGGTGCCGCTGCCGGGACCACCGCCGCCGGGACGGCCGCCGTGGCCCGGACCGCCGTGACCACCGCCACCGCCGTACCCACCGCCACCGCTGTAGCCCGCGTCGCCGTGGCCGCCGGTGGCAGCAGTCTGCCCGCCCGTCCGCCCTGCCGTCCCGGTGGACGCGTTCGCGAGCGCCGCACCTCCGATCACGAGCGCGCCGGTTGCCGCCGCGACGACTGCAGCCAGACCCAGTTTGCTGACAGACACGTGAAGGTCCTCCTTCGTCGGCCGGCGACCTCGCCGGCTCTCTTCGTGTCCTCAGGGTCGACGCGGCACCTGCGTACAAGCTGTGCCGCACCTACATACTCTCTGCGACCACCCGGCTCGTGATCATGGACTTCGCCGTGATCATGGGCTTGACCCGCGGACTGGCGCTCCACTGAAGTCCATGATCACGGCAGAGTCCATGGTCACGGGTTGGGTGGGTGGGTGGGTGGCTGGTGGCGACGCGCTGCGCCGCGTCTCACGCCGACGGTGTCGTCCTCGGCGGCGATGGCGGCGGCATCGGGCGCACGGTGAGTGCCTGCTCGACGCGCCCGACCGGACCCCGCTCGTCGTGCAGCCAGGACGACGTCAGGCCCAGGCCGCCGGGACCGAAGCACACCGTGGTGTCCAGACCGACCCACGGCCCCACCGGCTGCCGGAACAGGTGCACGGTGAGGTCCACGTTGGGGAACATCCAGGCGTCCGGGCCGACCCGCGTCGCGATCCCGTTCGCGGTGTCGACGAGCCGCAGGAACGCAGCCGTCGACGAGACGCCATCCGAGCCGTCGCCCGAGACGCCGTCCAGGGGTGCGAGCAGCTCGACGTCGCTGCGCAGCCACACCCGGCCACGGCCGGGCCGGGTGTCGGCGGTGCGCCGGATCTCCAGCGCGGAGATGTAGCCGCCGGCCCAGACGTCGCTCCCGGTCCAGGGTTCCATCGCACCGGGCGGCGGCAGCGGCTCGACCTCCGCCCCCTCGACGGCGGCGCTGTCGCCGACCGCCAGCCGCCAACCCGTCGCCCGGACGACGACCCGGCCGGCCACCGCCAACGTCGCCTCGACCAGCTCGATGGTGCGGCCCGGTCGCAGCGTCCGCACCGCCACGACGCTCTCCTGCAGCGGGATCAGTCCGAGGATGTCGTAGCTGATCCGGGCCAGCTGCAGGTCAGGGCGCGGGTCGTGCCGTTCCAGCGCGTGCGCGAGCAGCCCCGAGACCGGGGCCATGTGCTGCTCGTGCGCGTTCCAGGCGCCCTGGACGTGCGGTGACGGGAGGTAGCGGTCGCCCCCGAGCTGCTCGAAGAAGAACGGGTCGCTCACCGGGCCACTCTAGGCAGCGGTCGGGGCGGCGTGGTCTCCTCGAGGCATGGACGACGACCGCGACGAGCTGCACGACCGGCGCATCGCCGAGATCGGCTACGCCGTGCTCACCGGGACCGCGATCGTCGCCGTCCCGGCGGTGGCCGGTCACCTGCTCGGCTGGTCCTCCTCCCCCGCGTACGCGGCGGTGCTCGTGGTGCTGGGAGCGTTCGCCGTCGTCCGGGCGGTGCTGCTCCTGGTGCGGTTGGAACGCCGCCTGGCTCACCGCGGCGCCGTCGACAGCCCCGAGCCGACGGCGAAGAGCGGGTCGTAGCGCGCGTCGCCCACGTTGATCGGCTCCTGGGCGATGCTGCGGGGCCAGCTCATCGGCAGCTTCCCGGTGAAGGGCCGGACGCCGAACAGGACGTCGGCCACGCCGGCGCCCTCGCTGCCCGGCAGCCACGACGCGACCAGGGCATCGGCCGCGGCCAGCTGCGCCGCGCCGAGCTCGAGCGGTCGCCCGGAGACCACCGCGACGACGCAGGTGCGGACCGCCGCGCAGACCCGGTCGATCGCGGTCACGTCCGCACCGGAGAGCTTCAGGGTCTGCTCCGGCCGCTCGACCCCGCCGTCCGCGGGGTCGCCCGACCAGCGCGGGCCGCCGATGTCCCCGTAGCCCTCGGCGTACGACGACTCCCCTACGACGACGATCCCGGTGTCGTACCCCGCCGGGGACGCCGAGGCGTCGGCGCTGAACGTCACGGTGGCGCCCGGCGCCGCGGCGCGGATGCCGGCCAGGATCGTCGTCCCGGGGAAGGTCGCGCCGGTACCGCCCTGCCAGGTCACGGTCCAGCCGCCCGCCTGGTGCCCGAGGTCGTCGGCGTTGCTGCCGGCCACGTAGATCCGCCCGGTGGGCGCCAGCGGCAACGCGGCCCCCTGGTTGCGCAGGAGGACCTGGGACGCCGCCACCGCCCGCCGGGCCAGCGCCCGGTGCGCCGCCGAGCCGACCTCGGCGAGCCGGGCCGGGTCGGTGTACGGATGCTCGAACAGGCCGAGCCGGAACTTCACGGTGAGCACCCGCCGGACGGCGTCGTCCAGCCGGGCCGTCGGCACCCGCCCGGCGGCCACCTCGGCGGCCAGCAGCTCCTCGAACTGCGGCGCGTTGCCCGGCTCCATGAAGAGGTCGATCCCCGCGTTCGCGCCGGCGCGCACCTTGGCGGCGGTCAGCCCGTTGCCTCGCGGGTCGGCGGGGTCGGGGAGCTGGTGGACGCCGAGCCAGTCGCTGACGACGAGGCCGTCGAACCCGAGCTCGCCCTTGAGGTGCCCGGTGATCAGCTCGGTGCTGGCGTGCAGCTTCACGGGGTTGCCGACGCCGTCCTCGGTCCAGTCGACGGAGGAGAACGACGGCATCACGCTGCCGACGTGATGCGTCCGGACGGCCGCGGTGTACGGCGCGAGCGCCACCCGGGCGAAGTCCGCCCGGCTCGTGATCGCCACGCCCTGGTCGAGCCGGTACCCCGGGGTGCCGCCGCCCGGCGCGTCGTACCGCGTGTCGCCGTCGCCCGCGTAGTGCTTCGCGGTGGCCAGCACTCGGTCGGGGTCGGCCAGGTGCCCCGGCGGCCCCTGGAGCCCGTCGATCGCCGTCTCCAGCCGCTCGACCAGGGCAGGGTCCTCCGAGAAGCTCTCGTAGGTGCGCCCCCACCGGTCGTCGCGGGCGACGCAGAGGCAGGGCGCGAACGTCCACTGCGGCCCGGTGGCCCGGGTCTCGGAGGCCGTCGCGTGCTCGACTTCCTCGACGAGTGCCGGGTCAGCGGTGGCACCGAGCCCGATGTTGTGCGGGAAGACCGTCGCGCCGCGCAGGTTGCCGTGCCCGTGCACGCTGTCGACCCCGTAGAGCAGCGGGATGCCGAGCGGCGTCGAAAGGGCCTGGCGCTGGAAGCCGTCGACCATCGCGGCCCAGGCCTGCGGCGTGCCGGCGTCCGGCCCGGACCCGCCGCCCGACAGCAGGCTGCCGAGGTATCGGTCGTGGACGAGGCTGGGGTCGGCCTCGGCGTCCGACCGCTCCGCCTGCGTCACCTGGCCGATCTTCTCCGGCGTGGTCATCCGCCCGAGCAGGTCGGCGACGCGCGCGGCCACCGGCAACGTCGCGTCCCGGTACGGGGCCGGGGCCGACGAGGAGGACACCGCCGCAGACGACGCGCCGGACGACGATGCACCCGACGACTGCGCGCCCGACGACGCCGGACCGCCCCCCGGCGAGGACCCGCTGCACCCGGCGCAGAGCACGGCACCCAGCAGCACTGCGAGCAGCACGACGGGTACCCGCCGCCGACGTTCCCCACCGCGTGCACGACGCATGGCTGCTCCCCCCGCAGGAGCGCGCCCGCCCTCGGCGCGCTGTACGGGCCATCCTGGCACCAGGGTCCGACAGGACGATCAGGACGCGACGAGCTGCTCCCCCGCCTGCAGCGCGGGCGGCGGCCCGGCCGGCCCGAGGGCCCCACGCCCGGCGGACCAGGCCACGGCGCCCAGCAAGCCGAGCGACCACAGCAGCCCGGCGGCCAGCACGGAGTAGGCGGCCGCGACGCCCTGGTCGAGCCCGCCGGACCGGAGCACCAGCCCCACCGCCAGCTCGCCGGCCAGCAGCACGGCCACGGCCGTGCCCCAGCCGCGCAGCCCGTCGGTGCGCGCGGCCGTGACCGCCGCCGCCGTGACCAGCACGACGCCCACCGCGGCCAGGCCGAGCCGGGTCACCTGCAGCCAGGGATGCAGGTCGCCGTCGACCAGGCGCCACAGCGGCCAGCCCAGGCAGCGGGTGTACGAGCCCGTGCCGGCGGCGAGGATGCCGCTGACGTGCAGGGCGACCACCACGACGACGGACGACGCCGCGAGCGGAACCACCCGGCGAGCCCCGCCGCCCACCCGCACACCAGCGCCAGCCGCGCCCGACAGCACCCGGCCCAGCAGGACGGCGGACGTGCCCGTCGCCGTCATCGCGGTGAGCGCGCTGAAGAGGTCGACGGCACCGAGCGCGGTGGGCAGGTGCCCGACCACGACGATGCGGCCGAAGACACCGGCCGCGATCGCGCCGGCCAGCGCGATCCACGGCATGACCCGCACCCACCGCAGCGCCCCGTGCAGGCGCAGCGACGCCAGGGCGGCGGCCAGCACCAGCGGCCCGGCACCGATGGCGCCCACGCGATGGGTGAACTCCACCATCGGGCTGAGCTCCCACTGCGGCACGACACGGTCCGGACGGCAGCCGGGCCAGGTCGGGCAGGACGCGCCCGACCCGGTGGCGCAGACGACCGCACCCATCGCGACGGCGAGGAACGTGAACAGGGCCGCGAGGCGGAAGACGACGAGGGTCAGATGCGGCGGGCCGCTGGGTGCGGCCGGCGGCGGCACCGGCTTGCTGGTCGACACGGTGGTCACTCCCCAGGGCTGACGGGCTGGCGGGCTGGCGGGCTGACGCACGGGCGATGCGTGCCCGGTCGTCACCCTACGAACGGGAACGGGCACCGGCGGCTGCGCCGGACGGCGCGCGCGTGAGGCGCTCATCACGCCGTGGTGACGATCCAGCGTCGACG
>Ga0302322_100001218_pt1 | contig 20904 bp, 20 predicted proteins | sample Fen_T0_2_FD_203757 | JGI IMG/M metagenome (GOLD analysis project Ga0302322, IMG submission 203757) | Peat permafrost microbial communities from Stordalen Mire near Abisko, Sweden - Fen_T0_2 | ecosystem: Environmental > Terrestrial > Soil > Wetlands > Permafrost | place: Sweden: Abisko...
TCTCCAAGCCCCAGGAGGCACACATGCGCGAAATCATCGCCACCGACCACGCTCCCAAGGCCATCGGCCCCTACTCGCAAGCCATCCGCGCCAACGGCCTTGTCTTCACTTCCGGCCAGGTCGCCATCGATCCCGCCACCCAGCAAGTCATCTCCGGAGACGTAGCCGCGCAAACCGATCGTGTCATGAAGAACATCACCGGCATCCTCGAAGCCGCCGGCACCAGCCTCGACAAAGTTCTACGCTGCACCGTCTTCCTGAAGAACATGAATGACTTCGCCGCCATGAACGAAGTCTATGGCCGCTATTTCAATCAGAACCCGCCTGCCCGTTCCACCGTCGAAGTAGCGCGTCTTCCGAAAGACGTCCTGGTCGAGATCGACACCATCGCTCTGGCGTAAACGAAGAAGTCGGCCCGCCTCCCGACGAGATTCCGGCGACCATGAGGTGAGGAAGCGAGAATATGGCGCTCATTACCCGGAGACACTTCGCTCGGCAAATGGCGGCTGCCGCGGCACTCTGCGGAGGCCCGCTCTGGGCGATCGGTGAACTGCACTCGCGTTTCGACGCGGATACAAATGGTCCGCCCGACCCCGAGACGATCCGCAAGCTGGCTTCCCAAATTGTGGGTCAAGTCATCACGCCCGGAGCTGCTGACTACGATGCGGCGCGCTCGATCTTCAACCGCGCATTCGATCGGCATCCCGCGGTCATCGTGCGCTGCGGTAGTCCTGACGATGTCGCGCGCGCTCTCGACTATGCCCAAGCGCAGCATTTGCCGCTGGCAGTTCGTGCCGGAGGGCACAGCCGGCTCGGATTCGGGATGTGCGATGGCGGGGTCGTAGTCGACCTCTCCGCGATGAAACGAGTCGAAGTAGACACCGGCAAGCGAGTGGCACGGGCCGAGGCTGGTGCTCTGGTGCGTGACCTCGACACTGCTACCCAGCGCTTCGGTCTAGCCACAACCTCAGGCGGCTGTCCTACCGTCGGAATTGCTGGCTTCACGCTCGGAGGGGGAGAGGGTCGTTTGATGGAAAGATTCGGCGCCGCCTGCGACAACCTGTTATCGGCGCAAGTTGTAACCGTGGACGGAAGAAAGGTCGAAGCCAGCTCGAAGTCCAATCCCGATCTTTTTTGGGCCATTCGTGGCGGAGGCGGCAACTTCGGTGTGGTCACAGCGCTGGAGTACCAGCTCCATCCGGTTGACCAAGTTCTGTCGGGATCACTCACCTAGCCGCCCGGACGCATTCCAGCTCTCTTGCAGGCTTTCGCCAAGTTCCTCTCTGAGGCCCCTGATGAAATGGATGCGTTTGCCCAGTTGCTGCCTTCCGAAAAGGGCCGGAGACTCAAAGTTGACGTCTGCTATTGCGCCGATCCCCGAATGGGAAATGATTTGCTGCGCCCCCTGCGCGCTCTCAATCCGCAGGATGACAGCGTCAAGATTATGTCCTACCTCGAAGCTCAGGCAGCCGGTGGATTTCTTGCAGCACCGGTTGCGCACTTCCAAACGAACCTCTTCCTTCGAGAACTCAGCGGAGCTGCCATTGCCGCAATCACGACAGCGACCAACGATGCACCGACCGCATGCAAGGTAATCATTGTGCCGTTACGTGGCGCGGTTAGCCGAGTACGCGTGACCGATACTGCGTTTGCTCTCCGAGATCCGGGTTACGAAATAGACATTGCGGGTGCTTGGAGCACTTCCGCCGTAGCGGCGGAAGTCGTGCGATGGGTCCAGGCTACGCGCGATAGTCTGCAGCCATTCGCGCATGGAGTGTACGTCAACCAGTTGGGCGATACCAGCGACCAACTCGTCCGCTCGGCTTATGGTCCGAACTATGCTCGTCTTGTCGACATTAAGAAGAGGTACGACCCAAATAACGTGCTGCGACTCAACCAGAACATCAAGCCCGAGAGCGCATCGAACACTTAGAACCTGCGCTTTAGATTGGCCGCTTTTTCCGCAACCTGCTAGGAAGTTGGCCTGTTCCTACTGCGTCCCAGACCACTTACGTTTGCTCACTCCAACCAAAATGCCCCCCCGCCACACAAACTTGCTAAACTGCTCTGTCGTAGTGAAGAACGAAGAATCAGGGAAGGACCCATGAAGCCCCTTGCACTCGCTGTCATACTTCTAATTCTGCTGATGTCCGCATCCGCGCAAACCGGCACCGCAAAAAAGACAACGACCGCGAAAAAGCCCGCCGCGCATCCCGTCGCCGCCGGCCCAACCAAAGTCACCGGTGCCCCAACGAAAACCGCCAGCGGTCTCGAGTACTGGGACATTAAAGTCGGCACCGGAGCCGTAGCCAAACCCGGCCACCAGGTCAAAGTCGATTACACCGGATGGCTCACCAACGGCAAGAAATTCGATAGCTCGGTCGGTACCGGCCATCCCTTCGAACTTCTCTTGGGTGCAGGTGCCGTCATCAAAGGTTGGGACGAAGGAATCGAAGGTATGAAGGTAGGCGGAAAACGTCAACTGCGCATCCCCCCCGACCTGGCCTACAAAGACAAAGGCTTTCCCGGAGCGATCCCGCCCAATTCAACTTTGATCTTTGATGTTCGTCTGGTGGACGCGAAATAGTCGACGAACAATATCGGAAACGAAGACTAAGCCTTGTATCGACGCGTGGACGTTGTGTCGAAGTCTAGCGTCGTGTCGAAGTCTAACGTCGTATCGAAGACGAGATCTTGTATCGGGACATTAAGCTTCGTATCAGGGCATCGCTTTAGCGATGCCGCAAGCCCCAATTCGATAGCCCCCTTTAGGGGCCGCGGGCCGGATTTCGAGTCTTTCAGCAGACCGTTCAGCCGCGGGAGCGGCCATATCCGTTAGCGCGACGCGTCAGTTCCGCGAACCGGGTAGGGAAAATACAAAGCCCGGACGCAGACACACGTCCGCCCCAGCGCCCATCCCTTCCGCGCTGTGGAAAATATCAACTACGCTTTGACGACTTTGCCGCTGCGCAGGCAGGACGTGCACACGCGCATGTGCTTCGTGGTCGCTCCCACTTTGGCGTGAACCGGACGCAGATTGACGTTCCAGCGTCGCTTGCTCACGTTGTGGGCGTGGCTGATGGTGTTTCCAAATTGCGGCCCCTTGCCGCATACATCACATACTCGAGCCATGACTTCAAGATCCTTCCAGGCCTGTTGCCGAAACCACTATTCTACAGGAGGACCGCCCCTCCCGTCATCCCCCTCCGCTATTCCGAATCCCGCAGCGGAATCAGCCGCCGCACCCGCGCATCGCGGAAGTACAGGCCTCCCCAAACTACCATCCCAACGATGATCGGAAGATAAAACGGCTCACCCGCATGCACATGGGTAGCGACCGCTCCGCCCAGATATCCCGTCATCAAGATCGCTCCCAGCATCGCCGTTTGCGGGATCGCATAAAGGATCGCGACCGCAATCTCAGTGATGAGGATCGGCGTCAACGCCCCAGCCGGATATCCATACTTCGCGAACCCCTGCGCCGCCATCTCCGGCTTGATCAATCCCATCGCGCCGAACCCAACCATCATCAGCACTGGCAACGCACTCATCACCCGTCCCACCCACAGCAGCGTATTCGCGCCCGACCCCGAACCTGTTTGCATGATTCTCTCCTGATCCCATCTGGATTTGCGGTTTAGATTGTATTTGATACAAAGTGGAATGCCGAAAATCTCGAAATCGAGCTTCGTTTCCCACTTGTTACTGATCGGATGCCCCCGGACCGCTGCTACCGGAGGAATCATTCGGACTCTTCAGGACTCCACAATGCTTTAGCTGGAGGGCAGTTTCCGAACCCTGGAGCTCGGTCCAACGCGTTGCAGCATCGAATTGCTCCACTTTTTACTCTCCAGGTTCCGAAGCCGTGCCCTAGCAGCTTGCGGAAAAACTCCGCTTCGCGTCGGTTTTGGGAAGGGCACGAGTTCCACTCGTGCCGTAACTGCTGCAAATCGACAGCGGCTTCCAGCCGCTGGGGGATTGTTGCGATGGAAAATCACTTTTTCCGCAACCTGCTAGTTCGCCTTAGGCCGAAAGATCAAGAAATAGTCCATGCCATCGGCTTTCACAAAATCGCTGGAGTCCGTCAGTTCGTACCCGGCCTGCCCCGCCTCGCGAACAACGACGTCTTTCCCCACACCATGATCCGTTCCGCTGCCATTGCGATCAATGACGCCGACCTTGGCACCCGCTCGCAGCGACTTCCGTAGATTCTTCAAAAGCAAAACCGGATGGGCGACCTCGTGGTACGTCTTCAGCAGCAGCACGGCATCAATGCTATCCGCCGGAAGTTGGGCATCGTCAGGACCGCTGAGAATCGTCTTTATATTCTGCCGCCGCTCTTTTTTCGCACGCCCGTCAATGAACTGAATTGCTTTTTGATTGATATCCACCGCGTAAACCGTACCCGTATCCGTGACGCGCCGCGCAGCACGTACCGTGAACCAACCCGATCCCGCTCCGATGTCAGCAACATTCTTCCCCGGCCCAATGCTCAGCATGTCCATGACTCGGTTGATCTGGAGATGTTCCTCGCGCTTTGGGTCATCAAAGATCGAGAGATCGCCGGTATAAGGAGTACTGGTCTCCCGCTGCGTCGCCGGTGCCGTCGAACCTGACTGCGCCTGAAGCAGCTCCGGCGCCCACAGGCCCACCAACAATATAAGGATGGACGCGCGCCATCGAAACGCCCTGAAAGATTTGGATTTCATTTCCCCGCCTGCCGCCCGAAGCCGTTGCCCGAGTCTACCACTCTGTCGGCAGCCTCCCTCGCACTGCTACTGGTCGTTTCCCGTGAACCCAGCACAAGGAATTCACCAATCTTGCCCCGGCTAGGGTGGGCAATCACCTCAGGTTTCAACAGTTACGAAGTCCTGCTCGGCCTTTAGATCAGCAATGGTTGAGCCGGGACAGGGCGCACTACTATCTCAAATTCGCGTACTCGGCCTTGGCTCGCTTCAGGATTGGTATATCGGAGTCGGCGTCTTTCCAGAGAGTGAAAAATTCCTGGTACGCCGCGTGGGCCTTCTCGGAATCTCCTTGCATCGCGTATGCCCGCCCAAGGCCAAGCCGCGCTAGCGCACCCAGCGGGGAGTTTCTCACCGCGCCCCAGTGATCAACAAATTTTTGATATTCCGTCGCCGCTTTCTTGCCCTGATGCAATCGCAAATAGGCTTCGCCTCTTATATACGCGGGATGAAGAGGCGCGGACCAATCGGCCGTGAACAGTACGGCTCCGAGTTCGAACGACTCCGCGCTTTGCAGAAGTTTGATCGCTTCAGCAGGGTTGTTGCGATCAAGTTCAATGGCAGCGCGAATGGTGGGGAGCCAATACCCGTGGATAAGAGTATTGAGCGGGTAGCGACCGTCCAAATCGACGCTCATTTTCTGGGCTCGCCCGGCATCCCCAGACTGCGCCAGGATAAGAGCCCCCAGAGTTTGCAAGTCTCGGGTTGAAGCGACCGCTAAGGCAGCTGCGGCGCCGTGTCGAGCCACTTGGCGATTGCCGAACGCTGCTTCTCGCAAAGCCCCATTCATTTGCCACAGCATCGCCGCTTCCTTCTTTCCGGCACGTTGCGCCGACTCGACCGCCCGGCGGGTGATTTCTCGCGCTGCGTCCAGGCGTCCGTGGAATGCTTCCGTGTCAGACTCCTGGGCTAGGACGACGTCTTCGATCCCCGCTTTGCCGCTAGCCCAAGCCACCTGCCTGCGCATCTCCTCCGCCTCCCCTTGGTCCGCCGCGACCCCATATCGATAAGAGTGTGCGTCCACGTCATCGAGTTTGCGCTCCTGCATCTCTTGATACGCGGCACTGGCGTCATCGAGGCGATTCAGGTTTGTATAGATAGCCACAAGATTCGCGTAAGCGGCATGGTTCCCGGGGTTTAGTTGGAGAGCCTTTAGCGTTGCGGCGACGGCATTGTCATGTTGGCCCAACGTCCCGTAACTGACAGCCAAGTTGACCATATCTCCGCTATCCGGATACGTTCGGAAGAGTAGATGATAGGCCTCATTGGCTTTCTCCAACTCCCCTGTGACAATGTGAAAGAAGCGAGATTCAATGTAGAGTCTCTCTTTCTCGTTCACCCGATAACGCAGGTCGTAGGCTCGCTTCATGCTTTCCGCAGATAGCCCGGGTTCCTGCAGGTTCGCGTACACAATTCCCAAGAGAGCGTGAGCCGCGGCAAAGTCCGCGTCGAGTTCAATCGCGCGCTTGAGGAAAGGAACCGCCGCACCGTTGCCCCCTTGAGCACAGGCGATCGATGCCATGGAAAAAGCCTTCAAGGCATCCAGGGAGGGCGTCGTTACTTGATCAAGGGGAACATCAAATCTCCGGATCGAACTTAGCGATTCGCCCAACTCTTGTCGTAATTGCGTGGTTTCCTGGCCCAGCACTTTCAGCACGTCTTCTTTGGCCTTCGCCTGGATCTGCTGGTGCGCGAATATCTCTCCGGAGTTGCAGTTCACCGCCTTCAATCCAATCACGTATTGGTGGCCAAGGCTTGAGATGGAACCCGTCAGCACCACCTTGCTTCCGCTCCGCACACAAATCTCTCTCGCCACTTCCGGAGTCTGCGGGTCCCCAGAGGCACGACCCATCAGCTTCAGCATGTCGCGCGCCCTCAGGTCTGGCAACAAGTTGAAAAAAGGCGACTGGGATAGCTGAGAGGAGAGACCCTCCTTGAGCGTGCCGTCGAAAACCCCATCCCCAGTAGTGTTCACGAAGTCTGCGACGACGATGGAATCTTTTTCAGTGAGCGGAGGCGTCGAGCGGCGCGAATGCGCGATAAAAAAACCTGCGGCAATTGCAATTGCGACACTGCCCAAGGAAACGGTGAGCTTCCAGGGTTTCCAGTCGCGAGCTTTGCCCTCGGGGACGTGGACGGGTTCCGGAGGGGCCACCTCACTTTGGCTCAAGACTCCATCATTTCCATTCCGGATCACTGGTCCAATCCACCGGTATCCCTTCCGGGGAAGGGTCTCGACAAACCTCGGCTGTCCAGCGTTATCGTCCAGCGCATCCCTTAGCCGGTTCACCGCCTTGTTTAGACTGCGCTCGAAATCGACAAAGGTATCGGACGTCCAGAGTATTTTCCTTAGTTCTTCGCGTGTAATGAGTTCGCCCGGACGTTCCAGCAAGACCATCAAAAGTTGGAAGGGTTGTCCTTGGAGGGTAACCTTGTGCCCGTTGGTCCACAATTCAGCGGTGAGTAAGTCTACTTCGAAGGCCCCGAAGCTAACTTTGTGCTGCGGCTGTGAGGGCAATGACATCAGACCACACCCCAATTCGATTGCGGAAGTCTAGCACTCTCTTGATGCCTGCGCCATTTCGCAAAGTCGACGACCAGTAAACAACTGTTTCAGCTCGACTTAGCCAGGGAACAATCATGTCACTCGCAGGTCACATGCGTTCCATTGCAAGCCAACGTGAATTGGATTAGGGATAGCAGACCGCAGAGGTCGTTGCTGCGTTCATCGCAAGGCAAACTACTACAACCGTCCAATCAAGAAAGGAATAACTGTGAAAACAACTCGTCTTCAGACGCTCTTTGCTCCCGTGCTGGTCGCGGGCCTTATGTTCCTAACTCTGGGAGCCACCTCGGCATCGGCGAACCCCGTGCGGCGTGGAAACCTCCATGTGGTCAAGGAGTGCACCGAGTATACGGGCGAAGCCGGTTCCTTCTGCACGGTCATCTCCTCGAACCTCCCGGAGATCGCGGTCGGCTCGAAGGTGTTCTATTTCCAGCCTCTCATTGGCTCAACGGGGTTGCTGGATAGTGACATCGTCCTCGACGCCGGGAACGCGAATAGAGCGATTGGTCATTGCACACTAGATTTGGTGACAAATATAGGGCTGTGCACATTCTCGGACGGGACTGGGGCTTTTGCCGGGTTCCATGCCCACATCAATGGCTCGGGTTCGGACGCGAATTACCACTGGGATGGGACCTACCACTTCTCACGACAGGACAAGAAGTAAATGATCTGACAATAGCCGGTATCCCATGTTGTGGCTCTGCGACGTGGGTACCGGCAGGATGTCCCATATCCGCGCGGAGAGTAAGAGAGTTCATTGGGGGCGGCGGAGAAGACAAACTTGTTACCCCATAGCGCCGCCGCGGTGCCTCAAGGCAAGCTATCACAACCGTTCAAGCAAGAAAGGAATAACTATGAAAACAACTCGTATTCAGACCCTCTTTGCTCTCGTGCTGGTCGCAGGGAGTATAGCCCTAACTCTGGGCACCACATCGGCGTCGGAGTCCCGCGAGCGCAAGGGAACCATCCATCTGGTCAAAGATACCTCCCAGTACTCGGGACTTCCCGGAGGCTTCGCCACGATCACGACTTCGGACTTCGCGCTGATCCCCGTCGGCTCGAAGATCTACTATGACCAGGCTCCGGACATTCCGACAGGCCTGATCGACAGCAGCGTCGTCCTCGATGCCGGGAACGGCAATCGGTCCGTCGGCCGGTGCACAACGGATTTGGTGACATGGATTGGGCTGTGCACGTTCTCGGACGGAATTGGTACGATGGCCGGGTTCCATGCCCGTCTGGATGTCTCGCTTAAGTCGCTGGACTTAGGAACTTTCGACTTGCGGGGTACGTACGGCTTCGCGCGAGACGGCGATAAATGACTTCATGACCATGGGAATAGCGTGGAGCCCATGTCGCGAATCTCGAAACATGGGCTCCACCATCTGGAACGGGAATAGTACAGCAGGTCGTTCCACTGTTGGCGAGACATCATTTCACGAATTGGCCCGAGTCGAGCATGCCGGGAGCATAGTTGGTGTAACGCCATCTGGCTCTGGCTGTTGAAGGCGCTCTGCAATGAGATATTCTCCTGTCATATGAAACGCCCCAAAGGTGTGACAGTCTTGGCATATCTCTACTTTTGGACGGCGTTTTCAGCGCTCGTTCCTTTGATCCCAAGTCGAACGTTTCAGCCACTCCAATGGCCACGATTGCTTGCACTAACGTTGGGGTACCTCATCATCGGGATCATTCTGGGCATCGGACTTTTAAGAATGAAGAACTGGTCCCGTTTGTTAGCCATTATTGTGAACGCTACGCAGTTGCTCTTCGTTCCCCACGATTTTGCGGTAGGCCACAGCCGTGTCGAGGCGATCCGCGACGCGCTGCACACATTGTCTGGCGTTTGGGTAGGCCACCTTGCCGTGATCCTTGCCGGGCTGCACATATTGTTTTGCATTTGGATAATCTGGTACTTGACTCGACCGAACATAAAGAGTGCGTTCCAGAACACTTGATCGCTTGTAGGAGTTTGAATTATTTGGCGCTCCCGCCTTTCCGCGTTCATGACTGCTGCAAAATCCCAGTTCCACTAACGTGCATTGGGTCCCCTGATTGCGTCTTCGGGTTCGGCAGAGCACTTGTGTAACGTTGACCGCGGTTCCGCGACCTGTAACCCTAATTGCGATGCCGCGGAAGATCGCCAAACCAGCCAAGCGCACTCGACCGCCACGGATCCGCGTCCCCAACCAGGAGCGCGCCCTTTTCACCGTCGAGAATCAGAAGTTCGTGGGCATCATCAAGCGCCTCTCTTTGACAGGAGGATCGGCCCTCCTTGTGAAAGGGCCTATTCCCGACGGAACGCTCGGCGAAATGGTTTTGAGTACCGTGTTTGGAAAAGTAAACGCCCACATCGAATTCCTGCATACCGGAGCCGATGGTGTGCCGCTCGCGCAGGCGTTCCGATTTCTTGCGATGGATGCCGAAAGTACCGAACGCTTCAATGCATCCGCAAAACAAATGCAGAGTGCAGGCTTCGCCGATGTCGAGCAGAAGCCAGTTCCTCTTGACGGAGCGTTCGAAAGCCTGAGGAAACTGCGCGACAGTATCCGGCAGCTTTCAGGAATGGTCACCTCGGCACGACGAACAAGATCGAATTGACCGTCCGCCAGGACGCGATCATCACACACGACGTGATCGCCGCAGCGACTCCAAATACAGGACCAAAACAAAACGCCCCAAACTCTTACGAGTCATGGGACGTCAGTCGAACAGCCCTCCCCCGAAGTCTGCTCACCACTACCCTAACTTGTCCCCTGCCTCCTGTGAATGGCTCCAATGGGCTACCTCGCGTTGAGCATACCCACCCGGAGAAACCACTGATTCTAGTGCACTTACAAGGTCATTGCCCGTTCTCAATCCCAACCAGGCTAAAGTTGCCATCGACCCCTTAACCTATGCCCATTGCGGTGAACCTGGAGCGGCCCGTCCTCTCCGTTCGAATCGAAACTTGGATATAATCCGCCGATGCAAGGACTAGCGTGGAGCACAATTGCGCTCGGGTCGCTGTTACTCATTGCGGCAAGCTCAACAGGAGGACAACAAGTGAAATCTCCGCAACCTGAAACGTCGAAGCCGCCCGTCAAAACCGAGCAGCGTGGGCGCATCGTTGGAATCGGCGGTGTCTTCTTCAAGTCCGCCAACCGTGATCAGATGCGCGAATGGTATGCGAAGCATCTGGGACTCGCTGACAAAGGCCAAGGCGTGATGCTTCCATGGCGCGAACACGACGACCCGCAAAAGGAACACGTTACGGTCTGGACCCTTTTTCCCGCCTCCTCGAAGTATTTCGATCCCAGCCCCGCACCGTTCATGATCAACTACATCGTTGACGATATGGACGCGTTGCTCGACCGCTTGAAACAAGAGGGAGTGAAGATCGACCCCAAACGAATGGATGAATCCTACGGTCGCTTTGCTTGGATCTATGACTCGGATGGGAACAAGATTGAACTCTGGCAGCCGCTGCCCGTAAAGCCCTGAGGGCCTTCCAGCGCACTGACTCAATCGGCATTCTGTAATTACCGTCGCGGAGTTGAGGAACGGATCGTCGGCGAAACAATGGTTGCGCGAATCGACTGCATGGCTGCCGATTCTATGTTGGCGAAATCGCTGATGCGCAAGGACTGTCTCAACACGTGCGCTGGCCTATTTTGGAATTCCAATATGATTACCGACCAGCAATAGAATAATTCCGATCAGAGCAAGCAACGCAGCGATTCCGAGGGTCACCGTCCACAGGCGGCGACCTGTGCGGGTTGACGCTTCTTTGCTTAGGGAAGGCGGTTGTTCCATAGAGTTATTCCTCACCGGAGCTGATGCGTCCGAATCGCAACGTGCATGTGGTGCGCACTTCTGTGCGGCTCTTAGGATGCCGAGCTTTGGTCAGAGGTTGGAAGCAAAAGCGGAACAGCACGTATCCGGGTTCGGAACGTGCGCGGCGACACTGCGCGACATCACAAGCCGTGCTCGACGCGCTCCTTTATATCCGAGTAGGCTGCTTCGATGAGTCTGCTAAGTGCTGCGGCATTTGTGGTCGTTCCTGGCCTCAGCTTCACATGGCGCATGAACTTGCCCGTGCCTTGCATCAAGTGGGCCGGGTCCGGCAGCGCAGCGCCCTGAAAGAACCCGACGTTTACGTGTGACGTGAACACATTGACGTAGCCGAACGGCGCATCTCCCAGACATGCCACCGGACAGCCGTCATGCAAAAGTTCACGGACTTCGTCCCCGCATTTTCGCATCACCTCAAACCATTGATGTGCGATCGCTCCCAGTTCACCCGCATGCGCTTTCATCCACGCGTCGATGGCGGGATCCCGCTCAACACCGCCGTTGAATCGCAACAGTTCCGTTCTCATCGTCGCTCCACTTTTAACTCTGGTTGACGCGGCAATCCGCAGCGTGTCCCCAAACCCATAAGGCCATAGATTTACCACAATTCCGCTGCCCGGCGGAACCAACCCTCTACACTGGGGAGAATCTAAGCCTTGGTGAATGCTTTTTGTCCACTTATTACTTTCCAGGTTCCCGCTTTCGAACGATAACACCCATCCCGCAAATGCTCTTCACAACGCGGTGCTAGTATGAGGTCAGCCAGCCCCCCTTCTGGATAAGGAATTACCCCATGGGCGAAGATCGCCGTTCGCTCGTCCTGTTAACCGGAGCTTCCGGTTACATCGGAGGACGCCTCCTCAAGGCGCTCGAAAAAGCGGCTTGGCCTGTGCGCTGTCTCGCTCGACAACCGGCCTTCCTCAAACCACGCGTTGCCTCGACTACGGAACTCGTCAAGGCCGATTGTCTCGATCGCGCATCTCTAACGCCCGCCATGGTCGGTGTCGGCACGGCTTACTACTTGGTCCACTCCATGGGCTCTCCCGGCCGGTTCGAAAAGAAGGATCGACAAGCCGCACAGAATTTCGCCGACGCCGCGCGTGAGGCAGGAATTCGACGCATTATCTACCTCGGCGGCTTGGGTGAACAGGACCAGGCCCTTTCCGCGCACCTGCGCAGCCGTCACGAAGTCGCAGATATCTTGCGCAGCTCGGGAATACCCGTCATCGAATTTCGCGCCTCCATCGTGATTGGCTCTGGCAGTCTCTCCTTTGAAATGATTCGCGCATTGGTCCAACGCTTGCCCGTCATGATCTGCCCACGCTGGGTTGCAGTGAAGGCGCAACCGATCGCCGTCGAAGATGTGATTGCATACTTAATGGCTGCGCTCGAATTGCCGCCCGGACAATCGTCGGTATTTGAAATCGGCGGCCCAGATCAGGTCAGCTATGGCGAAATCATGCAGGAGTATGCGCGGCAGAGCAGCCTTCGCCGGTGGATGATCCCGGTCCCGGTTTTAACTCCGCGCCTCTCCAGTTTGTGGTTGGGTCTGGTCACTCCGATCTACGCTCGCATCGGACGCAAGCTCGTCGATAGCATGCGCAACCCAACTCTGGTGCACGACGCTTCCGCATCGACAGTTTTTGACATCAAGCCGAAAGGCTTGCGCGAAGCCATCGAGCGCGCTCTTCGTCGGGAGGACCAGGAGTTTGCCTTGACCCGCTGGTCGGACGCTCTTTCTTCCAGTGGCGAGCCGCGCTCGTGGGGCGGCGTGCAGTTTGGCACAAGGCTGGTTGACTCTCGCACCGTGCAAGTCTCAGTGTCTCCGACGTTGGCTTTTACTCCGATCCGCCAGATCGGAGGCGCCAACGGCTGGTACTTCGCAAATTTTCTGTGGTGGCTTCGCGGAACGCTGGATCTCCTGGTAGGTGGCGTAGGTCTGCGACGAGGTCGGCGCGATCCGCATACTCTCGCCGTCGGAGACGCACTCGACTTCTGGCGCGTCGAAACCTATGAACCAGATCGCCGCCTGAGCCTGGCCGCCGAGATGAAACTCCCCGGCCGTGCGTGGCTTCAATTCGAAGTAGAACCAAACAGCAAAGGCTCACTGATCCGGCAAACCGCAATCTTCGATCCCGCGGGGCTGGCCGGTCTTCTCTATTGGTACGCGATCTATCCCATTCATAACTGGATCTTCAGCGGCATGCTGCACTCAATCGCCAGTCGCGCAGAACGCGAGGCAAGCGCCGCCTCCCCCGCGTCATAACGAAGCTTCGTTAGAATAACGCCCCGACTACACGATTTGACCAACGATCCCTATCGGACCATTGACCTCCGCCCCGGCCGTTACCGCCGTAATAAGACGTTACCTTTGGTCGCACTCGCAACTTGTGCCTGCCTGCTAGCATGCGCGCATGACCACCGACCACGAGAAGGTACCAACACTGAAAACTTGTTCGTTTCTCGCTGTCTTAACGCTTGTCGGATTCGTCGCTTTGGCCGGTGTGTTTCCCGGGAACCGCGCTCGCGGATCTGCGCTGCCTTCGCCCAAGGTCACATCTGTCACTAAAATCACGCATGACGGAATCACCAAGACCAACCTGCTATCAGACGATTCCAATCTCTACATCACGGAGTGGCCTTCCGCACGTCACGTGGTTGCCAAGGTTTCGCTTCAACAATTCGATCGTTCCCTTGTTCCCAGCTCCTTCTCGAACTTGCAGGCTCTTGATCTCTCGCCCGATCACAGCAGGCTGTTAGTGTCGCCGCTCCAGGGCGGGTCTGTCGACAACGAGTTTTGGACTTTGCCGGTTACCAGCGGACCCATGAAACGGATTGGCAGTCTCACCGGTCGCGACGCCACTTGGTCTCGGGATGGCCAACTCATTGCCTTCGGCAAGGGCTCGGGACTCTTTATCGCGAGCGCAACAGGAACGAAAGAGCGGGAACTTTTTACCGCCGACGGAACTGTTTTTGCGCCTCGCTTCTCTCCGGATGGCCAACGCATCCGCTTTACCGTGGGTGATCTCTCTCAAAACCAGACCTCACTGTGGGAGGTCGGCCGGGACGGATCGAATCCCCATGCTTTGCTTCCCAATTGGCAGTACGGTTCAAGTGCATGTTGCGGGAACTGGACAGCCGATGGCCGCTACTACATCTTCCAGGCGACTCAGAGTTCTCAGACAACCATAACCACCTTGTGGGCGTCGCCCGATTCCGGCCGTGCTCCCGGTACTGGTCCGCTGTCGGTGATTCCATTGACAGGCGGCCCCATGTCTTTTGGCAATGTTTCGCCTGCTGGGGATAACAAAAACGTCTGGGCGATTGGGGTTCAACCTGCTGCCGAGGCCGTGAAGTATGATTCCGCCAAGAAAGCATTTGCCTCTCTCGTCGGTGGAGTTTCTGCCACTGACTTGGATTTCTCGTCGGACGGCAAGTGGGTTACCTACGTCTCCATTCCCGAGAGCTCATTGTGGCGATCGCGTGTCGACGGCTCAGAGGCACTCCAACTCACTTCGCCGCCTGAAGCCGCAGCATTACCTCACTGGTCGCCCGACGGTAAGCAGATCGCCTATGTTCGCCTGCAACCCGGGCAGTTGTCGAAGATCGCGATTGTCTCTGCCAGCGGGGGATCTGCACAGGAACTTCTACCCGAGAATCGCAATCAGAACGATGCGAACTGGTCGCGTGATGGCAATCGCATCATGTTCGGGAACGCTGCGCATGATGTGGAAGGCCTCAAGATCCGCATTGTCGACCTAAAGACGCACAAGACTGAGACGATTCCCGGCTCGGACGGTTTGTTTAGTCCTCGCTGGTCGCCAGATGGAAGGTATATCGCTGCTCTGTCGCCTGATTTCACCACCGTGATGCTCTTCGACTTTGACAGTCGCAAGTGGTCAAAGTGGCTGACTGAGCCAGCCGGAGCAGTAAGCTATCCAGTCTGGTCCGCCGACAGCACGTATCTGTACTTCGATGATCTGGTCACTGACGAAGAGTCGATTCGCAGAGTGAAAGTTGGCGAGAGCCAGGCCGAGCGGGTTTTCGCTCTGCAAGGCATTGAACGTTATCCTGGTCCGTTCGGCCTCTGGAGTGGCCGAACCCCCGACGGCTCCTGGATGTTTGTGCGCGACCGTAGCACGCAAGAGGTGTATCGCTTGACTGTAGAGCTGCCGTGATTCTCGATTCGGGGGCCAAAATGTCGAAAGCCGGGGTTGTAAGCGGACGAGTAAGCCGTGAGCGCAAATCTGTACTCACATTAAGCCAGCTTCTCCTGATCGTGTTTTTCTGCGTGATGCCTTTTGTTCCTCAGATGCAGGGGCAGGCCACGAGGGAACGAAAGGTGGTTACTCGGGTCGAGCCTGAATATCCCGACACTCTTAAACGCCTCTACATCGGCGGAGTCGTGCGAGTGCAAGTCGAGGTTGAAGCCAACGGGACTGTAAAAACCACAAGCCTACTGGGTGGAAGTCCGGTTCTTGGGCAGTCCGCGATGAAAGCAATCAAACAATGGAAATTCGTCCCAGCTGCATCCGCCGAAACCCTCACTGTCAGATTCGAATTTGATCCCCATCGCTGATTCGTTCTCATCGTGCGGACAGCAGCCTGCACAACCTCGCGCGCCCGGCGCGTAGTTTTCGTCCTGCACTCCGGAAGCGTCCGCAAAATTGATATCCAAATATCCGCATCGATCGCCTGCGGTCGGCGCTATCGTCCCCTTGCCTCACCATTCCTTTACAATTTCCGCTAGGCGTTCCAAAAGCACCCCAACCGCCATGCTCACCGAAATTGGACAAATCGAAGCCATCTTTCGCTATCCCGTAAAGTCCATGGCTGGCGAGCCACTCGAAACTGCCCACCTCGGTTGGCACGGCCTTGAAGGTGACCGCCGCCTGGCCTTCCGCCGCATCGAGGACCGTAGCGGTTTCCCGTGGCTCAGCGCAGGCAAACTTCCCGATCTCGTCCTCTTTACTCCGCACCGGCAAGACGCCGCGCAGGAACTTCCCTCGCACGTTCGCACGCCCGATGGCCAGAATCTGCCGGTCTTCGGAGAGGACCTGGCGAAAGAAGTCGAACGCCGTTACGGCGCTCCCGTCGAGATCATGCAGATGAAACACGGCATCTTCGATGACGCCACCATCTCCGTCATCGCCGGCGATACGATCCGCGAGATTTCACGGCTCGCTGGGCACACGCCGGACGTCCGCCGATTTCGCCCAAACATTTTAGTTCGCTTACTGCAACCGGCTCCGTTCCAGGAAGACGAGTGGTTGGGCAGCATCCTCCAATTCGGCGAGTCCGACGACGCCCCTGCCGTCGCCGTCACCATGCGCGACATCCGCTGCGCGATGATTAACATCGATCCCGACTCAGCCGCTCCAGCACCAGAAATGATGAAGGCCGTCGTTCGTGTCCACCAGAACACCGCCGGAATTTACGGCACCGTCACTCGCACCGGTCAACTCGCAATCGGACAGAAAATTTACTTGCACAAGAATAAGTAGGGGTGCCTGGCTTCTCTCCGGTTCTTCGAGAAGCACGCACCCCTGTCTGCATCTGGCCCTTCGACGTGGACAAGACTAATCGCCCACTCCGACTTCCACTCGCCGCGGCGAATACTCGCCCTCATCCAGCGTAGCCGTGTGATCGAAGGAATGTCCCGTAATCAGTCCGAGCACAAACCACCCGAGCACCAAAGCTCCAAAGGCGAAGATGGTATCGCCGATCATGCGCAGCCAGCGTAGTCGGTTCAACAGCGGCGTCTGCATGAATTCCGAGGACCGCGCATACCACGTCCCGAACTCCACCGACGCCCACGCTTGCAACAATCCGATCGGCAGCATGCTGATCAGCACCATCAAGGCCAATCCGATGTTGATCGACCAGAAGGCAATCGCCAGCGGACGGTCCTTCCACATCAGCCCTGGCCGCAGTGCTCGCAGGCAGAACAGCATTAAGCCGAGTCCCAACATTCCGTACACGCCGAACAAAGCCGTGTGTCCATGCACCGGTGTCAGGTTCAGACCTTGCACATAGTAGAGCGCGATCGGCGGATTAATCATGAATCCGAACAGACCCGCGCCCACAAAATTCCAGAATGCGACCGCGACAAAGAAATAGATCGGCCACTTGTAGGCGCTGATCCATGGACTGTCGGCCGTTCCGCGCGAAAGTCGAATGTTCTCCCACGCCTCGAATCCGATCAGCACCAGCGGAACCACTTCCAAAGCGCTGAACACCGCGCCCAACGCTAAGACAGAGTCCGGAGCTCCAGTGAAGTACAGGTGATGAAACGTGCCGATAATTCCACCCGACAAATAAACTACTGTCGAAAACAGAACTGACCGCGTAGCCGTGGCCACCGACAGCAGCTTTAGCCGGGTTAACAGAAAGGCAATTACCACCGTTGCGAATACTTCAAAGAAGCCTTCAACCCACAGATGTACCACCCACCAGCGCCAGTATTCAGCAGTAATCAGCGGACTGCGCTGGCCGTACATCAAACCTGCCGCGTAGAACAACGGGATCGCGATGCTCGAAACCAGGAACAATAGCAGCAAAGAATAATTCTCATCGCGTCGCGCCAGTGCCGGTCTGATGCCGCGCCACATCAGCCACAACCAGAACGTGAGCCCGACAAAAAGCAAAATCTGCCACAGTCGCCCCAGGTCCACATACTCGTAGCCTTGCGCTCCCAGCCAGAACCACAAGTTGCCAAGCTTCTGTTGAATCCCCATCCACTCGCCCGCTAGCGATCCCGCGACCACCGCGACCACCGCGACGAACAATATGTTTACGCCCAGCCTCTGACCTTTCGGCTCCGCGCCGCTCACTGCCGGCACAATGTAAAGACCAGTCGCGAGCCACGAAGTCGCAATCCAAAAGATTCCAATCTGTAGATGCCATGTGCGCGCCACCGAATACGGCAGCCACCGGGCCAGCGGGATCCCATAAAAGCCGCCGCCCTCCACCGCATAGTGCGCAACGATTGCTCCCAGCGCGACTTGAACCACCCAAAGCGCCGCCACCACAAAGAAATATTTCACCGTCGCTTTCTGCGAAGGTGTGGGATTCAATCCCAGCAGCGGATCGCGATGCGGCACAACTCCCGTAGAAGGCTTGTGATCTTGAGAAGCGAAGTACCACACCATGCCGCCAACCGCCGCGAGCAGCAGAACGAAGCTGACCACGCTCCAAACAACCGTTCCACCCGTCGGACGATTCCCGATCAATTCTTCATGTGGCCAATTCTGTGTGTAGCTCACGTCTTCGCCCGGCCGGTTCGTACTGGCAGCCCACGCTGTCCACCAGAAGAATGTCGCCATCTCATGCTGCTTGGTGGCGTCGCTCAGAGCGCCGGCAGGAATGGCATATTCATTCCGCCCTTTGCCATAAACGTCGGCATAGTACGCTGCTAGTTCGTCGAATGCAGCCGCGCGATCGTTGTCGATCACGATCGTGTCGCTTGCCGCATCGTAGGAATTATGCCGAGTTACTTCCGTAAGACGTCCCTGCAACGCAGCCCGCCGCTCGGCAGACAGAGAACCATAGTTAGCCGCGCCCTCAAGTCGAGCCCAGCGTTCCAGAACAATCACCGACTGGCGATGAAGATAATCAGCGCTCCAATCAGGAGCGACATACGCTCCGTGACCCCAGATCGTCCCAATCTCCTGTCCGCCTGTGGACTGCCACACATTCTGTCCATTGCGAATCGTTTCACCGGTGAACAGTACACGCCCGTCAGCCGTCGCAACTTTACTCGGAATCGGAGGCCCGTTGCTGATGGCCTTATAGCCAACCGTTCCCAGCACCGTAAAAGACACCGCCATTACGACAACCAGCGCGATCCATAATTTCTTGTATTGCATGAGAGCATTCCTCCTAAGAGCGCCAGGCTGTACGGAGAGTCTTTCTGGCGGCTTGCGACACGAGTCAATTCCACAACCAGACTAGGGGAGTCCCAGACAGGGAACGATGACTTATGTCACGGAGAACCGGAAACCGCTTAGATTGGTAGGTAGATCACAAGTCCGGTGCCCCACACAACGCGACTTTCGTTGTGTGGGTGACGGGAAACCTTACTTACTTTCTTTGAGTTTCCTCAGCGCCTCTTCAAACGTGGGCGTTCGGTTGCTCATGCTGGCAGGAACGTTGTGTAAGACAATCTCCCAATTCTCGATGGCGTGTTGCTTGTCGCCCGTCGCGGTGTAGCCGCGAGCTAGTCCGAGAGCGGTCCAATATTTTTCTTCCGGATGCTGCTGCTTGTTCGCAGTAAAGACTTCCATCGCCTTGTTGTTCTTGCCTCCGCGGAGCAGTCCCATGCCGTAGGCATAGACCACGAAAGCATCATTTCCTGGCAATTGCAGCGCTTTCTGCATGACCGCGTCCGCATCTGCATCGCGTCCTAGAGCCGTGAGCACGGCTGCTTTCGTCTGAAGGTTGGTGAAATTTACTTGCCCAACGGTCGCTCCCCGGAACGGTCCCGAGATCGCCTTGTCCGCCCAGGTCAGAGCTTCCTCCAGGTTGATCTTGTTGTCGGCGCAGAATTGCGCCGCCGTCTGCCAATCTTCATTTCGGAATCCAGCCCACGACTCCAGCTCCTGGCGCATCTTCGAGACGTATAGTTCATTCACATTCGCAACTTCGATCTTGAAGGGAATCCGCTTCTTCTCCCATTGCAGGAATGCGACGGCGGAATCCGGATGTCGCTCGTCAAATCCGTAGGTGAGAAATTCCGTGAAGGGCCCGTCCTCGGGAGTGACCGGCACGCGCAACGCGTCATTCTTGGGGTCATACTGAAAGCTGCCCCATCCCTGGTGGTTGGAAAAGATCCAATACCACGGCCCGGTTTTCTCCAATTCCAGAAACAGCGCGTACGTGCCCGCCTTTAGGTCTTTGCCTCCGACCTTTACGTCGTGCGAAAAAGTAATGCTCGTGCTCTCGTTGGCACCAGCCCGCCACGGCGCCCCTTTGGTCGGCCCAAAGCCCTCGTCGAAAAAGCCGTAGTGCAGCAGTTCGCCCCAGATGTGTCCCGTACGATCGTTGGCCGGCGGATTGTGCACGCGTGGGCTGTGGTACTCAATCGAAATCCTGACTGGACCAATCCACTGCGAGACTTCCGCCCTCTGATTGTCTCCATTGGGAGGCGTGGACAACTCCGACGTTTCCTGCCCGAAAGCAAGCGCTGCGACAAGAAGAACTACTGCTCCGAATGTGAATTTCACAAGACCCACCTTTATACGAGCGGCATGTACCAAATGCGCGCTTGCGTGAAGCGAGCAAATGCCATTGCGCGTTTGCGCTGCTGTGGGCGTTAGACTCCGGGACGCAGAAACGGTTAGCGGCCAGGACAGGCAGTTGTGGTCTCACGCGTTTTCCTCAGCTTGGTTTTTCCCGCTGCTTGCTTCTCCCGTTTGCCGGAGAGTCGGGTTCCGGACGTCCCTCATGTGCCGGAAATAGAGTTGTTGTACCAGCGCAGCACTCGAAGCGCGCGCAGTGTGTTCCAGCGGCTGGCGCTGCCGATAGCGGTCTCCATTTTCAACGGGACAAATTCCGAATGAAGTAGATTGAGCGGCCAGCGCCCGTTCTGGTGGCGACGCTCCATCACGATCTCGACCGCGTCATGGACGCGGCCATCTGGTTTCACGCTAGCATTCCTTAGATAATCAAGTCCGCGCAAAACGTCGTAGTGCCAGAACGTCGGAAACGAAAATCGCAGCCAGCGCTTGTTGATCGCTTCGCCAGTCGTCAGCGACC
>Ga0302322_100001220_pt1 | contig 20895 bp, 19 predicted proteins | sample Fen_T0_2_FD_203757 | JGI IMG/M metagenome (GOLD analysis project Ga0302322, IMG submission 203757) | Peat permafrost microbial communities from Stordalen Mire near Abisko, Sweden - Fen_T0_2 | ecosystem: Environmental > Terrestrial > Soil > Wetlands > Permafrost | place: Sweden: Abisko...
CGTTAATAGTTAATCGTTATTCGTTAGTAGTAAGTCGGCAATTAACGAATAACCAATAACGAACAACTATAAAAGTGTGAAGAGAAAGTTTCTCATTATTTTCTTTCTATCATTGACAGTGGCTGCACAGGCACAGTACACGAGTCGCTTAGGTCGCTTTCAAGTTGATCAGGTGAGAGGATGCGCACCATTTAAAATAACCATCACCAATACTAACTTGATTACGACCGGCGAATGTACACCGGGCAAGCCTTGCCTAATGGACTATCAAGGCAATAATAATCAGCAGCAGAACCTTTTCACTTTTACCTACGCTACACCAGGTACATACAAACTTTCAGTGCTGTACCAAAGCATTGGTGCCGATGATATTACCGTAACTGTTGACCCGAACATCGCGCCTGCATTTGATATTTTCACTTGTGCCGCATCAAAAGTATCGATCAACATCACTGATAAAACGTACGACTCTTACGATATTGATTTCAATTTCAACACAGGGATTGATGCTTCAATTCCATCAGGAAATAATCAAGTAGCTTCTTTTAGTTATGGCGCTCCCGGCAGTTATAACATTAGTGTGAAAGGAAAGAAATTAAATGCCGCTAATAATTGTAATGCAAAAGTTCAACCCTTCACAGCACTTACTGTCCTTCCTCTTCCATCGATAAGTACATTGACAGCGACTGATGCCTCCACCCTTCAACTTGGATTTACTCCACAAACTAATATTGAATATCACGCGGAGATTGCTTTTAATAATTCAAATAATTTTCAATTATACCAGACTTTGTATGGAGTCAACTCAATGACTGCTTCGAACCTGACAGTTGATAAAAGCTATTATTGCTTCCGACTTAGTTCATTTGATCCTTGCACGAATGCTGACACCTACTCATCACCCGTATGCAGTCATAATTTTGCTTTAACAGTTGCCAGTGGAGTGGATCAATTAGCTTGGCAAACTTCAAGTCTTGGTATTTCAAGTATTCAGATCGACCGGAACAACAGTCTCGTAGCGACAGTGACTGGCTCTACCTCTTCATACAATGATAAAGCTATCGTATGCAAAACTAATTACTGCTATCAATTGGTCAGTAAGTATGCCGGAGGCGCGACAAGTACTTCGTTGCAAAAATGCGGAACGTCATTTACAACGGTCACACCTACGCCCATTAATAATACCAGCAGTATTGTGAGCAACAATAATTCACAAGTTGATTTAGTGTGGCTACAGGATCCTGCTTTCATACCATCGCGTTACAATGTTTTCCGGCTTCAAGGCAGAGGTCTTTATGTATTGCAAGACACGACTAAGACCAATAAGTTTACAGATGCCACCTATCAAGAAGGCTATTGCTACAAAATCAATTACACCGATAAGTGCGGCAATGATAGTCCGCAGGGCTTGCCGTCATGTTCTATGGTTTTGCAAGGTTCATTGGATGATGTAAACGATGTTATCTTACAATGGACGGGATACAAAGGCTGGGCGCAAGGCGTAAAAAATTATACTGTTCAAAAATATAATCAACAAGGTCAACTTCTTCAAACATTTAATGCAGGGACTGATTCCACATTCACCGACAATCAACAAGATGCAATCAACCAGGTGCTGCTTTATAAGATAACAGCAACAGCTGTTCAGGCTGGCGTCTCTATTTCGGTTTCAAACGAAATCAAAATTGTAAAAAATATCAATCTCTATAACCCAACAGCTTTTAATCCTGACAGCAAAGCCTCCGCGTTGAACAAAACTTTTTCGGTGAAAGGGCACTTCATTGCTACTATGCAACTACAGGTTTTTGACCGCTGGGGAGCTATGGTATTTTTTTCAGATAAAAACGAACCTTGGGATGGCAGACGGGATGGAATCAACATGCCTGATGCCTCGTATGTTTGGACCGTTCAGGGAACTGATTTGAACGGAAGCACATTTAAAAGGGCAGGCACCGTAGTACTCATTCGAAAGTAAGTGGATCTAAGATTTTAGATTTGTTCTTATTGCCATTAACCCAACTTTTCCCAGTAATTTTGCTCTTGAATCAATCAAAAGAAAGCCATGTTTGACATGATGAAAATGATGGGCAAAATGAAAGAGGTGCAGGCCCGTCTTAAAGAAGCACAAGACAATCTTGCATTATTAAAAGTTTCTGGTGAATCCGGAGGTGGCATGGTGAAGGCCACGGTCAACGGCAAGAGGCAATTGATTGTTTTAGACATCGATGCTGCGATTTTAAAAGCTGAAGATAAAACTATCGTGCAGGACCTTGTGATAGCAGCAGTAAATAAGGCCAGTGACGATGCCGAAGCTCAAGCGAAGGAGCAACTGAAAAAATCTACTGAGGGTTTGATACCTAATATTCCAGGGATGGATTTAAGCAACTTGATGGGATGACCAAAGTTGCAATCGTCATTCTCAACTTCAATGGAAAGCATTTTCTTGAACAGTTTTTACCTTCGGTGCTTACCAACAGCGCAGGAGCTAAAATAGTTGTAGCCGACAATGGCTCGAGTGATCAATCAGCGGAATTCGTAAAAGAGAAATTCCCGGAAATTGAAGTTATCCAAATTAATGAAAACAAAGGGTTTTGTGGAGGCTATAACACCGTACTCAAGCAGGTGCAGGCTACCTATTATGTTCTCTTGAATTCAGATGTTGAAGTCACTCCGAACTGGCTTCAACCCGTTATTCACTTGATGGATAGTAATCCTACTATTGCCGCTGCCCAGCCTAAGATTTTATCCCATCGCGATAAAACTAAATTTGAATATGCAGGTGCAGCCGGCGGGTTGATTGATATACTTGGCTATCCATTTTGCCGTGGACGCATATTTAATTCACTGGAAGAAGACAATGGGCAGTACAATGATACAGTTCCGATATTTTGGGCTTCAGGTGCCTGCTTATTCATAAGAGCGGAGCGCTATCATGAAATGGGTGGATTGGATGAAGATTTTTTTGCCCACATGGAAGAGATTGACTTATGTTGGAGGCTTACCAGAGCCGGGTATACTATATACTATCAAGGGCAAAGTACAGTTTACCATGTTGGAGGAGGAACGTTATCGGCATCCAATCCTCGAAAAACATACTTCAATTTTAGAAATGGATTAAGCTTGCTGGTCAAGCACCAACGGTTTTCTTCCTTGACCTGGAAATTCCCATTGCGGATTCTTTTGGATTGGGTGGCAGCTCTGCATTTCCTCTCAACTGGATCCGCCATTCACGCGAAAGCGGTAATTATTGCTCACTTAAGTTTTATCAAGAAGATTAGGCAAGAGATTGTAAAACGAGCAGCAGTAGCTAGATTGGTAAAAGGCTTTAACGGTACTACCGTTTATAGAGGTTTGATCGTGTTTGACTACTTCCTTTTCAGAAAGAAATCGATCGATAAATTAAAAATTTAGAAATCCCAAATGGTACTCCGCTTCCGAAGATGAGCCCTCATGTTGAGAATGAATGCCAGAGAAAGGTAAATAATTACTGGTGAGCCAAGCGTAAGGAATGAGGCATAGATGAAAAATAACCGGATAGAGGATGTGGCTATTCCGAGTTTGTCACCAAGATAAGAGCACACTCCAAAAGCATGTCCTTCAAAAAAAAGTTGAATTCTCTTCACTAAATCCATTGCACTTACCTTTCACAGTCCATTTAACCCTCGTAAAGGCGTTTCATCGCCCTATATTTCAGTTCACAAATATAATCAGCTTCATATCTAAAAGGTATACTTCGGTTCTTATTTTTTTGGTTATCCTTGCAATCAAATGCTTATAAATCTTACATTTGCCACTCCTAAAAATTGATATTAAACCAAATTCCATGAGAAAAATAGTTTACTCCCTTATAATCATCGGATCGATGACCTTTGCAGGTTGTACGCTTCCACAGATGATTAAAGTAGCAAAAAACCAAAATGTTCAGACGAAGCCAGAGCCTCTCGAAGTTCATAAGGACACTGTGAACTTTGACCTTTCAGGCAACCTGCCCGCTAAACTTCTTAAAAAAGGTACATCTTACACGCTCAATACTTTCTATAAGTATGGTGAGAACGAGATTGCCCTAACCCCTATTGTGTTTAAGGCAGAAGATTACCCGAAAAATGGTACTGAACAGATTGCAGTTACTAAAGCTTTTTCTTTCCCATATAAAGATGCCTTTGCTAAAACTAACGGAACTGTAGAGATTCAAGGTGTTGCTGCAAAGGGTACAAAGACTTTAGCTCTTCCTAAGAAAGGGGAACCTCGCCCAGTGATTGGAACTGGTATCATTGCTACTTCCAAGCTCGTTCAAAAATCTTATTATGCTGCTTTTGCAGAGCATGGCTATAACAACCAAGAAGAACTTATTCCTGTTATAATCCCTGATTTCAACTTCGAGCGTGGAAAATCTGTTTTGCGCAAGTCAGAAGTTACTGCCGATAAGGGCAAACAATTAGATGCATTCATTGCAGCGAAAAACATTACCAAAACAGTAACTATCACAGGTACTCACTCACCTGAAGGTTTGGAAAGAATCAACAGCAAACTCTCTGAAGAGCGTGCTACTGTGATCGAAAAATTCTATCGCGATGAGATGAAGAAATACGATTACCAAGGCGTTGCCGCAGATATCAAATTCATTTTGAAGCCTATCGTTGATGACTGGAATGGTTTCAAGACTGCCTTGGCCGCTTATGAAGGAATCTCTGCTGATGAAAAATCAGAATATTTAAATGCAATCAACAATGGCGGAACTTTTGAAGACCAAGAGAAAGCATTGAAGAAATTGAAGACGTACAACAAAGTTTTCAAAGATGTTTATCCAGGCTTGCGTGCTGCTAAGACTGAAATCTTGACGGTAAAAGCAAAGAAAACGGATGCAGAAATCTCTGTTCTTGCCAAACAAATTACAAAAGGTGAAGCAGGTGCCGATGCACTTACTTTTGAAGAACTCATGTATTCCGCAACTCTTACTCCTTCATTGGATGAGAAAGCTGCCATCTACGAAGCCGCTACAAAAAAGGGAAGCAACTGGACTGCCAATAACAACTTAGCTGCTACCTATATCCAAATGATGATTGAAAATCCTGCTAAGGCTTCTGAACTTTCTGAGAAAGCTGCTACTCAATTAGACATTGCTGCAAAATTGAAAGAAGCTCCTGAAGTATTGGCTAACCTCGCTTCTGTTGCTTTATTGCAAGGAAACCCTTACAAATCATACAAGTATGCTACCAAAGCATTGAACGGTGCTAGCAACGATGTGAAACGCGGAGTGAGTGGCGTTAAAGGTGCTGATGAAATTTACATGGCCAAGTACAGCGATGCTGTTAACTCTACCTCATCATCTGTTGATACCGATGTGAACCTCTTCAACAAGGGCTTAGCCCAGTTGTTGAACAAAGACAACAGCAATGCCGGACCTTCATTTGCTGAAGCTTCAAAGAAAAATGCAAACTTTGCCCTTGCTTACTATGGTGCAGCTATTGCAGCGGCTCGTACGGGAAGTGGTGATGGTGTGATCAGCAACCTTACCAGCGCTGTGAAGCTTGAGCCAGCCCTTAAGGAAAAGGCTTTGGTTGACCTTGAATTCATAAAGTTTAATACCACCGATGCATTCCGTAATGCTTTAAAATAATACTCCTTAACCGGAAAATAATTAGCCCCGACTTTAAGCCGGGGCTTTTTTATTCACCTTCTTTTTAAAATCAATATAAATCAATTTTCATGATCCCTTGAATCCTGTTGATTCGGGTATTATTTTTACGGGCTTTGTAAACGACCGTTTGTTCAATAATCAAAAAGTTCTGACAATGAGAGAAATCCAATTCAGGGAAGCCCTTCGGGAAGCGATGAATGAAGAGATGCGCAGGGATCCGCTTGTATTACTAATGGGAGAAGAAGTAGCTGAATATAACGGTGCATATAAAGTGAGCCAGGGCATGCTGGATGAGTTCGGAGCTGAACGCGTAATCGATACCCCCATATCCGAATTAGGCTTTGCAGGGATTGGTGTGGGCGCTGCGATGAATGGTATACGACCCATCATTGAGTTTATGACATTCAATTTCTCGTTGGTTGCTATTGACCAAATTATCAACTCTGCTGCAAAGATGCTATCCATGTCTGGTGGACAGTTTAATGTGCCAATAGTTTTTCGTGGCCCAACAGGAAACGCCGGGATGTTAAGCTCTCAGCACTCCCAAAACTTTGAGAACTGGTTCGCTAATACACCGGGATTGAAGGTTGTTGTTCCTTTTACTCCTTACGATGCAAAAGGCCTTTTAAAATCTGCTATCCGCGATAATGACCCGGTTATTTTTATGGAAAGTGAATTGATGTATGGCGACAAAGGTGAAGTGCCAACAGAAGAATATCTAATCCCCATTGGTTTAGCTGACGTTAAGCGCAGCGGCACAGATGTTACGCTGGTATCCTTTGGTAAGATCATGAAGGTGACATTGGCTGCGGCTCAGGAATTGGAAAAAGAAGGCATCTCGGCAGAGGTTATTGACCTTCGCTCCGTGAGACCCATTGACTACGCTGCAATTGTCGAATCAGTTAAAAAGACCAATAGACTTGTCATCATAGAAGAAGCCTGGCCGCTGGCAGCCATCTCTTCCGAGATCACTTATCATATCCAAAAACATGCCTTCGATTATTTAGATGCACCTATACATCGCATCAACAGCTTGGATGTGCCACTCCCCTACGCTCCAACTTTGATTGACGCTATTCTTCCAAGTGTTGAACGCACAGTGAAGGCAGTGAAGGCAGTGATGTACAAGTAGGAATTAAGAATTTGTTAGGAGAACCTTCCAAGCCTCTTCTACTTTTCCATCAGCTAATAATTTCTTCGCTAAAAGATGTAGCACTCCTTCATCTGGAGTGTCAGTTTTTATTGAACCCTTCTCGATAGGTAATTTTTCAACATTGGCTAACCGTGCCAGATCATTGCTGGAAAGTATCTCACTGTTACGTATGCTCTGCGGAAGTTGATCAAAGCCAATTCCCAACTTGGTGTTTGGTTTTGGTACTTCAAAAATATTCTCTCCATGCACCCGGCAATAAAAATCTCCTCCCATTCTCGCTACAGCATCCAGTTTCTGTGGATCAATATTTTTTGAAGAATCCAAAATATCCTCTTTAAAATGTGCCAGGAGAATTTCACACACAATCAAATTCCCTGCGCCTCCTTCATCGCCCAATGAAATCACCTGATTGACCTTGCATTCAAAACTAGCCGGGGATTCAGCTACTCTCGGTGGTTTTACTTTGACTGAATCTAATTCGGTAAATCCTGCTTTCACGAATTCATTCACACCTTTTGGGTATTCACAACTTGCAAGTGAAGTTTGCTCAACCATATTATAACTTACAATGTTCACAACTACTTCAGGAACTTCTCGCACATTTTCGAGCGTGTGCTTTATGGTGTTATCTCTTACTCTTCTTGAAGGTGAGAAAATTAGAATTGGGGGTTTGGTGCTGAATAAATTGAAGAAACTAAACGGGCTAAGGTTGACTATTCCATTTTTATCTATGGTGCTGGCAAAGGCTATCGGTCGTGGTGCTATTGCTCCTTGCAAATAGGCTTGTAGCTTTGGTGTTGGAGTGTCCTTCGGATCAAGAGTGAGATAGTTCAATGTCAGCCGATTACTTTTAATAAGGGTTTATTTTTTTCTTGTTCCTTCCTTTGTACTTAATCAAAGTCGGATCATTTTCCCCATATCCCGGGTTTTGCTTTTTATAAATGGGATGCCTGTTGCTGCGGTACTCCTTATTGCCATGAGCATGGTTAACTTGCGCATGACATTCGTTGAGAAAGCATCTTGGCAATTCAGGAATAGAATAGGTAAACCCAACATTCACATACAATGCATTGATAGTATAATGAAGCGATTGTCCGCTGCCAGGCAGTGCGAGATCATAGCTCTTAATTTCATAAGTAGGCCGGGCATACACTTTAAAATATTCGGAAAGGTTCCTTTCAATCGTAACACCTAAATTAAAATAAGTGCTCGGGGTGACCTGCGCCTGGTTATAATTGGATTTCAATTTGTAGCTGCCCACTTCAACATCGCCTGTAAACAAATACTCATTCCATCGATAGAATGATACACCAACCATTCCCCAATATTTTCTGATAAAACCAGTAGGATTGTTTGGCTTCATATCCGAAATCTTGTCGGTCAATATGGTAGAATGCAATGCGCCAATGCTCATTAATTCATACGAATAACCTCCCCCTACTCGATACCGGTTAAATTGATAATGCACTGTGGCAGCCAGTGGAATGTTAAACGCGTGGCCTTTAAATCCTAGATTACCCGTACCTGGGTTAGCAACAATGTAACTTCCCAACGCTGATGAATCAACTCCTGCATCATTCACCCAATTGGTATAGCGATTTGTTGAGGACGCAGTAAATATTTCAGGCAGGCTTCCAGGGGGCTGATAAATCCCAAACCCACTTAACTGAGTATTAAAATAAGTTCTTCCATAACCAGTATACAATCCAAAATGAAAATTATGCAGTGCTCTTCGAATAATATTCGATCCATGCCTTGGCTTTACATAAAAGTGATCAAGCGGAATAGCGTTTTTACCTTCATCTTGAGCAGATGAATCAATTGGCACAAATGCCAATACAATCAAAACAAATTGAAATAGGTGTCTCAGAGCGGATTTTTGAACCTAAAGATAGGAAATGCAAATTACTCAGTAACTGTTATAACTCGGATAATTGCTCTCCAACGATGAGAAAGTGTGAAAAAGGATTTGGCCCTTTTTGATATTATAAGTGTATTGGTGATCGGCTGTTTTGCCTTCCGGGCTTTTTAAAGTGAATGTCAATGTGTTTTGTCCTTCTTTCATAGGCACCCGGCAATAATAAATACTGTGCGGTAACGTTTGCCAATTTCGTGTATCAGCCTTTTCAGTAAGGGCATTAATCATACCTACGATCGATCCCAGCGTACGATCTTGTTTCTTGATTTCATACTCTTCAGCTTTCTTCAAAGCTACTCGCAATAGTGCTTTGCTAAATTCAAGGCCCATTCGTTCTTGCAAACATTTAAACGCAATCTTGTTAAGATCTTCTACAAGCTGTAATGGAAGAGTCTGATCATTAACATTGAGGGTTGCTTGCGAATAGTAGGCTGATCGTTCAATGTATTTTGGAAAAGCAACCCGAAAAACTTCGAGGTTAGATAAACTATTTTTTTCATGATCGTTATATCCCTCCATGTTAAAAGGAAAACTCAGACCTAATTGAGAATTGGTAAAATAAACAACCCCTCCTTGTCGGCTGATAACAAAATCCACTCCCCACTCTGCCTTTACGGGTGCCAATCCATTATGCCAGAAGAAAATTAATTCCCCTCCGTCATTCTGTTTATACACGTAACTGGGCATTTGAAGTGTGTCTTTGTATGCCTCGAACTCATCTTTTAGTCCGCTCAACCAGGCCGTTCGCAATAGATCTTCTTTTAATTGTTGAGGCGCATTAACTCCAAAAAATCTTTGATAATCATTGTTGTAAATGTTAAACGCATTACGGTAAGCAATAAATGCATTGTTATAATCTTTATCTACTTCATAGGTTATTCCCATCAACACGTTACTAAAGGCATCGTGGTCATACTTATCTGATGAATTATAACGGTCTGTCAATTGCTGTAGCCGAATATTGAGCCTTCTGATTTCCACAAGAGCATCCTCCGTATTATTCATTTTCAAATAATTCAAGGCTTTGTAGTATAGCAATAAAAGATGCTCATGATCTTCACCTTTGTAGGTAGTGAAGTTTGGGTTTGTCAGATAGGAGGCAACTTCATTGAGGTAGTTAATCCGATAGTCCTCACCAAACAAAAAAGCTTTTTCAAAAAATTGATTACTCTCTGAATACCGTCCCATCATCGAAAGGATCAATCCATTATTCACGAAGTACAAAAATTCTTTTTTTCCGTGAGCTTCGGAAGAATGTTGCTGAAGCGTTTTATAGGCCTTGTCTAACTGACCACTTTCAAACTCCTGGTTAAAAGTAAAATTGGATTGATAGTAAGTAGCGCATGATGAAAGCGCTATAATAAAGAATATAGAAAAAAAACGTTTCAAGTTAAAGGTAGGACGTTACTAGAATCAATCTTTTCAATCTTCAATATATTTCTTAATCTCCTCTTGTCCATACCACACACGCTTGTTGGTTTCCATATCGGTGAGGAACAATGTAGTAACATAATTTACTACCCTCTTCTTGTTATACACATCTGTTTCTGACGTCATCTCACCAAAGAGCATGAGGTTTGCTCCTACTTCTTTTCCCCACGTGGAGGCTGTAGTAGAGTTCGCAAAATCTTGTTGCTCCGCTCGCTCTTGCCGGAGCTTATCGCGAAAACTATCCGATTCAACTAAGTCGGCAATGCCAGAGTTATAAATGGCCAGCTCAATTTTCTTTATGTAGTTATCGGCATCAATATGTTCGCTCGTCTTATTTTGAATTAACCCAACAACGATTGCCGGTTTTTTGCCCAACGATTTTGAGTAGTCCTTGAATTTATCACTTCCCAATAATTCAGTCACCATTTTATTGGCTACCATGCGGGAGTCGCTGTCATTCCACCTTCCGCTTAAATCGATTTGTTGGTTGGGATCAATTCGTGATACTGATCTTGCACATGAAGCTGAAATTAGCGCAATCAAAACAAGGCTAAGAATTCGGAGCATACAATTTTTAAAACTTAGAATGGAAATTTAAACTCAATTTGTCTCTTTTAAACGCTGAATAACCTCTTTTGGGTTTGGTGATGAGAATACAAAATTCCCTGTAACCAGTACGTCAGCACCTGCATCCAGCAAAAGTTTCGCATTTTGCTGGTTCACACCGCCATCAATCTCTATTAGTGTTTTGGATTGCCTGCTCTTAATCAACGCTTTCAATTCTTTTATTTTATCGTATGTCCTTTCAATGAATTTCTGTCCGCCAAAACCCGGGTTAACTGACATTAAGCAAACCAAATCAATATCTTGAATCAAATCATATAAACTAGATATAGGCGTATGAGGGTTAACCGCTACACCTGCCTTGCATCCCAATGCTTTTATTTGCTGAACATTGCGGTGCAAGTGAGGACATGCTTCAATGTGAACAGAAATCATATCAGCTCCTGCCTTCTGAAATGCTTCCACATATTTCTCAGGCCGCACGATCATTAAATGAACATCCATGGGCTTTTTAGCATGACGTTTTACCGCCTCAACCACAGGCAGACCCATAGAAATGTTCGGTACGAACACTCCATCCATAATATCGATATGCACCCAATCGGCCTGACTGGTATTAATCATTTCAACTTCCTTTTGGAGATTTGCAAAGTCTGATGCAAGAATGGAGGGAGCAATAATTGGCTTCATGCGGCAAAGATAATGGAACTGCTTAATTCAGGCACTTATTCTTAATTCAAGGTTCCAGAATCCAGAATCTAAACCTACCTTTGCGCCCTAATTTTTCCAACGTGAATTACCTTTCAGCCGAATCGCTCTCCAAATCCTATAATGACAAGTGGCTCTTCCAGGACCTGACCATTGGCATCTCACAAGGCGACAAAATTGCTTTGGTTGGTGAAAATGGTGCTGGCAAATCGACATTACTTAAAATTTTGATCGGCCAGGTTCAACCTGATGGAGGCAAAGTCAGCATTCGTGATGGCGTTAAGCTTGGCGATTTAGTGCAAGCACCTCATGCTCCGGGTCATTTTACAGTAAATGATATCTTGTTTGATGAGAAAAACAAAATTGCGGCAGTTGTGAAAGAATATGAAGCCTGCATTCACGATCCACACACATCACCAGAAAAAATGCAGCACGTTCTTGAGCAGATGGAAGAACTCCAAGCCTGGGAGTATGATGCAAAAGTACAGGAGATAACGAGCAAGCTTGGAATAACAAACCTTGATCAGAAGTTTGAAGAACTCTCTGGAGGGCAACGTAAAAGAACCTTTTTAGCGCAAATGCTACTCGCCTCACCTGATCTCTTGGTTTTGGATGAACCTACCAACCACCTTGACTTGGAAGCGATTGAATGGCTTGAGAATTATTTATCAGGGCAAAACATCACCTTACTGATGGTGACCCACGATCGGTATTTCTTAGATAACGTTGCCAATTTGATTTTAGAACTTGACCGAGGCAAACTCTATTCGTACAAGGGAAAGTATGCCTACTTTCTTGAGAAGAAATCAGAACGCGAAGAAATGCTGAAGACCGAAGTGGCCAAAGCACGTAACCTAATGAAGAAAGAATTGGAGTGGATGCGCAAACAGCCCAGGGCACGAGGTACAAAAGCCAAATACAGGATTGAAGCTTTCTATGAAATTCAAGAAAAGGCTTCTACTAATCTAAAAAAAGACAGGCTCGAATTGGATATTCAAGAGAGGCGGCAAGGTGGAAAAATTTTAGAACTACATAACGTAAGCAAGAGTTACGGATCTCAAAAAATGGTGGAGAACTTCTCTTATGTGTTTAAGAAAAAAAATCGAATTGGTGTGGTCGGAAAAAACGGAGTGGGTAAATCAACTTTCCTGGATTTACTCAATGGAAAAGGTAAGCCTGATTCAGGAGAAATTATCCCAGGTGTTACTACGAAAGTGGGTTACTTCACGCAAGAAACCGGAAACCTCGATCCTACCCATCGAGTCATTGAAGAGGTAAAAGAGATAGCCGAATTCATTACTCTTGCGGATGGCTCACAAGTATCGGCATCAAAGTTCCTTGATTTGTTTTTGTTTCCTCCGGAAAAGCAATACACTTTCATTGAAAAATTAAGCGGGGGAGAAAAGAAGCGACTTCAACTTTTAAAAGTGCTGGTGACGAATCCTAACTTTTTAATTCTGGACGAGCCCACGAATGATTTTGATATTGAAACGTTAAACGTCTTAGAAGATTTCTTAGAAAAATTCAATGGCTGTCTCGTGCTTGTTTCTCATGATCGTTATTTCATGGATCATTTAGTTGATCAACTTTTTGTTTTTGAGGGGGACGGAAAAATAAGATCGTTCAATGGCAACTACTCAGACTATCGCACCTGGTTAGACGAAAAGGACTCCGATCAGAATGAAACTATTGATATCAAGATCGAACCAATTTCTCAAGGAATCAAGAAAGAAAAATCGAAGGCTTCTTTCAAGGAGAAACAAGAGTACGATCAGCTTGCTAAAGAAATAGAAAGCTTAGAGAAGGATAAAGAGGAACTCACGATTTTAATTAACTCGGGAAATCAAGATCATCAAAAACTTATTGATTGGGCTAAACAAATAGAATCTTTATCGCAAACGATTGAAAGCAAAACCAATCGGTGGCTGCAGTTAGCTGATCTAGTTGAGTAAGGTAATATTTCAACAAGACTTTAAAATTTTTCCATTTCCTTAAACTAAAAGGGCTAAAAGTTCGTCTAACAAAAAAGTTAAATGAACTTGTTATGATCAACTATACTTTCAAAAGGAATTTTGGTTTACCCAAGCAAATGACCGAAGTCTCCAATTTTTATCAAAAGAGTTTTGCTTTGGCTTTGTTGAACTGGGAAATCAATCGCCAAGAGGAGCGATTGAATAACCTTAAAACCATTTCCACTAAAAAATAATTAATTAGATTTTTTCACCGAGCCACCACTGCTTGAATTGGTGTTGGTGCGGGATGGATTCCCTCTATAACGAATATCGCCACCGCTACTCGCGTGTGCTTCTAAATCTTTAGACACTGAAAGTTTGGCTTCACCGCCACTGCTAACGCTAGCAACAACTGTTTCGCATTCCAATTTGTAGGCATCCACATCCCCTGCACTACTGACTTCAACTTCCAGCTTAGGCGATTTCCCTTCCAGCACAACTTCACCAGCGCTGGATGTATCAACCATAACCGAACTTGCATCAAGGGACACTTCTACACTGGCTGCACTGGATACCGAAATATCAATGTTACCCGTTTTAATAACTCCATCGGAAAACACGCTGGAAGCTGAACTCGCCGAAATCTTTTCCAGAGTGACATAGGTGACATATACTTTTACTTTAGCCTTCGACCAGAAGTTATGACTGTCACGCATCCTTATTTTTAACGAAGACCCCTCGACTTCCGTAATTACATCGGAGGGTGATCCGCCCGTCACTTCTACACGCACACTTTCTTTATCTCCTTTTTTTAAGTAAGCATCAATCGCCTGAGAAACTTTAATGCCTTTAAACGAGCTCAACGAACGAGTTTCGGTTTGCTGTGCCCAAAGTGGGATCGCTACTATCAAGAATAAACCAACAATTGACTTCTTCATATATTCACATTAATTTGTCTTAAAGACAGGCCTAATTTGATTAGGTTGCTTTGGTTTACAATAGTGGTATTAAATTTTTAAACGATGTAAGAAATAATTGAATTTTAGTTAAATTTCCATATCGATCCGAATTATTTTCGCGTAAATATTAAAACATCATGATAAAAGAACAACTAAACGTATTGATTAACCTTGCAGCCAGTGATAATACGGTAGCCGAAAAAGAATCCAAAGTCATTCATATGATCGGGAAAGCTAATGGCATGACCAAAGAAGAGGTTGATGCTATGCTCAAAAAACCACAACCTATTGGCAATCTCTCTACCCTCACCGAAGATCAAAAATTTGAAAATTTGTATCATTTAATCCAATTAATGAAAAGTGATGGCCAAGTATTTAAAAGCGAAATTCACTTCTGCGAACAAGTAGCTGAAAAGTTAGGATACAAAAAGGGTGTAGTCGCTGAGCTTTCGGCTCGTATTTACAGCGATCCGACAATTACAGCGGATCGTAAAATGCTGATGGATCGTGCCCATAAATTTTTAAAATAAGCGTTCAAAATATTAATGAAGGCCGCACCTTGGTGTGGCCTTTTTTATTTATTGATTATCCTCTTTAGTTGACTGCCTTCAGTTGTCAAGTTGTTATCCACCATCCTATTGTTGTATTGCTGAATGAAGGCTTTTAAGGAAGTCTCCATACTCCTTGTAGTATCGGGTATTTGATCTACTAAATTATTTTTCAAAGCCTTGTCTTTCTTGAATTGATACAACGCCACTGCTTTTGACCCATCAAATTGAAGTAGGTAGTCCCCCCGAAACATCTGATAGACATTATTTAAATAATTAAAAGCAAAAGGTTTCATTGAGTCATGAAACACATCACGCCCAAAGGCAATGTAAGGATGATTATAGTGAAGGTAGCCAAGGATGGAAGGCATAATGTCAATTTGTTGAACGATTTCCTGTCGCAGGCCACCTCCATTCTCTCTAGGTTGATAAAAGAAAATAGGAATGGAGAAATAGCCCCAGGCTGAATTATATTCGGGCACCTGAATTTCGGCTGAAGCATGGTCAGCGGTTATTACAAAGAGCGTATTGTTAAACCATGGCATTGAACTTGCTGACTTGAAAAATCTTTTCAGCGCAAAATCTGTGTACTCAATTGTTCGATGAACTAGCTTCGGCCCGCCTTTAAATTTACTTTCATACCCATCCGGTAAATTGTAGGGGTGATGTGATGAAACGGTGAATAAGGTTGTATAGAATGGTTGTTTAAATGAATTCATTTTTTTTGCAAAAAACTGGAGAAAGGGTTCGTCCCAAATTCCCCAATAGCCATCAAAATCATCATCATTATTATACTCCGTCTTTCCATAATAATTATCAAAACCAGAAAGATTTGCAAAAGCATCAAAACCCATAGATCCGTTCGGGGCCCCATGGAAGAAGGCTGTATAATATCCTTTCTCCTTCAACAAACTCGCAAGGCTGTTAACTTTATTACCTGAAAAATGAGATAACACAAAAGGAACTTCAATAGAGGGAATACTGCTAATTACAGAGGGCATAGCATCGATGGATTTACGTCCATTGGCCAATGAATATTGATATGCCTGGCTGACACCAATTAGTGAATCTAGAAAGGGCGCATAACCTTCATAGTGTCCTTGCTCAAGGTCTTTGTTATAAATACCTATAAATTCCTTCGAAAAACTTTCAAGAATGATCACTACTACATTCTGTGGGTTGAAGAGGGTTGTATCAGCAGGTACTCTCAAAGGACTGAACACTTTATTTAATTCTTCTTCGGAAGAAAAATAGCTGACTTTCTTAATGACATTAGCTTTAGCGGTGCGCATCAAAGCGAATGGAGTATTCAATACCAAATTGATTTCATTAGGAGTCTCTGCATAGGCAGCTGCGTTGCTGAGGGTAATTGGCCTCGTACTTCCTCGAAAACCACCTCGGGCCCCTCCTACAAAAAGATAAACGGATAATAACATGGCAATTACTCCAGTCACATAAAACTCAACGGGATTATTTTGTTGGGGGCCTGAAAATTTTATTCTTCGATAGACAAAAACAAGAATGGCAACAGTGAAAATCCAAAACAAAACTGCATACCAATAATCAAACAAAAATTGAAATGCCAATCGACCAAGGTTTTCTTCATTCTTAAATTGATCAATCACACTCACAGTTGTTCTTCGCAACGTGAACCGATAATAGATGAAATCAGCCGTGTTGATTGCAAATGCAATAGCATTAACAACGATAAAAATCCAGTAAAGTAATTTTTGATACCAAACTCTAAATCGGATCGCAACTGGTACAATCATCAATAAAATAAAAAGAGAATTGGAATACAACGTTGCCGAAAGATCAAAACGGAGTCCGCCCCAAAAAATAATACCCATGCGAGACCAACTCATGCCAGGAAAAAAAGAAAGGTTAAAAAAATAAAAGCCAATCCTACCCAGCGCATAAAGAGCCATGATCAACAATAAACTGAGGACAAGTGCCACATAAATATTGTCCTTCCACCGTAAGCCAGAAAAAAAATTTCGAATCATGTATTCAAATTATAAGATGGGGTAAAATTAAGTTAATCATTGAGTAATTATCTTAGTTTTGTAATTCAGCGCGTTGAAAAGTTGGGCTTTGAAGTCAATTATTGAAGCGATTATTACTCGTTCCCAGTACTAAATGAAGTTTCTAATCCTAGGCTTTCTCACCACTACATGGATAGCCTCATTTAGCCAAGAGGTGGAATCTTTTGGTGTTTTTGGAGGATTTAATATCCCTTTTACAATTGACCAAGGATTAAGGAATGACCCGCGCTTCTATGGAAAATTTACCCTTCGAGGAACTCCTATTGGCTTTTCTTACGGGTACGACAAAGTTGGCTATGGATATCTTATCTCACCAGAGTATGTACAAATTGGTCAAAAATTTACAATTGTTAATCACTTAGGGGGTAATGTCGGCACGCGGGATATTCAGATGGATTACTTTTCATTGCCAATAGCACTAAAACTACACTTGAACGATATCGCTTTTTTTCGTTTGAGTATTGTGGCCGCCTTGAATTTCAGTTACCTCCTCCATGGACAGGAAACCATGACAATTAATGCTGTCTCAAGTGCAAGAAAACTTAGTTATCCAATAGGCGTGAGCGTGCCCAACGATCCTGACTACCAGGTTTCCTATGATGGTGTGTATGTGCCCAACCAGGATAATAATGTTTATGTTTCAAATGATAAGTTTGCCAAGTTTCAACTATTTGCTGGCATAGGATTTCATTCCGATTTCGATATCAACGATGACTGGAGTATTACCTTTGATGGTCGCGCTAATTTTGGAATTTTCGATCCAAGAAGTTCAAGTTATGTCGAAGAATTAAAAAATCCGTCGGGTTCACCTGGAGTTGATCCTTCAGGGCTACCTAAATTAGATACAAAGCCGGGGGCGCCAGATCTATACGGCCAGCGAAGAGATATTTATCTTGCAGCGACTTTTGGTATCGCTCGCATAATTCAAATCAAAGAGAAATTTAAGGCTAAGCGCACCGCTCCAAAGAAATCAGGAGCCCCACAATTTAAAACGCGAAAGCCGAAAGGATGAAGAGAGGATTTCAAGTATCTCTTAAAACAAAAATCCCGACCATGTGATCGGGATTTTATTTGAATCAAAGTTTTAATTAGTTGCCATTCTTTTGGGCAGCCATCTTATCCATTTCTTTATTGAAAGTATCCTTAAACTTTTCGTAGTCGTAATCCACTTTCAATTTATCGTCTGAAGAAAGGCGGCTATTATATTGTTTCACTAAATCGTCAGCCGACAATTCAATGGCAACATACGTTTTATAGTTGCCTTCCTTAGTCTGAACTAATTTCTCGCAGATCGTGCGCAAGCCTTGCAATGTTTGGTCAACAATTTCCCGGTTCAGGCTTTCAAACTTTTGCTCCAATTGCTCCTTTTTGTCCATTGAAACGGAGTTAGTATAGTTATCCGTTACCGTTTTCACTGTAGTTTGAATTGATTGGGCGAGCTCATTACGGGCATTGGTCAAGGCCTTCTTCTTGGAAGTCACCTGATCCATGCTTTCACCGATGGAGTTGGCACGAAACACTTTATTGGTTGTAAAATAATCTGGCCCTGAGCAAGGAACAACCACTTCTGTTTCACCAGCAGGTGTTTTATCCTTTTTGCTGCTCTTACAGCCACCGATTAAAGCAGCAGCGATTGCCACTGCAACTATCGAATAATTTCCTATTTTTTTCATATTCATTGGGTATTTATGGTTATGCAATTTACAATAAAGCAACTTTCAGGCCATTCAATTCAAAAAATTATATTTAGATGTTTTAAGGTACAAAGGGTTTAATTTTCTATTGCAGGATGGCATTAAGCATCTCTGGCAAGGTTTGATTATCGAGGTTTTCCAACAGTTTGTTGTAGGCATCCTGGCTACTCCGTTCATAATCCAAGCTAAATCCCTTTACGCGATCGATTGTCGTTGCGTAAATTTCTTTATTGTCTCTAACGGAAGAAACTCGAATTACGGATGTTGCATAAGTAATGTATATGCTTCCGGATACAGCTCCCTTTTCAGAATTTGAATTTACATCGAGTGCGAGTTCTGCTTTGCTTTTATCGCCCGTAAATTCAAAACCTGAATTGGCTAAATAATTTTTGATCTTATTGGCCACTTGTTGATTGGCTTTATCACCACCTAAATTTTTCTCTAACGAAGATAAATAGACCAACGGCCGCTGCACATTCATGATGACAATATCCTTGGGCACAACAATTTTTTGCGCAACCAACGAATAGATTGCCGATGGATTGTCACCAGCAAATTTCAGGAGATTTACTTTCACTGCTACTGTTTGCTCCAAATCGCGTGAGCTGATCTTGGTAAGCAATATCTTTACAACACCATTGTCATCTGTTTTATAATCAGGAAAAACATCACCGGCTCCTTTCTCAAAAGAGGCTATTAAAGGCAATCCGGGTATAGGTTTATGATTTGCTTTGTCTACTACTTTTGCTGTTACAGTTTGGCCGCTCTGAGAAACAATCCTGTTGAGCATGATTTGATTAGGGTTCACAGCCAAATGCATTTTATCAAGCAATAACTGCATGCTTGAAATGATCTCATTCGTCAATAATATATCGTTACCCTCAAATGTTATTCGCAACGGTTCGGCAAGGTATTTTTCAACTGCTCTAAAGCCCTGGTAATAAAATCCGAGAGCAGTGACAGGGTCATTTGTTTTTTCTAATTGACGTGCCTTCGTGAAAAAGTCAAGACCAAGTGCTATTGCATTTCTTTTCAGTTCATCTTTAATCTCCTTATAGCGTTGCTTAGACAATCGATAATAAACCCAGTAATTCCGGTCGTCCTGCCAGACATCCACCTGCTCAAACTCTTCGATATCATCAGCAGCAGTAGTCTGAATCATCTGCTGGTACTTTTCAGAGAACCCTTTCCCATCGTCCAATTGATTAAGGACTGAAGTAGATGAAACATTCACTTTAATTTCAGAAACCAAATCTTCAAGAGCACTTTTTTTCGCTTCCTGGATGTAATTGTTCTGTCCATCTTTGGCGGCATGTCCAATACCGACGTAATATGTCCCTTCATCAGGCTTAGCTGTAAGCCAGGCTGGTTGCGGGTTTAAATCTTTCTTACCCTTTTTTTTTGATTTAATTTGAGTTACCGCTGGGGAGCAACTCACCAGGATAATAAAAGAAAAAATTAGAAGTCTTTTCACAGTGGTTTTAAATAGCTGCTTTCAAAGATAGCGATAACTATGCCAAGAAAACATAGCTTTCAAGTTGTAAAATATCAAATGGGTTCGTCGATATTTTGGGATTTGCCCAAACAAAAAGAGCTGTCCCAATGGACAGCTCTTTAAATCGTTTATAGAAATTATTATTTCAATTTCTTAACCACAGCTTCAAATGCTTCAGGATGATTTGTTGCTAAGTCAGCCAGAGCCTTTCTGTTTAACTCAATTCCTGCCGTCTTGATTTTACCCATGAATTCCGAATAAGACATTCCATGAAGTCTTGCTCCTGCATTGATACGGGCGATCCAAAGTGCTCTGAAATCACGCTTTTTGGCCTTACGGTCGCGATAAGCATAGCCAAGACCTTTTTCTACTTTGTTCTTGGCAACGGTCCATACATTTTTTCCGCGGCCAAAATAACCTTTGGCCATTTCCAGCACCTTTTTGCGCCTGGCGCGGGATGCTACATTGTTTACTGAACGGGGCATAATTTACATTTTTGATCAGTGGCGGCCTTCTATTACAAAGCGCTTAATGCCAAAGACCGGGGTTAAACATAAAACCACTTGCCAAACGGCAAGCTTATACTAAATATGGCAACATTGGTTTAACGTTGGACATATCTACTTTCTTTACAGTCACTTTATGACCAAGTCTTCTTTTTTGCTTGGTCGTTTTCTTTGTCAAGATGTGTCTCGCATAAGCTTTCTTACGCTTGATTTTACCGCTGCCGGTAACTTTAAAACGTTTCTTTGCTCCGGACTTGGTTTTTAACTTAGGCATTGTCTAAAAT
>Ga0302322_100001221_pt1 | contig 20855 bp, 21 predicted proteins | sample Fen_T0_2_FD_203757 | JGI IMG/M metagenome (GOLD analysis project Ga0302322, IMG submission 203757) | Peat permafrost microbial communities from Stordalen Mire near Abisko, Sweden - Fen_T0_2 | ecosystem: Environmental > Terrestrial > Soil > Wetlands > Permafrost | place: Sweden: Abisko...
CTTCGCGACGCAGAGGATGTCGGGCACGACGTCCCAGTGCTCGCACGCGAACCACTTCCCCGTGCGGCCGAAACCGGCCATCACCTCGTCCAGGATCAGGAGGATCCCGTGGCGGTCGCACACCTCGCGCACGCTCTGCAGGTAGCCGTCGGGCGGGACGATGACGCCGTTCGTGCCGGTGACGGTCTCCAGGATGATGGCCGCCACGGTGTGGGCACCCTCGTACTCGAGGATCTCCTCGAGGTGCGGCGCGCCCGAGCAGACCGGGCACGGGTCGGGGTGCCCCGCCGGGCAGCGGTAGGTGTACGGGTCGAACGCCCGGACGATGCCCGCCATGCCGGGCTCCACGGGCCAGCGGCGGGGATCGCCCGTGAGCGAGACGGCGCCGTGCGTGGCTCCGTGGTAGGAGCGATACCGCGCGATCACCTTGTGGCGGCCCGTGACCATGCGGGCGAGCTTGATCGCGTTCTCGTTGGCCTCGGCTCCGCCGTTCGTGAAGAACGAAACGGAGAGATCGCCGGGCGTCACCTCGGCGAGCATCCGGCCGAGCTGGGAGCGCGACTCGCTCGCCATCGGCGGGCCGATCGTGCACAGCTTGTCGGCCTGGTCCTTGATCGCCTGGATGATCTTCGGATGCTGGTGGCCGATGTTGACGTTGACGAGCTGGGACGCGAAATCGAGATACCGCTTCCCGTCGTAGTCCCAGAAGTGACGCCCTTCCGCGCCTGCGACCGCTATCGGGTTGATCGCGTTCTGCACGGACCACGAGTAGAGGACGTGCTCCTTGGCGTCGGCGATGATCTGCGCGCCGAGGTTCGGGTCTGTCTCGATCGTCGTCATCCTGACGCTCCTTCCGGTCGCTCGTGACCCGATCGTAGCGCGCTGCGCTCCCGAGGTCCCGGGAGCGCTGACGAGCGCGTCGCGCGCGTCGCATGATGGGTCCTCGAACGACCACGGCGGGCCTGCCTGCAGCTCTCTGCGCATTTCCGCCACGACGTGGGGCGCAACGGTGGCAGACGACGGGAGCGTGGCGGGTGGCGGCAGACCGCCACCCTCCGATCCTCTTACAGGAGCTGCTCGCCGAACCGGGCGCGCTTGACGAACTGCCCGAACCCGGGCTCAACCTTCAGCTCGCCGTCCTCGACGACGACGGTGCCGCGGATCAGCGTCACGTCGACGTCGCCGGTCACCTCGGTTCCCTCGTACAGTGTGTAGTCCTGGTTGCCGTGCATCGTCGCGGCCGACAGCGTCGTCTTGCGATTCGGGTCGAAGACGACGATGTCCGCGTCGGAGCCCGGCGCGATCGTCCCCTTTCGCGGATAGAGGCCGAACAGCTTGGCCGGATTCGTCGACAGCACCTCGACCATCCGGTTCAGCGTGATCCGGCCCTCGTTGACGCCGAAGTGGTGGATCATCTTTAGCCGCTCCTCGAGGCCCGGAGCCCCGTTCGGGATCTTCGAGAAGTCGTCGCGGCCGAGCGTCTTCTGCCCGTCCAGGAGGAAGGCGCAGTGGTCGGTGGAGATCGCCGACAGGACGTCCGTGCGGACAGCGTCCCAGAGCACGGGTTGGTTCGACTTGTCCCGCACCGGCGGTGAGAAGACGTACTTCGCGCCGCCGAAGTCGGGCTCGTCGAGGTCCGTGATGTCCACGAAGAAGTACTGCGTGCACGTCTCGCCCCACACGTCCCAGTGCTTCGCGCGGGCGGCGGCGATCGCGTCGACGGCCTCCTTGCATGTGACGTGGACGACGTACAGTGGGGCGCCTGCGAGGTGGGCGATCTGGATCGCCCTGTTCGTCGCCTCGCCCTCGAGCTCGGGCGGGCGCGTCAAGGCGTGGTAGCGGGGCGCGAGGTTGCCCGCCGCGACCGCCTGCTTGACGAGCACGTCGATCACCTCGCCGTTCTCGCCGTGGATCATCGCGAGCGCTCCCGTCCGGGAGGCCAGCTGCATCACCTCGAACAGGGTCTCGTCGTCGACGAGGAACACGCCCTTGTAGGCCATCAGCATCTTGTACGAGGTGACGCCCCGGTCGGGCAGCAGGGCGAGCTCCTCGAGCGTCCCTCCCTCCTCCAGGTCGGTGACGATGATGTGGAAGCCGTAGTCGATCACGGCGCTGCCGAGCGCCTTGGCGCTCCACTCGTCGATCGCGGCCGAGAAGGACTGCCCTCTCGACTGGATCGCGAAGTCGATGTGGCACGTCGTGCCGCCGAAGGCGGCTGCGGTCTGGCCCGACGTGAAGTCGTCGATCGTGACCGTGCCGCCGAACGGCATGTCGAGATGCGTGTGCGGATCGATCGCGCCGGGGAGGACGAGCTTGCCGGTCGCATCGATCACATGATCCGCCTCGACGTCGAGCGACGTCCCGACCAGTGAGACCCGCTCACCTTCGACGAAGACATCGGCAACGGTCGAGTCGGCCGCGGTCACGACCCGGCCACCCTTGATCAGCACGGACATTGGGTCCTCCTCACACCGGTGGTTCGCCCCGGGCCCTCGACGGGCCCGGGGCATTGCTGATTCGAGCCTACTTCCCGCCGGGCGTGACCTTCACGACGACCGGCTTGTAGTTCGCGCCGACGACGTCGACGGCCTGCTTCTTGAGCAGGGCCAGAGCGCCCTTCGCGAGATCCGTGCGGTACGCACCACTCGGCGCCTTCGTGATCACCTTGAACTGCTTGGCGATCCCGGCGGTGCGGTTGAACGCCTTCGTGTTCATGACGCCGACGCCACCCGGGGCCGGCCAGATGAGCTTGTTGATCTCGTTCATCTGCCAGGTCTGGTGCCCCTTGCCGAGGAGCGTGCCGTTCTTTAGCACGATCGACGTGCACGCGGCGACGTTGTTCCGGCAGTACGCCCAGCCCTTCAGGGAGGCTGCGATGAACCGGGTCGCGACATCACGGTTCTTCGCGTCCTTCAGGTAGGAGGCCGAGGTGAAGATGCCGTCCTCGAGCATCGCCGTGCCGGCCTTCTCCATTGTGATCACGTTGAGATCCTTCAGCGTGTACAGCTTGCCCGTATCGGGGTTCTTCGACTCGAGCACCTGGGCGAGCTCGTTGTACGTCATCGCGGCCGCCGCGTCGACCTTTCTCTGCAGGAAGAGCGTCATGTCGAACGGCTGGTTGACGATCTTGACGCTGGAGGCGCTCTTCGGGTCGATCCCGTTCTTCACGAGCGCCGCGAAGAGCTCGTTCTCGTTACCGCAGCACCAGACACCGACGCTCTTGCCCTTCATCTGGGCCACGTTCGTGATGCCGCTGTCCTTTTGGGTCAGCTCGGTCATGCCGGACCGCGTGAACACCTGGGCGATGTTGACGATGCTGCCGCCCTTGTCGCGGGCAGCGAGGAGCGCCGGCAGCCAGTCGATCCCGAACTGGGCCTGCCCCGACGCGACGACCTGCTCCGGCGTGATGTCCGGGCCACCCGGCTTGAGGGTGACGTCGAGGCCGAACTGCTTGTAGTACCCCTTCGCCACGGCCGCGTAGTAGCCGGCGAACTGTGCCTGCGGCACCCACTTGAGCTGCAGGGTGACCTTGTCCATCGACGCGGCGGGCTTCGCCGAGCCGAGTGAGACGAACACGAGAGCCGCAACGGCGACGACCAGCGCCGCGAGCCCGATGACCCGATACCGCTTCATACACCCTCCTCGTTGGTAGTGCATTTCCTCTCCGACACCTCTGCCTTCACCTTCGCGCCCGCTCGGCCGACGGGTACCGGCGCATCGTCGCGATCTCGGCCAGCGCGACAGCCAGGTAGAACGCGATGCCGAGAATACAAGCCACGAGGATCGCTGCCCAGGCGGTCTCGAACTGGAACAGCGCGGCGGAGTTCTTGATCTGGATCCCGAGCTGCTGCTGAGAGCCGCCGAAGTACTCGCCGACGATGGCGCCGATCATCGCCAGCACGCTTGCCACCTTGAGCGCCGTGAAGACGTACGGGAGTGACGTCGGGATGCGGACACGCCGGAAGACGGCCGCGTTGCCGGCGGCGTAGGAGCGCATCAGCTCGACCTGCTGTGGCCTCACCGAGGTGAGGCCACGCAACGTGTTGACGAGCACGGGAAAGAAGCACAGCAGCGCTGCGATGAAGATCTTCGAGCCTTTCTCGATCCCGAACCAGGCGTTGCCGATCGGGGCGAACGCGATGATCGGAATCGCGCTCGCGGCGACGAAGTACGGCATCAGGGCCGACCCGAGGGGCCGAAAGCGGGCGAGAACGAGAGCGGCGGCGATGCCGAAGAAGACGCCGACGACGAACCCCCAGAAGGCCTCCGTGAACGTATACCAGCCGGCGGGCCAGAGGATGCTCCGCTCGTCCCAGAACGCGGTCGCGATCTCGCTCGGCTTGGGCAGCAGGAACTTCTGGATCCCGAATGTCTTGACCGCGAGCTCCCAGCCGACCAGCCCGAGCACGAGGATCAGGACGGCCGGCGCCCACTCGGCGACGAAGCGGCGCGCACGCGTCACGCGCCCTCCCTCGCCTCGTGCGACTCGCGCAGCAGCTCGCGCACCTCGGTCGCGAGCTCGAAGAAGCGCGTCTCCTCGCGCGTGTCGTTCGTGCGCGGATAGGCGAGGTCGACGTCGACGATCTTCTGCACCCGGCCGGGACGCGCCGACATCACGACGACGCGCGACGAGAGGAACACGGCCTCGGCGATGGAGTGGGTGACGAAGACGACGGTCGCCTTCGTCGCTTCCCAGATCCGCAACAGCTCGAGGTTGAGGCGGTCGCGCGTCATCTCGTCGAGGGCACCGAACGGCTCGTCCATCAAGATCAGCGAGGGATTGAAGGTGAGCGCGCGCGCGATCGCAACCCGCTGTTGCATCCCGCCCGACAGCTGCCACGGGTGGTGCCCCTCGAACCCGGTCAGCTCCACGAGCTCGAGCAGCTCACGCACGCGGTCCCGTCGCGCGCCGCGGTCCCAGCCCATCATCTCGAGGGGCAGCGACACGTTCTTCTCAACGGTGCGCCAGTCCATCAGCGTCGCCTCCTGGAAGACCATCCCGTAGTCGCGGTCGAGTCGCGCCTGGTGCGCCGTCTTGCCGCCGATGACCGCCTCCCCCTCGGTGGGCTCGATCAGGTCGCCGATCACGCGGAGCAGCGTCGACTTGCCGCAGCCGGACGGTCCGATCAGCGAGATGAACTCTCCGGGCTGAAACTCGAGCTCGATGTTCTTGAGAGCCGTCGTGCCGCCCTTGCCGAACGTCTTGGTGACATTCCGGATCGAGACCGCTGCGGCAGTCACGCGACGTGCTCCGGTGCCCGCCGGACGACGAGCCGCTCGACGATCGCGACGATCACGAAGAACAGGATCCCGAGTGCGGCCGCGATGATGTTCGTCGCCCAGAGCGCCGAGGGATCGAGCGAGTAGTATTGCGCGAAGTTGAGGATTGCGCCGCCGAGCCCGTCCTGGATGGACGACGGCAGCTCGCCGATGATCGCGCCCACGACGCTCGCCGTCGCGGCCACTTTGAACGCCGAGAAGAGGTACGGCAGCGCACAGGGGAACTTGACGCGCCACAACGTGCTCCACTCCGAGGCTGCGTACGAGCGCATCAGCTCGAGCTTCCGCGGATCCGCCGAGTCGAGCCCGCGCAGGGTGTTGATCGCGACGGGGAAGAACGTCAGGAACGCGCTGATGACCGCAACCGGCATCCACACCGGCAGCCCCTGGCCCCCGAGCCAGATCACGACCATCGGCGCGATGGCGAGGATCGGCACCGTCTGCGAGCCCACCACGTAAGGCTGGAAGCCGCGACGCATGAGGTTCGAGAAGTGGAAGACGATGCCGATCGCGATGCCGACGATCGCGCCGATCACGAAGCCGGCGGCGGCCTCCCTCGCAGTGAAGAGCGCCTTCTGGACGAGCACCTGGACGAGCACGGGTTGATCGGTCGCGGCCGGCTCCCAGAGACGGCTGACGATGTCCTGGAGCCGCGGCATCGCATACTCGTCGACCTTGAACGGCCGCGTCCAGCCGGTCGAGAGGTATAGCTGGCGATACCCCATGTAAAACGCGCACAGACCAACGAGCACGGCGACGAAGATGCCGACGCGCTTGAGCAGGTTGACCGCCACGCGTATTCCGTACCACAGTTACGCCGTCCCTCGCATCCGAACTCGCGTTCCGGCCGGATGTTCGTTTTCGGGCCGGGCACGGATCGTCTAGTGTCGCGCCATGGCCCTCAACCCCGGTCGCGTCGTCGCCCACCTGCGCGAGTTGCAGGCGCTCACGGGCGACGCCGACGGCGCCCAGCGCGTCGCGTGGACGGACACGTGGAACACCGCCCGCGTCTGGCTGATCGGCTTGCTCGACGGCGTACCGCTCGAGCGCGAGCGTGACGCAGCGGGCAACGACTGGTGGACGCTGCGCGGGGACTCCGAGCGCGCCGTCCTGATCGGCGGTCACATCGACTCCGTCCCGAACGGCGGCTGGCTCGACGGTTCCCTCAACGTCGTCGCCGGCGCCGAGGTGCTACGCCGGATCGCGGCCGAGGGCACACCGCCCGTCACGGTGCGACTCGTCAATTGGGCCGACGAGGAGGGCGCGCGCTTCGGGCGCTCGCTCTTCGGGTCCTCGGCGGCCGCCGGCTCGATGAACGACCAGGACGAGCTACGGCAGCTGACCGACCGTGACGGGGTCTCGCTCCCGGACGCCCTCGCCGCGAACGGCGTCGACCTCGATCGGGCGCTCGATGCGCGCACGCAGCTGGACACGGCCGCCGCCTACCTCGAGCTCCACATCGAGCAGGGGCCGGTCCTCGAGTCTCTCGGGCTCCCTCTCGGCGCCGTGCTCGGGACGTACGGGGTCGAGCGCTGGCGCGTCGACTGGATGGGTCAGGCCGCCCATGCCGGCTCGACGCCGATGGACAAGCGGCGCGACGCGCTCGCGGGTGCCGCCAAGCTTGCCCTGGAGATCCGCGAGATCGCGGCACGCGTCGGCAACGGCGCCGTCTGCACTTCGGGTGGCGTCACCTGCGAGCCGGGCATCGTCACGTCGGTGGTCGAGAGGGCGTCACAGCTGCTCGACCAGCGACACCTCGACGCCGCGAGCCTGGCCGAGCTCCTGCGTCAGGCGCGGGAGGCGAGCGAGCGGTTCGCCCGCGAGGAGGACATCGATGTCCGCTGGGAGCGAATCTGGAACATCGAGCCGATCCTGTTCGACGCCGGCCTGATCGATCTCTGCGACGACGCCTGCCGCGAGGTCGCAGGCGTCTCACACCGGCTACCGTCCGGGCCGCTGCACGACGCGGCCGAGGTCGCCCGCGCCGGGGTGCCCACGGCGATGATGTTCGTGCAGAGCCTCAGGGGCCTCTCGCACACGAAGCTCGAGGACACGCACGAGGAGCATCTCGAGCTCGCCGTCAAGGCGCTCGACCGCCTGGCCGACAGCACGATCGCCCGGGTCTCGTCCGATCGGTAGCGATCGTCGGCGGGCTCGTGCTCGGGGCGGCCGTGACGTGGAACATCTCGAACGTGGGGGCGGTCGCTGGGGTGATGGGCGCCGGCTACGGCGTCTCGCTTGCCGCCGTCGGCCTGCTCACGACCAGCCTCTTCGTCACCCATCTCGCCGTGCAGATCCCCGGCGGGAGGCTGATCGACCGGGTCGGCGCCCGCGGCGTCGGGCTCGCCTCGCTCGCGGTCGTGGCGGCGGCGAACGCGATCGCGCTGACCGATCCGACGCTCGGCGTCGGACTGGCGGCCCGCGCCCTGATGGGGCTCGGCACCGGCGTGGGCTTCGTGGCGGGCATCGACCTCGTCCGGTCGGGCAAGGGCGGCCCGTTCTGGCAGGGCGCGTACGGCGGCGCCACGATGGCCGCCGGCGGGTTGGCGCTGATGATCGTCCCCCAGCTCGTCGGGGCGCTCGGGTGGCGCACCCCGTACTGGACCGGCCTCGCGCTGGCGGTCGTGGCCACCCCGCCCGTCTACGCGGTGGGTCGCACGCTCGTGCCTCGCCACCCGGATGCGCACGAGGCGCTCCGCCGCGGCGTGATCGGTGATCGCCGCCTCTGGCCGCTCGGCGCCGTCCAGTTGGCGACGTTCGGTCTCTCGGTCGTGGCGGGGAACTGGATCGTGACCCTGCTCGAGCACGAGGGCCACCGGCGGAGCATCTCCGGCGTCGTCGGTGGGCTCGTCCTCTTCGCCGGAGTCGTGACCCGGCCCGCCGGCGGCCTCGCGGTGCGCCGTAACCGTGGCCTTGCCTGGCTGCTCGTCGCCGTCAGCCTGGTCGCGGGCTCGGCCGGGATGCTCGTGCTCGCGACCGGGCCGCCGCTCTGGCTCGCGGCCGTCGCCGCGCTCGCCGCCGGCCTCGCGGCGGGCTTCCCGTTCGCGGCCGTCTTCGACAAGACGCTGCGGCTTCGCCCTGACGCCCCGGCGGCCGCGGTCGGCCTCGTCAACGGCTCCGCCGTGCTCGTGATCCTCGTCTGCACCCCGCTCGCCGGCCTGACGTTCGGGCTGCCAGGTGACGGCAGGCTCGCCTTTCTCGTGATCGGCCTGCTCTGGGCGACCGCTCTCCTCGCCGTCCGGAGAGCCTCGGACGCTGTGAGATAATCGCGCCTCGGATCGAGAACAGCCCAAGGAGACGAACATGGCCCTCAGCTTCGGCGTCACCGTCCTGCCCGACCCGCCCTACCAGCGTCTCGTTGAGCTGATGGTGCTCGGCGAGCAGAACGGGTTCGAGATCGGCTGGACGTACGACTCCCACGTGCTCTGGCAGGACTCGTTTCCGCTGCTGACCCTCGCCGCCCAGGCCACCTCGACGATGCGGTTCGGCCACCTCGTGACGAACCCGGGTACCCGCGAGCCGACCGTGCTCGCAAGCCTCTACGCGACGCTGCACGACATCTCCGACGGGCGGATGGTCATGGGCATCGGGCGTGGCGACTCGGCCCGTCGCTACATCGGCCAGCCGCCCGTGCGCGTGGCGGAGTTCGAGACTGCGCTGCGCATGATCAAGCCGTTCATGAACGGCGAGGAGGTGCACTGGAACGACAAGGACCTGCAGCTCAAGTGGGTCCGCCCCGAGCTACCCGAGATCGAGATGTGGGTGGCGGGCTACGGCCCCAAGGCGCTCGCCGTCGCCGGGCGCGTCGGAGACGGCGTGATCATCCAGCTCGCCGACCCCGAGATCATCCAGTGGATCATGGGCACCGCACGCGCCGCCGCGGACGAGGCGGGGCGCGATCCGGACGCGCTCAAGTGCATCGTCTGCGCGCCGAGCCACGTCTCCGACGACATGGCGGACGCCCGCGACCAGACGCGGTGGTTCCCGGCCATGGTCTCGAACCACGTCAAGGACCTGATCGAGCGGTACGGCACCGACGGGTCGGTCGTCCCGAAAGCGCTCACGGACTACGTGGAGGCGCGGAAGTTCTACGACTACGACGACCACTCCCGCGTCGGCGCAGCCCACGGCGAGTTCGTCACCGACGAGATCTGCGACCGCTTCTCCGTCCTCGGCAACGTCGAGCAGATCACGACGAAGCTCCGCGAGCTCGAGTCGATCGGCGTCGACCACTACTCCATCTACCTGATGACCCACGGCCAGGAGGAGACGCTCGCGGCATACGGCGAGCACATCATCCCGGGCTTCAAGGGCGTGACCTCATAGACGACCACGCGGCAGAGCAGGTCGATGCCTGGCGGAGCGTCGCCGCGGGCTGGGAGCGGCGGCGGAGCCTCTTCGCGCGTGCCACGGCCCTGCTCTCCGAGCGGATGATCGAGCTGCTCGAGCCCGCGCCGGGGCAGCGGGTGCTCGAGCTCGCCGCAGGCCCCGGTGAGACGGGGTTCCGAGTGCTGCCGCGGATCCAGCCTGGCGGCGAGCTGCTCTCGACGGACGCTGCGCCCGAGATGGTCGAGGTCGCCCGGCGCCACGCGGACGAGCTCGGGCTCACGAACGTGCGGTTCGCAATCGAGGACGCGGCCGATCTCTCGCTCGAGGACGACACCGTCGACGCGGTCCTCTGCCGCTTCGGGCTGATGCTCGTGCCGGAGATGGGCCGGGCAGCCGCGGAGATCGGACGGGTGCTCCGCCCGGGGTGCCGGGCGGTGCTGTCCGTGTGGGCGAGCTCTCGGCTCAACCCGTGGATGACCGCCTCGGGGCGCGCGGCGATCGAGCTCGGACTCACCGACCCGCCTGACCACGACGCACCGGGGCCGTTCCGGCTCTCGGGCGACGAGCGTCTGAGGTCGGTGGTGCTCGCCGCCGGGCTCGAGATCGAGCGGGTCGAGGACGTACCGGTTGCATGGGCCGCATCGTCGCTCGACGAGTGGTGGGAGACCGCGCGCGACACCTCGCGCATGCTCACCATCCTGCTCGAGCGACTGTCGGCGAACGAGGCACGAGAGTTGCGGGCGCGCGCAGAGTCGCACCTGCTGGAGTACGTGGCCGACGACGGCTCCATCGCGGTGCCGGGCCTGGCGCGCGTCGTTGCGGCGACTGCCGCCTGAGCGGCGCTAGAGGATCGTCTGGCCGAGGGCGCTCGCGACGAGCTCGACGGCGGTGCGCGCCGTCGTGTTCTCCCGGTCGAGAATCGGGTTCGACTCGACGACCTCGAACGAGCCGACGATGCCCGACTCTGCGATCAGCTCGCAGGCCAGGTGGGCCTCGCGATAGGTCAGGCCCCCGGGGACCGGCGTGCCCACGCCGGGAGCGACCTCCGGGTCGAGCGAGTCGAGATCGAGCGAGACATGGACGAATCCGGGCCCCTCCACCCGGTCGAGCGCCTCCCGCATCGCCCGCTCGATCCCGATCCGGTCGATGTCGCTCATCGTGAAGACGCGAATGTTGACCTCTCGCAGGAACGCCCGCTCGGCCGGGTCGAGCGAGCGGATGCCGACGAGGGCGACGCGGGCCGGGTCGAGCGCCGGCAGGGTGAGCCCGTCGTGGGCGAACCAGGTCGGTGCCTGTCCGAGGGCGGCGGCGAGCGGCATCCCGTGGACGTTGCCCGACGGGCTCGTCTCCGGCGTGTTGAGATCGCCGTGCGCGTCTATCCAGATCACCCCGCCGGGCTGGCCCGCGGCGGCGGCGAGGCCGGACAGCGTCCCGATCGCGACCGCATGATCTCCCCCGAGCACGAGCGGCCTGGCCCCTTCCCGCACGGCTTCCTCGACCAGTGCGGCGAGCTCCGCGCAGGCTGCCAGGATCTCGGGAAGATATCGCGCCCTCTCGTCCCGGAGCGCGAGCGCCTCGGGCGTGGGCGCGACGACGTTGCCGCAGTCGGAGACTGCGAGCCAGATCTCGGCAAGACGCTCCTCGAGCCCGGCGTACCGGATCGCCGACGGGCCCATGTCGACACCGCGACGGGTCTGTCCGAGGTCGAGGGGGGCACCGATGATCGACACGGGACGCTTCACGGTGCGAAACCGTACCTCGGCAGGGGCGGGCGTGCGCGCGCGACGCTACACTTCACGGCCGCGGCGAGGTAGCTCAGTTGGTAGAGCACACGGCTGAAAACCGTGGTGTCGCCGGTTCAAGTCCGGCTCTCGCCATTGCCCGGCTCCGACGGAAATGCTCCGACGGCATCGGTCTCGGGACGACCCGCCGCGCGCTAGCGATCCGTCATCGTGACGAACGACCGCTCGCCGGAGCCGACGTAGAGCTGCCGCGGCCGCGCGATCTTCGTCTCCGGATCGGTGAGCATCTCCTCCCACTGCGCGATCCAGCCCGGCAGGCGCCCGAGCGCGAAGAGCACCGTGAAGTAGTCGGTCGGGTAGCCCATCGCCTGGTAGATCAGGCCCGAGTAGAAGTCGACGTTCGGGTAGAGCTTGCGGCTGACGAAGTACTCGTCCTCGAGCGCGATCCGCTCGAGCTCGAGCGCGATCTCGAGCTTCGGGTCGATGCCCGTCTCCGCGAAGACCGAGTCGGCGACCTCCTTGATCAGCTTCGCCCGTGGGTCGTAGCTCTTGTAGACGCGGTGCCCGAAGCCCATCAGGCGCGTTCCCGCACTTCCGTCCTTGACCGCCTCGATGAACGCCGGGACGTTCTTGACGTCGCCGATCACGTCGAGCATCTGCAGCACGGCCTCGTTGGCGCCGCCGTGCAGCGGCCCGTAGAGCGCGGCGATGCCGGCGGAGACGGCGGAGAACGGGTCCACGTTGGAGGAGCCGACGCTCCGGACGGCACTCGTGGAGCAGTTCTGCTCGTGGTCGGCGTGGAGGATCAGCAGGATCTCGAGCGCCCGCTGCAGCACCGGGTTCGGCTCGTGCCTGCCGCCGATCTCGAACGTCATGTTGACGAAGTTGCCGATGTAGTCGAGGTCGTTGCGCGGGAGGACGTACGGCAGGCCCCGGTTGTGCCGGAAGATGTACGCCGCGATCGTCGGGAGCTTGGCTATCAGGCGGACGCGCTGCAGGTACCGGTTCTCGGGGTCGGAGATGTGCTTCGCGTCGGGATAGAAGGTGGAGAGAGCGCCGACGGCGCCGAGCAGCATCCCCATCGGATGCGCGTCATAGCGGAACCCCGCCATGAACTCCTCGATGTTCGTGTGGACGTACGTGTGGCGGCGGACGTCGTCCGTCCACCGCTGAAGCTCGTCTTCCTTCGGCAGCTCTCCCTCGAGCAGCAGGTACGCCGTCTCGAGGAATCCGGCCTGCTCGGCCACCTGCTCGATCGGGTAGCCGCGATAGCGCAGGATGCCCGCATCCCCGTCGATGTAGGTGATCGTGCTCCGGCACGACGCCGTGTTGAGGAACGCAGGATCGTAGGACAGCAGGCCCTCCCCGTCGCTGCCCTTGATCTGGCGCAGATCGGTCGCATGGATCGCACCGTCGACGACCGGCAGCGTGTACTCGGCGCCCGTGCGGTTGTCGACGACAGTGAGACTGTCAGCACTCACGATGGCCTCCTGTGGGTCGAGAACCGGAGCTCCGGCTCTCACGGCGTGCGCCTCTTCCGGCTGCGGCTCACCCTATCCCGCCGGCGCCGCCGCGCGCGCCAGTAGGAAACCGCGCGCGTGGACGGATTCTCCGCACAGCGGAAGGCCCACGAGAAGAGAGAGACGTCGGGGACGGAGACCCGCTCCGCCGACGCCTCTCAGTCCCCCGACCCTAGCGCACGCGGCGGCGGATTTCCAGAGGCTAGACCTGCCGGATGCCGATCGGGCTGCCGATCGCCGCGTGCAGCATCGCAGCCGCGTTCCCGTTCGAGATTGCGATCGACATGTTCCGGTAGCTGTCCTCGAAGAGGATGATGTCCCCCGCGCGGGCGTCGGCGAAGGTGCGCGCCGCTACCGCGAAGTACCGCTCGCCGGAGAGATCGAGCTCCACACGGCTGCCGGGCACGACGCCGACGCGGTCGAGATCGTCACGCGTCAGGTTGAGCGCGATGTTGCCGAAGCTGTCGACGTACAGGGTGGTCGCGCGGACGACGCCGTCGCCGAAGGCAGGCTCGGGCAACTCGAGCCGGACGAGCGCCTCCGGGTCGATCGGGGGGCCGAGCTCGCCGATGGCGATGCCACGGGCGAGGTGGGCGGCGGCCGGAGAGAAGAGGTCGCGGCCGTGGAAGGTCCGCGACACCGACTCGAGCGCATAGTCCGGGTTGGCGATCTCGTGGGCGTCGACGATCCCGCTGCGCTCGGCGGCCGGGAGCAGCAGGCCGTTGTCCGGCCCGACGTAGTGACGCCCTTCCGCGTCGCGCAGCGCGAGTGGGCGCCGATGCCCGCCGACGCCCGGGTCGACGACGGCGAGGTGAACGCCGACCGGCATGTAGGGCACGGTGTTCGCGAGGACGAGCGCGCCCTGCAACACCGCCTGCGCCGGGATCCCGTGCGTGATGTCGATGATCTGGGCCTCCGGAGCGATTCGCTTGATCACGCCGTGACAGGTGCCGACGAAGTCGTCCTGGAGCCCGAAATCGGTGAGGAACGTGATGAACACCGGACGCCCCGAGTCTAGAGGCTCGAGCTGCGCATCGCGACGTCGCTCACGAGAGGCCGGCGACCGCCGCGGCGAGCCCGGCGCTCGAGTGCTCCTCGGCCTCGGCGACGACGTCGAGGCCGGCGAGGCGGGCGGCGTTCGACGTCTCCGGCCCGATCGAGACGACCGGGAACCCCGTGCCGAGAGCCGCCAGCGAGCGCGCCGACGAGGCGGAGGCCAGCACGACCACGTCGCACGCCGGAAACCGGGTCGGCCGCAGCGCGCGCGTGCGGTAGAGCACGACGACGTCCGCGCCGAGCGTCTCCGGCAACAGGCTGCGTGCACCCTCGGCGGCGGCGAATAGGACCCGGCCCGCCGGCCGCGGCAGATCGGCGAGCAGTCCCTCCTGGGTCGCCACCGCGGGGACGAGGTCGGCCCCGCCGAGCGCCGCCGCCGTCGCAGGCCCGATCGCCGCCAGGCGGGGCATCTCGCCGCGCGCCCGGCGGAGGAGCTCGCGTGCGCCGTTCGCGCTCGTGACGACGACCCAGTCGTAGCCGGAGACGTCGATCGGCTCGTCCCCGAGCGGCTCGATCTCGATCAGCGGGCAGTGGATCACGGCGTGACCGAGTCTCTCGAGCCGTGCCACGAGATCCCGCTCCTGTCCTTCCGGGCGGGTGACGACGACCCTCATCGCGCGAGCGGGATGAGTTCCGCGGCGACCGCAGCCGGATCGTGCCCCGACCGGCGCTCCACCCAGGCGCCGTCCTCGGCCGCGATCAGGGCAGTCAGGACGGATCCGTCGTGGTGCGCCGCCACCGGCGCCAGGCAGCCGCCACCGATCAGGGCCACGCAGCGGCGCTCGGCCTCGACGCGTGCGTGCGTCTCCGTGTCGTCGACGTCGCCGACGAGGCTCTCCTCGCCGGCGCGGACCTGCAGCGCGAGTGCACCCTGCCCTGCCTCCGGCAGCATCACGGTAGGATCGAGACGGAGCCCGATCTCGGCCGCAAGACCCAAACGGTCTAGACCACAAGCAGCGAGCACTATCGCGTCGAGGCCCCGCTCGCCCCGTTTTCGCAGACGCGTGTCGATGTTGCCGCGCAGGGGCTCGATCGAGAGCGTGGGCTCGAGGGCGAGCAGCTGGGCCCGGCGGCGGGCCGAGGCCGTCCCGATGCGCATGCCCGGCCGGATCGCGTCGGCCCCGCAGAGCGCGTCGCGCGGATCCTCGCGCCGGGTGTAGGCCCCGACCACGAGCCCCTCGATGTCCGAAGAGGTCATGTCCTTCGCGGAATGGACGGCGACGTCGATGCGCCCCTCGAGCAGCGCTTCCTCGAGCTCCTTGACGAACACGCCGCGGGCACCGATCTCGCCGAAAGGGCTCGTCCGGTCGCGATCACCCGCGGTCGTGATCGGGACGAGCGCGACTTCGACCCCCGGCCGGCGCAGCGCCTCCGCGGCGCGCTCGGCCTGGGTCAGCGCGAGCCTACTGCCGCGGGAGCCGACGCGAAGCAGCACAGCGGCGAGTCGTGGTGCGCGGCTCGCCGCACAGGAGGCGACCGCGCGGGCGGATACGGACGAATGCCGTCGGCGCCTGCAGCGGCAGCGGCCTCCCGAGGATAACCGGTCGCGTCACGACTGCTCCTCCTCCCCCAGTCCGAACAGGTGCCGCACGACGTCAGCATAGACCACGCCGTCCGCGCCGGCCGCTGCCTCTTTCATGCGGACGGTCGGCAGGTGGAGGATCTTGGCGACGATCTGCGAGGTGACCGACTCGACGAGCCTCCGCTCGCTCTCCGGCAGGCGCCCGAGTCGCCCCTCCGCCTTTGCCAGCTCGCCGCTGCGGATCTCCTCCGCGCGCGCGCGGAGCGAGGCGATCGCCGGGACGACGGCGAGCGATGCCTGCCACTCCCGGAAGCGCTCTGCCTCGACCGCGACGATCTGCTCCGCGCGCACGGCCTCGACCCGGCGGCCCGCGAGCGAGGCCTCGACGACCGACTCGAGGTCGTCGATGTCGTAGACGAAGCAGCCGTCGATCGTGGCGAGCCCGGGGTCGACGTCGCGAGGGACGGCGAGGTCGACGAACAGGATCGGCCGGCCGCGGCGGCTGCGGAGCGCCGGCGCCGCCGTCGCCGGGTCGATGACGAAGCCCGGGGCGCTCGTCGAGGTGATGACGACGTCTGCCGTGGCGAGCAGGGCGGGGATCTCCTCGAGCCCGACCGCGCGCGACTCGACCCGCGCCGCGAGCTCCTCCCCGTGCGCCACGGTCCGGTTCGCCACCGCTGCGATCAGGCCCCCGCGCGAGCGCAGGTTGCGCGCGGTCAGCTCGCTCATCTTGCCGGCGCCGACGAGCAGCACGGGACGGCCGTCGAGGTCGCCGAACACCTGCTGCGCGAGGGCGGCAGCGGCCGCCGGCACCGAGGCGGGGCTCTCTCCGATCGCCGTCTCGACCCGGGCCCGCCGGCCCGCATGGAGGGCTTGCCGGAAGAGGCGGTCGAGCAACGGTCCCGTCACGCCCACCTCGAACGCGTCGCGAACCTGCCCCAGGATCTCGCCCTCACCGGGCACGAGCGAGTCGAGGCCTGCCGCCACCCGGAACAGGTGGAGCGCGGCGCTGTCGTCTCCCAGCCGGTACACGACAGGAGCGAGCGCAGCCCCGTCGTCGCCGGCGAGCGCCAGCAGCGAGGCACTCGCACGGGCGTCGAGAACGTCGTCGGGCTCCTCACTCGCGAGGTAGAGCTCGGTGCGGTTGCAGGTCGACAGCACGACCGCCTCGCAGCCGTGGGCGAGCTCGCGGGCGAGGGCTGCCGCGCCGGTCGCGTCCACGGCGACGCGCTCCCGCAGCTCGACGGGGGCCTGGCGATGCGAGACGCCGACGAGGGCGAGCCTCACGAGGCGAAGTGGGTGAGAGGGAGGACGATCGCGACGAGGGTGAGCCCGAGGACGAGCAGCTCCGCGAACCGGCGCCCGTGCAGGCCCATCTCGCGCCGTAGGATCAACCCGGTCGCGTAGAGCACCCAGATCGCGAGGGTGACCGCCATCGAGACGTCGAAGTCCCCGCTGGCGAAGCTCCCGAGACCGACGACGATGCCGGCGGTGAGAACGACGAGCGAGACGAAGGCCGTCCGCGCCGAGAGCCGGTCGAGTGACTCGAGCGGCGGCAGCCGCAGCCGCAGGAGGCCCGCATCGCGCTTCTTGAGCCGCCGCTCCTGCCACAGGTAGAGCCCCGCGAGGCCGGCGGAGAGCGTCAGCCCGGCAAGGCCCGCGAGCATCAGGCCGACGTGCATGGCGAGCAGCCAGCCCGCCGTGTCCCGCGTCGAGGCGTCGGTGCCCCCGCCCGCCCAGGCGGCGACGAGAAGTGCCGCGGCGAGAGGCATGACGGCGAGGCCGAGCAGCCGGTAACGCGGCGTGCAGCCCCAGATCAGGTAGGCCCCGACGACGAGCCAGACGAACAGGTTGAGCGCGCCCGCCCAGGTGCCCCACGGGAAGCCGCTGCTGTCGAGCGCCTGGGCGATCAGGAGCGCCGTCTGCGCGAGCCAGCCGACGCGCACGCCCCAGATACCGAGCCGCGCCGAGCCGCCGGTCCCGCGCAGGGAGCCGGCGTACGCGACTGCCGCCTCGCCGTAGGCGATCAGCGCCGGCCAGACCAGCAGCTCAGCCATCGGAGCGGCGCCCGCGCGCCAGCTCGGCGAGCTCGGCTGTCTCGCGCTCGAGCCGGGCGAGCTTCGTGGCGATGATCGCCACCCAGAGGACGACGAACACGAGCACGACGCCGTAGGCGAGTGCCACGTATTGCCCCTGGGTCACGAGAGCATCTCCCGCAGCTCACGAAGGCTTGCGTCGGTGCGCTTGCCGACGAGCTCGACGCGGTACATGACATACGCGAGGAGCGAGATCGCGGCCAGGCAGACGAGGAACGCCGCGAACATCGTGTGCGTCATCTGGGGGCCGGCCCGCGTGAACACGGTCGGGTGGATGAAGTCGTTCGCAAGGCGGATCGCGAAGAAGCTGACCGGGATCAGGGCTACGCCGAACAGCGCGTAGACGGCGCAGATCCGCTCGCGCCGCGCGCCCTCCTCGATCGAGAAGCGGAGCATGAAATAGGCGCAGTAGAAGAGGAAGAGGACGAGGAACAGCACAAGCTGGTTCGAGCTCCAGCTCCACCACACGCCCCACGATGCCCGCGCCCAGATCGACCCGGTGATCAGCGTCAGGGCCCCGAAGATCGTGCCCTGATGGATCCACGTGTAGCTCTCGAGATCGCGGCGCTCGCCGCCCATCCAGAGGAGCCGCAGGGCCTTCCAGGCGCCGAGGCCGAAGCACAGGTACGCCGTCAGGGCGATCGGCACATGGAAGTAGAAGATCCGCTGCGACACGCCCTGGTTCGCGTCCTCGGGCGCGACGATCAGCGCGAGCACGACCGCGAGGCCGAGCAGGCCTGCGGCGGCGAATGCAAGGAGGGGGAGGTTATTCCGTGACGACATATTCGAAGGTGGCCCAGGCAAGTATCGCGAACACCAGGTCGTAGAGGCCGAGAAAGGACAGATACGTCGATCCCTGCGGCGAGATCCCGGCCCCGACGCCGCCGACGACGAGCGGGATCGCGAGCGGCAGAAACAGCAGCGGCAGGATGACCTCCCGGCCCCGGCTCGCGGCGGCCATCGCCGCGAGGAGAGAGCCGACCGCGCAGATCCCGATGCTCGCGAGCACGACGCCTGCGACGGCAACGAGGTCGACGGGGGCGAAGAAGAGTGCGAAGGCGGGTATCGCAACGAGCTCGGCCGCGGTCAGGAAGGCGAGCGTAGCGAGCGACTTGCCGAGCCAGATCGCACTCCGGTCGCAGGGCGCGAGCACGAGCCCGTCGAGCGCACCTCCCTCGCGCTCTGGCGCCCAGGCGCGGGCGAGGCCGAGCAGCGCCGTGAAGATGATCGCGATCCAGAGCAATCCGTATGCCGCACTCTCCCCGGCACCGGCAGGCAGCGCGAAGTGGAAGACGGCAAGGGTCGAGAGAACGAAGAGGAGCATCGCCGGCAGCGTGTCCCGGGCCCTCAGCTCGAGCTTGAGGTCCTTGCGGGCGAGGGCGACCACGTCCGCGGCATAGAGGCCGAGCGTGCTCATGCCAGCGCCAGCCGGTGCGTGGCGAGCGGCGCGACGCGCGCGGGATCGTGAGTGGAGAGCAGGATCGTGCGCTCGCCGGTGAGCGCCGCGAGCTCATGATCGAGTAGCGCCGCACCTTCATCGTCGAGGGCCGTGTACGGCTCGTCCAGCACGAGCAGCGCCGGGTCGTGGAGGAGCGCCCGGCAGAGAGCGAGGCGCTGGGTCATGCCGCGTGAGAACGTCGAGACGCGATCGGCCCGCACCTCCCAGAGCCCGAATCGCTCGAGCAGCATACCGCTCCGCTCGCGCCGCTCCGGGACGCGATAGAGGCGACCGTAGAGATCCAGGTTCTCGAGCGCCGTCAGCTCGCGGTAGACGAGCGGCTCGTGCCCGACGTAGCCGAGCTCACCGCGCTCGGCGTCGACCGAGAGGGCTCCCTTCGTCGCCGCGGCGAGGCCGGCGACGATGCGCAGCAACGTCGTCTTCCCTGAGCCGTTCGGCCCCGTGACGAGCAGGAAGCCACTGCGGGGGACGCTGAACGACACCCCTTTGAGGGCCCGCTTGCGGCCGTACCGCTTCTCCAGGCCCTCCCCCACGATCATCGAGCGCGTGCCTCCCGGTCGCCTGACGGCCGCACCGTACCTCTAAAGCGTCGTAGCGAGGACGACGAAGACGAAGAAGACGACGCTGATGACGCCGTTGACGGTGAAGAACGCGGCGTCGAGGCGCCGGAGATCGCCGGGGCGGACGAGCGTGTGCTCGTAGACGAGCAGGGCCGCGACCGCCGCGACGCCGAGCCAGTAGTACACGTCGCTGCCGAGACCGATCCCGACCGCGGCGAGCACGCCCACGGCCGTGGCATGGAACGCCCTGGCTCCCATGAACACGCCGCGCTCGCCGAACCGCGTCGCCCAAGAGCGCAGGCCCGCAGCCCGGTCGTGCTGGAGGTCGAAGAGCGAGTAGAAGAGGTCGAAGCCGGCGACCCACAACCCCTGGGCGGCAAAGAGCGCCCAGGCCTCCCACGGCGCCGATCCGGTCACCGCCAGCCAGGCACCGAGCGGCGCGAGCCCCGTGCAGGCTCCGAGCCACAGATGGCAGAGCCAGGTGACGCGCTTCAGATACGGGTAGACGACGAACATCACGACCGGGACCGGCCACAGCCAGCGAACGATCGGCGCGAGCTGGAAGGCGGCCACGAGGTAGAGAGCGAGAGCCGCCGCACAGAGCGCCCAGACCTGGGCTCGGGTCAGCGCGCCGGCCGGGATCTCGCGGCCCGCCGTGCGGGGATTGCGGGCATCGAGCTCCGCGTCGACGAGGCGGTTCAGTGCCATCGCGAGGGTGCGCGCCCCGACCATCGCCAGGGTGAGCCAGATCAGGGTGGAGGTGCCGGGATACCCGTCGACGGCGAGAAACGCTCCGACATAGGCAAACGGCAGCGCGAAGACGGTGTGCTCGAACTTGACGAGCGAGGCAAAGCGGCGAGGCAAGGAGAGGGCTGTCGCGCTCATGTCTGCACGTGTCGCGAGCCCTGGTCGCCGGCCGCCAGCTCGAGCGCGTGGACGAGGGCCGGCTGGAGGACGGCGAAGCCGTCGCGGCAGCCGCCGGGCGAGCCGGGCAGGTTGACCACGAGGGTCGTGCCGCGCAGGCCGGCGAGCCCGCGAGAGAGAAGAGCGTGCGGCGTGCGGGTGCGCGCGTCGGCGCGGATCGCCTCCGCGACGCCGGGCGCCTCGCGGTCGAGCACGGTTCGGGTCGCCTCCGGGGTGACGTCGCGAGGGGTGAAGCCGGTACCGCCTGTTGTCAATACCAGCGAGCTTCGATCCGCGAGATCGGCGATCGCGACTGCGATCTCGTCCACCTCGTCGGGGACGATGCGTCGTTCCACCGCGAAGCCTTCGCCAGCGAGAAGCTCCGCCA
>Ga0302322_100001223_pt1 | contig 20841 bp, 12 predicted proteins | sample Fen_T0_2_FD_203757 | JGI IMG/M metagenome (GOLD analysis project Ga0302322, IMG submission 203757) | Peat permafrost microbial communities from Stordalen Mire near Abisko, Sweden - Fen_T0_2 | ecosystem: Environmental > Terrestrial > Soil > Wetlands > Permafrost | place: Sweden: Abisko...
CAATGTCGCCGGTGCACAGCAGAATGACGCGGTAATGCAGGCCGAGCAGTTGCAGCACTTTCTCCGCGTTCCCCACCATTTTTTCCAATTCATCATAGCCCGTCTCCGGCTTGACGATCTTGATCAGTTCCACCTTGTCAAACTGGTGGACGCGGATCATGCCGCGCGTGCCCACGCCCGCCGCGCCCGCTTCGCCGCGAAAACACGGCGTATAGGCGCAGTAACGAATCGGCAACTGTTTCTCGGCCAGCAGTTCCTCCCGGTGAATGTTCGCCACCGGCGTTTCCGCGGTCGGCACCAGATAAAGTTTCCCGAGTTCCTCCGCCCGGCCGCCTTCGGCCACGCCGTAATACTGATCCTTGAATTTCGGGAACTGGCCCACGCCCACCATGCATTGTTCGCCCACCATGAACGGCGGCGACACCTCGGTGTAATCATGCTGGGTGATGTGCAGATCCAGCAAAAATGAAATCAGCGCGCGTTCCAGCCGCGCCCCCCAGTTGGTGTAGAGCAAAAAGCCGCTGCCCGAAAGCTTCGCCGCCCGGGCGAAATCCACCAGCTTCAGCGACTCGCACAAGTCCACATGCGACTTGGGCTTGAAAGCATAATCCGGCTTCGCGCCATGAACGCGAATTTCGGGATTGTCTTCCGCCGTCTTGCCGAGCACCACCGATTCGTGCGGCAGATTCGGCAGTTGCAGCATCAACCCGTCGCGGGCGGTTTCGCTTTCGTGGGCCTGCTTGTCGAGCGCGGCGATTTTCTCGCCCAAATCTTTGGTCTCGGCCTTTTTCGCTTCCGCTTCCGCGAGCTTCTTCTGGCCCATCAAGGCGCCAATTTCCTTGGAAACACGATTGCGCTGGGATTTCAAGGCCTCCACTTCCGCCAGCAATTTCCGGCGCTGCTCATCCAGCTTGAGCAATTCATCAATTTTAGCTTCGTCTCCGGCTCCGCGCGTAGCCAGGCGTTGGCGGACAAAATCAGTTTTTTCGCGGATTAATTTGATGTCGAGCACATCCCAATTTAAGAAACGCAAACGTCCATCGCAAGGCGGAAGCCTGCCGAGTGCCGGATCTTTATCGGGCCTTGCGTTTTCCGCCGCCTTACGGACTGCTGGCGGGCAATGCTCCCGCCGCAAATTCGGCAAACGCTTTTTCCGGCGGGCAGGTGAATTCCCAGTGTCGGCCCCGGAATTCAAAGGCCAGGTAACCCGCATGCAGCGCATGGCATGGCAGCAGCAGGCGCGTGCGTTGCTCGGCGGTCAACCGGTGCTCCACCAGCGCAAGGTAGAGATCCGGCTCGCCGCCATAGAGTTTGTCGCCCACCAGCGGATGACCGAAATGCGCCAGGTGGATCCGGATTTGATGCTTCCGGCCGGTGTGCGGTCGCACGCGCAGGCGCGTGAACGCCCGGCCCGTCGGCTGCATGAAACGCGCTTCCACCCAAAACTCGGTCTGCGCCGGCGCGCCATCCGCCCGGACGCAGTCTTTGATGGCCACCACGCTGTGGACGTCCTTGCCCAGCGGCGCCTCAATGATCCCCTGCTCCACCGTCACATGGCCATGGACGATCGCCGCATATTCCTTGAGGACCGCCCGGCTTTCAAAAATCTTGCCGAGTTCACGCGCCGCCGCGGCGGTTTTGGCGATGACCACGAGCCCGGAAGTTTCCCGGTCGAGCCGGTGAATCAGGCGGGGTTCAGAATTGGTGCCCAGATGCAGGCGCGCCCGGCTGATGAGGCTCGAATATTCGTCGCCTTTGGTGGGGTGGCAGACGAGGTCCGCCGGTTTGTGAACGACCAGCAGGTCGGCGTCTTCGTGGATGACCGCCAGGAGCGGACTCATGCGCGCGCCCCGTTCACACGCCGCCAAACCGCCGGTGGCGCTTGGCGTATTCTTCCAGGGCGGCGAAGAATTGGGGCTTCTTGAAATCCGGCCAGAACGTCGGGGTGACCACCAGCTCGGCATAGCTGATTTGCCAGAGCAGGAAATTGCTCACGCGCATCTCACCGCTCGTGCGGATGAGCAGATCCGGGTCCGGCACGTTCCGCGTCCAAAGATGATCGGAGATGACCGCCTCCGTGATGTCGCCGGGTTCCAGCTTGCCGGCTTTGACCTTCTCCGCAATGTGGCGAACCGCGTCCACGATCTCGATGCGGCTGCCATAGCTCAGCGCCATGATGAGCGTCAGGCCGTTGTTCTTGGAAAGCGTGGCGATGGACTTGGCCAGATGTTCCTGCACGTTTTCCGGCAGGCGGTGAATCTGGCCGATGACTTCGAGCCGGACGTTGTTTTTGTTCAGGTCCTTCGTCTCGGTCTTGAGATAGTGGACGAGATACTTCATCAACGCGTCCACCTCCTCCTTGGGCCGGTTCCAGTTCTCGGCGGAAAAGGCGTACAGGGTAAGATACTTAATGCCTACCTCGCCCGCCGTGCGAATGATTTCGCGGGCGGAATCCGCCCCGCGCCGGTGCCCTTCGATCCGCGGCAGATGCCGGGATTTCGCCCAGCGACCGTTGCCGTCCATGATCACCGCGACGTGACGCGGGAGATTGGCGGCGGCTTCTGAACTCAGTTGATTGGTGGCGACGCTCATTGCTGGCATCCGTTCCTGCCCGCCGGCCCGGCCCGGGCCGGTGCCAGCCGCAGAAACGATTTAATAATTCTTCGGCCTGGCGCTAAACGAAAATCGTCTGCTCGCGGCCGGGGCCGACGGAGGCGATGTACAAATTCGCATTCGTCAGTTCGGCGATGGCCTTCAAATATTCGCGCGCCTTCTTCGGCAGTTGCTTGAAGGTCTTGGCTTTTTCCGTCGGGGTCAGCCAGCCTTCAAACTCCACGTAAATCGGTTCGCACTGGGCGAGGATCTCCGCGTCGTTCGGCATGTAATCGTATTGGGTCTTGCCATGGCGGTACGCCACGCAAACCTTGATGTTCTCGACCGTGTCCAGGCCGTCGAGATTCGTGATCGCGAGATCGTCGATGCCATTCACCATCGTGGCGTGGCGGGTGGCCACCGAATCAAACCAGCCACAGCGGCGGGCGCGGCCCGTGGTCGCTCCAAATTCACGGCCCATCCCGTGGAGCAAATCGGAAATCTCCTGGCTCTCCGTCGGCAACGGTCCCTCGCCCACGCGCGTCGTGTAAGCCTTCATGACCCCGACCACGCGGTCCATGCGGTGCGGCGGCACGCCGGTACCGGTGCAGGCGCCGCCCGCCGTCGTGTTGGACGACGTCACAAACGGATAGGTCCCGTGGTCAATGTCCAGGAACGTGCCCTGCGCGCCTTCGAACAGGACGTTGGCCTGCGCGCGGATGGCATCGTGCAAGAGCACGACGGTGTTCGTCACGAACGGCTTCAGGTACTGCCCGGCCTCGTTGTATTCCGCAAACACTTCCTTGAAGGAAATCGGCTTGGCGCCGATGGACTTGAGCACCGCATTGTTCTCGCGGATGCGGACGGAAAGTTTTTCTTCCAGGCGGGACGGATCAATCAAGTCGCCGACGCGCAAACCGACGCGGGCCGCCTTGTCGCCGTAGGCTGGGCCGATGCCACGTTTCGTGGTGCCGATCTTGTTCTTGCCCTTGAGCACCTCGCGCTGGGCGTCCAGTTCGCGGTGATACGGAAAAACCACATGGGCGGTTTCGCTCAGCACGAAATTCTTCGGGCTGACCTTCACGCCGATCTGCTTCAGCCCTTCAATTTCTTCCACCAGGCCGATCGGATCCACCACCACGCCGTTGGCGATGACGCAGAGTTTGTTTTTGCGCAAAATACCCGAGGGGACGAGGTGCAGGACGTATTTAGTCTTGCCCACCCAGACCGTATGGCCCGCGTTGTTACCACCCGCATACCGGACGACGATGTCCGACTGCTCGGTGAGCACGTCAATGATTTTGCCTTTGCCTTCGTCGCCCCACTGGGCGCCGACCAGAATCGTGTTTGCCATAAATTATTTTGGGCGGAACGGCGTTTCCCGTTCCAAGTGTATTTCCCCGCCGCGCAATAAAAATCCCCGGACGATAATCCGGGGCAAAGCGGCGGGGTCTTTGCGGGAAGAAGCTAGAAAAATATGGGGAATCTGTCAATTCGCCATTCCAAACATCTTTGCCCCGCGCGCCAGCGTGTCCGTCGGCACTCCTAAATCATGTTTCATGAGCACATCCCGGTCCCACGGATTTTGTGTCCGCCAGATTTGCAGCTTCTGCCGCAGCGACAGGTGCCACGAATACCACGGGGAAACCAGCCCGGTGTTGATCAGCGGAAAATCCGTCCCATAAACCAGCCGCCCGGCAAATTCCGGCTTGGTCAAAGCCTCCTTCAAAACTCCCGGCTTGTTGATCTGCGTCAGCGCCGAAATATCCGTGTAAAGATTCGGAAATTCACGCATCAGCCGCGCCAGCCGGTCGGGCCCGCGCTCGCCCTGATACGTCTCCGATGACGCGATGTGCGCCGCCACCACCGTCACCCCCAGGCTCAGCGGCAGCCGCAGTTTCTCCGGGTCGCCAAACGACTCGGCGGCGTGCGAAAACGATTTTTCCCGGCCCGTATGCGTCAGCAGCGGCAGTTTGAGTTCCACCATTTTCCGGTAGAATGGAATGAGCCGTGTGTCACCCGGATCAATCTCCATGATCGGCGGAATCCACTTCACCAGCACCGCGCCATGCGCCTTCGCCCACTCCAGCCGCGCCAGCGCGTCGTGGCGATACGGATTCACCGAGGCCCCGAACAACAGATTCGTATGCTTCGCCGCCATCGCGGCCACAAAATCATTCGGCACATAAACTTCCGTGCGATTCGTATCCAGCCCGCCATCTGCGCCCACCACCCCATCGAGCGCCAGAAGGACGGTTTGACTGACATATTTGCTCCGCGCCAGCGATTCGGCGATGCGATCCGCCACCAATTCATCGCCATGCTCCGATAGCTCTGGTTGCGAAACGCCGAAGCTGCGGAGGTATATTTTAAACCGCCAGTTGTGCTGCAGCTTGGGCGAAACAAAACAGCCGCTGCCACCCGCCCCGATCCCGGCCAGGTGACAGTGCATGTCCACGATGTTGGCGGGAATCGGCTCCACCGGCCGGAAAGGCCGCGCCGGCAGGCAGGCCCAGCCAAAAACCAGCGCCAGCACGCCTGCGATCAGTAATTTGCGCCGGCCTGCGGGCCTGGAAATATTCGGCTTCAATGCTTTCATGTCGCCACCTTATGCGAACATTTTATGCGAACGTGAATTGATAAATAAATCTCCAACATTGAAAGGATTGATTTGGACTTTGCCCCCCATCTGCTCATTTTGCGGGCTGAATGACCGTCCTGCGATAGCCTGGGCCTCCCATCCGGATAGGCGCACCCAAGCATCGCCGCAAATCCCATCAAGGAGATGGTGCCGAGGCTCCCCATCAGATCACGCCCAGGCACAAATTGCGAATCTCGGAATTGGCGCACCGCATTCGTGGCCGCCTTATCAAGTTTGTAGTTCGGGTTTGACCCCATGGAAAATACCCGGCTCACCGCCTAAAGTAATGCCGGTAAAAGACGGAAAATTAACCGCCGTCACAAAATGAAAGTCACCATATGCATCTCTTATTCACGCCATTTTTCGCCAGCGCGCTCTACATTGGCGGCGGCTCGGTGGGCCTCCTGCTCGTCATTGTCATCGTCGTGTTGCTGCTTCGCTAAGCACTGAGTCTTGAGCCGAAAGCTCAATTAAACCATACCACCAGACCCGAACCCCATTTGCTTTGGTTGGCGCGTTGACGGTGAACGAAAACCAAAACCGGAACCGCCTGACACCTATGGCGTCCACTTGCATGATCAATCCCTGCGTGACCAGCGAAGCCGAAGGGCGATGAATCCATCGAGGCTTTGGCCTCTGACAGTTCATTGATGAAAACTTTACTGCGAGCGTTAAGCTATTTTCGACCGGACTCAGGTCGCATCGGCGTGGTGTTCGGGCTGTTGTTGGTGAGCGTCGGACTCAACGTCCTCAAGCCCTGGCCGTTCGCCTTGCTGGTGGACAATGTCTTGGGCAAAAAGCCCTATCCCGCCTGGGCGCCCGAAACGGTTCAGCATTGGGATGCCTTGACGCAAATCACGGCCATCGCCCTGGTTTTGCTGGCGGTAAGCTTCGTGCAGGCCCTCTGTGCCGCGGTTCAAACCTATGTCTCCACGGACGTGGGTCTGCGCGGTTTGCGCCGGGTGCGCAATGATGTGTTTGGCTGGTTGCAGCGCCTTTCCTTGCACTTCCATCGCGGCACGTCGGCCGGCGACATGATTTTTCGCGCGGGCAACGATACCACCTCCTTTCAGGCCCTGTTCCAACAGGGTTTGCTGACATTTGTTTCCGCCGTTTGCACGTTGCTGTTCATGCTGATCGTGATGTTTCGCTTGAATGTCCGGCTCACGTTGCTGGCGCTCATTTCCGCGCCGGTCTTGCTGATCCTGATAAAAGTGCTGAGCCGGGAGATGCGGTCGCGCGGGCTGGAGGCGCAACAGGCCGAGAGCAAGGTCTATTCGCTCATCCATCAAGGAATTTCAGCGTTGCAACTCGTGCAAAGCAATACCCGCGAGCAGCATGAGCAGCGGCGTTTCATTGTCCAAACGGAAAAGGCCCGGCGCTTCAAAATGTCGCAGCACGGCCTGGAAATCATTTATTGGTTCGTCATTTCGCTGATCCTCGCCGCCAGCACCGTGGCGGTGACCTGGTTTGGGGCGCGCGAGGTCCTGGCGGCCAAGCTGTCCTTGGGGGAATTGCTCGTATTCATCGCCTATCTGGGGCAAATGTTCGAACCCCTGAACCAACTTTCCCAGCTCGGCACGACGCTCTCCAGCGCGGGCGCGAGCATTCACCGCGTGTTTGAAATTCTCGATACGCCGGACGAAGTCAAAGATCGCGCGAATGCCCTGGCGGTGCGCAAAGCAGGCCAGTCGACAGCGGCCTCCCCGCGAAAGAAATCCGCCGGTCCGGCTGAGGCTCCGCCCCTTGAGGCCCACGGCAATCTGATGTTTGAGGACGTTTCATTCAATTATTCGGATGCCAAACCCGCGTTGCGCGGGATTCATTTTCAAGTGGTGGCCGGTGAATCCATCGCGGTCATCGGCCCCAGCGGCGCAGGGAAAACCACGCTCTTGAATTTATTGCCCCGGTTCTATGATCCACACGGCGGGGCGGTCCTGCTGGAAGGCGTCGATTTGCGGCAATTGCGGGTCAAGGATCTCCGGGCCCAGATTGCTTTGGTGCTGCAAGAGCCGATCATTTTGCCCGCCACGATCGCGGAGAACATTTCTTATGGCCGGCCGGATGCCAGGAAGAGCGAGATCGAAGCGGCGGCGCGCGCGGCGAATGCCGAAGAATTCATCTGCCGTCTGCCCCGGCATTACAAGACGCGCGTGGGTGAAGCGGGCGTGCGCTTGAGTGTCGGCGAAATGCAGCGCCTGAGTCTGGCCCGCGCCTTTCTGAAGAATGCCCCCCTCCTGCTGATGGACGAGCCCACCAGTGCGCTGGACGTCGAGAGCGAAACGCAGGTGGCCGCCAGTTTCTTCGAACTCATGCGCGGCCGCACCACCCTGATGGTGGCGCATCGTCTGAGCACGATCCGGCGCGTCAACAAAATCCTGGTGATTGAAGAAGGCCAGGTGTCCGAATTCGGCACGCCGGAAGAGTTGCTTGCCCGAGGAGGTTACTATGCGCGCGTCATTGCCAGCCAAACGGAATTACCGGCGTAGTTTGAGGTATGGCAAGTTTTGCATGAGTGATTTGGCTGATGCTGCGATATGTTGGAGTTCCGGGTCGTCCTCAACCAGGCGTTGCCTCTGCGTCCCGAAATTTCGACGGCCCCAATGTCAGGGGTGTTCACCCCATTGTCTGCGGCGTCCGCTCTCGCCAGAATTGAAACCTGTCGGCCAGCAGGCCCGACTGTCAAACCCAACCGAACTTCAAATGAACACACTTCGAGGAACTGCACTTTGAGCGACCTTCCGGCTGACACCTCAACAACTGCCCGTCCGACCGCATGAGCCAACCCAACCCATCCCACTCTCGCACGACCAGTGTCGCCAGCGTCCTGCTGTTTACGCGCGGGTTCTTTCGCACTCAGTTGTGGGTCTGGCCGTTTGTCGCGGCGCTGATTCTTGGCCTCATCGGCGGGTGGCTGCGCGTAAAAATGGAGGGCGCCACCCGACAGCAGATTGCGGACATGCTCCAAACCATCCTCAACGCCAACAACGAGGCGCTCCATTCGTGGTCGGTCGCCATGAAAGCGGATGCGGAAAACATTGCCGCCGGTGACCGCGTCAGCGAACTGGTCGCGGGTCTGATTCCACCGGCAAAATCGAGCCCGCAAATTCAGGCGGCGTTGCTGACGGCACCTCAGCTTTCCGCCTTGCGTGCCTGCCTGCAACCAATGCTCGAACGCCGTGGTTTCAGCGGGTTCGTGGTGCTGGACACCAATTTTCTGGTGCTGGCTGCGGGACACGATTCGCTGGTGGGCATGCCATCGCCCGCCGGCTATGCCGAACAGTTCGCCCCCGGCCTGACGGGAAAACCCCTCGTCACGCGGCCCTTCCCCAGCGTGGCGCTGTTGCCGGATGGACAGGGCCATCTGCGCGTCGGCGTGCCCACCATGTTTGCGGTCGCGCCCATCCGGTCGGCGGGGGGGCCGGTCATCGCCCTGCTGGGCTTGCGCATCGCGCCGGACACGGACTTCACCCGCATCCTCGCGACGGCCCGCGCCGGCCAGACCGGCGAGACGTATGCCTTCGATCGCGCGGGCAAACAACTTTCTGAAAGCCGCTTCGCCACCGATCTCAAGCGCCTGGGATTGATTCCCGACGCGCCGGATGCACACTCCACCCTGACGCTGGAATTGCGCGATCCGCTCGTGGATCTAAGCCAGGGACGCCAGTCACCCAAACGCCGCACGGAGCTTCCCTTGCTGCGTCCTGTCACCGAGGCCCGGGCGCACCATGCGGGCGTGGATGCCAAAGGTTACCGCGACTATCGCGGCGTGCTGGTGGTGGGCGCATGGACGTGGGTCGACGATTTCGACATGGGCCTGGCCACGCAGATGGATCGGGCCGATGCCTTCGGGGCCTTGCGAATCCTGCGGGTGGGTTTCTGGTTCATCTTCGCCTTATTGATGGCCACGGCGGTGCTGGTTTATGTGCTGATGCGCGTGGCCAACCGGCTGCAGCGGGCGGCTTGGAAGGCGGCCTTGAAGGCCAAGCAACTTGGTCAATACGCGCTGGACGAGAAGATCGGGGAGGGCGAGTTCGGCGCGGTTTATCGCGCCCACCATGCCCTGATGCGCCGCCCGGTCGCGGTGAAATTATTGCATACGGAAAAACTGAATCTTGCCAGTTCCGTGCGGTTTGAGCGGGAAGTGCAGTTGACCAGCCAGTTGTCCCACCCCAACACGATCACGGTTTATGATTACGGGCGCACCCCCGAAGGCATTTTCTATTACGCGATGGAATATCTTGAAGGTCTGACGCTCAACCAACTGGTAAAGCAATACGGCGCGCAACCAGAGGGCCGGGTCATTTCCATCCTGCGGCAGGTTTGCGGCTCGCTTGCCGAAGCCCATGGCATCGGATTGGTGCATCGCGACATCAAACCGGCCAACATATTCCTCACACAACGCGGCGGCGTGGCGGACTGCGTCAAGGTGCTCGACTTCGGGCTGGTGAAATCGCTCGCCGCCGAGGGCGTCGAACTGACCATGTCTGAAGCCACCCTCGGCACCCCGCTCTACATGTCACCCGAAGCCGTGCAACATCCCCACGCGGTGGATGCCCGCAGCGATCTCTACTCCTTGGGAGCAGTGGGCTATTATCTCCTCACCGGCGAGCCGTTGTTTAACTGGCTCACGCTGGGCGAAGTGCTGCTGCACCAGGTCAAAGACCTTCCGCTCCGCCCATCCGAACGGCTGGGCAAGCTCGTGTCCCCGGATTTGGAGGAATTATTGATGCGTTGCCTGGCCAAAGACCCCGCGTCGCGCCCGGCGAACGCCCGTGAACTTGACGACGCCCTGGCCCGCTGCCAGAGCGCGGCCGACTGGACGCGAGTCCTGGCCGACGAGTGGTGGCGAAAATTCTCCGCCAAGCAAAGTGATAAAACCGTGGTGACGTCCTTGCACGAAAATCCGCAACCTTCCGCAAATTAGCCGCTTTGGCCGTCTTCCCCGCAGCTTAACCTTCTCCCGCCTCCTGTCGGAAGAACCTCCAGCGGAGCGCCCTGTTTATAGCTGGGAGTCTTTCCATAAATCTCCAGCCCCAGCGGGGCTGCATGGCTGCCGGTATTCCTCAAATTGGCGTCAACACTTCCGCCCCTCGCCAGCCCGCCAGTAAAAACCGCCGAAAAACCCATCGGCAAAATTCAATTAAATATTACTTTACAAACAGACAAAGTCGGCGTAAAACAACTCGAAGCAGAAATATGCCCCAAAGCCCAAGCTGGGGAAGGTTCACCTTTGCCTGCCTTTGCCCCGCATCGTGCAGTGATCAGATTCTTTGGCCATGAAAAATATAACGTTAAAGCTTTTACCAATTCAGGCTCCAACCCCGTCCAGCAGCCGCGCCGTTGGCACGGTAACAACCTCCCCATTCCTCTCGCCTTGGAGCGTCCCCCCGAAAGATTAAAATTGGCGAAACGAACCCAAACGAATTTAGAGGTTAAGTCCCAGAATTTAAATGCAATACGATGATTTTTCGAAAATTGAAAAATTGAAAACGAACCCAATAAGACCCCCTTTGAACCACCCTGCTCAGTCGAAAAATGGAAATTCCCCGGCCAAAATGAAGTGAAAATGGCTTTTCGTTTGCCGGCCTGACACCTATTTTCAGCGCATGCGTGATGCCTCAATCCATTTTCTGCGAACCCTCGTCAACACCCCCAGCCCCACCGGCCACGAAACCCGTGGCCAGCGCGTCTGGCTGGACTACGCCAAACAATTTGCCGACGAGACGTTCTCCGACGCCTACGGCAACTGCGTCGCCGTCCTCAACAAAGGCGGCGGACCACGCATCATGCTCGCCGCCCATGCCGACGAAATTGCGATGTCAGTAAATTACATTGATGACAACGGCTTCATTTACGTCCGCAAAATGGGCGGAGTCGATGCCGCCATCACCAAGGCCCAGCGCATCGTCATCCACACGCGCAACGGCGGGGTCAAGGGCGTGGTCGGCAATGTCGCGCCGCACCTCATGAAACTCGAAGGCGAGGCCAAGCTGCCCAAGATCCACGATATCTTCATTGATATCGGCGTCGGCAGCCGCAAGGAGGCCGAGGAATTGATCCGCATCGGCGACCCCATCACCATCGCCAACGAATTTGACATTCTGCGCGGCGACCTCGCCGTGGCCCGCGCGTTTGACAACCGCATCGGCACCTTCGCGGTGGCCGAGACCCTGCGGTTGCTGAAGGAATCCAAGGTGAAGTTGCAGGCCGAAGTGTGCGCCGTCTCCAATGTGCAGGAGGAAGTCGGCCTGCTCGGCGCCCGGCAGATCGCCTACTCGCTCAAGCCGGACCTCGCGCTGGTGGTGGATGTCACCCACGCAACCGATTATCCGACCGTCAGCAAGACGCAGCATGGCGACACCCGGATCGGCCAGGGCCCGACGCTCACGCACGGCGGCTGCAACCATGCGGAAGTGGTCAAGCGCCTCGAAGAAGTGGCCGGCAAGAAAAAAATCCCATTGCAACACGAGGCCATGTCGAATTCGAGCGGCACGGACACGGACGTGATTTTCTGGACGCGCGGCGGCATTGCCAGCGCCTTGATCAGCCTGCCCAACCGCTACATGCACTCGCCCGTGGAAGTCGTAAGCTTGAAAGACTTGGAGTACATTCCGCAGCTCATGGCGGCGTTTGTGCAGTCGCTGAAAAAGGGCGAGGAATTTAAAGTTAAAATCTAAAACTCGCTGCGGGGTCGCCACGCAGGGCTGTCGCTCGTCGCATTTTTGTGCGGGTAGGCAGCCGGGCTTTGACTTGGTATCAATAAGGCAATGCTCATCACCTTCCGTCTTCGTTTCCACACGCAGCCGGGCCAGTCGCTCTGGCTGGTTGGCGCCGCCCCCCTGCCCTCCCAGCCGGTGCCGCTCCAATATGTTGATGCCGGGCACTGGCAGGTCGCGGTTCCGTTAACGAAGTCCGCCGCCGAACTGCCGTTGAATTATTCCTACCTCCTGCGCAACGCGGATGGCACCGCAAGCACGGACTGGGGACGGGACCGCCATCTGATCCCCGCGCGGTTCAACGGTTCGGAATTGCTGGTGCTGGATGCGTGGAACCACGCCGGGTTCGTGGAAAACGCCTTTTACACTGAACCGTTCAAAGCGGTCTTGCTGGCCGGCAATTTCACCGCTGTCCCTGTCCGCCAAACGCCATCTGCCACGCACACCTTCCTCGCGAAGGCACCTTTGCTGGCCAAAGGCCAGACGCTTTGCCTGCTGGGCGAAGGTCCGGTGCTGGGGCACTGGCAAACGGCGTCCCCCATTTTGCTCAGCCGGAAGCCGGGCGAGGATTATTTCTCGGTGCAACTGGATTTGCGCGGGCAGCCGTCGCCATTGGCCTACAAATATGGGGTGTTCGAGGTCGCCAACCACTCCTTCGTTCGCTTTGAAGACGGGGCCAATCGGTTCGTGGCCACCAATGTCGACCAGCACACCGTGGTCAACGACGGATTCGCCGTCCTGCCGGCGGAGACCTGGCATGGGGCCGGCGTGGCCGTGCCGGTGTTCAGTTTGCGGAGCCGGCACAGTTTTGGCGTTGGCGAATTCGCCGATCTCAAATTACTGGCCGACTGGGGCAAACTGGCCGGCTTGAAACTCATCCAATTATTGCCGGTCAACGACACCAGCGCCACGGGCACGTGGACCGACTCATATCCCTATGCCGCTATATCCGCGTTTGCGCTGCATCCGCTGTATCTGAACCTTGCCGCCCTGACCAGCGCCAGGAACCAGCCGCTGCTTCAGTCGCTCGAACCAGAACGGCAACGGCTCAACGCCCTGACCGAGGTGGACTACGAAGCGGTTATGCGGGCTAAACTGGGTTTCCTGAAACAAATTTTTCCATCGCAAAAAAGCGCCGCTTTCCGCGCCCGCGCCTACCAGAAATTTTTCACCGAAAACAAGCACTGGCTGGTGCCATACGCGGCGTTTTGCTGCCTGCGCGACCGGTTTGGCACCGTAGACTTTAGCCGCTGGCCGGAATACCGGACCTTTGACGCCAAAGCCATCGCCAACCTGGCCAAGGACAATGACGAAATGGCGTTCCATTTTTTCATTCAGTATCACCTGCATTTGCAGTTGCAGGACGCCACCGCGCACGCCCATGCCGCCGGGTTGGTGGTAAAAGGCGATCTGGCCATCGGCGTGTATCGCCATGGTGCCGATGCCTGGCAGGAACCGGAATTATATCATTTGGACATGCAGGCGGGCGCGCCTCCTGATCCATTTTCCGCCAAAGGCCAGAACTGGGGCTTTCCGACTTACAACTGGCCCCGCATGGCGGCCGATGATTTTGCCTGGTGGAAGCGGCGCTTTGCGCAAATGGCAAATTATTTCGAGGCCTTCCGCGTCGATCACATCCTGGGATTCTTCCGCATCTGGAGCAATCCAACCCACGCCGTTGAGGGCATCCTCGGCCATTTTGAACCGGCCATCCCCGTGGCGGTGGAGGAGTTTGCCGCCCGCGGAATTGAATTTGATCGTATGCGTTTCACCCAACCGTTCATTACCGACACGGTGCTGCGGGAAATCTTTGGCGCGGAAGCGGATTATGTCCGGCGGGAATATTTGCTTCCGGATAAAGCCGGCGAATACCGGCTAAAATCGGGATTCACGACGCAACGGTTGGTGGCGGACAGCTTTCCCGCCGGCAAACTTACCGCGCGCCAGGCCAAACTCAAAACCGGCTTGTTTGACCTGATCAGCAATGTGCTCCTGTTGGAGGTGGATGGAAAATTCCACTTTCGCTTTGCCATGGAACAAACGGCTTCATTCAAAAATCTCGCCGCCGAAACCCGGGCGCAAATGCGTGATTTGTATGTGGACTACTTTTTCCGGCGGCAGGACGATTTTTGGCGGCATGAGGCGATGAAAAAACTCCCCGCCCTCAAGCGCGTGACCAACATGCTCATTTGCGGGGAAGATCTCGGGCTCGTGCCGGCCTGCGTGCCGGGGGTGCTGCAAGAACTGGGCATTTCAAGTCTGGAAATCCAGCGGATGCCCAAAAATCCGGTGCAGGAATTTTCGCAGCCGGCGCAGGCCCCTTATCTGAGCGTCGTCACGCCTTCCACCCACGACATGAGCACCATCCGCGGCTGGTGGACGGAAGATCACGAATTGACACAGAAATTCTTCAATCACGAACTGGGACGACTGGGCGGCGCGCCGCGGGAGGCTTCACCGGAAATAGTCGAAGCCGTGGTGCGTCAGCACCTCGCCTCGCCGGCAATGTGGAGCATTTTTCAGTTGCAAGATCTGTTGGGTGTGGACGGTAAATTGCGCCGCGCCGACGTGCCCGCGGAACGCATCAACGTGCCTGCCATTCCCAATTTTTATTGGCGCTACCGGCTGCATCTGTCCCTGGAACAATTGCTGTTGGAAAATGCGTTCACCTCAGGCTTGTCGCAGTTGCTCCAGGAAGATGGCCGCTGAAACGGCAAACAACCAAAGTGTCCCCCAGCAGGGGGCCAGCCGCCAGGTCGATACCAACACAGGAAACGGCCTCGCCGCCTCACGGCACCAGTTGAATCCGGTAAAATTTCTGGCTGGCCGGCGTCGCGTCGTAAAAATAGGTGGACGCGCCGGCACCGGGAATCAAATCGCTGATCAATTGAAACGGGTAAATCAGATTGGTTGTGGCCAGCACCTGATAATTGATGCCCGGCGCACTGTCCCAGACGACCAGTTGGTTGTTATTGGCCAGCCCGGTGATTTTCAGCGGCGGCGCCACGATGACCACCCGGGTGTCGCTGATGGGCGGGCTGGCATTGGTATAAATGACCTGAATGAGATTCGTGCCCGGCGCGGAAATTTTCCAGTTGTAATATAGCGACTTCATGTCGGGGCAACTGCCATTGGGACGCAGGGTGTAATCGCCCTGCGATTGCAGTTCGCCATTGATCAGCACGTTAAAATTCGTTTTGGCCGTCGTCAGCGTTGCGGTGAAGCAGGCTTCCACCTGATACGTCGAATTCGTTGCGTAAGTAATTACCGCGCCATCACTCGCCGGCCTGGCAATCGCCACGACTTGCGCCGGGGCCAGTGTGGCGACGGTGTTGGTGATCAGGGTGAAACGATTCGGGTAAACCACCGAAGCAAAATCCTTCAGCCGCACGGAAATCGCGGCTGTGCCGCTCGACGGCACGTTGGTATAGACCCAGCGAAACTCCAGCGGGTAATTGGGATATTGCGCGCTCAAGGCGGGATTGGGCGTCACTGGCGTTGCCGCCACAAATACCGGCGCACCGTTGCTGTTGCCGTTGCCATTCGCCTTGCCTGTCACGCTGTCGTCATTGCCAGGATTGCTGTCCTGAATGTTAAAATCCACGCCCGTCACCGTGCTTTCAGCCCTGATCACCACCGTGTAAGAACTGCTCGCAACCGTGCCCCCATTGGCGGGGTACGGGATGACTCCGGCCGCCAGCGGACCGGCATAGTAAAATGTCTGGAGGAAGGTATTGAAGACGCTCGACTGGTTGGTCCGCGGCAGAAATGTCTTCGCCCGAACGATATGAAAGCCGGGCTTCAGACCGATGGTGGTGCTGTTCGTGTTCAGATCGTTGTGCAGCCAGACGACGGCGTTCTGCGGATTGAAATTGGTGATGGCCGCCTGCGTCAGACCGTAAAGCTTTGCTCCGGATGGTTCGCCATCGGAAATCGGAGGGATATCCTGCCCGGCATAAACGCTGCCGCCGTAAAATAGCGCCAGTTTGTAGCGCACCTGCGTTCCGGCCGGCTGTGCGGGAATGGTTCCTTTCCACCAATCAATGTTGCTCTGCGCACTGTCATGATTGACCCAGAACGCCTGGACCACCTTCGTCGTGCCTTTGCCAGTGCCGTAAGCGCCTTCAGGATTTGAGCCGTCAGTCGTGTAATAGAGGTGGCAGGTGTTGATCTGGAACTGATAATAGACCTTGGCGTAAACATCCACGGTTGCCCCCGCTCCCGGACTCAGCGGCACGCGCTGCGTGGCGGAATTGTTCGGCGTCAGCGCGGTGTTGGCTGCCAGCGGGTCGTGCAGCACGGCAGAGGCGGTCTGGTTCGTGATATGGGCACCGTAGCCCGTGCCAGACACCAGGTTGCTCGCGCCACCAACCGTGTAAGAATAAGTCTCCGCACCGAGTGAGATGATATTGTTGCTCAAACCACTGCGCGCCGCAAATTTCTCCGGGCCGTTGCGAAATTGCAGCGCTGTCTGCTCATAGCCGAGAAACATGTCGGTGGCATAACCGGGCTTGTTGTCGCGTAAATCGTAGCCATTCGGCCCCACACCGCCGCTCGTCGGGCCGAGCAGCATCTGGCTGTTCAAATCCACGCCACCATCCAGCTTCACCAGCGTGTTCGCGCACGAGGCATCGCTGCGCACGATGATGTCAAAGTTCGCATTGGTTACAACCGGCACATCAATGGCGTAGGTGCGGTTGGAAACATTGTTGCCGGCAATGAGGTTGCCCAGCGGATCCACGCTGCCCCGCATCTTGAAGGGGTATGCCGGGTTGAAACCGGCGTCGCCGTTCGCGCCGTCCATGCGATAAACCGTGAACCGGGGCACCTCACTGCCACCCTGGCGGAGCACGATGGCGTTCGTGACGGGATTGGCGCGGCTCGCCTCCGGCCATTGGTAGCCATACATCACCCAGCTTCCGCTCGGCACGTTCAGTTCGATCGCGCCGCCGCCGGGGGGAATCGTCTGGCCGCCCACATAAATCAACCGCTGCGTAGGATCGGCGGCATTAATCGATGCGCTGGCCGCCGCCGCGCTCGCGGTGGCCGCGTGCACGAGCAGTTTTTGATAGGCCCGACCACCAGTTGGGGAAGAGCTGGCCAACTGCACCAGCACCGAGCCTGGCGGAAAGCCCACCGCCAGTCCCTGTCCCTGTGAATTGGAAACGGAGATATTACCGTAATAATCGTTGTTGGTCGCTTGGCTGATGCCGTCATCGAAGGTGATATCACCCGGATAACTGGTCTTGTCGTTCATAACAAACAGCACCACCGTCTCGTCGGCCGGGATGGAGGATTCGCGATAGTCATAGCGTTCAAAGGCCACGAGGTTGTAACTGCTCCAGCGTGGCGAGGTGCCGCCACGCGCCAGTTGATTATGCAGATAGCACACCTCCGGCATCTGGTTGTCGCCGTATTCGCCGAGGTAGTTCGCGTAGGCTACCGCTGGAAAATAATTGGGCGCACCCGACTGGTTATAGCCGTCCGAATAAATCACCGCCATGCCTTCGTGCATGAAATAATACGCGTTCTGCAGCTCCCGGTGGGCCGCATAGCTGCCGGAGGCGTCGTGGTTTTGCGCGAACATTACGCTCTGCACCGGACTGATCGCGCCATAGTCCCGCTGATCCATACCCGCCAGCGACGCGTTGCCGTTCAAGGCATTGTTCATCTGGTCGCGCAATGGGGCGTTCAGCAGCCGCATGCCGCTGGTGATGTATTCCCCGAAACTCGGCGGCTCACCCAGATGTTCGCCAAACAGCAGCGCGTCATTCCGCGGCGCTTCGGTGTTAAACAGGCTGTTGCGGCTGTCGTCGCCTTCCAGATAACCGTTGCTCAACGTGTTCGAGCCGTAGCCATGAACATAGTCGAACATCGCCTGAATGGCGCCGCAATAGCCACTGAAACCTGCCGAACTGTTACCGAAAAAGCCGGACGGCACATGCTTCACCGCATCCAGCCGAAAGCCATCGCACTTGGTTTCGCTCAGCGTGTAAAGTGCGGCGCGAATTAGATAAGAGTTCACATCCTCCGCCACGGGCACGCCGTTGGTTCCGTTGAACGGATGCCAAGGGCTGCCTTCAATTGCCGGCTTGCTCGCGTCCATGTAATATTGTCTCTGGCCCGGCTGCCGGAGGAAGTTAGGCTTGGGGATGGTGCTGCCAGAGGTGGCGCCAAAATTTCCATTCACCGGGCCTGGCTCGGTCGCCAGATCAATCAAACCGCCGAGTGACTGGTACTGCACGTCCCATTGGACGCTGTAGTCCTGCACGCTCGGCCAGTTGACATAAGTGCCGCCGGTGGTCTGGAGGTGAAAATCTTGCGGAATCAGGCCGGGATAAAAATTCGTGGGCGTGCTGGCGTTGTAGCCGGGCACGGTAAACCCCCGGTGATTCATGATGTTGTCGAAGTAAATGCGGACGCCAAAACGATGCGCCGTTTGCACCAGTTCGAGCAGCTCGGCCTTGGTTCCCCAGTGCGTCGCGGTCGTGCCCGTCTGGTTCACGTCGCCGAGGTCATACGGATCGAACACGTCGTAGCCGATGGAATAAACACTGCTACTTTTCGCCGGCGGCGGCAGCCAAATCGAGTCATAACCCGCCTCGGCCAGCTCCGGCATTTTTTTCGTCAGGTCGCTCCAGCTGACGTTGAACAATTGCAGCATGGCTTCCGCCCGGACCTGCCCCGGCAAGGCCGACAAAAGGCCGACAAACAACCCGGCCGCGGCCGCCCGGGACAGCAGGTATAGAAAACATACGGAGAACAATTTCACGGCAGATGAATGATTGGGTTAGGGTTATAATAACATCCCACAACCACGCGAAATGCAAACGACCAGAGAACTTGGGCGTGGAATTGTGAGTAAACTTACGTCAACTGGCTGCCGCTTGCCATCGCATCTTCGTGCGGTTGCCGTCGCGCATCTTGGCGTACGGGACACCACTCCGGTTGGAACCGCGCCCGTCAAAATGTGAGCAACCTGGCGAGCGGCGGCGGTAACTTTACCTTTGTGGAAGTAATCCAGGGCGGAAGCACCCCATTAATTTTTTCCATGAACCTAATGCAGCGACTTGTGCGAAAGCGAATACCACCACATACTCGGCTCATGCCCCGCCTTTTCACCATGGCCGCGCTTTCGCTCCTGTCGATGAGGTGCTGTCTGTCTGTGCAGGCGAAAGTTTTGTGGCATGCACCCGGTCCAATCACGGTACACAACAACGGTGATGGCACCAATCTGCTTACCCCCAGCCTGCGGCATGATGACTCTTCGCGCGACACACTCTATTTTAAATTTGAGGTGGATCCGCTTTCCGATGTGGGCACAGAGGAGTATTTTGCCGCCTTTCAACTGTTTGAAGGCAATGAACCCCGCCTGGCGGTGGGCAATTCGCTTAAAGCCTGGGCTTATAGTGCGTTTAATACGGAGGACACGGGCGAAAACAACAAGGTGGCTGGCGATATGGATTTGCGCTCGTCCCAGCCCGAATCCTTTGGCAAAGGCGACGTGCTGCGTTACGAACTGCCCCGGCGGGGCATCCGCTGCATGATCCTCTTCAAGGTGCAGTTCGTACCCGACGGCGCGGACCTGGTCACCGCTTGGATGAACCCGAATCTGACCAAAGGCGCGACCGAGGAAAACCAGCCGGAAAACCTGACCACCAAATTCAAGGCGAATGGGTCGTTCGACCAGCTGCGGCTGCGGCATGGCGGCGCAGGGGACGGCTGGATCTTTCGCAACCTGGCGATTGCGACCTCGTTCAACGACTTCATCGTGCCGCGCTTCTGGCAGCAATGGTGGTTTCTCCTGCTGATCGGGATGGCGGGGCTGGCGGCGGTGGGCACCACCGTACGCCTGATCGAAAAGAAAAAATTCCAACTGCAACTGCAACACGCCGAGCAGGAACGCGCTTTGGAACGGGAACGGGCACGCATAGCCCAGGATTTACACGATGAATTGGGCTCGTTGCTGACGCGCATTACCCTGCTCGGCGGATTGTTGCACACGGAAATGGATAATCCCAAACAAGTGGAGATCCACGCCGGCAAAATTGCCCAGGCCGCCAATCAAACCGTCCGCGCGTTGGAGGAAATCGTCTGGGCGGTGCGCCCCGGCAGCGACACCCTGCAAAGCCTGGTGGATTATCTGGTGCACTTTGCCGGCGAATTGTTCGAGGGCAATGTCATCCGCTGCCGCCTCGACCTGCCCCGCGATCTCCCCACCCGGACGCTGCATCCCGATGTGCGGCACAACATTTTCCTCATCGTCAAAGAAGCGCTGACCAATGTCTTGAAGCACTCGGGCGGCACCGTGGTTCACTTGCAGATCCAAACGGACGACGGGCAATTAAAGATCGTCATCGCCGACGACGGCCATGGTTTTGACCCCGGCGAAACCAAGACCGATCGGGAGCACAATGGCCTGAACAACATGCACCGGCGCGCCGACTCCGTCAGCGGTCAATTGCAGGTCGTCAGCACGCACGGCGCCGGAACCCAGGTGACCCTGCTGGTGGATTTCACGGATTAAGCCATCAACCAACTGATAACCCAATGCAACTCATGCAAATCAAAGTGGCCATTGTGGATGACGATGAAGGCATTCGCAGCAGTTTGTCAGCGTTAATCAAACGCGCCCCGGGTTTCAAGCTCGTCGGCGAATATGCCAACGGTGAAATCGCCGTGAAAGAAATCCCCAAACTGCTGCCGGACGTCGTGTTGATGGACATCAATCTGCCCGGCATGAAGGGCTACGATTGTGTGCGCCAGATCAAGTCCGCGCATGCCGCCGTGCAGTTTTTGATGCTGACAGTCTATGAGGACAGCGACTCGCTGTTCAATTCGCTGCGGGCGGGGGCGAGCGGGTATCTGCTCAAACGCACGGCCCCGGCG
>Ga0302322_100001225_pt1 | contig 20827 bp, 16 predicted proteins | sample Fen_T0_2_FD_203757 | JGI IMG/M metagenome (GOLD analysis project Ga0302322, IMG submission 203757) | Peat permafrost microbial communities from Stordalen Mire near Abisko, Sweden - Fen_T0_2 | ecosystem: Environmental > Terrestrial > Soil > Wetlands > Permafrost | place: Sweden: Abisko...
TTACAAACCTGAACGTGATGGTTTGTTTTGCGAAAGGATCTTTGGGCCGGTAAAGGATTACGAATGTGCCTGCGGTAAATACAAGCGTATCCGTTACAAGGGTATTGTGTGCGACCGTTGCGGTGTGGAAGTAACAGAGAAAAAAGTACGTCGTGAAAGAATGGGACACATCAAATTAGTTGTGCCTGTTGTTCATATCTGGTACTTTAAATCTTTACCAAACAAAATTGGTTACCTGTTGGGCATGAGCTCTAAGAAATTAGAGAGCATTGTTTATTACGAACGTTATGTGGTAATTCAATCTGGTATCCGTGCCGATAAAGGACAGAACTATTCTGATCTTTTAACAGAAGAAGAATACCTGGACATTTTAGATACCCTGCCAAAAGATAACCAGCATTTGCCGGATGAAGATCCAAACAAATTTGTGGCTAAGATGGGTGCGGAAGCCGTACATGATATGTTACAGCGCATCGATCTTGACCAGTTAAGTTTTGATCTGCGTAATGCTGCTGCCAACGAAACATCTCAGCAACGTAAAGCCGATGCTTTAAAAAGATTGAGTGTTGTTGAAAGCTTCCGTGATGCAAATACAAGGATCAACAACCGTCCGGAGTGGATGGTAATGCAATACATTCCTGTTATTCCACCGGAATTACGTCCGCTTGTTCCTTTGGATGGTGGCCGTTTTGCATCTTCTGATCTGAATGATCTGTATCGTCGTGTTATCATTCGTAACAACCGTTTAAAAAGATTATTGGAAATTAAAGCTCCTGAAGTGATCCTGCGTAATGAAAAACGTATGCTGCAGGAAGCGATAGATTCACTATTTGATAACAGCCGTAAATCAAATGCCGTAAAAGCAGAAGGAGGACGTGCACTGAAGTCATTGAGTGATGTTTTGAAAGGTAAACAAGGTCGTTTTCGTCAGAACTTATTGGGTAAACGTGTTGACTATTCTGGTCGTTCGGTTATCGTGGTAGGTCCTGAGTTGAAAATGCATGAGTGTGGTTTACCAAAAGATATGGCCGCAGAATTATTTAAGCCGTTTATTATTCGTAAACTGATTGAAAGAGGTATCGTTAAAACAGTAAAATCGGCCCGTAAACTCGTTGACAAGAAAGAGGCGATCATCTGGGATATCTTAGAGAATATTTTGAAAGGTCACCCGGTTATGTTGAACAGGGCCCCAACGCTTCACCGTTTGTCAATCCAGGCTTTCCAGCCAAAACTGATCGAAGGTAAAGCTATACAATTGCACCCGTTGGTAACTACGGCCTTCAATGCGGATTTTGATGGTGATCAGATGGCGGTTCACGTGCCTTTAAGCAGTGCTGCAATCCTGGAAGCCCAGTTGCTGATGCTTTCTTCTCATAACATTTTGAACCCACAGAATGGTACGCCAATCACCCTTCCTTCCCAGGACATGGTACTTGGTTTGTATTACATCACCAAGGGTAAAAAATCAACTCCTGAAGAAAAAGTAAAAGGCGAAGGAAAATCATTCTATTCTGCAGAAGAAGTGATCATTGCTTACAATGAAAAAGTGATTGATCTTCATGCAAACATTAAAGTAAAAGCAGACTTCCGTAACCCCGATGGTTCTTTGACCAATAAATTAATTGAAACAACTGTAGGCCGTGTGATCTTCAATCAGCATGTTCCAAAAACAGTTGGTTATATCAATGCTTTATTAACGAAGAAAGCATTGCGTGAGATCATTGGTGACATTATTAAATGGACCAGTGTTCCTATCACGGCTAAATTTTTGGATGATATTAAAACACTGGGATACCGTATGGCATTCCGTGGTGGACTTTCGTTCAATATTAATGATCTGATCATTCCGGAAATTAAAGCGATGTTGGTTGAAAATGCACAAGGCGAGGTTGCTGAAGTGTGGGACAACTACAACATGGGTTTAATTACCAATAACGAGCGTTACAACCAGATCATTGATATCTGGAGTCGTGTGGATACCAAAGTAACAGAAACATTGATACAGGAGTTGGCTGCCAACAAACAAGGCTTCAACTCTGTGTATATGATGCTTGACAGTGGGGCCCGTGGTAGTAAGCAGCAGATCAAGCAGCTTGCAGGTTTAAGGGGATTGATGGCTAAGCCACGTAAATCAGGTTCATCCGGCAGCGAGATCATTGAGAATCCGATCCTTGCCAACTTTAAAGATGGTTTGAGTGTATTGGAGTACTTTATCTCTACGCATGGTGCCCGTAAGGGTCTTGCAGATACGGCTTTGAAAACAGCGGATGCCGGTTATTTAACCCGTCGTTTGGTGGATGTTAGCCAGGATGTGGTTATCAATGAAGAAGATTGCGGAACCTTACGCGGTATTGCAACATCTGCATTAAAAGATAACGAAGATATTATTGAAGCATTAAGCGACAGGATAGAAGGCCGTATGAGTTTGCATGATGTTTTCCACCCGGTAACCGAAGAGTTATTGATTGCCGGTGGCGAAGAGATCAGTGCAGAAATGGCTAAGAAGATTGACGAAAGTGGAATTGATACTGTCGAGATCCGCTCAGTATTAACCTGCGAAAGTAAGCGAGGTGTTTGTGTAAGATGTTATGGTAAAAACCTGGCATCGGGTATGCTGGCACAGCGTGGTGATGCAGTGGGTATCATTGCGGCACAATCAATTGGAGAGCCGGGCACACAGTTAACATTACGTACTTTCCACGTGGGTGGTGTGGCAGGTTCTGCTTCGGTAGAATCTACGTTACCAGCTAAGTTTGATGGCACATTACAGTTCGATGGTTTACGTACCGTACATACTGAAGATGCGCAGGGTAAGAAAATAAATGTGGTTATCGGCCGTACCGGTGAGATCAGGAATATTGATGTGAAGAGCGATCGTTTATTGAACACCTCTCATATTCCTTATGGCGCTATACTGAATGTAAAAGACGGACAGAAAGTAACCAAAGGCGATATCATCTGTACATGGGATCCGTTCAACAACGTAATTGTTGCTGAAGTAAATGGCCGTGTAACTTTTGAAAGTCTGATCGAAGGTATTACCTACCGTGATGAAGCAGATGAGCAAACAGGTCACCGTGAAAAAGTGGTTATCGAAACAAAAGATAAGACCAAATTGCCTTCAATCATCATCGAAGGAAAGGAAAAGAAAACATATAACTTACCGGTAGGTTCTCATATTGTTATTGAAGAAGGTGATGATGTAAGAAGCGGACAGGTATTGGTTAAAATTCCAAGGGTATTAAGCAAACTGAAGGATATTACGGGTGGTCTGCCCCGTGTAACAGAATTGTTTGAGGCACGTAACCCAAGTAACCCTGCAGTTGTTTGTGAAATTGATGGTGTGGTGGCTTTTGGTGCTATTAAGCGTGGTAACAGGGAGATCATTGTGGAAGCAAAAGATGGTGTGGTTAAAAAATACCTGGTTCCATTGAGCCGCCAGATCCTTGTACAGGATGGTGACTTTGTGAAAGCCGGTGCCGCGTTGAGTGATGGACAAACTGCTCCAATTGACATCTTAGCCATTAAAGGACCATTTGCGGTTCAGGAATATGTGGTGAATGAGATACAGGAGGTTTATCGTTTACAGGGTGTGAAGATCAATGATAAGCACGTGGAAGTTATTGTTCGCCAGATGATGCGTAAGATCAGGATTGAAGATGCAGGCGATACTAAATTCCTTGAAGGAGATACAGAAGACCGTTTAGACTTTAACACGGAGAATGATTACATCTACGATAAGAAAGTTGTAACAGAAGCCGGTGACAGTACTAAACTAAAATCTGGCCAGATCGTAACCTTACGTGAAGTGCGTGAAGAGAATTCTGTATTAAGAAGAGCTGATAAGAAACTGGTTGAGTTCCGTGATGCTTCACCTGCAACTTCTTCACCGTTGTTGTTGGGTATTACTAAAGCATCGTTGGGTACACATAGCTGGATCTCTGCTGCTTCGTTCCAGGAAACAACCAAGGTATTGTCTTCTGCTGCTATACAGGGTAAGACAGATGAAATGCTTGGCCTGAAAGAGAACGTTATTACAGGACATCATATACCTGCAGGAACGGGCTTGCGTGAGTTTGAAAACATGATCGTAGGAAGCAAGGAAGAATACGAACTGTTGATGACCACGAAGGAAGCGATGAGTTTTGATGATGAAGAGTAAGACGAATTAAATTCACGAATTTGAATACTGGAGCCCCGTTTTTTTAACGGGGCTCTTTTTTATTAAGCGCTTTGCAGTAATATTTTCTGAAGCCGGTTCCTGGATCTGTAGAACTGTGATTTGCAGGTACCTTCACTGCAGCCGAGAATTTCTGCAATTTCCCGGTGGTTATAACCTTCAATTACATAAAGGATAAAAATTTTTTTAAAACCAGGTGGCAGTTTTGTTACACTGCCCATAATATCTTTTTCGGTTAGTTTATTAAGTATATTACTTTCCTGCTCTTCAATAGAATCATCCAGTTCCACCCGGTGATTATGTTTTTTATTATCTCTTAAATGCGAAAGTGCAGTTCGTGTCATGGTCGTTCTTACCCAACCCTCAAAAGAACCTTCGTTTTTGTAACTCGCCAGGTTTTTAAATACCTTAATAAAGCCTTCTTGTAATACATCTTCAGCATCAGCCGTATTTTTTAAATAGCGTAAACATACATAGTACATAGGCACAGCGAATTTCTGATAAAGCAATTCCTGCATTTTAATATTACCAAGTATGGATTCACTTATTAAATGCGGCAGAGGAATTGTTTTATGCTGTTCAGATAACATCTTAAGGCTCTTGATTGTGTTTAATATTGTTAAGCGAAAGTATTGGAGAAAATGAAATGCCTTCTTTTTTATGCTATCTATTTTGCATAAAAGTGTGAAAGATGTAATTTTCAAAAAGAATTGTGCAAAATTTCCGCCTGATAACAACGAAAGTGATATTAGTTGCCCTTAATTTCTTCGCCTGTAACGGGGTTTGAAAACGCCGCTCCAATATTTTGAATTAAACTTGATATCGGGCCTTCCATTTTGTTGGTATTATCATCCAGTGTATTATCATGTAATAATTCACCCATTTTCAATTCAGCCGGTAAGTAGGGCAGTATATTATTTCGCTGGCCGCTAAAAAAAAGCTTTACTTCTTTAATGCCGGCGTGAGCGTCCAGGTTCTGTTTTACAACTGCTACTGCTTCATTTGCAATCGCATTCATCTTTGCAATGGGATCTTCATTCGATTGCTGTGCGTAAGCAGAAATTGTTTGCACAGCTTCTTTCCTCTTGTCATCAAAAATTTTGGTTACCCAATTAGTACTGTTACTTCCATTTAAAAATGCAGCAGCTCCATCATCGCTCTGTACATACCTGTACAGGCCTGTAAGTACGGCTGGTATTGCTGCCTGGCTGAATTTATTTACACTATTTTCATCGTTATCATTTACAGGCTGTTCTGTGTTAGGGTCAATTTTTTTTAATGGAGGGAAACCTAAATTTTCCTGGATTGCTTTAATAAGATTAACTGACATGGTATTAATTTTTCAGGTTATTAATTTAGTTTAAACAGTATGTCATTGCAGCAACCTTTTTTATGCCACAGCATCATTAGTGCTGAATCTGAGCCGGTTCAACAGCCTTATCTTCATGAAAGAAAACCTTGTTGCATATAACTGGTAAGTAATTATATCTTTAAAATTTTTCAATGGCAGATATTCAAGCAGTATATCTTCATAAAACTTGTTGAAATAAATCTCACAGTTATTGCAAAGTGCCACAATCTCTCCTCCCTTTGAAAAACCTGCCTGTTCATGTATATCCGATTCTATTTTTTTCCAGAGTTGATCTGTTACAGTCAATGGAATAGTTATATTCAATTCTCTGAGCTGATCACTTATTTCTTCTGAATACTGCTTTGCCTCTACAGATAAGGCATATATGGCTGTCTTAAGATTTGCACATTCAATATCCACCGCAATGCTTTCAAATCCTTTGGTGATTTGGCATAGATAAGATACCAGGCTTTCCAGTTTTCCCTTCAGTGCATCAGAGATACCTACCATTGTCAGTTTCATGTTTACAGCTTAAAAAATATTAAATCAATTGCCGTTTATGCCGGTATATTCTTTGATAGTGCTCAACACTGTTCTGATACCATTAACCTGCTGCTGCAGTATTGCCCTTACTTCATAATTGTCTTCGACCTGCTCTATGGCAATACCATAATCCTGCAATGCTTTTTCTTCTGCTTTTATACATGCTTGAATGACCTGTTCCCTTTTACCATATTTGAAAGTTGATTTCAAGTCCATCCAGGTGCGCTGTAATAAACTCAATGTATATTGATCTACCGGACATTCGGAACCCATGCTGTTAACCAATGCCCTTAACTCATTACTGTACCTGCCCCGCTGGTAACCATAGCGTTCAAGCAATAATGATAATACACTGTCCTTCATTTTTTCTGAGGCATTCAAATATCCCCTTTTTGCATCCTCTAAAACCGCAATCAGGTTATGAATTGCAAGGCTTATGTTTTGATTGATAATTTTCATAACAATGTATTTTATGGTGACAGCTGAATTATCGGCAACATTTATACCAGCTTTCCATGCCAGATCTTTTTAACACAGGCTGAAAGGATAATATATTTTTAAGAATGGATGGATCGCCTGGATGATCAAATAATTAAATCCACTGTAAGCTTGCATTCATGTGTGTTTGCAGCGGGCGAATTTAAACAGGCAGTTCACTTTATACATCCCGGAAAAGTGTGAATGATATAATTTTTTGAAAAAATTTTGTAAATGACCCCTGCTATAAAGGCGCTGATAAAAAGACATTCTTTTGATACAGTTAACCCTTTCCTAAATATTTTTCAAAATTATTGCCCTGTTACAGTTTGTGAGTATATTGCCACCAAATAAAAGTGAATGATGAAAAATTTATCTCTTGTATTGAATATTATACTGTTACTGGCTGTAGCCTACCTGTTTTATTACGATTTTTCGGGTAAAAAAACCGAGGCAGTGGCCGGCAAACTTAACAGCAGCTATAAGCCTGGTGACAGTAATAGTTTCCGGCCACCTTTGGCTTATGTGGAACTTGATTCACTCAACGAAAAAATAACTTTTATTAAAGAAAGGCGTAAAGAGCTGGAAGCTGAAATGAAAGCCATTGAACAGGAGCAGGCAAACGGGTACCAGGGATTGCAGGCACAAAAAGATAACTTTTTAAAAAAGGGGGCTGCCATTACCGAAGAGGAAGCACAGGTATTTCAAAATAAGCTGATTGACCAGCAGCAAAAGATCGACAGAACAAAACAGGACAAAAGCCAGGCTCTTAATGAAAGAAGTTTCGGAATTATGGAAGGCATACAAAAGAAACTAAAAGAATTTTTAGCTGATTATAATAAGGATAAAAAATACATGTACATCTTTACTACAGGTACAGGGCTCGATTATATGGTATTTAAAGATTCTTCCCTGAATATTACCAACGATGTGATAAAGGGCATGAATGAAAAAATGAAAGCCGAGGCAAACAAATAATTTGCTGTAATTTCTATATCTTGTTGCTGTAAGCGGGGTTGCCAACGTCCTGAGCCTGTTGAAGGATAAAAGTTGGTAATCTTATAAAACAGATAACTATGTCAGATCAAACTACTGCCTTTAAACCAACGCTGGGTTTATTCGATTCCACCATGATTGTTGCCGGCTCCATGATTGGGTCCGGTATTTTTATTGTTAGTGCCGATATTACCCGAAACGTGGGTAGTGCCGGTTGGCTCATTGCCGTTTGGCTGATAACCGGTTTTATGACTTTAACCGCTGCATTGAGTTACGGGGAACTAAGTGCAATGTTTCCCAAAGCTGGCGGACAGTATGTTTATCTGAAGGAAGCTTTCAATCCCCTTGCAGGATTTTTATACGGGTGGAGTTTTTTTGCTGTGATACAAACCGCCACCATTGCAGCAGTAGGCGTTGCCTTCAGCAAATTCCTGGCTTATATTGTACCCGGTCTTGGCCCCGAAAATATTTTGGCCGATTTTGGATTTATGAAGATCAATGCCGGTCAACTCGTTTCAATTGTGCTTATCACTTTTCTTACTTACATTAATACAAAAGGTATACAAGGCGGAAAAATGATACAGACAACTTTTACTGTTGTAAAATTACTTTCCCTGTTTGGCTTAATAATCTTTGGGCTTTTGCTGGCTGCAAAAGGTAGTATTTGGAATGCAAACTGGACAGATGCCTGGCAAATGACGAGCAGGAATGCCGAAGGCACCGTTATTGGTGGCGTTGCAGGCTCGGCAATTTTAGGCGCTATTGCCGCTTCTATGGTAGGCTCCATTTTCAGCAGCGATGCATGGAACAATGTAACTTTTATTGCAGGAGAAGTAAAAAACCCAAAACGCAATATCGGCCTCGCTTTATTTTTAGGTACATTAGTAGTAACAATTATCTATGTATCAGCAAACCTGATGTATATAAGTGTGTTACCATTAAATGAAATTGCTTCTGCTCCGCAGGACAGGGTAGCGGTTGCAGCAAGCAAAGCTATATTTGGTAATATTGGTACTTATGTAATTGCGGTAATGATAATGATATCAACTTTTGGCTGCAATAATGGGTTGATACTTGCAGGCGCCAGGGTGTATTACACCATGGCAAAAGACGGATTGTTCTTTAAGAAAACGGGGGAGCTAAATAAAAATAATGTACCCGAATTTGCATTATGGATTCAATGTATTGTTGCTTCTGTGTTATGTCTCAGCGGTAAGTATGGCGATCTGCTTGATATGATCTCATTTGTAGTTGTTATGTTTTATGCATTAACCATACTGGGCATTTTTATTTTAAGAAAAAACAGGCCCGATGCTGAACGTCCTTACAAAGCATTTGGTTATCCTCTTTTACCCGCTATTTATATTTTAATGGCCATTGCTTTTTGTGTGCTGTTGATTATTTATAAACCTGCATTTACATGGCCTGGTTTAATAATTGTATTGGCAGGCATACCTATTTATTATATTGCAGTTGCTAATAATAAAAAAGAACAAGCGTAATGGATTTTGAAAAATTATTTCAGGATATTAAACAACTGAAAGTTGCTGTAATTGGCGATATGATGCTCGATACATACTGGTGGGGAAATGTTGACCGCATTTCGCCGGAAGCACCGGTTCCGGTTGTTGCGGTTACAAAAAAAGAACAACGCATTGGCGGCGCCGGTAATGTGGCGTTGAATATTGCATCACTGGGCGCAAGGGTACACATGCTGAGTGTATTGGGTAAAGATGAAGATGGAGAACAGTTAACAGGTTTGTTACAGCAAAATCATATCAATACCCAATACCTGGTTCATAGCGAAGAACGCATTACCACCAACAAGATCCGCATAATAAGCCGCAACCAGCATATGATGCGCCTTGATGCCGAAATGGCTGATGATATGGCTGTAACGGACGAAGACAGGTTACTGTATGCCTTTGAAAATTATATTGCAGCCGAAAATCCAAATGTGGTAATACTGGAAGATTACAACAAAGGGGTACTTACTGAAAATGTGATCAAACGGATTGTAACCTTGTGTAAAAAAAATCATATACTTACCGCTGTTGATCCCAAGCGAAAAAATTTCTTTACTTATGAAGGGGTTGATATATTTAAGCCCAATTTTAAAGAAGTAAAAGACGGGTTAAATATTATCAGGGAAGAGATAAACATCAGTGTATTAAAAGATATGCATCTGTTGCTGCAGGAAAAACTACATCATCGCATTTCACTTATCACTTTGTCAGAGAAAGGCGTTTTTTATCAGCAGGACGACAATGCATCTATTATACCTACACATATCCGCAGCATTGCAGATGTAAGTGGCGCAGGAGATACGGTAATAGCTGTTGCTGCACTGGTTTTTGCCGCAACAACCGATGCCGGGCTGATGGCCGAAATTGCCAACATCGCCGGTGGTTTGGTTTGTGAAGAAGTAGGCACGGTAGCTATTAATAAAACACTGCTTATTGATGAGTGCAAAAAATTACTGACTTAAATTTTCTGTTCCCTTTCCTTTTTTAACCGCTCTCTTTTTTCTGCAATGTCAAGCAGCCTGTTGTAGTTAATAAACAACTCAAAAAATATTTTTGCAGCCACAAAGATCAATATAAATATCTTGCCTGCACCAAAGGTTAAGAACATACTGCCCAGTATTACCACAAACTGCTGCACAAATATCCTGACATAGGGTTCAAACATCAGCCTGCCCATAGAGATAGTTTTATAATTACCCGACATGAAAAAGTCGATGAAATTCTGAACGGTATAATACACAATAAATATCAGCAGCATCAGTTTTCCGTTGTTACCCAGCAAAGCGGGTATTTTTGAGTAACCGCCCAGGAACGAATGGCCGGGCATCAATCCGCTTACACTGAAAAACATTTGGGTCTGAATGAAAACAAAAAAACCATAGTGCATTATAAAAAAGAAAATAAAAAACCAGCCGCTTACCATCGTAGAACTTCCGCCGTTTTCCCACACATCGGTTTTCTTTACAAACAAGGTTACGCAGGCCATTTTAAGCACGTTTATTACGCCAATGATCACTGTCTCCAGGCAGTACACTAAAAACACTTCCGAAGCATTCCAACCCTCAAACCAAACACAATATAGAGGTATCAGGTTAACAACAACTAGCAGCAGGTCACTTACCGATAATTTCCTTTTAAACATGAAATAAAATTGAAGATGGTTTATGCGGGGAAATTAGATATTTTTGGGCATCATTTAAATACCCACTAACACGTATGCAGAAATTTTCGATTGCCATTCACGGCGGAGCCGGAACCATACTTAAAGAAGATATGACGCCTGACCTGGAGAAGGCTTATATAACCGGACTTGAAGAAGCACTGGCTGCAGGATATGCGGTGCTTTCAGCTGGAGGCTCGGCTGTAAATGCAATTAAAACTTCTATTGTGGTACTGGAAGATAATTTGCTTTTTAATGCCGGCCGGGGTTCTGTTTTTACCAAAAAGGGATTACAGGAAATGGATGCAGCCATCATGGACGGAAAGGATCTGTCGGCAGGTTCGGTTGCAGGCATACGCAATGTACGCAACCCCATAGAACTGGCTACCGAAGTAATGCTGCACAGCAACCATGTTTTTTTAAGCGGAAAAGGTGCGAATGATTTTGCCATTAAGCAGGGAATAAAATTAGAACCCGATGAATATTTTTTCTCCCAGTTTCGCTACGATCAATGGAAGGAAATAAGAGACAGTGATAACTATTCATTGGATCATACACACAAAGGTGTGGAGGAGCTGATGAAGGATAAAAAATTCGGAACCGTGGGCGCAGTAGCCTGCGATATTAATGGAAATATTGCCGGTGCAACCAGCACGGGTGGCATGACCAACAAAAAATATGGCCGCATTGGCGACAGTCCTTTAATTGGTGCAGGCACTTATGCAAACAATGCAACCTGTGCCATCAGTTGTACCGGCCATGGCGAACCGTTTATTTGTGCCGTAGCGGCACACGATGTAAGTTGCCTGATGGAATACAAAGGCATGAGTTTGCAGGACGCTATGAATGAAGTGGTGAATGTGAAACTGGTAAAGATGGATGGTGAAGGCGGTATGATTGGTGTGGACGCCAAAGGAAATGTATCCATGCTGTTCAACAGTGCAGGTATGTACCGCGGTATGACGAACAGTGTGGGAGAAAAAATGATTGGAATTTATAAGGATTGATATTTTGAGCCAGGCAGTTGTTTTTCAATTTAACTTCATTGGCGTCGCACTCTTGTACATTTATTCGTTATTGAGCAAAATTTGCTGAAAATACCATGAAAAAATTTGCCGTTATAGTTGCCGGGGGAACCGGAACCCGCATGAACAACCCAACACCCAAACAATTTTTATTGTTGCAGGGTAAACCGGTTTTATATTATACCATCAACACTTTTTTACAGGCCTATGATGACCTGGAAATAATTTTGGTTTTGCCCGAAGAGCATGTTGCTGCGGGGCAGGAGGTCATTGATGCGTTCTTTGATTACAACCGTTTACAAATAGCCATTGGTGGCCGCACAAGATTTCATTCTGTGCAAAACGGATTGCAACTGGTAAATGATGAAGGAATTGTTTTTGTGCATGATGCTGTGCGTTGTATGGTAAGCATTGACCTGATACGCAGATGTTATGATGCGGCCATGGAAACCGGCTCGGCCATACCCGTTGTTGATTGCAGGGACAGTGTACGCATCATCACAGAAGATGGAAACGAAGCGCTTGACCGAACAGCCATAAAACTGGTGCAAACACCACAAACCTTTCACAGTAAAATATTATTGCCCGCTTACCAGATAGATTATAAAGATAAATTTACCGATGAAGCAACCGTGGTGGAAGCATTTGGACTAAAAGTGCAATTGGTAGCAGGAGAGGAGCATAATTTTAAAATTACCAGGCCGGTTGATCTGGTGATGGCAGAAAGTTTGTTATAGTGTTTACATAAGAAAGATTTCGTTCCGACCGGTGAGACATTGACCAGGGAGAAAATTTTCTTTATTTCTCTATATTCTCATCATATTTTAAAAGGAATTTTTCCAAATTTTCAGGATTTATTTTACAGTCCTGAATAACCTTATTCTGAACCAGCTTTTTGATAAGATTCTTTTTAGTGTATATATAGGATTGAGATGTTAAGGATAATTTTTGCCCTACAAATGTTATTTTGTTATAGACGGATCCGTATTTGCTCCCATGTATATACCTCATAAAAATCAGATCATTTCCTTCCATGTCAGTAAATGAGATACTGACTGCATCTTCTTTCGACATTTTAATACACTCTTTTCCACCTATTATTACTAAGTCTTTTTTAAAGTCAATATCCTGACAAAAAGCAGCAGAAAAAAATAGCATTACTACAATTGTTAAAAAACAAGTTTTCATAATTAATTTTATTAGTTAGTTTAAATAATTTAAATGACAGCTTCTGAATTTAGAATAGCAGTAAAAACTGCAACCAACGATCGAACTTGGTGCAGTTGGGGATTTGACCAACTGTTTGCCCGGAACTGAATCTAAATTTATAACTAAATCCAGATAGCTATCGGGAGAAGTTTAGAACTACTGCCCTGCATCACGTCCACTTAAGCCAAAGCCTGGATATGCATTGACCCGAACTGAAAAAAGAATAATTGTATTTATGATTGAGGAAACTATTTTTCTCAATACGATGTGATTTATTTCTTCAGCCATTTAACCAAGCCAGGCAACCTGTTCAATTTAACAGCACTATACTTTTCTTCCACAGCCCCAAAGCTGCTGTAAAAAAATGCCAGGCTGGGTATATCGCTGCCTTCAAAATCTAAAATAATATCTTCTCCGGCATGGTCTTTAATAAACGCATTGATGAGTGCATGAGATGCGCCCAGTGTTTTTCCATTTGGATGATTGCCTACCATTATGTAGTAAGCCCGGTTGTGCGAAAAGAAAAAAACGGCAGATGCCATTAACTCATTTTCTTTTGTGTAAACAGCATAAGTTGTTGCCTGCTCTTTTTTGTATAACAACCCGTATAGTTTCTTAAACCGTATAAAATCATCATCGGCAACTGAAGTAAATGCACCAGCCTGTTCTTTTGCCAGTTGCAGTATGGCTGCTATGGCAACATCTTTATGAATGCTTAGTCCAAACTGCTCACTCTTTTTAATATTTCGTTTTATGTTATCCCGGTATGCATTGTATAAAGATTCGTAATTGTGGCCCAGGGGTAAAACATAATTCATCCTTTGGTACAAATTAAAATCACTGATAGTAAAAAGATTACCGGGGTTAAAATAAATATCCCAGTATTTAAATTTTGCAGGTACTGATTGCAGGAATGCAGCCATTGTCTCAGCATGTAAGGACCGGCCAAACACACCCAGGCAGGCTGTAAATGGCGGCTGGTATAAATAATAAATGCTGTATTTTTTGTTCCAGGTGAGTGGCATCACGGCTTCGTAATCGTTTAGCACCAGTGCATCCCAGTGCTTGGCCATGGCATCCAGGTAATAACTGTAAGCATATACCAGGCCGTTATCTGCATGGCTGATGCAGGCATCCCATTTGGTTTTATCGATCTGCTGATATTTGCAATAACTGATCTCCACTGTTAAAATGGAATTTGTGGAACCAATCTTTTCAGGTTGATATTTTGCAGATCAATACTGAAAGCGATATTTTTTATGAATCTTTTTTCGGTGATGGTCGATTTAAAATAATCTTTGTATTCTTTACTGTATAAAACAGGTACATAAATGTTTACAACGTTTTTAAACAGCGAAAGCTGCAGGCCTGCATCGTACACAAACCTGCCGGTAGCTGCATTTTTTTTCCAGGCATCGGCATAGGTTCCTATATCAAAAAACAGTTTTAGGGGCAACTTAAAAGGCAGTACCGCCAATGGGTTAATGGCTTTGGGAATGGTAGATGTAAAATTTGCTGCAGCCAGCCAGTTATCGCTCTTGCCAATTTTATTGCTTAAATAATCGGTTCGCACTTTAAAGCCCCCATCCCGTATCATGATCTGCTGGCTGCTGAATTTTTCAAACTCGTTGCGGCCAACAAAATAATTGCTGTAGGTATAATCTTCATAACCCTTTGGCCCGGTCATATTTAAATGATAACGGTCGGTTTCATATTGTTTGATAAATGTTTTGTCGCCCAGGTAAAAGAATTTTCCGGCAAACAACCTCAGGTCCATACCCCCGCCTTTGGCGTAGTTGAAAAAATAATTACCGGTAAAAGCAACACGGGCAAAACCTGCTCCCTGCTCAACCTGTAACGCTCCTTTGTATGGATATAACACCCGGTTGTTCTCAATAACAAACTGTAACTGGTTAACGTACCTGGTCTCTATTGGATAGGTAATTACATCAACCTGGTTTGTTGTGTCCCTTGTAAACAACAGGCCCTGTTCAGTAATTAAAAAAGTCTTCCATTGTATGAATTTAGTTATGGAACTTCTCGGGTTTTTGTTGGCAAAAACATATTTAAGTGATGGAACTATTTTTGAATAACGTTGCGGATGTGTAGCGTTGGTTGAATCGGTAAAATTGTCGCCGGTAAATGTTTCACCGGCAACGGCCACTTCAAATTTTTGCCCGTTATTGCCGGGGTAAAAAGAATAACTTAACCTGCCGATACCATTGAACTGTTTACTTTTTGTAGCATACAAGGGCGCCACAACAAACTGAAATTTATTTTGCGGCAATGTATAATTATGCAGCAGCACACCCAGCATAACCTTATCATAAAAATTATAGCCAATGGCGGGCGAAGCAAAAATGTAATGGTGTTTATCGGTTTCTTTCAGGCTGAAAAATGAAGTAAAACGAATGTCTTTTTTTACAGTTGATTTTTTTAAATCTCCTTTTTTATTCAGCAATGAAAAAATGGCATCTACATTTTTGCCACTTACTTCTTCCACTACTTTCTTGAAATCTTCCGGGTAAGGGTGTTTAAACTGCCAGCGTTTGTAATACTCCTGCATGCATTTATCAAATACCTCTTTGCCCAGTTCATCTTCCAGCAGCTTCATCCAGTCGCCGGTTTTAATATAGGTAACCATATTGTAATTGAAAGCAGTCATTTTTTCGGAAGGAGTTTCAATTGGCTGGTCTTTTTTTATGCCAATATCTGTTTGCAGCAATGTATGCTGAATATCACCGGGCATTCTCTTATTGATAAAAGATGATTTGGTTTTTATGATATCCATATTGGTATTGCCATATTGCTGCAGGGAATAACGGTTGTCATAGTAGGTATTCATCCCTTCATCCATCCAGGGATGTGTACGTTCGTTGGTTGCTAAGATGGCCTCAAACCAGTTGTGGCCCACTTCGTGGTTAATTACATAGTCCAGCATTTTTTCACTGCCGCCATCATCCAGTAAAGTGATGGTGGGATATTCCATACCGCCGCCATTGCCACCATCCACCACACTTACCACGTTAAATGGATATTCGCCCAGCCATTTACTTTTGGTGAGTATGGCTCTTTTGATCATAGCAATGCAGTTGCTCCAGTTTGTTTTGTTTTCGCTGTAATAAAAAGCCTGCACATTTATTATTTTGCCGGAAGGCAATTTTAAAGTGTCGGTTTTAACTGTGTAGGTCTTGTCTGCAAACCAGGCAAAATCATGCACATTGTTTTGTTTGTATTGCAGTGTTTTTGTTTTTGAGGAAGACGGTGCCTGGCTTAGTATACTATTTTTTTTCTGTTCTGCCTTTTTTTTAGTTTTTGGATCTCTGCCAAAGGGTTTCCTATTCTTCAGCCAGGTCTTCTCTGCTTCATTTTGCAGATCGCCGGTTGCAGCTACCACATAATTATCAGGCAATGTAATCTGTACTTCATAGCTTCCAAACTCTGCATAAAATTCTCCCTGGTCAAGATAGGGGATTGGGTGCCAGCCCTTTCTGTCGTATACGGCAGGCTTTGGATACCATTGGGTTATTTGATAAGCCTGGTCCACATGACCACCTCTTGAAAAATTGTAAGGCAGTTTTACATGAAAAGGTGTTTCAATTTTTGCACTGCTTTTTGGCGAAAGGGGTTTTGGCAGTAACAGTTTAATAATATCCTGGTGTTGCGGATGATCCTGTGTTTTTGCTACTTCGTCATTTACTTTAAAATCCAGACGGTTTATATAGCCCCGTTTATCCGCATTGCTGAAATAAAAATCAGTGCTTCCGTTTTCAAGGTCCTGGTCGGTAAAAGCGGTCTTATCATTTTTAAATGCGTTGGGCCACAGGTGAAACCAGATAAAATAAAGTGTATCGGGCGAATTGTTATAGTAATCCATCTTTACAAAACCATCGAGGCTATTATCAACATCATTGAGTGTTACGTCAATCTTGTAATTAACCTGCTGTTGCCAGTAAGCGGGTGGTTGACCGTTGATCGTTGACCGTTGGCCGTAAAACAAAACAATAAACAGGAAGAGTTTTTTCAAGACAAAGTTGTTTTATCAAAAATAACAAAACGATGCAATCAATCCTAATGCCCAATTCTTAATTCTTCATTTTTAATTCTTCATTTTCTACTTGCCTTTTCCCGACAGGATAATACGAATGGTGTGCAGCATGATCTTAAAGTCCAGTGCCAGGGAAACATTCTCAATATACATCAGGTCGTAAGGCATGCGTTCAATCATTTCTTCTACAGTTTCGGCATAACCAAATTTAACCATGCCCCAACTGCTGAGTCCTGGCTTTACTTTAAAGAGGAAGTTATATTCTGGATGCCTTTCAGTGATCTGGTCTATGTAAAATTTCCGCTCGGGCCTGGGGCCAACCAGACTCATTTCTCCTTTTATAATATTCCAAAGTTGTGGCAGTTCATCCAGCCGCCATTTGCGCATTATTTTCCCCCAGGGTGTAATGCGTGGGTCATGGGCGCTGCTCAGTTCGGGGCCGTTCTTTTCTGCATCAGGAATCATGCTTCTGAATTTGATCATGGTAAAAGGATGCCCTTTGCAACCAATGCGTTCCTGCAGGTAAAAAAGATTTCCTTTTGATGATAATTTTACCCTGATAGCTGTGTAAATAAACAGCGGCATCAGGATGATAATGCTGAGTATGCCGGTTGCAATATCCAGCAACCTCTTTATATTTTGTTGCCATGAGGGCATTAAACCCGACTGTACTTCTATCAACGGAACCCCAAGTACATTGTTGGTTTTAACCGAGCCACTGATGATATCTACCGTGTCGGCGGTTAATTTTATATTTACATCCGTATTGCTCAATTGCTGTAGTATTTTCTCCAACTGGTCTCTTTCTTTCTTTTCTACAGCAATTATTACTTCTTCAATTTTATTACTGCTGATGATAGCAGTTGCATCAGCGGCATTGCCGAGTTTAATGATGACCTGGGGTAAAGCATTGCCGTTATTGCCATTGGTGTTGGCAAAGCCGGCAATACGGTAACCTGTTTTTTCTTTATTGTTGATGATGGCGTTGTACAAATTAACTGCATTGCTGCTACTGCCTATAATAAGTGTGTTAAAAAAAACTGCCCCGCTGTTGAGTTGTTTTTTTGCAAGGTTTAAAAAGAACAACCTTATGCAAAAGGTAAATAATGTTTGTGTAAGCCAGAGCGAAATAAATTCTTTGTAGTAAATACTATAATCGCCGGTAACATCGTACAGTAAAAATAAAAACAGGATGCAGATGCTGGCAAAAAATGTATAAATAATTGTATTGGAAAACTCAACCAGCCTTGACTTGTGATATAAATTGCTGTAACTGCCAACCAGGTAATAAACTATTAGCCAGGTAAGCGGAAGAACAGCAATGCCTATATAAAACCTCGGGCCAATTACAAAGGCTTCGTGAATGATATATTTTCTTATAAAATAAAAACTTACCCAGGAAAGGATGGCTGCCATACAGTCTCCTAAAGCATACCAGCTGATATGTATTCTGGGTTGGTTCAAAGAGTCAGGTTGTGATTAGTGTAAAATAAGTTACTGTTATCAATGGTTTGTAGCGTTACCAATTTTTTCCAGGATCTGGTGAGCCACTTCCATGGCACGAAATCCGTCCAGTACACTAACAGGTGTATCTGTATTATTTATGATCGCATTTTTGAAAGCTTCCAGTTCCATCTTAATGGCATTTACATCCTGCACAGGGGGATTGGCAATGGCTACCGTTTTTTTACCACTGTTGGTTTCAATATCAAAAGTAAAAACGTTGCTGTCGCCTGGTGCATTTAAACGGATGATCTCTGTTTTCTTTTCCAGGAAATCAATGCCGATGTATGCATCTTTTTGAAACAGGCGCATCTTGCGCATTTTTTTCATGGAAATACGGCTGCTGGTAAGATTGGCCACACAGCCATTGTCAAACTCTATACGTACGTTGGCAATATCTGGTGTATCGCTCATTACAGCCACTCCATTCGCACTGATATAATTGACGTTACTTTTAACCAGGTTTAAAATAATATCGATATCGTGTATCATCAGGTCCAATATCACACTCACATCGGTGCCCCGCGGATTAAACTGTGCCAGTCGGTGTACCTCAATAAACATGGGTTGTAATACCTGGTTTTTTAAAGCAAGAAAAGCAGGATTAAATCTTTCCACGTGCCCCACCTGGAATTTAATGTTGGCTTCCTTGGCAAGTTTTACCAGGGTCTTAGCCTCTTCCATGGTATTGGCTAATGGCTTTTCAACAAAAACATGTTTGCCTTTTTTTATGGCGAGTTCGCAGAGTTCAAAATGGCTGGTGGTGGGCGCTACAATATCTACAGCATCACTTGCATCAATCAGTTTTTCAACATCATCAAAACGAGGTATCTGGTATTTTTGGGCAACCTGTGCTGCATTGGAATCATCCGTATCAACAAAGCCAATCAGTTGAATGCCTTCAATTTCGGCCCAGTTATTTAAGTGAAACTTACCAAGGTGTCCGGCTCCTATTACTCCAACTTTTAGCATAAATATATTTTACGGGTTTCTCCGTTGCAGCGAAGTGTTTAATAATGATTTTACATTTCGGTCAGGGGAGCTTCTTCCCAAAAACCCATTTTACCGAATTTTTCAATGCGCTGTTCCACTCTTTTATCAGGGTCAATTGTTTTTAACTCCTGTATTACCGGCAGCAGGTAAGCTTTTAAAATATCAGCAGCCTGCTCGTAATCCCAATGCGCACCTCCTAAAGGTTCTTTAATAACGCCATCTACCAAACCAAAACCCAGCATGTCTTCGCCGGTAAGCCTTAATTGTTCGGCAGCGGTTTCTTTTTTATCCCAGCTGCGCCATAAAATGCTGCTGCAGCTTTCCGGTGATATAACCGTGTACCAGGTATTCTCCATCATAAACACTTTATCGCCCACGCCAATACCCAATGCACCGCCGCTGGCTCCTTCGCCAATGATGACACAGATAACCGGCACTTTAAGCCTGATCATTTCATAAATATTTCGGGCAATGGCTTCACCCTGTCCTCGTTCCTCAGCTTCCAGGCCAGGGAAGGCGCCGGGAGTATCAATTAAAGTAATGACCGGTTTATTAAATTTTTCGGCAAGCTTCATAAGCCTTAGTGCCTTGCGGTATCCTTCGGGATTAGCCATACCAAAGTTGCGTAACTGTCTTGTTTTGGTGTTGGCTCCTTTCTGCTGGCCGATGATCATTACGGTTTCTCCACCCAGTTGGGCAAAACCACCCACCATGGCTTTATCATCTTTAACATTTCTATCACCATGCAGTTCTATAAAATTGGTACACATATTCTCTATATACTTGAGGGTGTAGGGCCTGTCGGGGTGGCGGCTCAGCTGCACTTTTTGCCAGGGCGTTACATTTGCTGTGAGGTGTTTTTTTGTTTCAACAATACGGTCTTCCAGCATGGCAATAGCGCCGCTCATATTGGTTTTCGATTTTTCAGAAGTTACTTTTAACTGTTCTATCTGGTCGTATAGCTCTTTGATGGGTTTTTCAAAGTCGAGAAACTGTCGTTTTTTTAATTCAATCATGTAGTAAGGTTACAATTTAAATTAACAATTAATTGTTATTTGAATCTTAAGAAACTGTAAGATAGTTTGTAAAAATAGGGCTTACAATTTTTTTATAAAAGTTTTGGAATGGAAACTTAAGAAACCTATCTTTGCCGTCCTTTAAAAAAGGCATGCATTATACAGATAATGCAGGTGGTTTTGGAGAGTTTGTTTAGTCGCTTATTTGTGCCGGCAAGCCTGAAAAGCCCAAAAAGTTTAGGATCGGTAGTTCAGTTGGTTAGAATGCTGCCCTGTCACGGCAGAGGTCGCGGGTTCGAG
>Ga0302322_100001226_pt1 | contig 20822 bp, 19 predicted proteins | sample Fen_T0_2_FD_203757 | JGI IMG/M metagenome (GOLD analysis project Ga0302322, IMG submission 203757) | Peat permafrost microbial communities from Stordalen Mire near Abisko, Sweden - Fen_T0_2 | ecosystem: Environmental > Terrestrial > Soil > Wetlands > Permafrost | place: Sweden: Abisko...
GCTGAAGGTGTGGTCGACGATGATGTCGATGCCGGAGGCGGTGAGTGCCTGACCAGGGTTGATCCGGAGTTCGATGCCGTTGTCAGTGGGAGCCCAACTGACTTCGAGGCCGTCGACCACGCCGGGTTCCACGGCCTGACCTCGGAGGGTGAGGCGTTGGACGCGGACGGCCTGTTCCATCTGGAGGTCGGTGTCGAGGAGTGCGCGGCCGGGGAAATAGTGGAGGCGACCGAGGTGAGGCGATTTTTCAGCGACAATGAAGTTCGCGAGCCGAGGATAGATTTCGGCGATTTTTTCGCCGGAAAAACGATCGGGTATGGTTCCGGTTTTCATTTATTCAGCTTTTTGACGTAGAGATCGATGGCATCGCTGATGGCCTGGGCTTTGCCGGTAGAGGCTTGTTTCTCCACAGTGGTCATGAGTTTCTGGAAAGCAGGTTCCCCGGTGTGCGTGGCGGCGAGAGAGGCCAGGGTTCCGATTCGGTTGGTGCGCCCCAGGACGTAACGGAGGCGTTTTACGGTGATCAGTTTTGGATTATTTTTTGCGGCGATTGCGAGACCGCGCGTGACGTCGGTATTGGCGAACTTCTTGGTGACTTCGGCGATGATTGCGGGGGTAAGGACTTTGATATTCGCGTCCTTTTGAATCTGCACAAAATTCTCCACGGGACTTTCTGAAACGAGGGGGATTGATTGTTCAATCGCGGTGAAAATCGCGTGTTGGAGAACGGGATTTTCGAAGACAATTGAATTCGTGAGGAGCCGGGTGAGCATCGTGTGCGTTGGGACGTCGGAGATGGCCCGGAGGAAGGCGAAGTTTCCCCAGAGGCCTTCGGCGGCGAGCTGGCTGGCGAGTTTGGCTTCGATATCACTGCTGGCTTGGTCAGTCGGTGTGGCCGGTGTATCTGTGGAAGTGATTGGACCTGGTTGGTCGATTGGAATGGTGGTGGTGACGGGCAGTGGTGTTCCGGCGAGACCTTGGCCGTCGGGGAGATTACGACGGCGCATGTACCAGAACTTGCCGCTCTTTTTTAGGGCCTGGCGCCAGGCGGGATCGACGAAGTTGGCGGTGGCTAGTGGTGTTGTTGCCGTGCCAGCCGTCATGTCCTTACGGAGCAGGAACGTGGTGTTGAGTTTCAGCAGTGCTTGAATCGGTTTTTGTTGTCCGAGCAGTGGGGTGGCGGCATTGCGGATGACGGGCAAGGGAACCGATTTGAGGGTGTCCAGTGTGTTGCCATAATCCGAACGGGGAATCGCGGCCATGATGAGAATGGCCAGTGCATCTTGATCCTCGGGCTTCAAGCCGAGGTCGATGGGAGGAAGGTCAATGGCGTCTTCCATCAACGCAGGAATCTCGTCGTCGGGCACAAGCGCGAGTTCGACCCGGGCTTCGGGTGGAAAGTAAGCCTGGGTGAAATCGTCGAGGTTGAGAATGTTGTCCGGGAGTGGTCCGGCCGACGGGAGGACCTCCAGAAAACGGGTCGCGGCCAGCTGTCCTGGTGAGGCCGACGGAGTTTCCTGGGCAAGCATAGTTTGGTATTGAAAAAAATGGGCTTCGGAGAGCGCGCGCGGGGCAAAGCCGAAACCGAACTTGTCATCATCGCCTGCTTCGCGTCGGACGAGCCATTCATCGACCCAGGTGAGGATGTTTTTCTTGATGCAAAGCATGGCGAGCGGAAGTACGCCGGCGGGAAGCGAGGCGATTTTTTGCTCAAGGAAAATTTCTTTGGCGGCGTGCGCCCTGGCGGCTTGGGAAGTCTTGCGGGAGGTGTCGGCGTTGTACGGGACGAGGGTGAAGGCAGTGGCTTCGACGATCTCGCCGTCACGCAGCGCGCTGGTGTCATCGAGGCTCGCGGGGTAGGCGGGCGTGGGATTGGTGGTGAATTCAACCGAGCGCAGGCCGAGGACGAACAGACCTTCGAGTGTGGTGAATGGTTCTTGTTTCTCACGGGTGAGGCCGAAGGCCGCGCTGAGGCGCATGACCTGAGCGACGTTGTCGAGATCGATGGTGAGGTCTTTGGGTAGATAGACGAGATCGCCGGCAGGCGTCAGGCCGTGGCCGGCGGAGACAGTGACCGACATCGCTGGGTTCGGCAAACCGGAGGCAGATAGTTTGGCGGAGATGACGCGCAGGCCGTTGACGACGCCAAAACCGAGGGTGCGGGCGAGGTCGGCTTGGCGGCGGAGCAGGTAGGTTTGCTCAAGCGTGAGGTCGGCGGCGGTCAGGAATTTGCCATCGAAGAAGCGGGGACGGGTGCGCCGGGTGTTGAGAATGATGCTCGAGGCTTCTTTTTGGGCGGTGAGGGAAACGGTGTCGGCAGTCATGGTAAGAGGCGGTTGGCGGTCAGGAATGGATCAGTTGAGTGAGAAGATCGGCAGGGGCGACGACGGGGCGATCGAGGTCATCGATGGCCACTTCGGTGGTGGCGTGGCGGTCGAGTGTCGTTGATGACGCATCCAAGAGTCGGATACGCACCCGAGAAAGGAATACGGCGGTCGTGTCGGTGAAACCGGGAGGATACAGCGCGTCGAGTGTCGGGTTAACCGGTGGATAGGCGGAATAGATGGCGTTGAGGAGATCGGCCCGGCTGGTGACCGTTGTGGGAAAACGCCCGGTCGGGATGGACGGCAGGGTGGTCTCCGGGTTGCAGTCGCGGACGATGAGTTGAAGTTGGAAACTGTCGTTGGTTCGGGAGGCGACGACGGCGTCGGTGGCGTCTTCGGTGGGTTCGGGAAAGCCGGGTCGGAGGCCTTGGGCGCACTCGTTGAAGCTCAGGAAGAGATCGCCGACGAAATAGCGTTGACCCGAACCATCACGGAAGGGCGTGAGAGCGGCGCCTGGCTGGGCAATTTGGTACTTAAACCAGGCGTCGAGGCGGAGGCTTTGGGCGGATTGTATTTCGATCAACCGGCCGGTCCGGTCGAGAGCAACGCCCGGAAAGACGACGAGTTGTTCTTCGGTGCGAGGGGTGGTGGTGCCGGCGGGAATGGAGCCGATGGGGAAACGTTGGACCTTTAGACCGGCGATGGTGCCGAACCCCTGGGCGTAGGCAATGGCGAGGGCGAGACGGCTGCGGTGGTAGGTTTGCTCCTGCTGGAAATCGGAGGCGTCGAGCAGGATGCCGTTGTTGTAGGCAACGCGCTGGCTCTGGGTGTCGGTATTGGTGCTCATGAGGAAAATTTATGTGAGGCGTGGATCAAGGGAAGGTGGACGCAAGAAGAGGGCGCCGCCGCCGATGACGGTGAATAGTTTCGGGGGGAGGCCCAGCACGACGGGATCGGGCGCGGGGGTGGGGCGAAGGTAAGTGTCGACGGAAAGCAGCGAGGTGAGGCCGATGATGAAATCGCCCCGGGCGCGGCGCACGTTGGTGATGATATGGGCCGGAGTTTCGAGGGCGCAGATTCGCTCGATGAGCTTCAGCTCGTCGGGGTCGGCTTCTTCGTGAACCAGGACGGTGGCGCGATTGGCGAGCGAGGCGAAGAAATTGTCGACGGTGGCTTGATCGGCGGATTTGAGCTGAATCGAAGCGTCGAAGAGCGCGAGGAATTTTTTCTCCATGCCTTCCTCGCTGAGAAACAACGTATGGCCGATCTTGGAGTTGCCCGAGATGGTGCTGCCGCCGAAGAGCGGATCGAAGTCCTGGTCGAGCTTCACGCCGAGGACGGTTTGGAGCGTGCGCCGGAACCAATGATCTTCGACAACGACGATGCGGCCTTTGGTGACGCCGTTGTTGGTGGCGATGTCGAGAGCGAGTTGAAGGCCTTTGAACGTGCCGCGGCGTTGAAAGAGTTCGGGTGCGCTTTGGATGTGGCGGCGCCGGTGGCGTTCGGGGTACCACGGTTCGAAGGCGACACCGATCCAACTGCCCAGCCATTCGACGGCTTCGTCGGGCGTGTGGCTTGGATCGGTGAGCAACCAACTGTCAGCGACACGATCTTCAATCGAAGTGAGAATGCCTTCGAAATTGGCGAGGAAACGTCCGAGAAAATCGGGACGCGTTGACGATTCGCCGGGCGCGATGACATCGGCCTCGGGACCGAAAAGGGTTTCCCGGTAGAGCGCCGGAAGGTATTTATCCTGGTACGAAAAACGCGGGCCGTAAGCACGGAGCGCGTGGATACAGGGCGAGGTGCGGAGATTGCCGTGGAGTTCGACGCGCAGGTGCAGGTAGCGTCCGTGCAAGGTTCGGACCGGGCAGTTGGCGCGCTGGAGCAGGATGGTGAACAGGCCGTTTTGGTCGGGAGCGATCGGTTCGTTGAGGAATCCGTTCTGGCCCGGGAGTTCAGAAGCTTGTGGCACCCAGGCGGCGCGCGGTTCCTGGCGGTTCGCCGGTGTGATGGCGCCGAAGTGGTGCGGCTGCCAATCGTTGGAGCTGGCGAGCGGTATGGTGCCGGAGTCGTTGGCGGTGGCGAGGATGGTGAATCCGGTTCCGGGCGGCAGCGAGGTTTCGACATACAGGCGATGCCAGGCAGTGCCGACTTGTCCACTGTCGAACGGATCGGCAAGCACGCCAGTGGCGCCGGTGGCGAGAGCCGGCAACGAGAGAGCGATGAGCGGCCGTGGCGCGATGTGGTCGGGTAGGTCTGCCGTGGGCTGGCGCGATGGATACTCGGCGGCGGTGTCGGTGACGTGGAGAAACGGACCGCCGTCGTGGTCGCGCAATGGATAAATTTCGCCAGAGGGCGAAAGGGTTCCTTCGCGCCAGACGTAGGGAATGGCTTCCGGGACACCGGCGGCGAGGACGGCAAAGCTCTCGTTGGAAAGCCAGGTGAGGCTATAGGGTTTCTTGACGGACCCGAGAATGGCGGTGGGGCCTGGTTTTCCTGAAGCATCGACGAGCCGAACGCGGGCGTCGGTCGCAGTCCAGAGCAAAACCGCGAGTCGGCCTTCGGGACTGCAGGCGATGGCGACGGGTGTTTCACCGGAACCGATCCAGCCGTCAGGGACAACGTTGAGGACGGGCGGAGTGGGGTTTTCCTGAATCGGGCGGAACGCGGAGGCGGGAGGATCTTGGAAAACGAGCGGGTCGGGCCAGATTTGGCCGGTGAGACGGGCGAGTTTGTTCGCCGTGCGATCGAGCGCCCATCCGCCTTCGACGGGATCCGCAGCAAAGCGCCAGGCGGAAAAACCGGCGGCATCGAGCGGAGTTGGCGAGTAGCGATTGTTGAGCGGCTGGATCAGGACCTTGCCGCCGTTGAGTACGTAGAGAAATCCGTCGTAACCTAAAACGAGATCGGTGATCGGCGATGTGGCGGTGTGTAATTTGGGACTGTCGGAAACGGCTTCTCCCTCGGGAAAGGCACCGGTCGCTCGGATGGTGAACCCGTCGGAATCGACAAAGGCGCGGGTGTTGAGTTTATCGCGCGTCATGGGAACGCGTTCGAGCAAAGCGGCGGCGTTGGCTTCGATCTCGGGATAAACCGGGTTCGAGGTTTGGCTGGATAGCCGGAGGCGTTGCGGCGCCGTTTCGAGGGTGCCGTCGATATCGGCGATCCAAGGAGTGCCGCCGAGTGCGAGCCAGAAGCGTTGGCCGTTTGAGTCCATCAGCAGATTTCTTTGACGACGGGAATGGCGAGGCCGTCGGAGGCTTTGGTGGGAGCGGGTGTTTTGAATTCGGTCGGAGCGATGCCTTCGGTTACGATCACGCCGACCAACTCGGGGAGTTGCCAGGGTTTGAGCGGTATTTCGACGCTATCGTTGGCATCGTTGGTGGTGAGCTGTTTCCAAGCTCCATTTACTTGTGTGAATAGGTTCGGTCCGTAGACGCCGTCGACGTTTGCGACGCGGGAAACAATGATTTCCAATTCGCGGCGTCGGACGGTGCGACCGAGGGGCCAGCCATCGCCTTGGGGGCCGCCGGGAGCGAGACTGAACAAGAACTCCTGGAGTGCTTCCTTGACGGCGGTGTAGGTTTCTTCGCGACCGCCGGGGTTGTCGATACCGACGGTGAGGGCGATGCGAACGTATTCGCAGCCGATTACGTACAGTTCGGTTCCGAGGGGTTTGCGATCGGCGAGGTACTTGTAAACGGTTTCGATAAACGGACGGTCGACGTTGGGGTAGGGCGCTTCGAAACCGGGGCGGTACGGCAGGGCCATCACGGTGACGACGCCGGGTACATTGCTGCGGCGTTCTTGGGGCTTGAAGCGTGGCATGACTTCGACGCGGCCGACGCTGACGCCGGGGGTGGTGGCGGCGATTTGGCGGTAGTCGTCTTCTGTAACGGCGCGGTCGCGATTGCGGAAGAGCGCGGGGATCCGTTTTTCAGCTTCGGCTAGAGTTTCTGCGTTGCGGCCGCCGAGTGCGGCGAACGGTTGGAAGGCTTTGATTTTTTGGATCGCGGAGGAGGTTTGTACCTCAATAAGAGATCCGGCGGAAAGATTTCCGGCGTCGCCGCCGCCGATGCGCATCACGGTGGCGCGAAAACGAGCTCCACGCGCGGGGATTTTGCCGCGAACGCCATCGCCGAAGCGTACGGTGCCGGCTTCGGCATCGAGGCGATAAGCGGGTTCTTGAACGCCGGCGAGGGCGAGATCGGCAATGGATTTCCAGCTGCGGAAACCGAGTCCGGCTTCTTCCACATCGAGCTGGAAACTTTCTTCCTCGATGCCGCCGTTTGGTAGCGTGAGGACTTGGTCGGGTTGCCCGGAGCCCTGGCCGACGATGAGGTTGGCGGTAGTCTGGCGTTGGTCAACTTCGACGCCGTTGATACCAGTCCAAGCGATGGAGAGCGAATCGAGATTGATCTTGGGGCGAAGACGAATCCACGCGACGAGCCGCGCGGCCTTGATCGGGTCGTCGATGCGTGGCGGTTTGTCACCGGTTCCGGCGTTGATGTCGTCGCGGACGTTGTTGAACGGAGCGTAGAAGGAGTCCTTGCTGCCCGAGGGGAGACTCAGCCTGATAATGCCATCGCGAGTGAGACCGCTGGTGGTGTCGCTGACGGTGGTGAGCGGGAGATAGGCGACGCCTTTGGGATCGGAGGGATCTGGCGTGGTGAGTTCGACGACAAATGACACGGGTGTGCGAACGCCGACATTCTCGTCGAATTGAGGAAGCGTGAGTTTTGGAGAGAAGGCGAGGTTGAGGTGTTGAGGGCCACCGGCCGGGCCTTTGCTGAGGGTGTCGCGAACGGCATCGCGGACGGCGCCAAAATCGTCGGATTTGTCGGTGGGGACGAGGAGGGCGAACCAAAGGGCTTGGTCAACCGATTCGCTGACGAGGTCGAACCCGTCTGGATCGGCTTTGCCACTGGGGAAGACGGGCGTGGTGAGATACGGGACGGCCGAACCAGTGACCGGATACAGCTGGGAGAGCTTTGCGATTTTTTGACTTAGCTCGACGCGTTCCGCGTCGGTGGGCGGGCGCTTGTAATAGGATTCGGCGACGATTGGGAGAACGGTGACCTCGTTGCGCGTTTCAAAAATGGCGGCGCCTTTGATCCGGGTGAGCTCGGGCAGGAATTCGGCGAGGGTATTTTCTGGTTTGCCGAAATTCAGAGAAAGTAACGTGCGAGCGGGTCGAGCGGCGCGCATTTGCACGCCGAGGAGCCGAAGGAAGGCGAGACGCTGGCGTTCGGGTGTGAGGTTTACACGGTAGAGCAGTGTGTCGGTCAGCCAGGCGAAGAGCTCGACCAGGGTGTGGCCGGGGTCGCCTGGGGTGGGATTGGTCCACTCGGGTGTGTGGGCGGGTATGCGGGCGAGTAGTTCGTCAACGAGGCCGTTGAACGAGCGGTCATCAAGGGAAGGTACGCGGATAGGCATCGGGTCAGGCTCCGAGGTCGAGGGTTAGGCCGAAGCGGGTGGCAGCGCCGGTGCGGCGCAGGCGGTAGGCGATTTCGACGCGCACTTGGGTGGCGTCGTCGTTGGGAGTGGAAACGGCTATGTCATCGACGATGATCCGGGTTTCCCAACGTACGAGAGAAGTGGATACGAGGTCGCGGATGCGGCGGTGCGTGGTGAGAGTGTTGGGCTCGTGGAGGAAGTTTTCCAAACCGGCGCCCCAAGTCGGGTGCATGAGCTGTTCGCCCGGGCGGGTTTGGAGGATCACGCGGATTTGTTGGGCGACGCTTTGTTCCAACGAGGGCCAGTTGAGGCAGCCGCCTTCGTCGGGCAGCGGCAGGAGGGGCCAGCCGATGAGTGGTGCGGTGTTCATTTTTTGCGCGGGAAGGGGATGCAGATTTTCACGAACGGGAGCCAAAAAAAGATAATGTTCAGGAGGCTCAGCATGATGTTCAGCACGATGAAGGCGCAGATCGTGATGATCGGGATGTTGAAGCCGCAGATCCAATCGAGGGTGAAACCGGAGCCTTGACCGGCGGTGCCATCGAGGAACTTTTTTGGATCTTGGTTGAGGACGTTGGCGAGTTTCGCGGGGACGGAAAATGCGACGCTGGGCCGTGCCTTTTTGAAGAAGTCGGGAGTTAGATCAGGCAGGATGATCGGCACGGGAGGGTTCGGACCGCTGTCAAACCAGGCGGCAATGCTAAATTCCTCGCTGTAGGGGCTCCAGACGATTTTGGGCGGGCAGTCGCAGGGTTGTTTTACGCGGATAAAGGCGCGAATGACGTAGTGGGCGGTGAGGTCGTCGTAACGGCCGCCACCGTTTTGGGTGCTGAAGATGGAGAGTTCGGTTTCGCCGGAGATTTGTTGAAGGAGGTTGAAAAGGTCGGAGGCCAGGGTGGCGCTGATGGCGGGCCAGGTTTTCGGGCGGCGCGGGGCGGTGGCGGGTTTGGTCTGGTCGAAATAGTAGGTGGCGGCTTCAACCAAATAGTCGCCGGCGGGGCGCGTGGTGCTGTCGACGAGTTCGATGGTGACGCTGTTGAGTTTGGCGATTAGACTTAATACGGTTTCTGGATTGACGGGGCGCAGGAGGTTGAACTCTTGGGCGAGCTGGCGCACGAGCAGGACGAAGCGGGTGGCGTTGGTGCCGGAGGAGCCGTCGCTAAGGGTGAGGATGCCGGTTTTTAGGTCGGCGCGATCCAGATGGGCGTGTTGGGCGTAGCCGGTGCTGCTGGGCCAGAGGGTTCGGGTGTAGGCGTAGGTTTGGAGGAGAATCGAAAGATGGTCAGCCCAATCGGACGCGGACGGGGCGTTACCTTTTGCCATGGGGCCGGCGTGTGAGGAACTGGTGACGGGGATGACGCCGTAGAGGAGGGTGCGGCCGGTTGCGGCGATGGTTTCGGGCGGGCCGACGAAAAGGGAGGTGTAGGTTTCGGCGGTGCGGTCGGGCGGGCCGAACCGTTCGCGATCGAACGCGGGATCGGCGGTGAGGCGTGGTTGGGGACGTCGGGTTGGATCGGGATCGCGGAGGTGATCAGGATCAGCGATGGGGGGCAGAACGGTCCAGCCGGCGACGATGCTTTTGGTCGCACACCAGGCGTCGTAAACTTTTGTACCGTCCGATTGGATGCGGACGCGGCGAACGACGAGACCGGACGAATCAATTTTTTGCGGGTCGAGGCGGGGCGTGCCGAACTGGACGCAATGGGCTTCGAGCAGGGCGAGGTTGAAAGTGCGGTGAACGGGTTGAAAGAGACGCAGGAAGCCGTCGTCGCCGACGGCGGGGCGGTAGTTGGGAACGACGGCGGCTGGGTTTTGTCCGGCGAGCTCTTCGAGGAGCGCGGGAATAAAATCTTCGTCGGTGCGTTGGATGATCGAAGGGGCGCCGTTGCCAAGCACGGGCCACGCGCCGGAGAGTTCGGCGTCGTGTTCGCAGCAGGTATCGTTGTCTGGGAGCGTTACCATATGTTGCCTGCTCCGGGTGTGTAGGTGGAGGCGACTACGGTGGTGGCCTGGAGGACGTCGCATTTAATGACGCCGGAAAATTTCGACAGGCCGGCGTCCACGGTGACCATGCCGGCTTGCACGTCGACTTTGCTGGCTTGGACTTTGACTGTGGCGGAAGATTGCAGGGTGATGCCCTGTGAATCGATTTTGATGCTGTTGCCACCGGTATCCTCGAACTTGATGCTACCGCCACTTTGGTCGGTGAAGGTTCCTTTGACGCCGTTGGCCGTTTTGAATTCGATTTGTGAGGAGGAGTTGGCTTCGACGATGGCGATGCGGGTACCGGCTTTGCCGGTGATGGTCCAGCGGTCGACGCGGTTGCCGCTGAATTGTTCGGGCGGATTTTGCGCGCCGTTCCAGAGACTGCCGATGACAACGGGGAAGCGCGAATCTCCGCCGAGGAAGGAGATCAGTACCTCGTCATCGACGTCGGGGATGAAGAGCGCGCCGCGATTAGGTCCGGCGAAAGGAACGGCAACGCGAGCCCAGATCTCGGCATCGCCTTCGCCGTCGAGGGTGAGAAGCTTGACTTTGACGCGTGCGAGGTTGTTCGGGTCCTGCACATCGACCACCTTGGCAAGGTGGCAGGCGCTGGTGGCGTCGGAGTGAAAATCGATGGCGGCCATGGTGGTCAGGGGCGTCCGAGGAAGGCGCATTGGCCTTCGAATTCTGTGCGATAACCTTGCGTGAGGTCGTAGAGGTGGCGAGCGACGGTGACGTAGTAGGTGTTGGAGAATAGATCGCCCAGACCAGCGAGGGTGACGTTGGTTCCTACGCGAAGGTTCGGTGTGCCGGTGGTGCTGCCTTGCACGCGGAGAAAGCGGCGGGCGCGCCGGTTGCGGACCGTGGTAGCGAGGGTGTCGACTTCGGTTTGGTTGAACGTGAAATGGTGGCAGCTGTGATGGGTGCGAGCGTTGAACGCGCGTTGGAGCGTGTTGCCGCCGAGGTCGCCTTGACCGGGACCGGTGGCATTTTCCTGGCCGTCGCCATTCATCACCTGGCCGCCGGAAACATCCCAACCTTTGACAGTGGATTTGGTGATCTGGTGGGCGAGGTCGGCGAGGACGCGGGCGCTTTTGAGTTCGTTGCCGAGCGTGAGTTGGAGCGTGCCGCGTTGGACATTGGCTCGGGTGGAAATCTGGATCGTCGTGTCGACGATTTGGAGATCAGCGTCGGCTCGGTTCAAAAGGCGGCGGAGGAAGCCGAGGTCGGTTTCGTTGAGTTGAACTTGGGTGCCGAAATCGGCCGAGAGATCGACCTGAGCGGTGAGGCCGTGATCACTGGCGATGGCTTGGGCGATGTCCGAGAGCGACATGTCGTCATAGACCTTGGTTCGGCGTTTCCAGCGGAGCTTTTGAAGGGAATCTTCGGCGAGAAGGATAAGTTCGGGCGGTGCTTCTTGATCAAAAATACCTTCGAGGCCGGTGACGTTGCCACGAAAGATTTCCACGGGAGAGGACGAATCGCCGGCCCCAATGATGATTGGCTTGCCGAAGTCTAAAAGGTTCGTGTCATCGAAGGCATATTCGACCCGGCCGTTGGAGAGTGAGGCGGAGTTCGACAACCGGAGTTCAAGCGAGGACAGGCCTCCTTCCTGTTCATTCATCACCATGCTCGTGATGAGCGAGGACATGCGCTCATTGTCCTGGCCATCGAGCCGGACCGTCGGGGTGGCGACGTAGGTGGTGGGTGTGTTGGCGGGAGGCATGGCGCTTAGTCGGCGTTCAATCGTTCGGCACGTTCGGCGATGCGTTGGAGTTCGCGGAGGACGGATTGCGGATCGACGCGGGAGTTTTGCCCACCTTCACTGCGACCTTCGTTGGAGCTGGTGGTCGGTGTGGGAGGAGTAACCTCGGCGGTGACTTCATCAAAAATGATGGGCATGGTCAGGGGGTGTCGAAGCGGATGCCTGCGCGGGAGGCATTAACGGAAGATTTGAAGGTGCTGGAACTTTGGGCGATGGCTTTGCCGGTGACGTCGAAGAGGGCGCCAGGGGCGATGCTCGGCGCCGAGGCGGTGGAGAGGAGTTTGGTCGTGTCGAGGTATTTGGCGGTCGCGGCCGATGCTCCGGTGTGGAGGCCGTCGAAGGCGCCAGCAGTGGCGGCGACTCCGGCTGAGGCGCTGGCGCCGAAACTTGCGGAGGCTCCAGCGGCTGCGCTTGCCCCCACTCCGAAACCGGCTGAAGCGCCTAAGCTGATTCCGGCCCCAATTCCAACTCCGCCGGAGAACGAAGCGGCTGCACCGATCGATACACTACCGCCAACAGCGATGCCGAAACCGGCATTGCTGCGGAGGCTTTCGAGATTGTTGGCTGAAGCGATGCTTCTGGCGGCGTTGATGTCACCCGCAGCGGCGGCGAGTTGGGAGGCGTTTCCGTCGGGAACGACGAGCGATTGATTGCTCGCGGCGCCTGGATTGCTGTTGGGGTTGGGCGCACCGGTTTGGTCAAATTGATAGTTCGGTTGCGACATGGACAACGTGACCGAGGCGCGAAGCGGCAGGCCGTTCGACGCGAAGAAGTCCATCGTCTGTTTGAACGAATCGACGACGCCGATGAATTTGAAGGCGCCCCATTCGAAGGTGACCATGGGCGGAGCTTGGTGCGGGGCGTTGGCTCCGCCGGTGCCGGCTTGGGGGCGGAGCATCAGTTCGACCTTGTTGGTCTTGGCGCGCACATCGTCGCCGGTGTCGGTCGAGTCGAAGAGAAGTTCGACGTTGAGTTTGGCGCTTGCGACGCCGCTGGCCTGTTGCGTCTGGCCGCCTTCGCCCTGGGTGTTGATCGAAATGGTGTAGTCGAGCGAGGCGGGGTTGAAATCGACCACGATCGGCTGCGGGAGCCCGGCGTAAGTGAATTGCGCTTTGGTGACCGAGGGAATCATGGTTCGAGCAGTTGCAGGCCCTCGTGGACCAGATGGATTTCTTCGATGGCGATGTCGGCGCCCTTGGCGTTGAGGTCGCTCGACTTGAATTTAACCGGCATGGCGCGACTCAACTGCCATGAACGAACCACGATCTTGGTAGAATGATCAAGATGGTTGATTGTAACATCTTTGCGGAGCGTGTAGCCGCGGTTCAGGGTGAGGTCGGAAAACCATTTCCAGAGGTCGGTGTTGGAGGTCATGCCTCGGCGCAGGATGACGGTGGCGAAAGAGACCGAACCAGCGCGTTGGTGTGTGCCGTAGTTTTGGCCGCCTTCTTTAATGACCTTGGGCTCCATCGTGGCTTCGAGGCCCGAGCATTCGGCGAAAGCGCCAGCAGCGACCGCACTGTTGGAATCGCTACTGCCGTCGAGTGGAGTTCCGGTGAACTCGAGGGTGTATTGGAAATTTCCAAAAGGTACTGAATCGTTTTCGGCCATGGAAGTCAGGGGGCGCTGAGGCAGGTGACGTTGCCTTCGCGGAGGGAGAGAACGACGGTGATGAGTCCAACCGGTGTGGCGGGTGCGAAGCGCACTTCGGCGACGACACGACCGTTATCGAGATCGTTTTGAGTCGTGGTGGTGGCGTCGCAACGCACGGAAAAAGCTTCGGAGGGGCTTTCGCCGAACAGAGCGCCAGCGGCGTAAAAATCCGACAGCAGACGATTGAGGCGGCTGCGAATCTGTTGCCAGAGACGTTCGCCGGAAGGCTCGAAGGTCATCGTGTCGCCGAGCTGATGGGCGGTGCGGAGGATGGCGGCGGTGAGGCGGCCGACGCAGGCGGGACGATGAGCTTTAGTTTGGCTCGTGGTGACGTCGGAGAGGATTTGCGGACCATCGGGGGTTTGGCCGAGGAGGGAAACGCGATGAATGAGGGCGGCGGGCGAACCGGTGGGCGTGTCGAGGCGGAGGTCGGCGCCGGCGAGTGGAGGGTAGAAGTTTTGCACGCCGCGCAGTGGCTGGCGGCCAATGCTGTGAGCGACGCCGAGCAGCGGAATGGAACTCGCGAGGACACCAGCGAGGACGCCGTCGGGTGGTTCGATACCGCCGGGAAGTGTGTCGGAGCCGACCGTACCGAGCCACGGATAGCCGAGCTGAAGGAAGGCTGTGGCGGTGCCGTCTAGTTCGTCGATCGGTTTGCCCAAACCTAATACGTTCGACGCGAGATCGAGGTTTTGTGTAGAGGCCTGAGTGAGGTCGAGCGCGGGGAGCGGTAGGGCGAGGAGCAGCTGGAGGTCTTTGCGCTGGCTGCGAATGAAATTGGTGGCGTGGCGGACGGCTTTTCGCCAAGCGAGATAGCCGTCAGCGGTGCAGGCAGGTGAAGGCGAGATCTGGCGGACTTCGCTTTTTGGGAGCGCGATCTCGTCGGTCAATGGTACGAAAACTTCGGGGCCGGGTGGGATCGGAGCAAGGCCGGCGGGTTCGAGCGTAGTATCAGCGATGAGTTCGGGTAGGTCGGGCAGACAAACGAAGGCGGGCTCGCTGAGGCCGAGGAGAATGCCGAGGCCTTTCCATGTGGTGGGATCGTCGCGGGCCGGAGGCAAGCCGCCACCGACAAAGTCGGGCAGGAGTTTTGCGAGTTGGGCGGTGCGGGCGGCCGCGTTGGTTGCTTTCGCCGCATCAGGCGCGTCGGAGGAAAGAACGGCGTAGGGTTGCGGGTCGTCGACGCGTACGACGAAGCAACGGGCGCCGCCCTGGCGAAAGAACGACTGGACGGCCGAACCAAGCCATGTCGAGAAAGGGAACGCCTGCGGCTGGGGCGGACGTTCCTCCCAGTTGTAGAGACGGTCAAAGTCCTCAAAACTTTCCAGGGGCACGGGCGTGTTGAGCAGCGGATCGAAGGCGTCAACCGGAACTTCACGCAACCGCCAGCCTTGATCCTGGAGCCAGGATTGAAGGCCGGCGGGTAGCGCGGTGTGACGGCGGCCGACGAAGCCGACGAAGCAGACGATGTCGGCGCGGTTCGGCGACGACGTCGCAGCTGGCTGCGCATCCTTGAAGAGGAGCCCGGACATCGGAATCGATCGTGTTATTCGAAGTCGATGCCCTCAGCCGAGAGGACAAGTTCTTCCATCGCGACATCGCCGCCTTTGCCGGCAAGCGTTGGTCCGGTATATTTTAGCGGAATGACTCCCATGAGTTTCCACTTGCGGACGACGGCGCCGGCTTCGTCGTTGAGCGTGATGACAACATCGCGTTTGGCGGTGTAGGCCCGTTCGCGCGTGTCTTTGATCCAGGCGAAGAACTCGGTGGAATCGACAATGCCGCGCTTGAGCGTGACGTCGCCGACCTTGTGCATGAGCGGGATTTTTTTGACGTGATTTTCCTTGGCGTTGCCGGTGCGGTACTCGGCGAGGACCGTTTCGGTGACGAGGCCGGAAACATCGGAGAAACCGCCGAGTTCGGAGGCGGGATCGACTCCGGGGGAGTTGAGATTGACGGAGAAGTTAAAAGCGCCGTAGGGCGTGCTGCGAGGCATGGTGAACCTTTTATTTTAGAGATTGGGGTTAGCTCCGGGCGTCGGCCGTTTTCTGGCCGATGCGGAAGATGACGAATTCAGCGGGTTTGATCGCGGCGACGCCGACGAGGCAGATGAGGCGGCCGTTATCGAGATCGTTTTGGGTCATGGTAGACCGGTCACATTTCACGAAGAAGGCCTGGTCGGGTTTGTCGCCGAGGAGGGCGCCGCTGACCCACTCGTTGTAGAGAAAGCTTGTGACGGTGTCGCGGACGTTGGCCCAGAGGCGTTCGCCGTTGGGCTCGAAGACGGACCATTGGGTGCCGCGGTCGATCGAGTGTTCGAGGTACAGGAAGTAGCGGCGGATGTTGACGTACTTCCACTCTGGATCCGAAGAAGTGGTTCGGGCGCCCCAGACGCGGTTGCCGCGACCGGCAAAGTAGCGGAGGCAGTTAACGCCGAGCGGATTCAAGACCTCTTGTTCGCCGGTGGTAACGAGACGTTCGAAGCGCAGGGCGGAGCGGACGACCTCGTTGGCGGGGGCTTTGAAGACGCCGCGCTCGATGTCACTGCGAGCATAAATGCCGCACACGAAACCGGAGGGCGGCAGGGTGAGCTCGGCCTTGGTGGTTGGGTCGTTGGGGTTGAAGTCCGGGTTCGGTGCGACGACCCACGGGTAGTAGAGGGCGGCGTATTTGGAATCGATTTTGCCTTTGTAAGTTTTAGCCTCGCTCACGATTTTGGCGGAAGGCACGTCGAGGACGGCGATGCGGTAGGAACGGCGTTTTTCGGCGTGGCTCACGAGTTCGAGCGCGACACCGTCAGCGGTGGTGGATAGTTCGGTGTAGCCAGGAGAGGCGACGATGGAAACATCCTCGATGCCTTCGATGACGGCGAGTGCGGCCTGATAATCGCTGAGTGCGGGGGCGACATCGGTGCCGCCGGTGAGGGCGGCCGGACTGGTTCCCAGGAACGCATTGACGAGTTCGAACGCGGTGACGGTTGAGCCGATGTCGAAGGCGAATTGTTGAGAGATTTCGCCTGCGCGGGTGAGAGGCGTGGGGTTGAGGATCGCGCCGATGAAACGTTTGTGCTGCGTGTCGAATCCGAGACCGTCGTACTCGGTGGAGGTTTTGTCGTTATCGGTGGTAATGACCTTGAGCGTGAGGAGCTCCATGCCTGTGCTCTCGTCGGTGCTGGTGAAGGTGTGAGCGGTCGTAAGGTCGCTCCCGAGCCAGCCGCCGTCATGTTTCACGTAGAAGGCGGGCGTGCCGCTTTTGACGCGGATAATACTGCCATTGATCACGGCGCCTGAGCCTTTGATCGAGGTGGCGGAGGCTTGGATGGCAAAATCAACCGAACCATTACCAGAGTCACCCGGGAAACGGGCGATGAACTTGGAGGTCTTGGCGGTGACCAGATCTGTCCCTCCGGCTTTGCCCGAGGAGCCAGCGACGCGAGCAACGTACAAGCGTGCGCCGCCTTCGTTGAAGTAGGCCATCACGGCGTGCGCGATGTAGTTGGTTTGGGGCGTGGCGTAGGCGATGTCGTTTAGGCCGCCGTAGATCCGTTCGAAATCGGCAAAACTGGTGACGAGTTCGGGGATTCCCGCAGTCGGGCCGGAACGGGTCGGGCCTACGAATGCGGTCGTGCTGGTGCTAACTCCTTCTATCGATTTGCTCCGGAAGCTGGTCTCTTCAACGAACACTCCGGGCGCTAGGTATTCTGGCATGTTATTTTTGGGTTAATGTTGGCGGAGACGGCCGTGGCCGGGAAAGGCATCAGGTCGTAAAGGGATAGCGGCGGCTGTATCTGCCGCTTGGTTTTAGTTTGAGGACGACGGAATCGATTCCGTCCGCCGCTGCCGGCGCGGTGAGGAGCGTGGTCCAGTCAACGATGTCCTGGCCGGCGGGAGGCAGAACGATTTCGATGCGGCCATCGGTCACCACGCTGACGACTTCGGCTTCGGTGGCACCGGGGGCGAAATGTTTCAGTTTCGGAATGGCAACCAAGGTTTCGCCGCGAGGATCGGAGAGGCCGTATCCGAGAACATCGTTGGCGTCGGTGGCGGACACGACGCGGGCGAGTGCGTTGCGAATCGGTTCGCCGGCCGGGTTGGAAATTTGTATGCGTACCTCGGCAAAACCGCTCGCGACACGCGCGGTGGGCGAGGGCAGTAAAGATACGTCGACCGGAAGAAAGAGCGAGTTGTCGGGCCGATAGGGTTCGGGGTGATTGACGTCCGGAGGGAGGAAGTCTGGGCTGGGATTGCGTGGAAGCAGGAGGGTGAAACGGGTTGGCAGGTAGGTGCCGGTCGGGTCTTCGACTTCGCCTTCGCGGGAGAGCGATTCGGTGGGAACCTGATCTGCGGGCGCCAGACTATTTAGATCAAAGGTCTGGGTGTGGGCCGTGAGGCCGTCGGCGAGGGTTACGACTGAGAGACCGCTGAGATTGCGGGTGAAACGGAGTGCGTTGCTACTGACCTTTAAAGGGTGGGCAATCGGCGCAAGCGTCACGGCATCAATCCAGCGAATGGCTCCGAGTACTCGACGGTCGAGGCGTTCTTTCACGGTACGGTCTCCTTGAGATTGTCGGTGAACGTGAACCGTGAAGCCACGGTGGGTGCGCCGTCTGGCGTCGTAGTGGCACCGATGCGCACGGTGCGGGCGATGAACGGGTAACTCATCAGGTAGCCACGGTTGGCGGCTTCCCAGATGTTGGCTGTTTCATCGGGCGTGAGCTCTGCGGGGACGATATCGATTCGTTCGTCAACGGCCCAGCGGGCAGAATCGCTGAGTGTGCTGGCATCCATGTAGCTGTGCAGGTGAAGTTCACGCATGACCCAGCCGAAAATGGCGTGTTCGTCTTCAGGTTTGTCGGCCGTAACGATGAGAATGAAATGCAGATCAAGGGCGAGCGGCCCCTGGATCCCGCCGGTCCGGACGTTGCGCAACTGATTGTTGATCGAAACGCGGTGCAGATAGAGCGTCAGCATTTTGTTATCGATCGCTTCCGTAGAACTGAACTTGGAAGCGCTGATCACCTGAAAACCCGTCGATGGCAGAGCGGGAACCCCCACGGAAGGAACAAACGTGGCGTGGCGCTGTGAAAGATAATCCACGAGCGACTGACAAAACGATTGAATGGCAAGGTGATTGGCCATGTGGCAGTTTGGCGTAAGTAGAAGTGAACTCCCGTGATGCGACTGGCAGGAATTTCAGATTGGCCGAATACAGCACAACGAGTCATGCGGGTCCGGGCGATCCCGGGCGGGCGAACTAAATCCTCACGCTGTTTGTGAAATCCCTGATTCTTACTAGAATTCTCCAATGAATATAAGTGATGCGGCTTGGTTATGAGTGATGCAGATCAAAAGTTGAACGAATGTGGCAGAACTGGATTCAATTTAAGGGGTTATAAGGACAACTGGTGATATAGTTGGATGAACCGCAAAGTGATATTTGATATAGGCCCGCTCCTGAAACCATTAATGCAATTCCCTAACATGAAAAACTCCTCTATATTTATGCAACTTGTTTACATATATATTGCAGACAAATACTATACTTGAACGTGACGCTGGTCTTCCTAACTTTAGGTTAGATTTTGCGTATGCCGGAGGGGAAAATTAGGTCTGCTTGTGAATACAATTTATACCTTATGCTATTAGTGAATTTTCGTATCACATATAATTTCCGTGGAGCGATGCGCCTATGACATCGGTTGCTCTTGATTCATTCTGTCTTCCGGAAAGTCGCGTTTTGAGCCAGGTGCTGAAGCTTTATGTCGCGAACAACGCGACAAGCTTTGTTTCGGCAGCCCTTGCGCTCTTAAATGCGGATCAGCTGGGCGATTTTTCGATCGCATTGCGTCGCAGATCGGCGGGAGGTGGTTTTGTGGCCCACGATTCCCGCGATCGGTCTTGGGAAATACCGTTTGTTCAGCGCAAGGCCGGGCTTTTCCAAGAGATTCGCCGCGAAATTAGTTCTGGGGAAAAGGTGCTGATCGTGCGAGCAGGAATGGGTTATTCTTCGGAAGGAGGGCTGGAGAGTTATCGACGTGAGGTTTTGGTGAAAACCGGTTCGGCGCAGGCAGTTTTGTTGTTTATCGGAGAACATGCGGACCCGATGTCGTTGGCGTTTTCGGTCTATCGCACATCGGTCTCGCGGGGGTTTGAGCAGGCTGAACTGGAGCGACTGGAGGCGTTCCGTCGTTACATTGACAATGCCTGGACGTTGCTCAGTCAGCGGCTGCTTTCGCGAGTTTTGCTCGACGGAATTTCGCTGGCGCTGCGACATTACCATCTGGGTACGGTGATGCTAGATTCCCGATTGCGTATGGTATGGCATAATCGTGCATCGCGGACGTCCATTCTGGCGTGGGAGGACAAAGGCCGAAACCAGCTCAAGCTCGGGCGTCGGCCGGGTCCGTTGCCGGCGGATATTGTAGCCGTTTGTGAACGGCTCCGGGTGGAATGGCTTGAGAAGCCCGGTGCGGGGCGTTTGCGAAAAACGCATCTTGTGCGCCATCCGACGGTGCCGGCTCATTACGCGACGGTGCGTCTATGCGGGGCGAGCCTCGCGGGCATGGCGTTGCCCAATTTTATCGTGCAGTTTGAAGGCACGTTGCCGGGGCCTGTTTGTGCAACGAGTTCGGTGATGAATTCGCTCACGACCGCTGAGCGGCAGGTAGCGAATTTGGTGCAGCAGGGAATGGGAAATCAGGAGATCGCGAGCGAACTCGGAAAATCGGTGGACGCGGTGAAATTTCACCTGCATCGGATGTTTAAAAAGGCTGGGGTGACGACACGCTCGCGACTGATGTTGGCGTTGGTAGGTAGTAGCTAGTTGTTATCAAGCCGCATTGGCGGTCTTGAAACTCTATTTAATCGGCAGGCCGGCTTGGGACCAGCGACCAAAGCCACCGAGGTTTGCCACGCGAAAGCCTTCTTTTTTCAGTGTGGCTGCGGCCGAGCCAGAACGCATGCCGGAGGCGCAGTAAAGGATGAGGAGCTTGTCTTTGTTCTTCTCGAGAAACGGCTTCCATTCGCGTCGTGAGCCGCGCAAGTCGCCGAGCGAAAGTAGCGCCGCGGGTGCGGCGGAGCCGCTGGCCCATTCGGATGGTTCGCGCACGTCGATCAGCACGGCGGTGCCAGCGGCGACTTGTGCAGCGGCGTCAGTGGGCGTGATACGCGTCCCGCCGAAAATCAGCGGACGCAGGATAATGAAAGAGATCGCGGCTAGAACCGTATAAAAGAGGAGTTGTCCGATGGTCATGAGTTAAGATTCGTTTTTTCGTTCTTCTGATTCGCCATAAAGTAGAGCACGGGCACGGCCATGCGGCTGATCATCAGCGAGGCAATCTCACCAAACATGAGGCTGATCGCAAGCCCCTGGAAGATCGGGTCGGCCAGGATGACGCTCGTTCCGACGACTACCGCCAAAGCGGTCAGCAGCATCGGCCGGAAGCGCACGGCACCGGCTTCGACTACGGCGTCCCGTAGCTGCGGAACCAACCGACCATGAGCATGGCGATCAGTACGAGCACCACGGCAAAGGCCAGCCCGAGATCGCGGAAAACTTCGAGCGTGATGTGCCATTCGCCATCCTACTTCATGGCGGACTGCGTGTCGTCGAAGGGCAGCATCTTGATTGTCACG